>Ga0307515_10024431_pt1 | contig 10531 bp, 10 predicted proteins | sample 17_EM_MG_FD_194513 | JGI IMG/M metagenome (GOLD analysis project Ga0307515, IMG submission 194513) | Populus trichocarpa ectomycorrhiza microbial communities from riparian zone in the Pacific Northwest, United States - 17_EM | ecosystem: Host-associated > Plants > Roots > Unclassified | place...
AAAAGAGTGATGCGATTAAAGTTGCAGCCACAGCATGCAACTCTTGTGAATGGATCAAAAGCTCTTTAGTGTAGGTTTCAAGCCAATCCATTTGATCAACTGCGTCCAGCTTTGGGACGGGTTTCTTGGTTCCCTTAAGATCCGGATTTAGGCGAAAGTACTTTCGGTGCCTCTCTTTATCATCTTCTTGAATTGCTAGACCTTCAAGAAACTTTTTCCAGGTGTGCTGGCAGTTTATGTCATCCTGGATGATATCAACCGCAATCTTGAACATTTTTCTCGCAAAGCCTCCTACACCTGCTCTCGATCTTGGGCCAGGATCTCTGCGTCGGTTTGCTGAAGATGAATCAAAAGCGGTTCCTATGGAAAGAAGAATATCAGGGTCACGATTCTTCGATTCTGGCCAAATTATTTTGCGCTCTTCGTTCGCCAATGTAACTGGATTATTGAACTTTATTCCCCCGTCGTTGAATGTGTGTGTACTTGCAGAATGGTAGAACGACTTGAAGTACATAGGAGCGGCAGTGGTCGCACGGAGCCTTCACGGACTGGTCAGCAATACTCTCGTCTTTAAGTATTAACAAGAACGGTCATACGCTTCCCATGCTTGCATCTCCGAATCCTTGTCCTCTCCTCTAAAGAAAGAATATTGAATCGCTGTCGGTGCTGTTAATGGACCCAGTTAGATATAGTCGGGGTAGGCATAATAGTCGAAGAACTTGAGAGCTTACGGAAATCAGGTTCCGGTCGGTTGTAGTTTGCGAGCAGGTAAGCAGTGTGGCTTGACGAGGTTGCCGTTACCCCTACTTTGGTGGAAATTTGACATCCTAGGGAAGCCTTAGCACCGAAGAGAGGTTCGTTTCCAAAATTTCTCTCCAATGCGTTAGCGAGGGTGTTCGTCTTATATATACTATGATGCTGTGCTTCCACTATAGTTCCTATGCCGAGCCAGTCAACAGCATTGCGCTTGGTAAATGCTTCTTTCGCAACCTGCTTAAATGTTTGTACACATTGTTCGACTCTTAGTCGCCGCATCCCGAGACCGAAGGCTACTATTCCGCCGCCGCTACTTCTCTATTAGATTCGGTGCAGTAAAAATTAAAGGAAGAGTTGCACCTTGTTCCAATTATCAAATCAAAAAAGTCCTGGATGGGCATATCGAGTTTAATGACCCTTTCGAGTTCTTTCAAGGTTGCCAATTGTACAATTGATCGTATGCCACCGCTAATCATGTATTTAGTTCCTGTGGTCAAAATAGAGAAGCGGGTACATACCCATCCAATGAGAGAATCCGCAATCCAGCTGTGGGCGGCTTAATGGTAATCTCCCACGGGGATAGCCACGGATCACTGATATTGCAACACAGTGGGCAAACTGCGACTCGACGTAGGTTGTCGTGCTGGGATTTGAGGGAATATGAAAGGACACATCTTTCGCAGATGACATGACCACAACATAGTGTATGAATGGGGACAAACATTAAGCAAGAAAAGCAGGTTGTATGGCTCGTTAGTGGTTGCTGGTTATGAGGTCGGGACCCCCAAAAGCGGGTGTACTTGCTCAGCGTGTGGTGGAGATGAAGTTTAGAAACCTCACGCTCCTCCGCTTCGTATCCAACCAGGTCCTGCTGGCTCTTCAACTCAGCCAGTTTTTTGAGATGTGCTTGGATGTCCTTCAGGAAGTCGTTGGTTTCCTGCTCTTTGTGGGAATGAAACGCGGAAACAAATTTGCCGACCTTAAAGAGTTTTCCATCCGGTCTCTGGTGGCCTTTCTCGTGGCCTGATGAAACGTTCACACAGCGCACTCCTTTTTTATTGCGTTCTTCGCATGGCCAATGCTTGGTATAGAAGTTCTCCTGTGCGGTTGTACAAAAGTCTTTATAGTGGTCGAATATGTTCTCCGGGTCGCCTTTTTTTATCAGCCCATTGACATCCACGTAGAAATAAACGAAGAGGACCTACCGCGATACGGGAGGCGTGTTCTTGTTGCACTCAGAAATATACTTGAGGCAACCAGTGGAGCCAGCTCCTTAAACAGTTGCTTTCCCGGTTGTGAGGTCGTCCTCTTCATCAATAAAACGGCAACCTTGATGATGTGGTCTGCAAATGTCGCAGCAATTGGGTTGTTCCGGATGGCGGCATCCAGAAAATTGAAGGGCTCAGTCCCATTTCCGGAGAAGTGCTCAAAAGCATATCGAAGGTAAACCTCTAACTCCTCGCTCGACATCAATAGACCTAACGTTTCTCTTCTCTCCGCTGAAATGTCCGATGCTCTTCGAATCTCTTCGTACAGCTTGGTGTATTGATTATGGATGAGCTGCGGAGGTTGATTAGCAGATGGAATGCATATGATTTTGAATCCGCTGTAGTAACAATGTAACAAGTCTTTGAACGACCTAATGGGTTTGCCACGCTCACGCCACTGGTTAGCGAGTTTGGGCAACAATCCAGTTTGATTGTTCATTGGATCCAGCATAAATTCATATTTCTTCAGCTGCGTCGATGTAACTGATTCAACATCCCACCAATCGGTAGCTATGTTCTGTTTCATAGGATGTTAGTGCTATGCGAGGTGGAGGTGTAGTAGAAGGGAGTTGGTTTTGTAAGAAGCCGCGATGTTTGACTGATAGTAAGACGTACCTTATCTTCCAGTGCATTCACCACAATAATAGCGTACGGAAGCATCGGCTGGTTCACAGATTTCTGGAAAACTTTGTCGGCCCATTTAATGAGTCGTTCGATGTGATGTTGTATTGCACTTGAGATTTGTCAATTATCACCAGACGGATTTAAAAGCTTGTGGATGGGGTTCAACCGGAAGTTTCTAGAAACAAAGACTACGACATCGGAAAACGTGAACAGCACTCTTGGATAGAGCTTCTCCACGACCCATTCCCGCGATCTGTCTTTGTCTTTGGCGTCAACCCATGTAATATCGTTGACTTTGGCCTTCGGGAATGATGATTTCTGTCCCTTTTTGTGAAGTTTGTTGATACCCCCCATGACTCTCGTACCAAGGGGTGCACTTTTTCCACCGTTGAGTCCTTCGCAGTCCGCATAGTATATTGGTCGCCTCTCGTGATAGGTACTCGGGTCCGAAAAAAGGTGAACGTCACCGCTTGTAGGGCTGTCGGGTTGTACACCGATGACAGGCGTAGCCTCCGTATTTCCATGTGAAGAAGTTGTCTGTTTCCAAGTTTCAACGGTTAACCAATAGTAGCCATTACTTTGTGGACATGGCTTACCTTTATCATTGCATTGATTAGAGTACTTTTTCCGGCACCCGTTTCTCCGACGAAAGTAGTAAGACACGGGTATTGATCAGCAGGATCCATATTCGATCCATTTGCGAGGCGCCTGAAACGCTCGAAATCGTGAAAGCGCGGTTTTCCAGTGGCACCGTCATCCATGACCCCGAACCACTTTGTCATGAGGTTGGCAATGTGAAGCTTCTCATGGGCGTCTCTATCGTCGTCCGGCATCAAAATGGCATTGATAATTTCCGCCAGACCCAGCTTGGTTTTTTCGTGCTTTTTTCTAACCGTCCTATTGTTCGGGTTGTGGGGTGCTTGAGTACCCCAACAAGCCTCGCAAAGCACAGACTCGCATACGCTGCACCAGAAAAGATCTGTGTGGATATCTTCATCCCGATCAGGGTCCTGATATATGCAAATAGCTCCGCAAAGTGAGTTCGCCATGACGCTGGAGGTACGAAGAGTTATGTGTGATCGGCTTTAAAACGTGGTAGAACTTTGGCGCAGAGACGGCTCTAGGAGAAGAATTATCTCAGGAAAAGGCATCAATTCCTTCAAGCTAGAAACAGGCTCTCTTAAGCATTCTGCTCCACACTAACTAGAAGAAACTCCACCTGTGACTCACGGGGTGGGTGGGTGCCTTGAAACACGCCCTGTTCAGCCCAGCCTCGAAAGGTTGATTTTAGGCCTACTTTCAGGTGCGCTCATTCAACATCTGCAGTCAGCGCCTTGTGTGTCCTCGGGGCCTGTATTTAGAATCAAGATGTGTGAATGGCTGAAACTTAATCGAACCAGTAATCTGAAGTGGACCTCTATACTAGGCAGGCCTCAGAGCCCTAGAAGTTTGAGTACTTATTCCATGGGCTATAACTTATGAATCGCTTAAAGCAGATCCGGAAGCCAATCTCTCAAGGCGGGGCTAAACGCCCTATTTCTCTTGCCCGCATCTGCGGCTGAAGTCAATGCGTGCTTGCGGTTCTGAGTAGAAACTCGATCTGGTCTGGTTGGAGAGTTATTTGGCTTGGAGCATGAATCAGCAGTTCTGATTTCACAGCCTCTGCAGTATGAGACTCGTGGCTTAAATGACAAATTACGGCCGTGAGGTTGTCGTGGGGTATATGTGTGATTGCTATAGGTTGTGGCGTAGAGTATATGGTGTGATTGGCTAAGAGCTAATAAGATGTTATCTTCTTCTTCCGCTTCCTCTTCTCTTCACTCTCTACTTATCTACGATCAGGAACGACAGAGTATCGCCGTTGACTGGTGTAGATTTTAAGTTTTACGTAGAAATAACTTATAATTTTAAGCATTTAGCTAGCTGGAACGTTTAAACCCTAATCTACGAGTCCTAGATATCACGCTAGGGTTTTAATGTTTTCTCGAAATTGCACTATTCCTAATACAGCTAACCTTCCTGCAGAGCCTCAAAGCTTGACTGTACCCTCTCGACACACTGGATGAACCGCGAGGTTCGGAGTTAATTATATTCCGCGATAGTATGATATATATGGTCCCCATTATGAAGCCTCTAGATTGTGACACGTAATAACAGCACTTACAAAGAGGGTGGTGGTTTGAGGGATAGGAAAAAGCAGCAGACTTCTCAAGTAAAGATCGATGACCACGGTGCGCGGCGAGAACCACTCTGAAGGGCCAAGAACGAGAGGGCGGGGGTTCTAAAGGAGAATGATCAGGGGACTGGGCGCCATCGTGGTACTTATATCGATATCGCTCTCAGTACAGTAACTAGACCGCAACACAAACATGTAGCACCATCTGCTGGGACCAAATCGCACGGAAGCACAATTGCGAAGGACCCCAACAAATATAAGTACCTGTGCCATTTTCTTTCTAGCACTTGCGAATGGGTTATCCAGCATTAACCCCGATATTGCTATATAGCAAATCGAGTCTAAAGCTGTAGTGTAGTGAAGACACAACAAACATGATAGACAACTCTCAGTGCGATGGGCCTATTAGTTACGACTTTCAATTTGGCCTGGATTCAATTCCCGGTGATGAGAAGAGAAGTCCGGCCACTGGAGTTGGGGTTTAAATTTTCTCGCACCAGACGTTTTACCCGGCCTCGACTAAACCCTCAACCCTAAATCGCTGAGCTAGGTTGAAATTTAGCTGACTCGCAAACGGGTTAAGTACGCAATTTAGGAGGCTCAAAATCACGTGCAGCCCGCTTTTGGCCTGGTGCGAGGTCTATTACGTTTTCTAAAAAAAGGTAAAAAGACGCCCAAAAAACGTTAAAACTAGGTACCAAAAATAACACGTAAAAAAAACGTGAATAATAATGTAAAAATAACATGGAAAATAATTGAGCATATTTGAAATAACGTCAAAAATCACAAAATGTCACTCATGCATTTAAAAAACGTTATCAAGGCTATGCTTTTATGATAGAGTTAGCTGCGGATGATCTCAAAACCTTTGGTGGATTGAGGTCGAATTGTAGAGGAATCCATGTAACACCTAGTTATATTAAACGATAAGGGACGAGCAGGAGCAATACAACTATGAACGTGGGTGGATGAGTTACTGATATGTGAAATGATACAATCCCTCAATTACGTTCCAGACGAGTGAAAGAAGTGAGTGGACACTGGCAACTTGGTGCGCCTTGCCAAAACAAACACAATGCGTGTGAGTCACTATTTTGTATCAAAGGAAGAGGACCTACTCGCTGATAGACACTCCTTAGCATGTAAGCTTTCTTTCTACCAAGTCTTATATGTGTAGCTGTTATGGCTGTGGAGTAATTGCATTGGTGGGCGAGGTGTGCCAAGACGCCAGTGCCCACTTGTTTCACTCGTCTGGTCCCCAATCTCATGCGCATCACGTTGATCAGATATCCGAAAATGTTAATATAATAACTTGTATCTCATAACTCATAACAACGCTTAGTTCATAAATAGACCTAAGTTTGTACGCCTAAAGAACTCCCTTGAAACACAAACATCACAAATGAATGGCAATAGAAAGAACCAACTGATATCATTGTTTTCCGTCAGACAAGAGATATGTATTTCAGAGTCCACAAATTGAAGAAAGTCATGTTGTCAAATTCCCAGGGTTTGCGTGAGTGACACCAGCTATACTCTACATTGCACTGATTAGCAATCGATCAGCGTCATGGAAGGGCAAAGAGACAATGGGGAGGCAATCTAGACACATACCGTACCTAAAAGGTACTCGAAGGGCTACTTGAGGGCGTATATACAGGCGTAGGTTCAACACTTCCGGGCACAGCTTGCCAATCGCGATCCGTTGTATCTTCCACGACAACCACCTCGGTGACATCTTCCTCGACAACCACCTCGGTGACATCTTCCACGACAACCACCTTGGTGACATCTTCCACGACAACCACCTCGGTGACATCTTCCTCGGTGCTAGCGGCAGTATTTTGTCGCAAAATGGTCTCAATATCTTCCGCCCGCTTGATGTATGAAGCATTCTTTTCTCCCTTGGTACGTCTAGCATGCGCCAAATAGTATTTCTGGACCTTACGCAACGCCTGCTCCTGCATATTCTGTGTGGCAGTGGTGGCTTCGAGCTGAGATTTGGTGAGCTCTAGCTCTTTCCTCAAGCCCTCGAGTTCTTCGGTACGCTCAGCTTCAGTGTGACGGAAGACGTCGATTGCTGCCTCCAAAGTCTTTCTAAAACCCTTTTCCCTTTCAATATCCATCTTTGCCTTTGCTTGAGCCTCTATCGTTTCGTCGTTCAACTTAGCGAGTTTCTGATGGAGAAGTCGCGTCGTAAAGGAGCGTTCGTTCTCTCTTTCTTCGGCTTCGGTCTTCATCGCTTCTATATCACGTTCCAATTGACAGTGCTCTGCCGTGAGTTCGCCGTATAGTTTCTCGAGTGCTTTGTACTTATTCTGGGCGCGTTCTTCGGCTGTTTCGACGGCAAGGGAGACCTTCGCTGCAATGATTTCTTCCTGTTTACTCGCCTCTTCCTCCGCTATCCGGTTTAACTCCAGCTGTTCATCTAGCTTTACCGCCAGTCGTGCCCCTTCCACCAGGCGTTCCTCTTCCATCCTCCGCTCCTCTTTCTCCAGGCGCTCCCTCTCCTCCTTTGCCATCAATCGCGCCTTTTCCTCTTCCATCCTCCGCTCCTTTTTCTTCAGACGCTCCCTCTCCTCCTCTGCCATCAATCGTGCCTCTTCCGCCAGTCGTTCCTCTTTCAGCCTCCGTGCCTCCTCCTCATCCAACCGTTTCCTTTTCGCCGAGCGTTCCTTCTTCAACCCCTTTTTCGCCGAGCATTTCTGCTCCTGTTCTTCAGCTTTGCGTTTCTTCTCCTGTTCAAGTTCCTTGTGGAGTAACTCCATGAGCTTGTCCACCCGGTTCACAGCCTCTTCCTCCCGCTTTACCTGCTTAGAATGAAGCTCGTCAAATGCCCGTCTGAGCAACCGCTTTCGAAATATCGTCTTGACCTCTTCATCTTCCTCTCCGGCCGTGAGTCTTAAGAAAGTTTGTTCGACTTCAGCCTCGACGCCTGCAGCTTCGGCGCTCTGCTTAGCAATCTTTTCGTGGACTAGGATGTTTGTTTTGCAAAGAAGCCTTCCTGCGGCATTAGATATCGCGTCGGTTTCGGTTTCGGGATAAGTGCAACGAAGATTGCGTATATAGGTGTGTTCGACGAGCACTCCAGTCATTTTCAGACCGCTATCGAAAGGCACATAATCGGAATAATAGCGTTCGACAACTAGGACTTGGATGTACTTGCTACCGTCGAGATCCCAAGACCTAGTGAGAATAGTGGGGTTGCATCCTTTGAATAGGAACTTGCAGTTTTCTAAGACGACCTTGTCATTAGCAGTGGTCCAATTTTCTATGGGTGGGTAATGAGTGGGTCTGGTGTACCAATAATCTGCTCCTTGTAGCCATTCATGGTGCGTGGCTAATTAAATGAAGACTAAGAAGTGTTAACGCGACGGCTTGTTATTGCTCGAAGTGTGGTTAACTGCTGTTTTGGTTGTGACGATGGTACTCTCGGAGTGTGGTACGAGGTTGGCGTAGTTATGTCGGCCGAAGTTGGCGAGGGTGCGAGCGGGGTCGATACTTAAGATCGCTACTTGTTACACAATATCCTGCCTTGTCATCCGATTTGCGTCTTGCAGGACCCACATAACAGACACAGGTATGCTCCTCGAGAGGTCGTGCCTAGACTTTCTGACCAACTAGCGAAGATACAGGCAACGTCTTGTTTACGAGAACACCCGAAGTTTACATCAACCAAATGGCTTCACTTGGCACTCAGGCAGGCCCTAAAGATTCCCCGGGTCGAACTGCACTGTGCAGTGATACCCTGGGTATGCAACGAACACAAAGCAAGACGGCAGCTGCAGATTCATTGCGATCCTCGACACTGTAGTAGTCCAGCCCCATGCGCGGTCTCACAACCTCCCCCCTCCCGCAAAACTTTAGTATAGCAGTGAAATAGTTGAGATATCTTTCCCTATTGATTAGGTATTCTACTGCTTTCACCGTACCCGCTTTACTCTGAAGAATCTTCAGAGCAGCACCTAGGGACGGTTATGAATACTATCGAATTGGGTGTTATCCATACAATCCAGTTACTCAACACAGGAGAACTCCAGCTTCATCCAGTCAATTCGGCTAACTGATTAGTAAAGTACTTAGAACAAATACAATATCGTTAATACGAACTTTCTTCTTCCTACCTAGAGATTTCGTAATTCGAGGTCCTAGCCCCTTATATTTTGTTTCTGCTAGAGTAGGGTGAAGTAAGGGGGACATGGCGTTAACACCGTTTCTAGAGGTGAATTTGGGGTGTGTAGTTTGTGAAGGAGGTTTTGTAACACTTCAGTCGGGGAGTCGAATTATTGTGAGTCTTGCAACTAAGTAGGATGTGTGGTTGGGCGTGGGTTAGGGGTATGAACCACGGGGCTTGCAAAATTGTAAATTTTGGCGTGTTAGTGCTGATATTGAGACATATACGACGGAGGATGTATCGTGGAGCATATTCAATGAAGGTGCCATTTCAGAGGCAAGTTCCCTGTACGCAAATCAAATCGCGATGCTGTGCATGAAGTAGCACAGGCGCGAGCAAGCAAAACCCTTTTGCAGTTATAACATAACCCGTTGGTAAGATCCACAGGTTATTCAAATTTTCAAGTCTAAACACACTTTCTCGCTGCAGTCATGGGCGGTCTCTCTTCAGCATCCTCCGTTCCTGTCCCACCCACACTGGTACCAAAGCTGTCAACGTCAGATTTACCTCGAGAATGTCTGATTCACCCAGCCTCGCTTGCAACGTACTTTCGAAGTCTGGCTGCCATCTCTTTCATGGCGACTTCCAACCCCCTATAATACATCCTTTCAGATGCCGACACCCTGTGAAAAGAGAACCTAAAATTAATGCTTTTTAATTATGTCGACCAATAGTTGCTATCCTGACTAGATGTGTGTTCCTTCTAGGAGTTCAATAAGGAACTGGTAGGCTTAACAAGTTGTGAATACCTAGGATCATGCGAAGTAAGCCACAAGGGTAAAGATGTGGGTCACATTCTGAGAGACCATGAGATGAATAATAAGTCTTCTTTCAACCTGAGGTTGACGAGTCAAATTAGTACGTATGAACTATCCGCTCTAGATTCACTATATCTGAGAACAGATGCTCTGCTTGCGGATTCTGTGCCAGAAAGGTATTGCTGACTTGAAGTTTTGCTGATTGTCGTGTTTCCAGCCAATGTAATCGAAAGCGCGCAAGTGTCAACGTATAGAAATTTGACCTTTATATCCAACGGTACGAGACATCTCGCTATCGAGCCAGGAAGGTGACCCACCCAATGGCTAAATCGAAAGTTTATACAATTTTCCCATGCGGTATCTGCGAAGTTACCATGTAACCGGGCTGGAAATGGAGGAGGGAGAGAACCGGGATACCCAAAGCTCACTCAGCTAAAAAACGAATTCGTCCCTTTGCCCGAACACCTTGAGGCTAGAATATCTGAGGGCTTTTGGGCTATACAGAACGTACGCGTTCAAGTTGTTGTATCCCCTGGATCGTAACGGTTCCCGGCCCATACGGGCCGCCCCCGCAACCACCTCACCACACGTCCAAAAATGGTCATCAGAGGCCATCCTTTTTACCAAGTCTTCTTTAGTAGCAAATAAAACTTTCTGTCAAAGTGAATTGTAAATTATATGTGATGTGACTTTGTAAGTCTTACTGCCCCACCAAAATTCGCTCTCTGAACTGGCAACCCACCCCATGTCTATGCACCACTACCCACCTTTCTCC
>Ga0307515_10024432_pt1 | contig 10531 bp, 7 predicted proteins | sample 17_EM_MG_FD_194513 | JGI IMG/M metagenome (GOLD analysis project Ga0307515, IMG submission 194513) | Populus trichocarpa ectomycorrhiza microbial communities from riparian zone in the Pacific Northwest, United States - 17_EM | ecosystem: Host-associated > Plants > Roots > Unclassified | place...
TCGCCGGACGTCTCTTCGGCGGCGCGGCCCTCGGCGCGCTGGCGCTGCTGGCCGGGGTCGCGCTGACCGCGACGTCCGGCTGGCTCATCGCCAAGGCGTCCCAGCAGCCGCCGATCCTGACGTTGACGGTCGCGGTGGTCGGCGTCCGCGCGTTCGGTCTCGGCCGAGCCGGGCTCCGGTACGTCGAACGGCTGGCCACGCACGACGCGGCGTTCCGCATCGCCGGCCGCCTCCGCGAGCGGCTGTGGAATTCGCTGGTCCGGCTCGGGCCCGCGCGGAGCCTGCGCCCGGGCGAGGGCCAGCGGCGCCTGGTCGCCGACGTCGACACGGTGCGCGACCTGCTGCCCCGCGTGGTGTCGCCGCCGCTGGTGGTGGCGTTGGTCGCGGCCGGGGCGATCGCGGTCCAGGCGTGGGTACTGCCCGCGGCGGGGTGGACCCTCGCGGCGGCTGTCGCGCTCGGATTGTGCGCGCCCCTGGTCGCGCTGCGAGCCGAGCGCCGGGCAACGTCGGCGCTCGCGATCGGCCGCCGCGACGTGGCGTCGCGGGTCCTGGTGTTGTTCGAGGCAGCGGCTGAGTTGCTGGCGTTCGGCCGGGCGGCGGAGCATCGCCGTGCCCTCGAGGAGGCGGACACCAGGTTGGTGACGCAGGCGCGCCGCCAGGCATTCGGAGCGGGCGCGGCGGAGGCGTTGGTGACGCTCGCGTGCGGGACGGCCGCGATCGTGAGCACGGCATTCGCGGCCCAGGCGGTGTCGGCCGGGCGGCTCGACCCGGTGCTGGCGCCGCTCTTGGCGTTGGTGCCGTTGGCACTGGCGGAGGTGCTCGCATTGCTGCCGCCGGTAGCCCAGCACTGGGACACGCTGAAGCAGGCCCGCTATCGCCTGGCCGAGACTCCTGCCGGGGCGAGCGCAGGAGTCGGCCCGCGAGCCGGAGTCGGCGCCGGCCAGGCCGAGTTGACGTCCGCCGGATCAGGACCGGCTGAGTTTGCTGGTGCCGCGGGGTCTCGGCTTGAGTTGGCGGCCGTGGGGTCGCACCGGCCAGCTGAGCCCCGACCGGCTGAGTTCGCTGGTGCCACTCGGCCTCGGGTCGAGTCGGCGGTTGCGGCGTTGCGCCGGTCTGCTGGGCAGCGACCGGCTGAGTTCGCTGGTGCCGCGGGATCTCGGGTCGAGTTGGCGGCTGCAGGGGCGCACCGGTCCGCCGAGCAGCGATCGGCTGACACTCGGTCTCGGGTCGAGTCGGCGGGACCTCCGGCTGATCTCGCGACTGTTGCCGAGCAGCTTCGGACCGAGTCCGGGGTTGCCGAGCGGCCGTCCGTCGAGCTGCGCGGCGCCGACCTCGGGTGGCCGGATGGGCCCGTGGTGCTGCGCGGGGTCGAGCTGACTCTTGCTCCCGGGACCTATGCCGCCGTTGTCGGGCCCAGCGGTGCCGGCAAGTCGACACTTGTCGCCGCGCTTCTCGGTTTTCTCCAGCCTCGGGAGGGCGTGGTGAACGTGCCCGAGGGCGTTGCGTGGGCGCCGCAGGAGCCGATGCTTGCTGCGACCACCGTCGGCGAGAACCTTCGGCTGGCGCGGCCGACCGCTACCGAGGACCAACTGCGCGAAGCGTTGCACCAGGCGGTGCTCGACGACGTCGAGCCGGGGACGGTGCTCGGCAGCGGGGGCAGTGGGCTTTCCGGTGGGCAGGCTGAGCGCGTCGCACTGGCTCGCGCCTTGCTCGGGGCGTCGTCGGCCGGGCTCGTGCTGCTCGACGAGCCCACCGCGCACCTCGACGAGCCGACTGCGTGCGCCGTGCGTGCGCGGCTGCGCGAGGCGCTCGCGGGGCGGACCGTCGTGCACGTGACGCACCGCGCCGACGAGGCCGAGCACGCGGACGTGGTGCTCGAGGTTCGCGACGGGCGGGTCGTCACGCGAGTGCCGGTGGCCGGGGCGACGTGATCGATTCCCGCTGTGTCCTTGCCGCGCCGCCGCCGCGCCGCGCGATAATGACGGAACTCATGGATCCGACGCTTGCCGCGCGGGCACTGTCCGCCGCCACCGAGATCACCAGCACCGCCCTGTCCGGCGACGACCCAGGCGCGGTGCTGGACACCGTCGTCGCGCGCGCGGCCGAACTCGCCGACGCCGACCTGGGGCTGGCCATGGTCAGTGCCGACGACGGCCGCGTGGTCGTCGAGGCCGCGCACTACGCCACCGCGCACCCGGTCGCCCATCCGGTCGCCGACGAGCCGCTCGCGGTACCCGGCGCCGGGACAGCCCCGGGCCCTGACGGCAGCGCCCGGACCTCGGCGGCCGACGGAAGCATCCGAGCCCCGCAAACCGATGGCGGAAGAGCCGCGAGCACGAGTGCCGATGGCGGCAGGGCGAACACTGCAGCGGATAGCGGCGCCGCGAACACGGGAGCCGATGGCGGGACCGCGAACACGGCAGCCGACGGCGGCACCGCGAACACCGGAGGCGACGGCGGCGCCGCGGACTCCCGTTCCGGCGAGTCGCTGCGGGGCCTTTCCCTCCCCGCGGACTCCGCGGCCGGACGGGTGGCGCGAGGTGGTGAGCCCGTCTCCAGCGATGACTTCACCGTCGACCCGCGGACCGCGCCGTACGTTCCCGTCGAGCTTCACGGGTACGGGGCTTTCGCCGCCGCGCCGTTCGGGTCCGGGGGGCGGGTGCTGGGGGCGCTGACCGTCTACCGGAAGCGGGGGCGTGAGCCGTTCTCCGCGGGGACCGTCGAGATGCTTGTCGCCTTCGCCGCGCAAGCCGGGGTGGTGCTCGCGCTCGCCGAGGGCGCCAACGCGCGCCACCGCGTCGCGCTGTACGAGGAGCGGGAGCGCATCGCCCGTGAACTCCACGACGTCATCGTCCAACGGCTCTACGGCGCCGGGATGCAGCTCGACCGGGTTCGGCGCAACATGCGCAAGCGGTTCGCTCAGGCCGACGGTGCTCGCCTCTCCGACGCGATCGACCAGCTCGACCAGACCATCGAGGAGATCCGCGGGACCGTGCGCGCGCTGCGGTCACCGGAGCCTCGCCACGACACCGGCACGCCCGCCGACCTCGCGGAGTCGGCGCGCGGCGAGGTCCGCATCGCGGGGGAGCTGCTCGGTTACCCGCCGACCCTGGAACTGTCCGGTGAGTTCGCCGACGTCCCCGCCGAACGGGCCGACCACATCCGGGCCGCCCTGCGCGAAGCATTGTCCAATGTGGTCAGACACTCCGGCGCGAGCGAAACCCGCGTCACCCTGGCCAGGGACTCACACGGCGTCAAACTCCGCGTCCGGGACAACGGTTCCGGTGTCCCCCAAGGTGTCGCCACCCGTGGCCTGCGCCACCTCGCCGAACGCGCGGACGCCGCGGGCGGGAAGTTCTTCCTGAACTCCTCGCCCAGCCTCGGCACGCTCGTCGCGTTCGACCTGCCACTCGACTGAAGCATCCGACTGACTGAAACACCTGACTCGGCCTCACCCTTCTCGGGTCATCCAAGCCTCCTTCCCACGTCCTCAGGAAGGATCTTACCGAATTATCGAACATATATTCGACTCACGTTCGAGTGAATCCGCGGCGCGCGAAACCCCGGTCTGCATGGCTCACGGTGACAGGGCCGTGAAAAGTACGCAGCGAACGGCGGCTTGCGGACAGTCCGGCTACTTTTCGCGGCGCGCGACCCAGGCGGCGGCCTGCGTCCGGCGCTGCATGCCGAGCTTCGCCAGCACGGACGTGACGTAGTTCTTGACCGTCTTCTCGGCGAGGAAGAGCCGCTCCGCGATCTCGCGGTTCGACAAGCCCTGGCCGATCAGCTCGAGCACGTCGCGTTCGCGCTCGGTCAGCGCGGCCAGCTCGTCCGTCGGCGGGTGGCGCATCTTGTCCAGCACCCGCGCGGTGCTCACCGGGTCCAGCAGCGACCGGCCGGCCGCGACCTCGCGGACCGCGTTCACCACGTCCTGTCCGCGCACCTGCTTCAGCAGGTAGCCCGCGGCGCCGGCCATGATCGCGCCGACCATCGCCTCCTCGTCGTCGAACGCGGTGAGCATCAGGCACGCCGGCGGGTTCGGCTTCGAGCGCAGTTCGCGGCAGAGTGTGATGCCGTCGCCGTCGCCGAGGCGGACGTCGACCACGGCGACCTCCGGCTCGACGTGCATCGCCACCGCCAGTGCCTCTTCGACGCTGCCCGCTTCGGCGACGACCTCGATGTCGGGCTCGTCGCCGAGGAGGTCGCGGAGCCCGCGGCGGACCAGTTCGTGGTCGTCGACGAGCAGTACCTGGATCGGCATACCCCTAGGTTACGTGGTGTGTGGATAATTCGCCCGAAGAGGTGACGAAGATCGTCCGACATTCCGACCGGTACGTATTACATCGAATTTCCGGACGGACAACAACGCTGGTCAACGCGGTTCGATCATCAATCCGGCGAAGAATCACGAGACGCCCGGATTTTGGTTGGGTGCTGGCGTTTCCGGCGATCGCGCGAATTTTCGGAAACGTCCGTAACAGCCCTGGCGGAGTCGCGATATTAATCACACATCGCGGCGCCATCGCCGTGTTCGACCCCGATTCTTCCCCGGAAGGACTTCCGTTGTCCTTATTTCGTCGTGCCCTGACGACGGCCGCAGCCGTCGCCGGGCTCGCTCTCCTCGGCCCCGTCTCCCTCGCCTCCGCGCAGCTCGCAACGCCCCTCGCGGTCGGCGACCTGAACTGCGGAGACTTCCAGTACCAGGAGGACGCCCAGGCCGTCTACGACCAGGACCCGTCAGACCCCAACGGCCTGGACGGTGACGACAACGACGGCATCGCCTGCGAATCGCGACCCCACCGCCCGGTCCAGAACACCACGGCGCCGACGACGGCCCAGCCGTCGACGAAGACCCACACCACCCCGAAGTCGACCACCACCAAGAAGCCCGCGACGGGCGGCCAGGTCAAGGTCAAGCCGGTCGGCGGCGTGGCCACCGGTGGCGGCGAGCCCGACGAAGGCACCCCCGGGTTCCTCCTGCTCAGCGGCGCGCTGCTGGCTGCGGCGACGTCCGGTGGCATGGTGCTCTACCTGCGCCGGCGTGCGAGTTGAGGCGTCCGCACCCACCGCTGTGGCCGGCGATCGCGGCGGTCGCCGCCGCGCTCGGCGTGGTCGTGGTCGTGGCACTCGTCCTGGCCTTCTCGTCGCATGAGACGGACCAGGTCGCGCCGCCGCCGTCCACCTCCTTCACGAACGCCGCGGGGAGCGCCGGCACCACGACCACCCCGCCGCACGGCGGGCTCCCGGCGGCGAAACCGGCGTCCCTGACCATCCCGGCGATCGGGGTGCGCGCGGAGTCGATCGCCGACCTCGGGCTCACCTCCGCCGGTGAGCTGGAGGTCCCGCCCGACGCGACGACCGTCGGCTGGTTCACCGGCGCGCCCTCGCCCGGCGAGGTCGGGCCGGCGGTGCTGGCCGCGCACGTCGACTACAAGCACGTGCCCGGCGCGTTCACCAAGCTCAAGGACCTGCGTTCGGGTGAGCAGGTCCGGGTGGGCCGCGCCGACGGCCGGACGGTGGTCTTCACCGTCTATCGCGTCGACCGCTACGCCAAGGCCGCCTTCCCCACGGACGAGGTGTACGGCGACACCGCGGCGCCCGAACTGCGGCTCATCACCTGCGGCGGCGCGTTCGACCGGTCGAGCGGGAACTACCTCGACAACGTCGTGGCCTTCGCGAAGCTCACCGCCGTCGAGGTCTAAGCCAGGTCGATCCGCGCCAGCTCGAGCCTGCGGTACCCGCGGTCTTCCAGCGACCAGACGTCGAGTACGCCGCCGTCCAGCTCCGGGTACGCGATGACCAGCCGGGCGGGTTCGGCGCCGTCCGCGCGGTAGACGACGTCCACCGGTATCCCGGCCTCGAGCTGCCAGCAGAGTTGTTGCTGCTTCGGCGTGAGCCGCCCCGCGTAGCGGTCGCTCATCGCCCGCGCGAGCTGCCCGCGTTGCAGGTTCGGGCCGATCGCCGGGGCCGCCAGGAGTCGGTCCGCGTGGTCCAGCGGGTCGAACGGCCGGTCGGTGGCCTCCGGATCGCCGATGGTGACCTTCGGCTCGGCTTGGTCACGCGAGGGCAGCACGATGCTCCCGTCACCGGCGTGGTGGGTCGGTGCGTAACCGGCGTCACGCAACGCGTCGAGCGTGCGAGACGCGTCCACAGTGGACGTCAGGACGGTCGGCGCCACCGCACGCAGGCCGAGTTTCGCGAGCTTGCGGTGCGCCGCGATCTCGGTGAGCACGGTGGGTTCGCCGACGACGACGCTCGCGACGTCCAGCACCTGCGCCTCGCCGTGGCGCCGCGCGACGTCGTTGACCAGGTACACCAACGGCTGCGGCAGCTCCCCGGAGGCGATCCCGCCCAGCTCGTCGAGCAGCTCGGCGGCGGTCGCGCCCTGGTCGAAGGCCCGCCGGACGGTCGACGGCGAGAAGCGCCAGCTGGTCGCCGTGCCCTGGGTCTCGCGATCGGCGGCGCGGTCCAGCAGCATAGCGAGCCGCGCGTCGGGGGAGCCGGGCACGATCGCGGTCAGGTCGGTGCCGAACAACGCCGTCGTGCGGGCGCGCGAGACCAGCTCTTCGGTGACTTCCATCAGCTTTCCCGGGTCGAGCAAGGCGCGCCCGGCGGCGGTGACGGCGCCGTGCGCGAAGACGCCGAGCAACTCGCCTTCGATGAGCGCCACGGCCACCTGCCCGGCGAAGTCTTCGGTCAGCAGCATCGGCGCGTGCCACGTGGCCAGCTCCGTCACCGCGTCCGCGCCGGTGATCCCGGTGCCGGGTTCGAGCCGCGCCAGCAGCCGCGCGACCAGCTGCCGCACCTGCGTGTCGCTGTCCGGGTGGGCGGGTTCCCACCAGGTCGTCAGGAGCAGGCGGTGCAGCAGCGCCGGGGCGGGCCGGACGACGTCCGGGTCCAGTTCGAGCGTGGGCGGTGCTGCCTTCTGACCGCGCCGCGGCGGGTCGGGTTCCTCGACCAGCAACAGCCCGGTCTGCACGGCGAGGTCGATGGCCAGCTCGATCTCATCGGCTGTGCCGCCGGTCTCCTTGGCCACCTTCTTGACCAGCCGCGACCCGATCGTGCCGTCCTTGAGCAGCGGAAGTGGCTCCGCGGCGGTGAGTTCGAGGATCGCCGAGACGCGGTCGAGCAGCCGCAGCGCGGCGGCCGACGACGAGGCTTCGGCCGATTCGGCGCCGACGTGCGTCAGCGGGCACTCGGGCTCCACCGGCGTGAACGGCAGGTGGTGCTCCGGCCCGCGAAGGGCCAGCGACACCTCGACGGGCATCGCGGCGCTGCCGTAGTACGTCCGGAACAGGAGGCCGTGTTCGAACGCCCAGGCCTCCGTCGTGTCCGGCAGGGGTGTCACCGCGTTGACCTCGGGAACCCCCTCGGCCATGTCCCGCACCAGTTTCCGCACCGGCTCGGGTGCGGTTTCGGCGAGCTCGCGCAGGCCGTCGGCGTCCCGGAAGAACCGCACGAGCCCGAGCAGCAGCTCGGCTCGACGTCCGCCGGCCGGCAGTCCGACGGTCCGTGACAGCTGCGCGAGCCGCGTCGTGCCGAGCTCGCCGAGCAGGTTCGCGGCCGGCTGGCCGAGGCCGTCCGGGTGGAAGTTGGTCGTGTGCAGCAGTTCCGGCAGCGTGACGCCACCGGGTTCGCGCCAGGCCAGCATCCGCTCTTCGAGATCGTCCACAAAGGACTCGACGACGGCGGGTTCCGCGCCGAGCAACCGGGCGACCTCGGCGACCGGCGCCGGCCGCGACCCCAGCGCGTGACACAGCTGGAGGGCACGCAACACCTGCGCGTGCGGCGTCGTCAACCCGAGCAGTGCTTCGTTCACCGACGCCGCCGTGGCCAGCCGCGCGGCGACGACGTCCAGCCGCCGCGGCCACGGCTCCTCGAGCACGTCCGGCCGGTGGGCCAGCACGGTCGCCAGGCCCTTCCGGTCGAGGCCCGCGAGCCGGCTGAGCAGTCCGTCGGGGGTGGTCATCGGCCCAGGCTAGATCACCGTTCGCAGGCGACGCCGTCGCCGTCGCGATCGAGCGCCGGCCGATAGCCGGGCTCGCCGCGGTGCAGCGGCGCGGCGCCTGCGGCCTTGGCCGCGGTGCAGTTCTTGTAGTAGGCAGCGGAATCCTGCTCCGGGGCCGGTGCTTCTTCGGTGGTCGGCACGGGCGCCGGCTTCGGGGCGGCCTTGGTCGTCGGTGCGGGCGGCTGCGGTTTCGGGGTCGGCGCCGGGACGTCGATGGTGCCGTTGCACGGCGGCGCCCACAGTCCGCTGGTGGCCTGGCGCGCCGCGGTCTCGGCGGCCGCGAGCGCCGGTGCCGCGGCACTCGTCGCGTACTTGAGATAACCGTTTTGGATGGCTAGAGCCGCGTAATCCTGCCCGCCGGCCAGTGTCACGGCGATGCCGTCCACCGTTTCCGCGCCGAGCTGGACGGTTTTCCCGGAAAGGGTCGTGGTGGCCCAGGCCAGCGATTCGGCCGCGTAACACCCAGTGGTGGTGGCGGGGGCGATGACGCCGAGCACGCGAACCGTTTTCCGGGTGCCGTCGCTGCCGTTCACCACGACGTTCGCGCCGTCCGCCACGGTTCCGATCGTGTAGGTCACGGCGACCGGCGTGGGTGTCGGCGTCGCGCTGGTCGTGCTGGTGGGCGCCGTGGTCGGTGGTGCGGCGGCCGTGAGCGTCGGCTCGGGTGCCTTCCCGAAGACGGCGCCGAGCACGAACAGGACGCCGAAAGCGGCCAGGACGATCTTCAGCCAATTCGGTAGGCACTTCATGCCGGTTTCCCTCGTTCCTCGAACGCGACGTGCCGACGGTGTACTCGGGAAATCTCCCGCCGTTGTTACGCCGGGGACCGTGATCGACCATCAGTCGTTATCCGGCGGAATGTAACCGTCACGATCGCGTCACGAACACCGTTTCCGTCGCGAAAAACCGTCACAACCGCGGGCGCGGAAGCGACCTGGCGGACGTGATCGAATCCCTCCCGCTGTTCGGGGCCGGCGGCTACCCCGCGCAGGGCATCGAACTGACCGCCCTGGAGATCCGGACGACCGGCCTGCGCCCCGGCCGGGTGGTCGAGCTGGCCGCGGTGCGCGTCCGCGCCGACGGCGTGGTCGCCGGCGAGCTGACGACCCTCGTGGACCCGGGGCCCGGGGTGTCGCCCGGCCCGGTCGTCCTGCACGGCATCACGCGGGAGGAGCTGGACGGCGCGCCGTCGTTCGGCGCGGTGCTGGGGCCGTTGCTGAACCTCTGCCGCGGCAGTGTCGTCGTGGCCCACGACCTGCCGTTCCTCACGGCCTTCCTGGGCGACGAGGTCGCGCGGCTCGGCGCCCGGGTGCCGGTGCTGCCGGGCGTGGACGTGCTGGCCGCCGCGCGGTCCGCCGTCCGGCTGCCCAACTTCCGGCTCGCCACGGTCGCCGGAGCTTTCGGGGTGCCAAGGCCGGGGCAATCGGCGCTGAGCGGCGCGCGCACGGTCGCGTGGCTGGCGACCAGCCTGTTCGGCCGGCACGGCTTCACGTTCGCCGCCCCGCCGGTGCTGCCCGCGCTGCCGACGTTCGCCGCGGGGCCGCTGCGCCCGCGCGACGACGTCCCGGCGGTCGAGCCGGGGTGGATGGCCGAGGCCGTCGATCGGGTCGCCGGCGAGGACGCGTACCTGGACCTGCTCGCCGGGGTCGTCGCCGACCAGCACCTCTCGCCGCCCGAGGTGGCGGCCTTGGCCGCGCTGGCGGCCGAAGCGGGGTGGGACAAAGCCCGAGTGCGCTCGACGCACGAACGGTTCGTGGCGGCGGTGCGGGCGGTCGCGGAAGGGGACGGCGTCGTGACGGCGGCGGAGGCGCGGGAACTGCGTCAGGTTGCCACCGCGCTCAGCGTCGACCTCGGCGACTTCGGGCCCACCGACGGGCCGAAGCCCACACGGGTCCTGGTGCTCGGGACGACGGCCGCCGCGGACCGGCTGAGGGCCCGGGTGCTCGCGGAAGGCGTCCAGCTGGCGAAGAAGCTGACCGGGAGCGTCACGCACCTCGTGACCGACGCGACGGTCCCGGCGAACGAGCCGCGGCTGGCGCGAGCCACCGAGCTGGGCGCGGTCGTGCTCGGCGTCCGGGAGGCGCCGGTCGCGCTCGGGTTCGAGGCCCCGCCGGCGGCGCGACCCGTCGTGGCCGCGCCGGGAAAGCTCGTCGGCGGGCGGATTCTCATGGGTGTCGGCCTCCTGTTGATGCTCATCGTCGTCATCTCGATGTTCGGCGGCGCGGCGCTGGCCGGCGGGATCGTGCTCGCCCTCCTGGGTGTCGGGGCGCTGCTCGGCGGCTGGTGGATCGCCGAGCCGGTTTCTCGGTAGCCTCGGTCCGGTGCCGAAACTGATCCACCTGAACGGGCCCACCGGGATCGGGAAGTCGGTCATCGCGGCCTCCTACGCCGAGCGGCATCCGGGGGTGCTGAACCTCGACACCGATCGGGTCGTCTGCCTGATCGGCGGGTGGCGGGACACCTTCTTCCAGACCTTCAAGGCCGCGCACCTGCGGACCGGGCACGACGTCGCCATGCCGCAGC
>Ga0307515_10024433_pt1 | contig 10530 bp, 6 predicted proteins | sample 17_EM_MG_FD_194513 | JGI IMG/M metagenome (GOLD analysis project Ga0307515, IMG submission 194513) | Populus trichocarpa ectomycorrhiza microbial communities from riparian zone in the Pacific Northwest, United States - 17_EM | ecosystem: Host-associated > Plants > Roots > Unclassified | place...
AAATAAATAATTGTTTTTCAATGATACCATATTGTTTCTTTGATAATAACCATAATTGTATTTGAGGAAAAAAAATTCGAGTCATGGATTAAACTATCGGTAATGAGTCAAACAAGGTTTTTTTTTTATTAAAATAATATTATTTTGTTATTTTTTTAAAACAAAAATCCTTGAAATTGATCTGTTCAAGACCGGATTTGACTTGATTAATCCAGCTACTGAACAAATATTTGACTTGATTAATATTTATCATAGGAATGAAAGAGGGTTAATCAGTGTGGGCTAGACAGTGGTGTGCATGCACAATGTGCTAGGGAGTGGAACTTTGAAATTGAAATTGAAAATGGTTAAGGTTGTTTTGTTTTTCATGGCATCTTATTTACGGCACTGGTTTTCTAAAACTTGTTTATTTATGGTTAATAAAATTAATTAATAAAAAACCTTTCTAATCAAGTAAAAATTTAGCTTGTTTTTTTTAAAATATTTTTCTTTTATTTTTAATAGAAAACACTTTTTAAAAATTACAAGAAATTAAAAATTATCTTGTTATTTATATCAAATTTGATCATTAATATTTTAATTACTATATATTTTGTTTTGAATTTTTTTTTAATTTTATTCCTTAAAATTTGATTTGATTTTTATACTAGCTTGGATCTTTATTTTTTAATTATTCTTAATTAATTTTATTTATTTATCATATTTAATTTTTATTCTTTTAATTATTATTTATTTTATTTAAAATAATTTATGAATTTTTTTTTAATTTTAATGTATTTTAATTTTATATATATATAAAAGAGCGCTCGTCCAGAGAAGAAAAGGGGCTTAAAGTAACAGAGTTGTCCTGCAAAGCTCGCAGACGTTTTTATGAAAAGAGCTTGTCTAGAAAAAGGTCCCGGACTTTTTACTGAGTCACTTCCTTCAGATTCCCTGACTTTTCTGATTACTTTCTCCTTTTCCCTTTGTCCTCTTACCGTCCCAAGGTTCTTTACTCAATTTTTGTACCTATAAAATAGGGAAACTCATGACCTATGCCACTGGGTAGATCCATGGCCTCTCTCTTTTGTTTGAATTATTTTGACACAATCTCTCTCCCTCTCGGTCTCTTGAGACCAGTAAAATGGGTATTCGTTTCATTTAAAGCTTTAAAGCTCTGCTACATTGAGCCCATTTGTGCTTCCTAGTTGTCTTTTCTCTACCGGTAAATTTCAAGCTACATGTCGATGGTACCACTCGGTTACAGCTCAAGAGATTCAGCTCAAAAGATCCTGCTCTTTCGTGTTTGAGAAGCTCGAAAATCCGTTAGGTTTTGTTTCTTTTCAAGAGCTGTTAACTATTCGAAAACAAGACACTCAGGCTCTTTATCTGTGCAGTGTTTTTTCCTCCATGTCCCCTCGCATTTTCAAGTTTAAATCTTTTCGAAACCCAAGTCTATTTTCACTGATTTAAAGCATTTCTCTTTCAAGTTTCATAAGAAGCATTTCAAGGGTAGCTAGCTAAAAATGTCGATGCTGTTAGACCAGCAACCACCACCAATGTCTGTAACCCCGCAATCTTTCAACACCTACTCAACGCACGCTTCAATTGGTCCGGCTATTGCAGTACTTGTAGTGATCATGGTCTTTGGTGTACTTGCTGTTATGGTTGGAAGGCTCTGCTCGGGAAGGAGAATCATGGGTTATGGCCAGTACGATATGGAGAGTTGGGCAGAGGTAAAATGTTCTTCCTGCATTGATGGAAGGATTAGCCCCCCACTTTCGAGGTCAAGTGTGCCTGCCACCTCTAGTTCAGCCTCGACGCCTGCCCAAACCCAACAAGAAACCAAGCAAGAAGAGCAATCTCCTCAACACCCACCTGAAAATCTTGATTCTTAAACGTGGGAGGTTTGACTTATTACTTGAATGTATGTGTTGGAGCATTGCTGCTTATGAACTGTAACGATGAGCATATTTTGTGACTCTTGGATGTCATTGATATCAAAGGAAAATTGCTGTTGCTTCAGTAGTGGCACCATTTTTTGGGCGAAAATTACTTCGTTGAGGAAGATTAGTATCCATTTGTTTTGCTCCTTGTTGTAGTCTCAAGAAGATTTGACTTGCATTCCATTCCCACTCTAACTTGTTCCTTTTGCCTACTAAAGTGGGAAATGGCTTTATTCCAGTGTCTTATGCATATGATAATTTATTCTTCGAATTTATGTATCATTATTGCTTACGAATTATTACCATGAGTACATTATGAGATGTTGACATTGCTGGGGGAGGCCACATGGGTTGAAATAAATCACTATTGCTTCGGCCTTAGCACCCTTTTTGTGGTGGATTACTTGCTTCCTTTCATGTTATGGAATCGAAAATCAGGAGAATTGAGGTTTTCTTTTACCTTGTTCACTGTTACAGTTTTAAGAAGATTTAGCATGCATTCCATTTCCGCTAAACATTGTTCTTTCCCCACGAAAGCAGAAACATTAGCCTCCATCGCAAAATCCCATCCCAGGAACCAAAGGATCAAATCAGATTCAGAGCACCAGGGTATCAACCCAAACACAGTGGAAACTGGCAGTTCATGATTATTCAGTACAAGGCTATTTTAACTAGTGAATTAGATTCTAAGAATTTCCAACATAAATCCTGTGGCACTGGATACATAGTTTTCATCCCTTAAATCTCTTCGTAATTCTGATTCTTATCGATACCTAATCAGCTTTCTAACTCCAAAAAGTCCTTCACTCTTGCTCCCATGCCATGAGAAGAAATAAGTACGCTTTCCTAAGATAAACAAACCAGTCTTCGGAGGCCGTGAATTTGTTTTGCTAAAGGACAGAAGCCACCAGGGAAAACAAGGAGGCCAACTTGGCAGAAGGTGTTCTAAAGGTTTTTTCAACAACAAAACTATTAACTGAATGAATGTCTCCTATCATTTTGTGCTCGTGCCTGGCTTCCTCAAATTGACTGGTCCAACATCCGCCAGTTCACTTGAAAGTCTACAACACTAAAGACCTACGAAACCAAACACGGGGTTAGTGACTTGCTGGAACCCGGCCAGTATTGAAGCAATATGATCAACATAATTCTAGGACCAGCTGTCTGGTGTATTGTTAGCACTATATCTATTATATTAGGGTCCATTATACAAAACCCATTAGGGTTAGCTAGGGTTAGTTGTCCACGTCTCTATATATATGTAATATAAATATACAAATACATATACATATTTATTATTAAAGAGAGTACACAACAACAACTATAAGATTATAGCTCATTGTTCTATTAGAATTATGCATGATCATATTGCTTCAATAGCCGGAAGAAAGCTACAGCTAATATACTTGTATCAACAAAAACAATGGCTGTTCATTGGGTTAAAGAAAGAAGATAGAAAGAATAAGGAAAGAAAAGGATGCATTACTGTAGTTGCTGATGTTCAAACTTGTAAGCGTAGGCATACAATCATCTTCCTGTGGCTGTTCGCCAATCTAGACACTAATTTATCCTTGTCTATGCATTGTAATTCAAAAATGTATCTCGTGTAAACTTACATGGTAATTTTATCTGTTCTGAACACAAAATATAGTCAACCACTATTATTCTGTGCCCGTTTTATTTTGAGAAGATGAGAGAGGCCAGCAACTACATGTAGCCGACTGCTTGGAATTCCTGTCTTTGCCAGTGCCCTCCCATTTTGGTCCAGCAGAACAAAGCAAGGAACGTATTTTATGTCATAATGAAGTAGCTGCAGACAAACAATAAAATGTAATCAGCCAGCACATCATAGCAAACTAATGCCAATTCAAGTCTTAGAGATTACACCAGGTTAAAAACTTAAAAAAGCAGAAGAACTGCTAAGCGTATTGATATTTGTTTGTGTTGTGGGGTAGTCTCGTCATCAAGTCAAAATTCCACTAGCTCAACTGCAGGCTTATGATGGTGAAGGTTTATGGTAGCGAGAGGTGTTATGATAGCAAGATGGTTAGTAGATGAAGATGAGACAGAAACAGTATATATAAGTTTGTGGATGAATGAAAAGGAGCATCAAGAAGTTATGACAACCAGCTATGCAATAAACTCCAAAGAATGTAATTCTCAGAAGCAGCTTTCTCTGACTCCTGGCCTACACCTCCAACTATGTAAGATGTTGATCAAAGCAGCAGGTAAGAAGACCGCCATATCTTTAATGTCACAACCTATAAGATCATTGCATCACTCTATTCGTTCAATGTTGTTTTACTTTTAATCATTATCTAAAATGCCAAGAATCCTAAAATTACAAGCAACACAATAAAATTAGATCCCGGAGTTCTGTTTCTGCTTGCCACAGAGAGATCACAGGGCCATCTGTGTGGCAATGGGAAATGATCAAATCTAACAGCTCCATCACATAACAAAACAATGTTATTGTTGCTCACAAAGCAGAATTGGACAAAACTAAATAACAGCACCAATTAGGGAATTCCTCATTTTACACTTGAGATTTTCAAATTCCCACCTTTTTAAACAATATAATCAGGAGGTGAGTGCAATACCTCAGGCAGCCATTTCTCGTTCTCTGCATCTGCCATTACAACATTGAGCCAACTTGAGTTTCTACCCTCTACCTCCAGGACAAAATTAAGCAAAGAGTTGCACAACCTGCATCTAGGCGAATAAAACTCAAGCACCGTAGCCTCTTTACCACTTGCCAGTGCCGAGGCAAATGCTCTTTGCTCTGCTTCTCCTTGCTCTTCAGGAGTCAAGACCCTTTTTTGATTCTTCAAAAAGTTATCTTGGCCAGTTCTCGCACCCAGATTGATAGGATTAAAATTATTGATCCAAGAATTAGAGGATTCTGAAATCGAGTTCAACGAATTAAGCGCAACGGATCCCAGACTCTGCAAGGACCTGAAAAGCCAAGGACTTTCAAAGGTGCAGACTTTCCCATTTTTCGCATGTCGATCAACATCCCACGGCCATTTCAGACAAAACAAAGGTTTTTTAGTAACAGGATCCATTTTCACCTGATTCTTTTCCGGGGTTACAGAACCTAAGCACCAAGACTTTCAGAACCCAACACTGAAACAAGTACTAGATTTACTGCATGGTATAAACAACTAAGACAGTGAGACAACATGCAGACAAGTACTAAGATTACAAAGTTAAGTATGCAATAAGCCTTAAAGGTTCCTTTAAAGACCAAAAACCACCAAGCATAAACCCTAATCTAAAATTAACATATTGGAACTCAAAGAATTAAACTTTGATAAAAATTTAAAACAGATTGGTGTGTCTAGATCCATACACATACCTTCTGGGTTTTCCAATTGGCATTAAACAAAGAAAATTCTGTGTGGGAGAGTGAGAGGAAGAGATGATGTAACAAGCCAAAGCAAGCACTCACCGAGGACAAAGAAATGGCACAGTAGCCATGATAGATGGCAGCAAGAGAACAATGCACATATTGGGCTGTGATCTAACTGTGGGCTTAGCTTGGATTTCACACCGGCCTGCTTTCGCACTAACAATAGTAGTAACTTCTATTTATGTCAAATATTTATTTATATTCTTCTTGTTTTTTTCTAAACAAATATTCTTTAATTTTCGTACTCTACAAATTCGTTCCGCTAATCCTTTTCTGAATTTTTTTAATTAATCAAGCTAGATTATTTCAAGATTAATTATTAATTATGCCTATTGATGTGATATTATCAAATACTTTTCATTTATGAGATAATTTTTTTTATAGATGAGATATTAAAATAAATAAAATTATAAACTCTAAATAAAAGTTTTTTTATTCAAGCTTATTTTTTTCTAAGCTCCCATATGTTGATTTAAGCTTAGGGTTTATACTCTATGCCAATACTTGGTGGTATTTTGTATTTAAAAAAATATTTAAAGCTTATTGTATATTTTATAATTACTTGAATTTCTATAGTTGCCTAGTGATTTAATCACTTCATTAATTAATTGGCTCAATTTACAGATAAGTGATTGGTAGAGGGTGAAAGTGATTTTCTATCTAAAAATAGTAAAAACACAAGTTGAATTTTTTAGAAACACATTTGTTGACAGGGTTTTAAACTTTACACTTCCGACTCAAAAGAGTTAGTTACATGCCAAATAAGCCTAAAGATAACTTTAGTTAGATAAAACAAATCTTTTAGCTTAAGTTAGTTACTATTACAATGACAATAAGCCTAAAGATAACTTTAGTTAGATAAAACAAATCTTTTAGCTTAAGTTAGTTACTATTACAATGACTCTGTATTTGTCATTGTACTAGAACTAATGCTACTGAATTTTTTTTAACTATTTTTTTAATTTTTATTTTTAATAAAAGTTTTTCTTTAAAAATTTACATATTTTTCATATGGAAGTGATTTTCTGAATGGGAAAGAAATAAATTCTTTGGCACAAAGCAAGTTGTAACATGACACTAGTTCTACAAAAATTTTCTCACAAATACAATAAGATTGATATCTCATAAGATGATTTTTCCTAACTAAATTGAAAAACTAATTTTTTTAGGTAATTATTTTCATCGTCTGGTTTATTTTTACATAAATTGATAGTTTTTGTAAAACCTGGTGTAAATTTTTATTTATCATGATGGTTTTAGTGGTTGTAATAAAATCCTAGCCAAAATTTTATGCGAGGGTTATAATAAAATTTTGGAAATAAAATGACCAAGTTAAAATTTAAAAGAGTTAAAAAGGTTACATGAGGGGTGAAACTAAATAGGATTAAAAGTTGGAAAATTTAAGTTAAATGAATAAAAAGGGTAGGGGGGTCATTTGTGTCTCTAGAGAGAGAAGTTAGAGAGAGAAAAAAGGGCAGCCTACTTCGTCGGCCATATCTTCCCCATCTACTATCGGATCTGACTCGTATTAGGATATATTGTTCTCCTCATTGGCCTTTATATTCTCACCATTGAGTTCTATTTCATTGGTTTTTGTTTAAGAGAAACGACCCTATTAAGTTTTTTGGAAAAACACTATGTAGGGCAGTCATCATAGCCAGACATTTTCTCCTTCTGCCATTGTTAAATCATGCTAAAATTAGGATATGTGGTGCACCTATATATCATTTTGATTCTAAAAGGTGGAGATTGGAAACAAATACTTTGACAAGAGTTAACTCATCGAATATTGCCAATTTCAGGTCAATTCAGTTTGTTTTCGATCCGTGAAGATCTAACCGTCCAATGTTTTTTATTTTTTGATATGTGCTTCAAAACATTATAGTTCATGATTTTACTGTTGGGTTTAAATTGATTCCTATATGTTTGGGAGTAATTGTGATCTAAACTTGCTGTTCAATTTTGTTTGTACTGTTGCAACTCATCTAGTTGTTATTTGGGCTACTGTTTCAACTCCATTGCTATGTTTTGTTACTCCAACATTCAAATCCACCATTTTTCTTTGGGTTACAAGGTGGTAAGCCCCTCTATGACCATTGATTGTGTATTTTTTTACTTGTTATGCATTTTTAAAATTGTTAGTATGTTGTAAATGTTAAGTCAGGTTTGGTGAAAATGTTGATGGATGAATTGATGATGATTTAGTGTTTGAATGTATGAAAAAGTAGTGGGTAACCATTCAATTTGTTGTGTGATGTTTTGAGCTTTTTAGTAAAAATAAAGGTGTGATTTTTTTTCATGATAGGATGTTTAGATTATTTAAATTATGATTGAATGTTATTATGGTACATGAATAAACAATGGGTTAAGTCTCAATTTGATGAATTATGTGAGAATTTCATTTATGTCATTTTAAGGTTTTATTTAGTATGAGGTAAGTTAAAGTTTTTGAGAATTAAGGCTTAAATTTGAAATTGGGTGGTTTAATTATGTTTAAGTTCAAGTGAAAAGATTAAGTAATGAGTTAATTAAGTAAATTAAAAAGGCAAAAATTTATCCTTTTATTTCTTTAAGATTTCAGCAGTGTGGAAATAATAAAGGAAGGAGTTGTTGTTGTGGAATCTTTGTTATAATGTGTTAGTATAATCAATTGATGATTGAGTAATGGGTTAATAGTGAAAAAAAATGAAAGAAAATATACAACCCTTCTATTTTAAACTATTCGGCCAAAATGAGAATTTTTGGAGTAACAATTAGTTGATAAAATTGATTTTGATTTATCAATATGAGATTTTTGTCGAGAAGTTTAAATAGTAATACATACATTATTTGAAAGGGTTTTTGAAGAAAAATCCCATCCTTACCTTTTATATTAGAATACTTTCATTATACCAAAAGTGTAGTAAGAAATAAAATAATTTAAGAGATAAAAGAAATAAAAGGAACCTTTTATTTTTATGTTTGAATACGTTTTAAATAACTAGGTATTTTGTATTCAAGAAACAAACATAATCCGCTGACATTTATTTTGGAAAACGAAAACTTTTATTCAATCAAGTTTATTCAATCATGATTGATCTCCCATGACTAGTTCTCATGAGCTGAAGATAACCACGGTACGTGGTTTAGTTTATTTCTATTGCTGCCATTCAAAATCAGTGACGAGGTGGGGCTGGTGCTGTAAAGAATTTCATCGTCCCGGGATAGCATTGAGTGAGACTTGAAACAAGACTTGTCTTTTAGTTTTTGCATGACAAGAGAGGAAGTTAAGCTAGAAATTCTCGAAGTGAGACTTGAGTGGCTACTATTTTTGTTTTCTTATTTATGCCTAACTACTTGATTGATTAATTAAATCTGGCCTCCGATATGTAGTTGATACTTTCCTAGTGTGTCATTAATGTAAAAGGGTCTATTTTGATGAGCCCAGACAGGATAGTCAAGGCCTAACTCCAAGTTTTCGGACCCTCCAACAACAATGGCCCTACCCGTACAAACTGCTACCACAGAGGTACCTAGTAGGAGGACGATAAATCCCTGCGTTGCAGGACCGAAACCCATCTACATTCTCAAATTTCTGTAGCTAATGCCTAATGGTCTTAAGAGGGATCAAAGTGAGGAGGAGTTGTTTTTGTTCGGCAATGAGAGTATGATCCGAAGAAGTCTTATGTATAGGTGATTTTGGCGACACTGTTCAAACCAAACGACTAATGCTTATGTTCCTGCTTTGAAGTGGTAAAATGTTGAAAATAAATCCTCAATGCCACTTTTTCAAGTCACATTAATGAAAACACATTTGATTTTTCAAAGTTTTGTAGGCTTCGAGACAACCTCATTAACTAGAAATTAAAAGGGCCAGGCAAGTTGATGGGTTTTAGCTAATGAAGAAGCAATATAAGTTAGTCATTGTAGGTTTGGTAAATTTTCATTTTATTAAATTTTGTTTCTGGCTAAGTGCCATAAAATATTGGACATGTAAATGCTTAATAAATTAAACTAATAATTCACATTTAAAAGTAAAAAATAAAGTTAAAATTAAACATTAAATTATAAAAATAATAAAAGATTCAGCATCAAATAATCAATTTTCTTATTATTTTATAGTCGACTTTCAAAACAACTTGGGATTTCTTTTGGGCTGTAATCTTACAATGATGGTTGCCAAGTTGTGCTAATCCTACCTTTCATATTAGCCCACCTTCCAAGTAGTCTGGAAGTCCTTTCTATTTCTTCTTTGTTTTAGCAAAAATATGTTTTTAGTTAGAGGAAAATGGAAATGGTATCTCAACATTAAAAGATGGGCTCGTGAGTTCTAAGGCAGGAGGAAGCACCATTAATTGACCGCTAATGAAGTAGTTGTTTTTCGGTGACCGTAATTTTATCCTAATCATAATAATATGGCTTCGAAATCTTCTAGTTAGTAAATGAAAATTTACCAAACCTACAATGACTAGCTGATATTCCTTTCTTATTAGCTAAAAATTCATTAATTTGCCTAACCCTTTTAAATTCAGGTTAATGAGGTTCTCTCGAAACCTATAAAAACTTTTATCACGAATAAAAAAAACAATTAACCACAAAATTTAATCAAATTATCTTGGAAGGCAATTGAACAGACATCTATCGGGCAAGAGGATCAAACTTTTTCTTTTTCTTTCCCTCCTTTTTTGCAACTCCTCTTTCCCGATTACAATGGTGGATATACAGAAAGAAGCATGCTAAAATCAAGCAGAAGTGTTTTTTATTCTTTAAAAGCAAACCTTAACATTGAAGCCATGATTGAACCTTCGAAAATTGAAAAAAAAAGAAAAAAAAATTAGAACTGGGGAAATAAAATCAATTCTCCTACCCAATCATGACAAAGCCCCAATACTTCTTTCAACACGCATAAGATTTTAGAAGAAAAATATGCATAAAAATCAATTCAATAATTTTCAGTTGCAGGAATTCAATTAAGACGATTAAGCAAGATTTAATCGGATTTGTCCCTTAAATTTTATAGGAAGAATGCTGTAGGAGATATGCCTCCATCTAATTGAAAGAAAGTTAATATTTTTTTTTTCCTTTTTTATGATAAAGATATACTCGCATCAGTTTACATGTTAATTAAGACTAAGTTTATTCTTGAGTAATTATAAAAGCATCACCAACATATTAATTTGATGTATATTAAATAAACTTAGTAAATCTTTATGG
>Ga0307515_10024434_pt1 | contig 10530 bp, 11 predicted proteins | sample 17_EM_MG_FD_194513 | JGI IMG/M metagenome (GOLD analysis project Ga0307515, IMG submission 194513) | Populus trichocarpa ectomycorrhiza microbial communities from riparian zone in the Pacific Northwest, United States - 17_EM | ecosystem: Host-associated > Plants > Roots > Unclassified | place...
GTCTATACGTATGTTCTTGACCCGGCGACTGGCCGCTACCGCGATGGCGAAATCTTCACTGGCGTCGTGAAGCTGACCGCGCCCTTCGTCGTCGAGGTCGATCTCGGCCAGATCTGATCCCTTCCCGGAGGGCGTGCAGCTTTCCCGCCACCCAGATCCCGACGAGGATGCTGGTCAGGTGGCCGGCGCCGTCGGCAGGGTGCCCCAGCTCGGTCAGGACCGTTTGGGACAGGTCACCGGCCAGTGCGCCGAGTGCGGAGGCGACGGCCAAGACCACGGTGGAGCGTAGCGACAGCGGCTTGCGGGACATGCCTTCTCCCAGCTTCGTTTCACCTGGCGCCTCGTGGCGCCGCCCCTCTATCTGATCGCCGATGGGAGTGTTCGCCGGCCGCTCGGCGAACGGTTCTCCCGGCGAACCGGCCTGGCCTGCCTGCCCGGGTGTCGGGTCGTCCGGTCAGTGGCGAACAGTGTCGGTACCCTGCGGGGGTGGCAGCCGAGAGACCCACCTTTGTCAAGGCGGCCGGCGGCCCGGTCGGCTATGCCCGGTCCCTACGGGATCTGCTCAGGGAGCTGCGTGAGGCCGCCGGGTCACCTTCGTTGACTACGCTGGCCGGCCGAGTTCCACCCGCGAGCGGCGAAGCCACATCGAAGGGCTACCTGAGCGAAATCTTCAGCGGTTCTCGGACGCCCAGCGGTGCCAGGGCGGAGGCGATCGCCAAGGCGCTGCAGGCCGACGAGAACATGCAGAAGCGGGCACGGTGGCTGGCGGAGCAGGCGGCAGCTGACAGCGCCTCGCCACGGATGATGGTGTCGCAGGGCGACGGTTCGCCCGGGTGGTGGGCACGGTCGGGTTACATCGAGGTGGTACGCGGTCTTGTGCCGGTCGGTGGGCTTCGGGATCGCGCTGCCGAGCTTGCCGAGCTTGCGAGCTTCTGCGACGACGACGATCCGTACCTGTGGTGGCAGGCCGACCCGTGGGCGGGTAAAACGGCGTTGCTCGCGACGTTTGTGCTGGATCCGCCTGCGCGATGCGACGTGGTGTCCTTCTTTGTCACGGCGTCGCTGACTGTACAAGCTGATGCGACCGCATGCACCGAGGCGCTGCTGGATCAGCTGTCGGCACTGACCGGCGAACAGTTGCCAGCCGCGCTGATCGGGTCGACCCGCGACGGCCACCGGCGCAAGCTCCTGCGCCTCGCCGCCGAACGGGCGCACGGCAGGGGCCGACGGCTGGTGCTGGTGCTCGATGGATTGGACGAGGACTGTGGGACGAGTCCCGGGTCTGGCCTGTCGAGCGTGGCGGCGCTGCTGCCCGCGGCGACGGTTGCCGGGCTGCGCGTCGTCGTGGCGAGTCGCCCTTCCCCTGCCTTGCCTGACGATGTCCCGCAGGATCATCCGCTGCGTTCCTGCGGGGTTCGGCAGTTGGTGGCGTCGCCCTATGCCGGGGATCTGGGTCGGCGGGCCAGGCAGGAGTTGCACGAGCAGCTCTCCGCAGGTGCTGTGGGACAGGAGGTCCTCGGCTTTATCACGGCGTCACAGGGCGGGCTGACCGTCGCCGACTTGAGCGAGCTGGCCGGTCGAGCACCGTTCGAGCCGGAGTCCACACTGGCCGGTGCACTTGGGCGGACGATAGGTGTGCGGAACGGCCGGTACGCGGGCTCGCTGGTCTTCGCACACGAGACGTTGGCCGTGGAGGCCGTCGAGCGGTTCGGGGCAGCGCTGCGCCCCTATCGGGAACGGCTGCACCAGTGGGCGGCTTCTTACCGGGAACGAGGGTGGCCCCCGGAAACGCCGCACTACCTCCTGCAGGGCTACGCCCGGATGGTGGCGGCAGTATGTGACGACGCACGTGTGGTGGACGTGGTGACCGATGCGGTCCGTCACGACCGGCTGCAGGACCTTACCGGGGGCGACGCGGCCGCGCTGGCCGAATTGCGCGCCGCAGAGGAAGTGGTGAGCGGCGCGGACGAGGATGGCCTGTTGCGCGTGGTCCGGCTGGCCGCACGGCGTCATGAACTGGCCTCGTGTAACGAGGAACTGCCCATCGAGCTCCCGGCAGTGTGGGTGGCGCTCGGACAACCAGACCGGGCGGAGTCACTCGCCCGGGGCATTTCCGACCCCCTCATGCGGGCATCGGCGCTCACCTCCCTGGTCTCCGCACTGATCAAGAGCGGCGACCAGGATCGCGCCGAGCGGCTGGCGTTCGGCCTCGACGTACCGTTCCGGCGCATGGAGGCCCTGACGCAGCTTGCCGAAGCCGCCGTCGAGCGCGGCGGCCTGGCTGATGCTGCCCGCCTGGTGACGGCTGCGCTGTCTGATGCGGACGAGCTGCGCGTTGAGCACCGGGCCTCGCTGCTCGCGGGCATCGCCGCCGTCCAGGTGGCGATCGGCGACAGGGAAACGGCGATATCCCTGGTGGAAGCCGCCGTGACAGCCGCGGAGGAGGTTGTCGGCTGGGAGGACGCGTCGCATGCAGACGTGACGGATGTCGCCGCGGTCCTGATCAGGCTCGGTGACGCCGGTCGTGCCGAGCGGATGGTCCGGGACCTTGTCCCGCAGCCGGAGGTTCCGTTGGGCTATGCCGCTCTCGCTGTCGCCGCGCAGGGTTTCGGGGAGGATGCCCTTGCCCGGCGGTTCATCGCGCTCGGTGCCGGGGCGGCAGATCTGCTGACCGATGGGTACCAGCGGGGCACGGCCTTGGTGGCGTTGGCTCGTGCCTGCATCGCGGCAGGAGACCCGGACCAGGCGCGCACGTTGCTGGACGAAGGAATCAAGGCGGAAAATCCTATCGACTACGGGGCGGAAGAGCATGACCTGCTGATGCTGGAGCTCACCAGCCTTGCCGGGCAGTTGGGCGCGATGGCGGAAGCCGAAGAGATCGCCGGCCACATCGTGAGCGACTCCTACGAGAGTGCGCGTGCCGAGGTGGCACGGGCCTGGGGTGCTGCGGGTCGCCTCGATCTCGCCGAGAGGATTGTCGACGAAGAATTGCGGCGGCCGTACGTCTGTGCCGCGGTGCTCGCGGGGTTGGCTGCTTCGGCAGCGACGGGTGCGCCGGCCGACGCCGAGCGTTTGGCGCTTCGAGCGCAGTCTGTCGCGCGGGCGAGCCCTTACCGTCGACGGCGGTTGCTGGATGCGCTCGCCGCATCAGTCGCCGCGATCGGCGACAAGGACCTCGCGGCGGCTATTGTCCGCCGGATCGATTCGCCGGCGAAGCAGGTGGCGGCGATGACGGGGATGGTCGCCGCCATGGTCAAGGTCGGCGGTTGGGCGTACGCGCGGGAGACGGCTACAGCGGCGGAATCAGCCCTGGGTGGCGTCACAGATGCGTTCGACTATGGGGAGCAGGCCGTAGCCTTGGTGACAGTCATTGTCGGCGCGGGCGACCACGATCGGGCGGCTCGACTGGCCAGTGCGATCCGCGAGCCGGTATGGCAGGTGGATGCGATCTGCGCCATCGCAGCGGTCTCCGGCCGCGGACCGGAGGCATTGGCTCAAGCCCAACAGGCCGAGGAGATAGCCGCCCGCACGCACAGGCGGGAAGAGTACGACTGGGCCCTGGTCGAGGTCGCTGCCGCCTACGCGCATGCCAGTGAGGACGGTGAAGCCCAGGCAGTAGCCGACCGGATCAAGAATGACATCATCCGTGACCGGGCAAGGTTCCAGATTGCGAAAGCCGCCGTGGTCGCCGGCGAGTATGCCGCCGCCGAAGCCATCATCGCGACGATCGCCGACGAGTACGTACGGGACGACGCTGTGGCGATGACGGCAGAACATCAGGCCGACGGCCGAGACCTGGAGTCGGCGGTCACTCTGCTGTCTCAGCTTTCCGACCCCGGCTGTCGGGCCCGTGCGATCACAGCGATCGCAGTCGGAGCTGCGGCCAATGGTGACTGGGCAACCGCGGAGCGGTATCTCACCGACCTGGATAATAAGCACCAAACGACTCGGCACCTGGCGGGACTCGCTCTGACCGCCGCGAAGGCGAGCGAACCCTCGAGGGCCCGGCGCTATCTGCTGCAAGCCCTGCCCGACGGCGACCTGGAAACCCTGCTCCCCGCGATCGCTGCGACCGAGCCGTCCACCATTCTGTACCTCGCACGGCAGGTCGTCGAAGCGGAACCAGATGCCCTCGGCCCGCGATAGCACACTAGGCCCCGCGGAAGCGGACCAGTAAGCATATTCAACTTCGGTTGACGGCGTGACGGTCTGCTGTCGGTCTCAGGCTGCCAACTCTGGTGAACAACCTTTCTGGTCAGGGATACGTAGATGCTGCGGTCGACGAAGATAGATCAATGCAGATTTGTTTCGTGCACCCCCTTGCCGGCGACATTGAGTCATCGTCGTGTGACGATTGGTAATCAAGTGGCTGGTGGGTGGCGAGCGAGACCCTGCCTGCAGGCTGCTTGATGCTCGTGGAGAGGGCTGTGCGTGGACACTGCGGTGATCCTGGATAGCTACACCGTCGAGCCCAGTGGCCTGGGTGTCCCCCCGTACTTATCGACCTATGTGCGTCAGGCCTGGTCCGCGCTGCGAACCCCGGTGGAATCTCGTCGAGACTTGTCGATGGAGTCGAGTCGGTCGCGTTGTTCCTCGCCTCGGACGACTCGAGATGGCCTACGTCCTTGAATGGGCCGGCATCCTCCTGGTGGGCCTGGCACGCAACGGCGCCGGCTTCGACATCGCCTTGGGCGCCGAGGTCCTCATCCGGTCCACGAGCCGACCGATGACGAGGCCACGCCCTTGACCGTCATTCCAGGCTCACACGTCGGTCGCCGGCTTCGAGAAGCACGGCGAATGGATGGCGCCGAACATCCCGCGACTGGTTCCGCTGCTTGCGTCCCCGCCCGACCTTCCGGTCCTGCTCCGGTCGGTATCGCTGGGCGGCGATCCGAAGGAGTCGTTCTCCGCGTAGTCGGGTACTGCTGCGGGCTCCGACGGCGTCGCCGGGGCCTGCAGCACCGAATGGCAGTTTCGGGCCAAGCATGCTCGCAGCGCGGCTGCCTCAGCATCTCTTCATGACCGAGAAGGCGAGCGCAGGCACTACAGGTGCGCGCCGGGCACGCCACTTAGGGTGGCCGAGCCGTTCGATGCGACAAGCGGGCATCAGTGAGGGGCGGGGTCTACCGGTTTACGCGCGAGGACTAGCCGGCACCGTGGGCTGCCGTCCCGGTATCTGCCCAGGTCGGTCAAGGCGACGGCTCTCACGGTGAAGCCGGCCGCCGTCAGGTCGTCGTGCAGCGCGGGCAGCGGGGTAGTGCGGTAATACATGACGAACGGAGGACGCCACACCGCGTTGCGGACCCGCATGGCCAGGTCGAATCCGCGTATGACCCAGTGCGAGACCGAGCTCGGGGGCGGCGGCGCGCCGATCGCAAAGGCGAAAAGCCCGCCTGGCCGCAGCGCGCGGTATACCCCTTCGAAGACTGCAGGCCGTTCGCTGGGCAGAAAATGCCCCAGCGCCCCGAAGGTGACCGCGAGGCCGAAGTCCTCAGCGAAAGGGAGAGCCCGGGCATCGGCTCGCACCCATGTGGCACCCGGGTGCGCGCTCCGCGCCTGCGCGAGCATGCCTGCGCTGAAATCGACGCCGGTGATTCGTCCCTGACACAGGGGGTTGAGAACGAGCATGCCCGCGCCGGTTCCGCAGCACACGTCCAGTCCCTTGTCGAAGGGCCCGAGCTCGGACAGCGCATGGACGGACGCGCCGAGAATGCTCTCCGGGGTGCGGAAAGGCGTGTGGTCGAATTTCGGAGCTAGGAGGTCGTACCCGCGCTCGACCGAGGACAGCGCTTGGATGCACAGTTCGCGCAGGGATGGGCCTTGAGGCGAGAACACCGGCCGAGGGTACCTGCCGGACGGTAGCCCCGTCGTCCGGCAGACTAGCAACTCCGGCCCTGAACCATGCGCGGCATCCGATATGCCCTGCTCACTAACGACGGTCGCCAGGTCAACAACCAGTGCCTGCCACGGTCAACGATCCATTCGGGCGGAACGGCCTATGCATATTCGGGTGGGGTGGGCCGGTTAGGATGCCGGGCAATGGAGGTGTGTGGATGGCTACGGACCCGACGCAGTCCCTGCGGTACTACGGCGGCCTCGCTGTGCTGATCTTCGCGATCGCGCCGCCGTTGATGTTGAGCCTGCTGGTCAGTCAGGACAGTGTGCCGCGGTCGGTGCTCGTACTGCTCGCGGTCGGTATCCCGATCAACCTCGTCGCGGTGTACTTCGCGGTGCGGGGGATGGCCGGAAGGGAACCGGACGTCGCCGGGCGGCGCATCGGCATCGGGTTCGGCCTGGTGGCCGTCGGCGGTGTGCTCATGCTCGGAGGCAATGCGCTACTCAGTTGATGACGGGGGTACGGCAAGGTGACGTTCAAGGTGGATCCTGAGGCGTTGGTGGGCTATGCGGCGCAGGTGGGCCGGGCCAAGGAAGACGCCGTCGAGTGTCAGAAGTACTTCGCGACCAACGCCGGTGACATCTCCTTCAGCGAGGGCGGCATCATCAACCCGCTCTACTACGAGCACGGCGCGGTCAAGGAAAAAGTGAACGGAATGCTCACCCACCTGGCCGACCTGCTGGAGAAGTCCAAGACGGAACTGGCCGCAGCCGCGCAGCAGTACCGCACCACCGATGCGAGCGCGGCAGCCAAGGTGGACGAGTCCTACCCGACGGTCGCCCGACCCGTCGCGCGGAGGGACTGACGTCATGGCCTTCGCCGACGACACCGAGCCGGTCAGCCGGCTGACCGATCCCGCCGCCCGTTCCGAGACGATCCTCGGGCAGCCGTTCGCTAACCCCGGGGTCGCGATGGACTGGCTGAGCCCCACCCACATCGTCAACGAGTTCATCAAGCAGATCTGCGGCTACGACGCCTTCGGGGAAGCGTCGAAGGTCTTCGCCGGCGACTGGGAAGACGTGTGGAGGGCCGCGGGTGCGTTCAGCAATCTCGCCGCGGCCATGCAGGACATCGGGATCAACCTGTCGCGTGGCAACCTCGAACTCGACCAGGCCTGGGACGGCAAAGCCGCCGACGCAGCCTACGCGTACTTCACCCCCCTCGCCGCGGCGATCAGCTCCCAGCAGCTGGCCCTGTACAAGCTGTCTGACGCCTACATCAAGGCCGCGGAGGGCACCTACCGGCAGGCCGAGGTCTACTCCGGGCTGATGAAAGACGCCTACGACGCGGCGCTGGTCGCGGCCATCGCCGCGTCCGCCGGGACCGCGGCGATCGAGACTGGTGTCGGCGCCGTCGCCGGGTACGCCGTCGCCGCCTACGAGGTGTACAAGATCCTGCAGCTGCTCGACAAGGCCAAGAAGATCGAAGCAACCGCGATCTCGATCATGAACGAGGTCGTCGGGCTGATCCAGGGCGCGTCCGCCGATGCCGGCGAGTTCACCAAATACCCGCTGCCCGGCGGCGCATACAACCACCCGGGCGTCTGAGAGAGGGGCATGGCGATGGAAGACGGCGAACTGCTCAACGCCACCGGCGGTGACCGGGCCCGAGCGCGGATCCTCGGCCAGCTGCTGCGGCACCTGTCGCGCAACAGCCCCGACGAGCGGCTCCGGGAGATGGCCTCCGGTGTGCTCAAGGGAGAGGTGAGCTTGGCCGACGCGGTCGGCTCGACCGCCTACGGCGAAGCGATCGGGCAGCGCGCGGCCGGATTCACCGCCTGGTACGAATCTCTCAGCGAAACAGAACGCGCCGAACAAGCCGAGGCCGGTGCGGCCGAGATCGCCAAGGTCCGCGACGAGATGGACCGCGATGCTGCCACCCAACGCCGTGAGTCCTCTAGGTAGATACCCGCGTGGTGGGTGGTCGACGTCATGCCACCGCCTGTGCCACGAGTTGTCCGTCAACGAAGGCATAGACCGGCTGCGGACGGAACCCGGCGAATAACACCTTGCGGTGCTTCTCGATCCGTACCTGATGCTGCTCCTGCGCGCCCACCACGAAGTCGTAGCGTTTGACCAGCTCGACCGATGCGAGCCGGACCGTCTTGACGATGTTGACGCCGTCGACCTTGATCGACAGCGCGCCCCAAAACTTGCTGAACGAGAACACGACCTGGTGGCGCTCGGTTACGCCGACATCGAACGTCATCTGCACACTGACACTGTAGGGCTATCGATACCGAGGCCGTGGACGATGTCGTCGTTTGTGGAAGTAGGACACCCTGCGAGGACGCCTGTTGAATGCGGCAGGCGTCCTCAGTCAATGGTTCAGGTCATCGTTGAATGCGTTGCTCAGCCGCCTTGCACCAACTGAGACAAGGCAACCCCGCGGTTTGTGACGGAGCCGTACCCCGGGTCGCACGCGGCCCGGGGATGCACCCGGGGTTGCACGGGCGCGACCGGTACCCGCGCCGGACGACGGTGGCTACGTCACCGAGTCGGGGCCGGCACACGAGGGTCCGGTCCCGGCGGTCCGGACTGCCGGGAATGGGGAAGATCGTCATGCGCAGGTCCAGCGTCGACGTCGCGGATCGTCGGATCATGTGGGACGCGAACACCGGGTCACCGGGGCTCGCGGCGGCAGCGGCCTTCGAGGGGGTCCGTACCCGGCTGTTCGGCATCGCGTACCAGATGCTGGGTCGTGCGGCCGACGCCGAGGACGTCGTTCAGGACGTGTGGGTCCGCTGGCAAGGCGCGGATCGGGCCCGGGTCCGGGATCGGGTCGCGTTCCTCGTGACTATCACGACGCGGGTCGCGCTCAATGATGGGACATCTCGTTCGACGGCATCGCGTTTCGCGGCTACGCCCAGGACACCGTGGAACGGTTCGCCGAGCACGCCGGCGTACCGGTCTGGAACGCGCTCACCGACGCCTGGCACCCGACCCAGAGCCTCGCCGACATCCTGACCATGACCGAACACCACGGCGGCGGCGTCGAGGACATCGCCTTCTGCTTTACCGGGGACGGCACTGCCTGCCGGCGATCCACAACCGCGACAGCGCCGTCGGTGCCCGTCTGTACCGGCAGTTCGGCCTCGACGGCGCCGAGGTGACCGAAGAGGTGTTCGAGTCCAAGCGGTCGATCGTGTTCGACCAGGCCGAGAACCGGATGCACCTCATCAAGGCGCTGCTCGTCCAGGCGCTGGCAGGCTGAGCCGTGCGCATCGGTCTGGACACCGGAAAACGCATGCGGTCGCCGATCACCATCGCTGAATTGATGGACTGACAATGAAACCGATCAACCGGGGGAGCGCCACCCGCTGTTCAGTACCTTGGTCAAGATCGGTTTCGCAGTTGCCCACTCGCGTGTCAGGGCCGCGCCCGAGTCGGTCACCAGCGACACGGAGAAGACGTATATCTCCCCTGTGGAGAATGCGACCGTTCGCTCGATCGTATGCTCGTGCAAACTTTCGGAATAGCTCGGAATCCAATCGGTAAACTCCCACGCGGCCGCGCTGCTCGCCCCACGCGGTGTGGCCACACTGGTCAAGCGAATCTGCCGGTAATGGTGGCTGTAACCGTCGCTTAGGAGGTACCTCAGCACTCCGCGTAAGAATGCGACGGCCGACTCGCCCTTGCTCAGTTTGCTCTTTTCGACCCGCAGCGACATGATTGGACCGGCTTGGATATCCGCGTGGTTCTCCCAATTGTTGGGGCTGAGCACCCATTCCTGCGGCACCGCGAAAAAATAGGTGTCGGAGAAACTCACCGTTTTGAACCCGGGCGGCGGTGGCGGCGGGGTCGACGCCGGCGAGGCGGCGAGTGTGGCTGATGGCGTTGCGGTGACTCCCGGCGTCACGGCCGCCGTGCTCGATGGGCGGCCGCCGGGATGGGCGGCTTCTCCCTGCGTCCGGCCATCGTTGCGCCGGGCCGCAGGTTCGCCGGTCAGGGACGCGGCCGCGAGCAGCGCGGCGGCCGCCAGGATGCCGATCGAACGGACGGCCCGTCTCCTCCGGCGCACCGCCGCGAGGCCGCCGACCGGCGGTGGCCCGGCCTCGGGCTGAGTCGGAACAGGGCCCGCGGGCGGTGCAGGGGCGGCACGGATGTTGGTGGCGGTCTCCGGCACGGCCGGCGCCGCCATGACCGGGGTCGCGGGTCCCGCTGGCGGGGGCGCGTCGGCGGGTCGCCAGCGTGGCCACCGCAGCGCTGTCTGCCGGACCGGGACGGTCGCCGGGTAAGTGACGGCGGCCAGCAACACGGCCGCACGGTCGGCCGTCAGCCGCCGCGCCGGGTCCTTGGCCAGCAGCCCGTGGATGGCCGGCCAGAGCTGCCCGGCCCCGGCCGGCGGGGCGGGACGGCTGGTGAGTACGGCGGCGAAGGTGCTCAGAGTGTCATCTCGCTGGAACGGGGAGCGGCCGGTCACCGCGGCGTACAGGGTCACCCCCAGCGCCCAGAGATCGGTGGCGGCGGTGGCCGGGCGGCCGTTGATTCGCTCGGGTGCCAGATAGGCCGGCGAGCCGACCATCTGCCCGGTCGCGGTGAGCGCGGTGGCGCCGTCGATGGCCGCGATGCCGAAGTCGGTCAGCACCACCCGGTCGCCGTCGAGCAGGATGTTGGGCGGCTTGACGTCCCGGT
>Ga0307515_10024435_pt1 | contig 10530 bp, 9 predicted proteins | sample 17_EM_MG_FD_194513 | JGI IMG/M metagenome (GOLD analysis project Ga0307515, IMG submission 194513) | Populus trichocarpa ectomycorrhiza microbial communities from riparian zone in the Pacific Northwest, United States - 17_EM | ecosystem: Host-associated > Plants > Roots > Unclassified | place...
AACATATCTACATTACTTCATTTGCAGTTCCCAGATTGACCTTACTGGGGATCTCGCTGTGGTGGTGAACACTTTATCCCTTGCAACCATGCCCTTGTGTATCAGCAATGTAAATATCGTTTGAGAGAGTACGGGTATGAAGCTCAATATACAGCAATGTCTGGAAACAACGAAGCCACGGTATAGAAGAGAGGTAATGTCAACAACCGTAAACCACTGAGCCAAAAATACCCCAATCTCCGGAGTTATAGACTCTTTAAACCTTCAAATCCTCGCCAAGTCCCATATCTCTGCCCACGTTCTTCCAAACCTCGTCCTGCTTCCCGTTATTCAAGCTCAAGGCATTTGGCTTCTTCTCATCATCCAATATGAAATATTTCCCTGTTTTCCAAACTCCTCCCTCACTAACTTACAACTCCCATACCTCTTCATGCCCTCCAAGAATCCCATCTTCTCCCCCTCTTTCCCCTCACACTCATCTTTGCCCTCGAAATAATCACACCTCTCAATCTCATACGCTCCACTCCCGACATTGACAACCGTGCTCCCCTCCCCATCGAGTATCACTCCCAAAAGTCCCCTCATCGACAAAGCCGGCGCAAGACAATTAACTGTATACATAACATCCCTCCATTTCCTCCTCTTGAAAAATGTCTGATTCGCAGCACTATTCACCACCCCTCCGCCCGCCAGTCCCTTCAGCTCCCCACTCGCAACCCTCGCCTTCACATCCTCGACAAACGTTCTCACTTGCTGGAAAATTCCCGTTTTCCCGATATACTCCGAACGGAGCAAAAAGTCACTGATTCTTGCCCTGTACGCAACCGCCAAAATCGGCCACAACCATTTTCTCCTCCAGCTGAGAGATACACGCGACGAACTTTTCGCGATCTTCGAATAGCTATCTAATATCACTGCCAAACTTCAATGACTCTCGCTAAGCGCACGAAACCAAACTCTTCCTTTCTTTCTTTCAAACTGTTCTGCGCTGATAGTCTATAAAAATAATATATAGCTCTGAGGGAGCAGAACAGCAAGAAGAAGTGGTATCTCCTACTCAAAAGAACATTTCCTTCAAGTGTTTGAATTGTATTGCGATTGCAATACTATCCTATAGAAATTTGGTTCCTCAGGCCAATATCTCCGGCTCCCAGCTACTCGAGTAAAGCCTCAGCCGCAATACCAAAGATGTCCTACACAACCCCTTCATCGGCCTCCTCGCAACAAGAATGGCGGAGATCGGGCTTGCTGCAAGCGTTATTGCGGTCATAGATCTGTCTGCAAAGGTTGCATTATGGTGTTCTGAGTACTCCGCCAAGGTAAAGAACGCCAAAGACGACATCGAACGTCTGCAAGGAGAGACCCAGAAGTTGAAGGAAACCCTCAAACATGTTCAATCGCTTTGCGATAGTCCAAACGGTGCGAAGCTCCAGGCATCGAAGGACTTGTGCGATGGGGTCAAGGATTGTGAAACATACCTCAGCCAGCTGGATACAAAGTTGGCGCCTCGAAAAAGAGAAAAAGTGATGAGTCGTTGTGGAATTCATGCCTTGAGATGGTCGTTCACGAGTAATGAGGTAGATGGGATCATAAAAAAGCTGGATAAATGCAGGGACAATATATCATTCAATCTCCAAGTCGATCAAACGTATGTATTATTGTCTATATTTTGCCCAAAAGCACAAGTTGACAATATTGAATATAGGGCAGAAATTCTTAAGATCAAACAAGAAATCGTTCTTAACAAACTCAAGTCAGTAGATAATGCTGCATTCGACTCCTATGCCGAAGAACATAATAGCAGATGCTATCAAGGCACTCGAGCTGAACTCCTTCGACAAATACGTACATGGGCGAGCGATCCTGGCAGGGAATGCATATTCTGGCTAAATGGTATGGCTGGTACTGGCAAGTCTACAATATCCCGCACAGTGGCCCAGATTTTCTCCGACGAGGGCAAGCTCGGCGCCAGTTTCTTTTTCAAGAGGGGCGAAGGCGACCGTGGTCATGCAGAAATGCTCTTTACAACAATAGCGGCTCAGCTTGTGCAGAAACTGCCTTCCTTGGCACCGCATGTCCACAATGCGATTGAGGCTGACCCAGCTATCCCGACAAAGACTCTAAAGCAACAATTCGACACACTTGTCTCAGAACCATTGGGTAGATTATGTTTCGATCCTCAAAAACCATCAACGATTGTGATAGTAGTTGATGCCCTTGACGAGTGTGCCCGGGAAGAGGATGTTAGAGTCATGATCCGCCTCTTTTCACAAGCAAAACGTCTTTCATCAGTTCGACTCAAGTTCTTTTTGACAAGCAGGCCAGAGCTTCCCATTCGCCTCGGCTTCGGGGACATCAGCGGCAGCTACGAATGTTTAGCTCTCCATCAGATCCCTGAACCTATAATCGAGCACGATATCTCTGCATTCCTTGAATATGAGCTAGCAAGAATCCGAAATGATTACAACAAATCCGTCCCGGAGGATCGACACCTTTCTCCGAATTGGCCGGGGCAAACAAACATCCAAAGCCTCGTTCAGATGGCTATTCCCTTATTCATTTTTGCCACAACTACATGCCGATTTATTAAGGACCGGAGATGCGGCGAGCCTGGGGACCAACTTGCAAAGGTCTTGAAATATAAAACTAAAAGCCAAGAATCAGAGCTGGACGCAACATATCTTCCAATCCTTGATCAGTTACTTATTGGGCTTACTAGTTTGCGGAAGGACGAAGTAGTCCGAAAGTTTAAGGAAGTCGTTGGCACAATTGTGATTCTCGCCAGTCCCCTTTCTACGATTTCTCTTGCTCGGCTACTTGACATCTCCAAAGCAAGAGTCGATCAGACTTTAGATCTTCTCCACTCAGTCTTGAGTATCCCTTCGAATGCAGATACGCCAGTCCGCCTACTCCACTTATCATTTCGGGACTTCCTCCTTGATACTGAGAAGCGCGAGAAGCACTTATTCTGGATTGATGCAAAGGACGTTCATAAAATACTGGCGACCAAGTGCCTAGATCGCTTATCACTGGGCGAGTGTCTCAAGAAAGATATCTGCGATCTCCGGACGCCAGGAAGGCCGCGGGCGGATATCGATAAGCAGACGATAGATGCACATCTGTCACAAGATATTCAATATGCCTGCCAGTATTGGGTATACCACGCAAAAGAATGTGGAAGTGTCATACGCGACGATGACCAGGCGCATAACTTTCTTCAGTGCCACTTCCTCCACTGGCTTGAAGCTTTAAGCCTCATGGGACGGGTGTCTGAGAGTATCAGCATGATTGACGACTTGATAGCTATGTTAGATGTAAGTGATCTAAGACTGTTAAATTCAAGTATCTGCTAAAGGACGGCCATTAGCCGATGATCAACGAAAAAGCATCTGCATTTCTCTATGACGCGAAGCGATTCATACTTAACTGTCTGTCAATAGCCGATTCGTCACCTCTTCAGCTCTACTCTGCCGCACTTGTCTTTGCTCCGAAGAGAAGCGTTGTTCGGAATACATTCCAGAATTACATGCCGGATTGGATTTCACAGCAGCCAGATGTAGAATTAAGCTGGAATGCCGTTCTACAAACGCTCGAGGGGCACAGCAACTTGGTCCAGTCAGTCGCCTTCTCGCACGACGCGAGACTACTGGCATCGGCGTCAGACGATAAGACGGTCAAGGTCTGGGATACAACTACAGGCATGCTACAGCAAACGCTCGAGGGGCACAGTAGCCGGGTCAATTCAGTCGCCTTCTCGCACGACTCGAGACTGCTAGGATCGGGGTCGGGGTCGGGCGATAATACAATTAAGGTCTGGGATACAACTACAGGCATGCTACAGCAAACGCTCGAGGGGCACAGTAGCCGGGTCAATTCAGTCGCCTTCTCGCACGACTCGAAGCTGCTGGTATCAGCGTCAAGCGATAATACAATTAAGGTCTGGAATATAGCTATAGGCGCGCTACAGCAGACACTCGAGGGGCATAGTAGCTCGGTCAGTTCAGTCGCCTTCTCGCATGACTCGAGACTACTGGCGTCGGCATCAGACGATAATACAGTTAAAGTCTGGGATATAGCTATAGGCACGCTACAGCAGACACTCGAGGGGCATAGTAGCTTGGTCAGTTCAGTCGCCTTCTCGCACGAGTCGAAGCTACTAGTATCAGCGTCATGGGATAAGACAGTTAAGGTCTGGAACGCAGCTACAGGTGTACTACAGCAGACGCTCGAGGGGCATAGTAGCTGGGTCAATTCAGTCGCCTTCTCGCACGACTCGAAGCTACTGGTATCAGCGTCAAGCGATAATACAGTTAAAGTCTGGGATATAGCTATAGCTAAAGCTACACTACAGCAGACACTCGAGGGGCATAGCGACTGTGTTAATTCAGTCGCCTTCTCGCACGACTCGAAGCTACTAGTATCAGCGTCAAGCGATAATACAATTAAAGTCTGGGATATAGCTATAGCTAAAGCTACACTACAGCAGACGCTTGAGGGGCATAGCGGTGAGGTCAGGTCAATTACCTTCTCGCATAACTCAAAGCTACTGGCGTCAGCATCAGTTGATAAGACAGTCAAGCTCTGGGACGTAGCTACAGGTATGCTACAGCAGACACTTGAGGGGCACAGCGGCTGGGTTAGTTCAGTCGCCTTCTCACACGACTCGAAGCTACTGGCGTCAGCATCAAATGACGAGACGGTCAAGGTCTGGGACATAGCTATAGCTAAAGCTACACTGCAGCAGACGCTCGAGGGGCATAACGACTGGGTCAGGTCAATTGCCTTCTCACACAATTCAAAGCTGCTAGCATCAGCAGTGGATGACTGTACGGTTAAGGTCTGGCATGCAGCTACAGGTATACTGCGGCAGACACTTAAGGGCCACAGCGGCTGGCTCAGGTCAGTTGCCTTCTCACACAACTCAAAGCTACTGGCGTCAGCATCAAACGATGGAACAGTCAAGGTATGGGACGTAGCTACAGGTATACTACAGCAGACACTCGACGATGACAGCGTGGTCAGGTCAGTTGCCTTCTCACACGACTCGAAGCTACTGGCGTCGGCATCATATGACAAGACGGTCAAGGTCTGGAACGCAGCTACAGGCACGCTACAACAGACTATCGCAGTCAATAGCTATGTCTCAACTCTATCATTTGATATTACTAACTCGATCTTAATAACAAACATTGGTCGTATTAAGGTAGATAGAGCTAGGATTCCCTCTTTTCCTACATCTTCTCAAGAAGTAAGCAGTAAAAGTGACCGTGAAGGATTAGGTATTTGCGGACCTTGGATTATATGGAACGACCAGAAGCTGCTTTGGTTACCACCTGACTTTCGTGCTGAAACTTCTGGTGTTTCACGTACGGGTTCAAAACTCGCAATCGCATGTCAATCTGGGAAGGTTTTTGTTATTGGAATTTCACAAGACATCTTACATCGCTACTATTCTTAATAAAATCAACGTGCTTTCAAAGATCATCTTCTCTTCTGATTTATTTGTTTTCTAACTGAGCCAGAAGAGAGGCGTGGGGAGCCCTGTATTTATATACAAGGAAACAGATGAGAAGCAGCGGTTAGGCAATAACAAGCGTATTACTGGGCATGTGTTTATAGAAAGTTCGAGAGTCAGACGCTTGACTATATTTGGAATGGAGTAAAATATAACAAGTCTAGGCTTCAATACAGTACAATGTAAATTTAATTAAGCCAATGCATGCTAATTAGCACTAAATCCTGAAGCTAAAATATGTTGTGTTTTGTATCACTCTCCTCACACAGTGTAACTCCCGGACTTCTTTATTTTCCTCTCTGAGCGTCTTCAAAATTTGGAACCATAGTCTTTCTTTATAGAACCTTTCCTTAAGTGCTCCGAAATTCGAAGAAACTCTAACGGTCGCGATTAAGCAAGGGGGACCAGCTGGAGCGGTGATTGACGGATCAACGGAACGATCGTCAGCATGATCAACCACAATAAATTTCTCATTGCATATTGGTTTCCTTGGGCAGAAATAGCTAAAGAATAGCGACATACTACTAAAAAAACTTTGTAGATTTGCGAGGGAGAGACTTGAGATGCCTAAACCGTAGATTCGTCTCGCGACAGGGTGCGTCTCTCGACACAGGGACGGACGTTAGTACTGGATTTAGAGGTCTTGCATTATCGCCGAACGAGTTACTTCACCATCCGGACGCAGTTCTGCAAATATACCGAGGCCGATAGCGATACTCCTGCCAAAACCCGGTTTGCACATTGCACTTGACATTGCGCACATTACACTTGACATTTTCTATACTTTTCACTTCTCACATAATAAATTACTTATACTATAAGATATTTATAGGGTTATAAATAGCTTATATACTTTTCTAATTATTCTCTTTAATTTAGATTAATTAGAATTCTTCTAATAAGAACTTTTTTTTTAATAAAATTTTGAAGTTCTTCCTTTCTCGCTTAGAGATTTGAAGCTATTTTCTAAGTTCTCAAGATCTTTTAGTATACTTCTATAATTCTTAATCTTTTCAAATTATTTAAACTCTTACACATATATTAATTATAATTTATATAACTATAAGAGTAATAGGAGCTTTAATAAGCTTAATATATTAGAGAAAGATTTAGGGAGACCCTAGTAAGATTTAAGCGAAGCGGCCGCAAAGGCTCGTGCGCTCGGAAAGCCCGTCCCGTGCACCCTGCTCTCTGGGCTCGTCCGCTCGCGAATTCTCCTTACCTTTCTTTAAGAAATATTAAATCTAATTACTTATATAAGAATTTCCTAAAATAGACTTAATAAAAATTATATAGAATTCAATAAGGAATTAAATAGATTAATAGGAATTTTAATAATTACTTTATCTGAAAATCTCAAAAGCTAGTGCAATGTGCGAATGTGTAATGTGTAATGTGCGTAATGTCAAGTGCAATGTGCAAACCGGGGTTTTGGCAGTACAGGGGTTATCGGCCTCGGTAAAATATTGCGTTTGTTAACTTACAAATAAACTCTGATGGATATTAACCAAGAGCAAGCAATTTCAAGCCTTCAACGGCTTGCCTGGATCGCGTGAGAACTCGGGTCGACTTTAATGGCATGTCAAGACAGGCAAGGATCTCCTAGCTGCAATACCACAGTCACGACAACACGCGGAAAGATTCATTGAAGGCATGTCATTGCTACTACCCAAACTGATCCCAAAGCATACTGAGAAGAGATCCTCGAATCCATTTGTTGTTTTGTTGTTTCGTGCTTGCAGTCCTGACTCCTCCCGAGGCTCGCGGGGTCCCATCATCACAGAGCCAAGATCCTGCGCTTCATGTCACCGACGAAATGACCAGCCAAACGAGCGATAAACCCAGCATTACAGACATGCAGAAAAGAAAACAACCAAGAAAAAGTAAAAGAGAGATCCCCAAATAAACCCCTTGCACCATCCATCCTTATCCAGTGTTATTGCTGTGTCAATCTTACGCCCTTCGCATCGCTATATATCCAGGAAGACTGTTCACTTCTTGGTAGCCTTCTCCTGCTCAGCGAGGTACTCCTCATCGCTAGCATCAAGAATGTCATATTCCTCATCGGTCATGAAGCCGTCCTCAGTCTCATCGTCCTCGAGCGTCTCCTCGACGAAGTCCTCGAATTCCTCAGCGTCCTCCTCAATTTCAGGGGCGTCAGGGATAGCTGGAAGTTCCTCGTGAATGCTTGTCGTTGGCGATTCCTTCTCAAGCTTGGGGAAGATCATCTGGCTGCCTTCGGCCTCAACCTTAGCTTCCGTTGGCTGTTCCTTGACAACTAGAGCTGGCTCCTTGACATTGACATCACACCACAGTCTGTGGCCAAACTTGTTGCCGTCCGGGCCAGTGAGGCGCCAGTAAGAGATGAAATTGCCAGCACGGTTTGGAGTTCTCATTAAGACTGTGAAGCCAGCCTCCTGACCTGGAGCGACCTCAGTGTAGCAGGTAGTGCTCTCAGCAGCGGAAACAAGTTCGTGAACACTGGCGGGGTGCTGGGGGTCAACAGCACACATGTTGTCACCACCAACGAACTTGACAGTGCATCCAGCGGGCCAAGAAGTGTTACCACCATTGCGAAGATACCAGGTCTGCTCGAAGACGTTGTTGGGCGGAAGGACAGTGCCATCAGCAACAACATCACGAACGAAGTAAGCAACTAACTCCTCAGGGACAGCTGCAGCGGGAAGCTCGTTGGCCTCCTCAACCTTGACTTCGGGAACCTTCTCCTCCTTGATCTCCTCGGCCTTTAGTGGCTCGGTTGGCTGGAGATCAGCAACGGTCTGCACTTGAGTGGCAGCATTTGCTGACTGAGATGGTGTGGTCTCAGTGGACTTGGATGTAGTGCGGCCACGAGCGATACGGTCACCCATAACCGGCATACGTTGACCATCCTCGTGATCTCCCAAAGTTGTGACACTGACGTTGCGGACCGGTGTCTTGAATTTGATGAGAGGGTGAGTGCGGTTGTGTGGGTTTGAAGGGCTGGCCTCGCACGAAGCACAGAAGTCAGTATCGTGACAAACAGCACACTTGTATCGGTCTCCTTTGATGTAGGATTGACCTCCGTTGTTTTGGTTGCAAAGAGGGCCGTCACAGTAGATGCCGTGATGGCGGGCCTTGTTAGTGAAAGATCTGGACAATGATGCAAGATCATTGAGGGGTTCGTAAATTGGTACGAATCGGTGGCGAGCATGGATGAAGTTGGCATTGGGAATGCAAGATGCACAGAAGTCCCAATCAGGGCAGTCAAGGCACTTGTAACGCACGCCATAGATGTACTATTTTATCATTAGCAATTATTCCGTTAGAAGTGGCTGAATGAATATACCTTATCACATCCATCACAGATTGCATTGTGGCCAACATTACGACCCGGAGCGAGCAGGGTCATGGCTTTGAAATCAAGTTGGGTCTCCTCAACAGCAGGCTCGAATGCATGCTTTGGGTGGTGACCATGCTTCACGCCAATGTGGCAAGGAATGCAGAGATCATAGTCGGGGCAGGTGGCGCAGGTGACAAAGTTCTCTTCGGAGAGTTCTACGATGTGATATCAGCAAGGTGTACAACGATCCAAATTACTCAAGGAGCTCACCTTGGATGCAAGAATTGCAGGTGCGAGTAGCAATTGGAACTTGCAAGTCTTCTGGGATGATTGGTGCGGCCTTTGGCTCAGATGCAGCAGGCTTTGGCGCGATTGTCTCAGTAGTGCTGTTGATGACCTTTCCGTTCTTAACAAAACGCTTAATCATCCAGTGATCCTCGCCGCCGCAAAGGACGCCCCCATTGACACAGCTCTGGCAGAGATCATAGTCGCCATCATCACAGGTACTGCAATGATAGTGCTCATTTGGGATAGATTCACTGCAGTTGTTGCAGTAAACTGAGAATATGCTGACGGCCGGAACTGGAACAGACGGTCCGACTGTGCTTGTACGCGCTTGTTGACGTTCATTGGACAATCCAGCCAACTCTGCAAACCACTTATCCCGAGCAGCCGTGCCACGAGTAACAGGGATCTCAGTGCTCGAACAGTTGTTCATTCTCGGAACTTCTTTGTGATGGAACATGCTGGGAACCTCTCGCTTGAACTGACTGCAGCAAGGAGCCATCGGTGGGACGATGGTTGTGCTAGTGGTGCTGGATCGAGGTTGGTTGATGAGGAGTTCCTCGAACCCACGCTGGATCTCGGCAACAGAGCCGGGATAGATTGTGTTCTCAGAGTAACTGGCGGCAGATGATGGTTCTGGAGCGTCCAGAACGTCTTGGGATTCGATTGAGCCGGGCATCTTGAAGCTTTGGAAAGAAGGAATATCAGGCAAGACTGGCTTGTCATCGACGGGGCTGACTGGGCTGGGCTCCTCGTCCTCGACGGTAGCAGGCTTTGGCATGACGGGCTCCTTGTCCTTGATAGTGACCTTGAGACGAAGCTTTAGCTTCGCCTTCGCGGCACGGTAGAGTTGCTTGTAGACCGAGGTGTTGTTCGGGTCGAGGACAACGAAGGCTGCGGCACTGTCCGAGTAACGTTCGAAGATAGCTTCGGAGGTGGGTGGGATGGCAAGAAGGAAGCGGAGCTATGAACACATCATCGGGTCAGCTTCCTGATCAAGGCACAGTGAAAGGGGATCGTGATGGAAGTTGTCTCGAAGCTCTGAGGCTGAGAGCCTCATTCATGCCTGGTGGAACCACAACGTACCTTATCCGGGAGGGTACTGGCTCCGAGATCACGAAGAGGGAGCTTGAATCGGCGGTTGCTGCCCTCGATGTTGATCTTGAGAGTGACCAAGGTGTCCTGGTTAGTTGTTGAAGTCGTCGCCATGACTGCTATGATCCGGCTGAGCTGTGTCAGCTAACAAACAAGCTCAAAGCGGTGACGTCTCAGGTTGGAGCGACGAACTGTAAGTGTACACAGCGCTGGAGATCTTCGAGGGATCGAAGAGTCGAGGCGGTAAGAACTAATCACGATGAAGTCCTTATGATGAAGTGCTGTGGTGATGGGGGAAGGGAGGGAAGAGGTA
>Ga0307515_10024436_pt1 | contig 10530 bp, 12 predicted proteins | sample 17_EM_MG_FD_194513 | JGI IMG/M metagenome (GOLD analysis project Ga0307515, IMG submission 194513) | Populus trichocarpa ectomycorrhiza microbial communities from riparian zone in the Pacific Northwest, United States - 17_EM | ecosystem: Host-associated > Plants > Roots > Unclassified | place...
GCCGCCCCTGCGCGACGCGGCCCGCCTGCGGGCTCGGCCGGACCTGCTGGTGGAGACCTGAGGTCCGGCTCCCCCGCCTGGGCGCTCGCCTGTTCGGTCTTGTGGTTTCGCCCTATTCCGGGACTCGCCAAATAGAGACAAGTTTGTATAGCTTGTCTTTAAGGTGAAGTTCGACCTGGTATAGGGAAACGATCAAATGTCAAAAATTGTTGCCGAGTGCATCGGCACATTCGCTCTGGTTCTTTTCGGGTGCGGCGCGGCCGTTCTAGGCGGTGAGCATGTTGGACAACTTGGCATAGCCTTGGCGTTCGGCTTCGCGATCATCGCCATGGCCTATGGCATCGGTCCGGTGTCGGGCTGCCACGTCAATCCCGCGGTCAGCCTGGCGGCCTTCGTGGCGGGCCGGATGAGCGCCAAGGAGATGGTGCTCTACTGGATCGCCCAGTTCGTCGGCGCGACGGCCGGGGCCGGGGTCCTGCTGCTGATCGCCGGATCCACCGCCCATGGCCTGGGCCAGAACGGCTGGGGTCCCGGTTATCTGGGCGAATATTCGCTGCAGGCGGCCTTCATCTTCGAGGTGGTGATGACCGCCCTGTTCGTGATCGTCATCCTGGGCTCGACCGGAACCGACGCCGCGCCGGGCTTCGCGGGGCTGGGCATCGGCATCGCCCTGGCTGTGATCCACATCGTCGGCATCCAGGTGACCGGCGTCTCGGTCAACCCGGCCCGCAGCTTCGGCCCGGCGATCTTCGTCGGCGGCCAGGCCCTGGCGCAGCTGTGGCTGTTCTTCGTGGCCCCGGCGATCGGCGCGGTGCTGGGCGCGCTGCTTTACCGCTTCAACGTGCTGAAGGTGGGGTGACGGGCGCGGGGCTTTCGGGTTCCTCGGGCGGCGCCGGGACGGCCGGCGGCTGGGCGCGGCTGTTGGCGGCGGGCTTGAGCCTGCCGCCCGAGGCGATCAGCGCTTCATAGGCGCGTCGCTGGCGCGAGAAGTCGCCGCCCCGGGCGAACATCGCGTCGAACCGGGCGTCGCGACCCGCCGCCGCCGACAGCGCCGCCGCCAGGGCCGGGGCGATCGAGCCCACCTCGGCGTCGTCGCAGGCTCGCCTCAGGTGCCGCGCCTGGCCGGGCACCAGCAGGGTGATGTCCCACGACACGCCGTCCAGGCAAACCGCTTCCACGGCGCCACCGCCATAGTCGATGGTCACCGAACGCGGCTGGCCCCACAGCGGGTCGCCGACCAGGGCCTTCAGCGGCGCGATCTGCTGGGTCGCCAGTTCGGCGTCGATATCCACGCGGCGGGCGATCTCGGGCGTGCAGCAGCCCAGCCCCGCGCGGGCCTGGACGAAGGCGCGGCCGTCGCGGCGCACAGTCACGCGAACCACGGCCTGGCGCACGCCCGTCGCCGGGCGGGCCCAGACCTCCAGCACCATCTCGCCGGGCTTGATCAGCTGGCTTTGGAGCGGCTGCAGGCCCCACAGACGGTAGAGCAGGGGATCCACGCCGTTGTCGATCGGCGTGAGCGTCTCGCCGGGACGCAAACGGCGACCCTGGAACGGGTCCTGCTCGGGCGGGGGCTTGGGAATTTCCGGCGCCCACCACACGGCGGGATCGGGCGGCGGCGGAACGAGCGTGGCGGGCGCGGGCTGCTGGCCGGCGAGGGCCAGCCCTCCCAAGGCCAGGCTTGCGACAAGACCGGCAATGAGGCTCGCGCCCATCATGACTACATTCCTTCGACGCCCCGCTCGATGGAAAGCACGCCGGTGCGCGACAGTTCCACCAGGCCCAGCGGTCGCATCAGGTCCAGGAACTTGTCGATCTTGGACGGCGCGCCCGAAATCTCGAACACGAAGCTCTCCAGCGTGGTGTCCACCGGCTTGGCGCGGAAGATGTCGGCGATGCGCAGGGCCTCGACCCGCTCGGCGCCCACGCCGCGCACCTTGACCAGGGCCAGCTCGCGCTCGACGCCGTTGGGATCGCGGGTCACGTCATGGACGCGGCGGACGCTGACCACCTTGTGCAACTGGGCCTCGATCTGGTCCAGCACCTGGCGGGTGCCGCGCGTCACCACGGTGATGCGGCTGGTGTGGGCCTTGCGGTCGGTCTCGGCGACCGTGAGGCTCTCGATGTTGTAGCCGCGGGCGGCGAACAGCCCGACCACCCGGTGCAGCACGCCCGGCTCGTTGTCGACCAGCAGGGCGAAGGTCGCGGTCTGCTCGACCTGGGCGTTGGGAGCCATGTCGTAGGCGGAGGCGGGTTGGAGGTCGGTCATCTAGGCGCGCTTCTTTTCTGCTTTGGCCACATGCTGGCGCAGCACGCGGTTGATCTCGCTCTGATAGGGCTTGTCGCCCGCGTGTTCCTTGAACCAGCCGACGACGTCGGCGTCGAGCCGAATGGTGACGGGCATCTTGATCGGGCGGTGCAGGCCGGGACGGAAGGCCGTCGCCCATTGTTCGTCGGTGATCTCAGGGATGTCGCTGAGGTCGATGTCCTCGTCACGCATAGCTTCCAGCTTGGCGAGCCTCTCCGCCTGCTCAGCGCTGAAAGACGTCTTCGTCGTATTTCCTTCGCTCATGGCGTGTCGCCTTTCGGGCGCTAATGATCCGAACGCGTTGTTCGTCCTCGTCGCCACGATAGACATGCACGACGAACAGGATCGTCGTCACGCCTATGCGGCCCAAGGCGATCCAGCGTGGTTCGCCTGTCGCATAAGATCCCGGGACAGAACCATCAATGGATCGTCCCAGATCAACATGGCGTCCTCGAAAGCCACACCATGCTTGGCTCGATTGATGCGACCTTCTCGGAATCCCATTCAAACGACATTTGTACGTACAACTTTGTGCTTATAGCGACTGCCCGTCAAGGATGGTCGCGCCATCGTTCGTTCTCTTCTTGTTCCTGCTTGATGCAAGATCTAAAGGGAACACGTCCGGCGTAAAGCGGAGAAACCGGTCTTTTAGACCAGTCCGCCGCCCGCCGCGCCAATAACCGAGCCGATGTCCTCGACGTCGCCCATGATCATCTCGTTGTGGGCCTTGCCCGAGGGGATCATCGGCAGGCAGTTCTCGTGCTTCTCGACGCGGCAGTCGAAGACCACGACCTTGTCGCTGTTGATCATCTCCAGGATCTTGCCGTCCAGCTCGGCCGGGTCCGAGCAGCGGATGCCGACGGCGCCATAGGCCTCGGCCAGCTTCACGAAGTCGGGCAGGCTGTCGGAATAGGAGTGGCTGTAGCGCTCGCCGTGCAGCAGTTGCTGCCACTGGCGGACCATGCCCATCCATTCGTTGTTGAGGATGAAGATCTTGACCGGCAGGTCGAACTGGATCGCCGTCGACAGCTCCTGGATGCACATCTGGATCGAGGCTTCGCCGGCGATGTCGATGACCAGGCTGCCGGGATGGGCCAGCTGAACGCCGATGGCGGCAGGCAGGCCGTAGCCCATGGTGCCCAGGCCGCCGGAGGTCATCCAGCGGTTGGGCTCCTCGAAGCGATAGAACTGCGCGGCCCACATCTGGTGCTGGCCGACCTCGGTGGTGATGTAGCTGTCGCGGTCCTTGGTCAGGGCGTACAGCCGCTCGATGGCGTACTGCGGCTTGATGACCGTGTCGGAGCCCCGGTAGTTCAGGCACTGGCGGGCGCGCCACGTGTCGATCTGGGCCCACCAGTCGGTCAGGGCGGCCTTGTTGGCCTGGTGACCGGCGGCCTTCCAGGCGGCGATCAGGTCTTCGAGGATGCTGCCGGCGTCGCCGATGATCGGCAGGTCAACGCGGACGTTCTTGTTGATCGACGAGGCGTCGATATCGATGTGGATCTTCTTGCTGCCCGGCGAGAAGGCGTCCAGGCGGCCGGTGACCCGGTCGTCGAAGCGCGCGCTGACGCAGATCATCACGTCGCAGTCGTGCATGGCGTTGTTGGCTTCGAACGTGCCGTGCATGCCCAGCATGCCCAGCCAGGCGGGATCCGCCGCCGGGAAGGCGCCCAGGCCCATCAGGGTCGAGGTCACCGGCGCGCCGGTCAGGGCCTGGAATTCACGCAGCGCCGCGCTGGCCTTGGGGCCGGCGTTGATGACGCCGCCGCCGGTGTAGAAGATCGGCCGGCGGGCGCCCGCGATCAGCCTGGCGGCCTCGGCGATGCGGTTCTGGTCGCCCTTGGTGCGCGGGTTGTAGGCGTGGGTCGAGGCGACCTCGGTCGGGCCGTAATATTCGCCCTTGGCGAACTGGACGTCCGTGGGGATGTCGATCAGCACCGGGCCGGGGCGGCCGGTGGTGGCGATCTTGAACGCCTCGTGGATGATCTGCGGCAGGTCGCGGACGTCTTTGACCAAGTAGTTGTGCTTGGTGCACGAGCGGGTCATGCCGACGGTGTCGGCTTCCTGGAAGGCGTCGGTGCCGATCAGGTGGGTGGGGACCTGGCCGGTGATGACGACCATCGGGATGGAGTCCATCAGGGCGTCCATGATGCCGGTGATGGCGTTGGTCGCGCCCGGACCCGAGGTGACCAGGACGACGCCCGGCTTGCCCGAGCTGCGCGCGTAGCCTTCGGCGGCGTGGGTCGCGCCCTGTTCGTGGCGGACCAGGATGTGCTGCAGGCGCGGCTCGTGGAACAGCGCGTCATAGATCGGCAGGACCGCGCCGCCCGGATAGCCGAACAGGACCTCGACGCCCTGGTCCACGAGGCCGCGAACCACGATCTCGGCGCCGGTCATGGCCCGCTCTTCTTGAGAAAGAGAAGGGGCCGCTGGGGTGGTAGGCGCTTGGCTCTCGATGGTCTGGTGGGCGGTCATGTCGGTGATCCGGGGCTTGGAAGCTTGAACTTGGGGCAGGGTGGAAAAGAAAAAAGGTCCCGAAGGACCTTTGTACGCGCGACCGATCTATCAGCGTGACTTCAACGTCACGCCGTGAACGGCCGCTCCATAAGTACGATCATGGTGTTGCGCACGAGTGTTGCTCCAAATGGATGATCGGGGAATGCCATGCTCACCGAGGGGCGTCAAGGCGCGCTTTGACGCAAGAAACGACCCGTTGCCCCCGTGCAACGGCGTTCTCCAGGCGAAATTCAGCCCAGGTTCCGCAGTAACAGGGCAAGGGCGTGCTCGGCGAAGCGTTGCATGTTGACTTCGCGGTCGTCGATGCCGGTCTCGATGGTATGGCTGACCTCGCGCTCGAGGCCGACCACGGCCGTGCAGCTGTGACCGGCCGCGTCGCCGTAGCGGTTGCCGTCCGGCCCGGCCGCGCCGGTTTCCGACAGGCCCCAGGTCGCCTTCAGGTTCTTGCCGACCACCCGGGCCAGCAGCACGGCATAGGGCTCGCTGGCCGAGCGCAGCCCGTCCATGGCCTTTTGCGGGATGTCCAGCAGGGTCAGACGGGCGCGGGCCGTATAGACCACCGCGCCGCCGACATAGAACTTCGAGGCGCCCGGCACCGCCAGCAGGGCCGAGGAGATCAGGCCGCCGGTGGAGGATTCGGCCACGGCGACGGTCTCGCCCCGCTCGGTCAGGCGAGCGGCGACGGCGGCGGCGAGGCGGGCGAGTTCGGTCATGGTGTCGTCCTGTGTATCGGGGGACTTGCCCCCACCTGACCGCTTCGCGGTCTGTCCGCCCCCATAGGGGGCGGAGCCTTGGGTGCGAGGCTCTTCCCCCTATGGGGGAGGAGGGTCACGCAGTGACCCGGAGGGGGCAAGTGATTCAACCTTCTCCCAATCCGGCGTCTGGTTCCGAAACCAGGTCAGCTGCCGCTTGGCATAGCGCCGCGTTTCCTGCCGCGCCGCGTCCAGCGCCTCGTCCAGCGAGGTCTCGCCCCGCAGATGGGCCGCCAGTTCGCGGTAGCCGACGGCCTTCAGCGCCGGAAGCGCCGGATCCAGCCCCCGCGCTTCCATGGCCGCCACCTCCTCCAATGCCCCGTTCTCGACCATCAGGCCGAACCGCGCGTCGCAGCGGTCGTAGAGTTGCGCGCGCGGCAGATCCAGCACCACGCCGCGCCAGGTCCCCTCGGCCAGGGTCGGTTTGGTGTCGGTCTGCCAGGCGGTCAGCGATTTGCCGGTGGCGATGGCCACGGCGTGGGCGCGGAGCAGACGTTGGCGGTCGCCGCTCTCGATACGGGCCTCGGCCTCTGGGTCGAGCGCGGCCAGCACGTCGCGAAACTCGTGCTCGCCCTGGGCGGCATAGAGCAGGGCGGAAACCTCGCGCTGGGTCTCGGGCACCGGCGGAATGTCGGCCAGGCCGTGGGTCAGGGCGCGGAAATAGAGGCCGGTGCCGCCGACCACGATGGCGGTGCGACCGCGCGCGGCGATGTCGGCCAGGACCGTGGCGGCGGCTTGCAGCCACTTGCCCACCGACCAGCCGTCGGCGGCGTCGGCCACGCCGAACAGGTGGTGCGGCGAGGCCGCCAGCTCTTCTGGCGTGGGGGCGGCGGTCAGGACGCTCAGGCCGGCATAGATCTGCATGGAGTCGGCGTTGACGATTTCGCCGCCGGTCTCACGCGCCAGATTCAGGGCAAAAGCCGACTTGCCGCTGGCGGTCGGTCCCCCGATAAGAACGATACTGTTTTCGGACAATCCTGAGTCGAGCCCCTGGTCTCGCTGACGGCGTGTCTGCCTTACCGGGGGATGCCATACCATGCTTCACATGATCTTCGCCGCCGCCGTGGCCACGTCCACGCCCAATGCCGTCAAGCCGCCGCCGCCCGTGCCGATCTCGGTCGTGGCGAAGGCCGATCAGAAGTTCGGTTGCGCGGTATTGTTCGTCGGGATCGACGAGGTGGTTCGCAGCAATCCGGGGATCATGGGCAAGTTCGACGATGGTGACGGCAGCAGCAAGGCCATCGCGCCGATGCTGAAGATGCTGGGCTCCAGTGGCGAGGCCGTCTTCAACGACACCCTGTCCCAGGCGATCGCCAAGGGCGAGAAGCCGACGGACGTCTACCGGCGCAGCATCGCCAGCCTGTCGGCCATGGTCGCCAATACGCCGACCAAGAAGGGCGATGAGGCAAACCAGGAACGTGGCGTCGCGATCTTCACCGACTGCCTGTCACTGATGACCGAATAGGGCGCAGCCAAAGCGTCGAACCGCGGGTTCGAGGTTGACGCGGGCGGCTTCCTCCAATAGCCGCCGCGTCATGCTCGCGATCACCCTCGTCTCGCCCGACCCTGCCGCCCTGGCGGAGGCGGCCGCCGCCGTGCGCGCCGCCCTGGCTGTCTTGTCCGAAACCGTGCTGGGCGAGGGGGCGCTGGACCTGTTCGTCGACGGACCTCCGGTAGAGACCCATCAGGCCGTCAAGGCCGCGGTCGGCGAGCGACCGGTCGACTTCGCGGTGCAGCCGGCCCTGAACCGTCGCAAGCGCCTGCTGATCGCCGACATGGACTCCACGATCATCAATGTGGAGTGCCTGGACGAACTGGCCGACTTCGCCGGGGTCAAGGCGCAGGTCTCCGAGATCACCGAGCGCGCCATGCGCGGCGAACTGGCCTTCGAGGGCGCCCTGCGCGAGCGGGTCGGCATGCTGAAGGGCCTGTCGGTCGACGCCTTGCAGGCCTGCTACGACGACCGCGTGAGGCTCAATCCCGGAGCCCGGACCCTGGTGCGGACCATGGCCGAGCACGGCGCCCGCTGCGCCCTGGTCTCGGGCGGCTTCACCTTCTTCACCAGCCGTGTGGCCGAGGCGGCGGGCTTTCATCTCAACCGCGCCAACACCCTGATCGAACAGGACGGCCGGCTGGTCGGCGAGGTCGGCGACCCGATTCTCGGCAAGGAGGCCAAGCTGGCGGCCTTGCAAGAAGAGACCGCGGCCCTGGGCCTGACCCCGGCGGACGCCCTGGCGGTCGGCGACGGGGCCAACGATCTGGCGATGATCGAAGCCGCTGGCCTGGGCGTGGCCTACCGCGCCAAGCCGATCGTGGCGGCGCAAGCTCACGCGAAGGTCGATCATGCCGATCTGACTGCCTTGCTCTACTTCCAAGGCTACGCCGCCGCCGAGTTCGTCTCGTGACCTTTCCGCGCGGCGTTCAGGCGGTAGTCTTCGACATGGACGGCCTGCTGCTGGACACCGAGACGGTCTACCAGGCGGCGATGATCGAGGCGGGCCAGGCGTTTGGCATCGAGTTTACGGCCGCGACCTATCGCTCGATGGTGGGCAAGACCAATCCGGAGTGCGCGGTGATGCTGCGCGAGCTCCATGGCCCGGACTTCCCGGTCGAGGACTATTTCGCCCGCGTCTGGAGCGATGTGGAGCTCATCCTCGAGGCCGAGGTGCGGCTGAAGACCGGGGTGATGGAGATCCTCGACTATCTGGACGCCCTGGGCATCCCGCGCGCCATCGCCACCTCCAACAGCCGCCAGGCCGTGGATCGCTATCTGGGTCGGTTCGACCTGCTCAAGCGCTTCCACGCGGTGGTCGCCAACGCCGACGTGACGCGCCACAAGCCGCATCCGGACCCGTACCTGGAGGCCGCCCGGCGGCTGAACGTGCACCCGACGATGTGCCTGGCGCTCGAGGATTCCCACCCCGGGGTGCGGGCGGCGCACGCGGCGGGGATGATGACCATCATGGTGCCCGACATCCTCGACCCGACCGAGGAGATGCACGACAAGTGCGTGCACATCGCCGACAGCCTGCACGTGGTGCTGGGTCTGCTGAAGACGGCGGCGTGAGTTTTCGCCCTCTCCCGCAGGGAGGGGGAGCGACCCAAGCGAAGCTTGGGAGGATGAGGGTTTGGACGTCAGCCGGCGTGCGGACACAGGCCGGCTTCTAGGGGGTCATAGACGATGCGCCTCATCGCCCTGGCCGCCACGGCCCTTTGCCTGACCCTCGCGGGCTCCGCTTTCGCGCAGGACGTGCCGCCCGGCGAGAAGCCGGTCGATCCCTACCTCCAGTCCAACGCCAACGCCGGCGCGACGCCGCTGAAGGACGACAGCGTCTTCAAGGCCTTCCACGGAAAGGAGGGCCTGACGCGGATCGCCGGCGATCTGGTCGATCGCAATCTGGCCGACCCGCGCATCAAGGGCATCTTCGCCACCGCTGACGTCGTCCGGCTGAAGCGGACCCTGGCCGAGCAGTTCTGCTACATCCTGGCCGGTCCGGCGTCCGAGGGCGGCTGCGACTATACCGGCAAGGACATGAGCGCCGCGCACAGGGACCAGGGCGTCACCCGCCGCGACTTCAGGGCGCTGGTCGAGAACCTGCAATGGGCCATGGGCAAGGAGGGCGTGCCGTTCGCCGCCCAGAACAAGCTGCTCGCCAAGCTGGCCCCGATGAGCCGACAGGCCGTGGAGCGGCGCTGATTTCCTTCTCCCCTTGCGGGAGAAGGTGGCCTCGCGGAGCGAGGTCCGATGAGGGATCTCTCAAACGCTGAACGAAAAAGGGGCGCACGGCTTTCGCCAGTGCGCCCCATCCGTCAGCTTCGCTGACACCGTCTCCCGCAAGGGGAGAAGGACAAAGTCACCCTGCCGGACCCTTCTCGAAGTACTTGAAGAAGGCGCTGTCGGGCGAGAGCACCAGGGTGGTGTCGCCCTTGCCCAGGGCCGCCTCGTAGGCCGACATCGAGCGATAGAAGGCCGCGAAGCTGGGGTCGCGGCCGTAGCTGGACGCGAACATCTGGGCGCGCTGGGCGTCGGCTTCGCCTCGGATGGTCTCGGCCTCCTCATAGGCCGTGGCGACGATCTCGCGGCGCTGCTGCTCGCCCTTGGCGCGCCATTCGGCGGCCTCCTGCTTGCGGGCCGTCTGCATGCGCTCGAACACCGCCTGTTCGTTGGTCGGCGGCAAGTCGGCCCGCTTGATCCGCACATCGATGATCTGCACGCCCAGGTTCGAGGCGGCGACCTGATTGGCGACCTTGGCGCGGATCGCGCCCATCACCTGGGCCCGCTTGCCGGCGATCACATCCTCGGAGTTCGAGCGGCCGATCTCCTCGCGCAGGGCGGCGTTGACGATGGTCTCCAGGCGTTGCTTGGCCACGCCCTCGGTGCCCAGCGTCCGGTAGAACTGGCGCGGATCGGTGATGCGATAGCGGACGAAGGCGTCGACCACCAGGCGCTCCTGGTCGGCCGCGGTGACCTCTTCCTCGTTGGCGTTCAGCTCGATGTTGCGCTTGTCGAACTTCAGGACCGACTCGAACGGGGTCTTGAAGTGCAGGCCGGGCGTCAGCACCGTGCGGACGGGATCGCCGAAGCGGACGACCAGGGCCTGCTGGCGCTGGTCGATCTTGAACAGGGTCACGTTGGCCAGGATCACCAGGCTCAGGGCCGCGACGCCGGCGAAAACGGTCTTGCCGCTGATCGTGCTCATCGGACAGCTCCCTCGGCGGCGGCCGCATTGTTGACCGAGGTCCTCGGCCGGAAGGTTTCGGACGGCAGGATGATCGGGGCGTTGGCGCCCTTGCTGTCGACGATCACCTTGTTGGACCGCTCCAGCACGCGCTGCATCGTCTCGATATAGAGACGCTCGCGGGTGACGGCGGGCGCCAACTTGTATTGCTCGTAGACCTGGTTGAAGCGCGCGGCGTCGCCGGCCGCCTCGCGGACCACCTGCTCGCGATAGC
>Ga0307515_10024437_pt1 | contig 10529 bp, 5 predicted proteins | sample 17_EM_MG_FD_194513 | JGI IMG/M metagenome (GOLD analysis project Ga0307515, IMG submission 194513) | Populus trichocarpa ectomycorrhiza microbial communities from riparian zone in the Pacific Northwest, United States - 17_EM | ecosystem: Host-associated > Plants > Roots > Unclassified | place...
CCTTTGAACTCAAATATATTTTTTTTTTCAATGCATTCTACTAGCAACGCTGCCTTCAATGAACACCCTTCACAGAAACAAAATTGATTGACAACCCTTTCTGAGGTTGGGACGTGGCCGACTCTGTCTCTCTCTCTCTCTCTATTCTTTTTCAATGACTTTTTCTAACATCTTTTAATACCCAAAGAAAAATATTTAAGATAAAAGTATAAAATTTTAAAATATCATGGACCAAAAATACAAAAAGAAAAATTTGATGGAACTAAGTAAAGTTTCTCGCGTCTTTAGAATACTGCAACGAAAAAAATGCTTTGTTTTTCTTTTATATTAATTTTGGTATGTTGTTTTGTTTTTTAAGAATAGTAATCTAAATTCCTTTTTAAAATCGACCACTTACCTGATGTTAGAATATTCCATGACATTACACCCATGTAATAGCATGTAAATCAATATATATATATATATAAACACGACAACATACCCTAAGAGACCACATTTAATAGCATGTAAATGCATTCAACGTTAGAATATCTGTTGACATTCAACATGCATAAGAACATGTAAATCAAAATAAATCCCAAAAATAAAACATAAAAAGCATAACTTACAATGACCAAAATAAAAAAAAAAGATTAATAGCCCAGGAGAAAACAAATAAAAAATCAAGAGATCAGGAAAAAAAATGCATATTAAACAATGACATAATTTTTTTTAAAAATCCATAACAAGATGGAGATTTATACACATTTTACTATTTACTTGAGAGTGCAATTACCAGTTTACATTTTTTATAATTTCAATGTACTCGGACACGTTCCACTAAAAATAACTTTTGATGCCAACCGCAGCCGCAGCAGCAGCAGACCCAAACACCTTCATAAGTGCATGTTAAGCAATGACATAAATTAAAACGACTGAGTATACCAATTCAATAATTTTTACTTAAAAAAAATCTTCAACCTTTTGTTTCTGTTATCGTGTTGCCGACCTGGCACTATCCTAGCCCCCTCCCAAGAATAACCTACAGCCCCTTAACCGTTTGATCTCATGCCCGCCTACTATACGGAAATCTCAACGCGTGAAATCCACGCGACGCATAGGCGGGATCGTACCCGCTTGAAACCTCTCCTTCCATCTCTAGAAACACGCTTTTCGCATTTGGGCAGATGCCAGTCCCAAACCAACAACAACAAAAAAAATTCCCTCCTCTCGCTTTACCCTCACTCTCTTTCCACTAAAAAAATCTTCAAATCCTCTCTTCTCCAGCTATTCAATGGACGAATCTCCGCTTCAACTCGTTTCCGAAATCGGCGACCATCTCGGTCGACACGCTCGGCCCAACAAGGACTTCCTTGTCAAATCGCTCCGTGTATGCGTATTTTTCCTTTATTTTCACGAAAAATAATTCCTCGCAATAACACAAAAACCCTTGGTTTTTTACTGACTCGATTTTGTTCACTGTAGGCGTTTATTCAACTGTTTTTAGTAATTCACTTTAGAGAATTCGGGCTTGCTTCCAGTTTCTCTAAATATTTCGAATTCGCCTTTTCTTCATGTTTTTATTTTTTGAAAAAGCTGAAATAACGTGTGAGTTTTCTCACATATATTATTTATTTACCCGTTAATACTAGTATTGTTACGGAATCGGGATCGATTAATTTATACCTTTTATTTTTTTTCTATTTAATAATCACTAGCTGGTTTCTCCAAGAAAATAATGCTGATATGTAATTATTATTTTTTGTCTATTTTGAAATTTTCCGGTACTGAATCAAATCTGATTTCGATTTTCTTTTTAATTTTTGAAAGTAACGTGTAATATATGAGATTTTCTCTGCACATCATTATATATTTATTTGTTAATTTTAATAATTTTTATTTGTAGCAAGCTGCAAATGCTTTGTCACAAATTGAACAGCCTTTGGAAACTTTTAAAAAGGCAGAAGCTACAAAGAAGTTAGAAGCTGCTATAAAGCCCCTGAGGAAGTCTATTCTGAAGCACTATCTTATTAAGCATACTGACAAAGAAGTCAAACTTTTGGTGGCAATCTGTGTCAGTGAAGTGTTTCGGGTCTTGGCACCGGAGCCTCCTTTCGAGGACAAATATCTGAGGGTAATGAGACTCTTTCCATGCTCATACTTGTGTTTTTAGCATGTTATCTCAATTTCTGGATGCTCTTCTTTACGTGCATCTGTGTGCTTGTGAATAGAAGTAACATGCATCTGCATGTTTGCAATTGTGCTGACATCTCTTCAGAATATTGATAAATAATGACTGCGACTGACATTGATCCGGTTTTCTTTTCGAAGGATATATTTATACTTTTTCTCAACATGTTCAAGGAGCTCAGTGATACTGCTAGCCCACACTTTCTGAGGAGAGTTAAAGTATTGGAAACTGTGGCACGTTGTAAATGTTGTGTGATCATGCTGGATGTTGACTGCCACGATCTTGTTCTTGAAATGTTCAAAATTTTTTTCTCTTCTGTGAGGTTAGAATGCTCTCTCTTTTCTCTTTTCTCGGTTTTTTTTTTTCTGTGTATCTGTTAATTCAGTCAACATAATTGAAAATAGCGTGCTTGATTTATTCTCTATGGTTTTCTTGATGTTTTCTTTTTCCTCTTTTTTTCTCCCATTTGGATCTTAACTATGTGCTGTGAAGCAAACTTGGTTGACTAAAGCTGAAGATGTTGAAACTCTCAATTAAAGTTACATAGTACAGCACCTCTTTGTAATGAATACTTATTGATAGTGTCACCTCAGAGCCTAGACACTTAGCTCCTGCTAATATCATACTCTCCTTGTTTAACTAGATTAAGTATATGAAATCAAATTTTCTTTCCTGCACTGATCTCGTTACCAATATATATACTCACTGTCTTTTTAACCTGGGTCCTTTGCTCATCAACTTCCAGTCAATACTTACGGTATGACCATTTGTGGATATTTTTTCTTTTATTGTAAAAATTTGATCAACCATTGAGTTTTGGAGGGAGATGAAGTCATATAATTGAGGTTACTTGTTGTTTGCATGTAGCTCAGGTACTTTCTTTGGTTTTATGATAATATGTTTCGGCTGTTTGCTGTTTTCCTTGCCTTTATTGCTAATGCAGCACTATTCATGGCACTGTATTCTGCCTTTGTAGGGAACATCACCAGCAGTCTTTGATTGATGAGATTCTGTCTATAATGAAACATGTTTTAAACGAGGAGGCTTCTCAAGCACTTTTGGATGTGATTTTGCTGAATCTTATAAAGGAAGGAAAGGTTAGTATTTGTACAATATCTTGTTTTGGTTCATGCAGCGATTATTTCTCGTGACAAACTTGTTAAATGTCAAATTAGATTTTAGACCAGTGATTTTTGCTTGTACAGTGGACAAATGCATGAAATTTATATGTTAGATCTAACTTGACCAGTTCTTTCTTTTTGGGTTTTGAATGTCTTTGACGGGCATTTCTTGAATGGAGCAAGTAGTCCAACCGTGTAAAAATTCATGCCTGAAATCTTGCCAAGGGTTCGTGATTCATGGCTGAAATATATAAATTACTATGACAGGAAATTCATTTTGTTATGCCTTAAGTATGGCTTAAATTCGTGGACCTCTTCTTGCACTAGCTTGAGGCTTTGGGTTGGATGTTTGAACATGCAGTATTTGCTCTCTTGACTAGGCCTATCAGTTACTGGTTTGGTAGTAAACTGTCTAGCTCTAACATTTGGATTCATCTGAAATCCTTTCTGCTTTGGGCCAATTCCTGATGCTTGACTTCATCATCCCCCCTTCCGCTTCTGTTTTTTCCCCACAGGCTGCAACTCCTGCTGCATCTCAGCTTGCTGCATCTGTCATCCAAACTTGTGAAGAAAAGCTTGAACCATTTGTTTGTGGGTTTTTAACATCTTGTTTCTTAGACAGAGATGCTGTTGAGAGTGAGCTTAAGGAATTTTACCACGAAATCCTTTTTAAAGTTTTCCAGTGTGCTCCTCATATGCTTCTTGGTGTCATCCCCAACTTGACTCAAGAGTTACTGGTACGACATCCTCCTCAAACTCATTTATCCTAATCTATCATAGCATTGCATCTTCTTTTTGAAGGTATATGACATCTCACTTTTATCACATGGGCTGAATATTGCGAAGTTTTTCCATGTCTTCTTAAAGGAACATTTGTTGTTTTTCCTATTACCTGCAATGTACCCTTATTTGTTCTGTTTCTTTTCCTCTTTTCTTTTGGAAAGTTATCCTCTGATCTTCATTAAAATAAACTTTGAATTCTATTGTCTAGACAGATCAGGTTGATGTCCGAATAAAAGCTGTTAATTTAATTGGAAAGCTCCTGGCACTACCCGAGCATCATGCTGTACAGAAATATCAGAGTCTTTTTGTAGAGTTCAAAAATAGATTCTCTGATAAATCAGCAGAAGTTAGACTTAGTGTTTTGCAGTGTGCTAAAGCATGCTACATAGCCAATCCCTCTGGGAATGTATCACGTGAAATACTTAGTAAGTGATTCAGCAAGTGAGTTTACCTGTCAATAAATAGGGTCTTTGAAATCTAACCTGTCTCATGTCAATGAATCAGCTGTTCTTGAAGGTCGATTGCTGGACTTTGATGATAGAGTGCGAACACAGGCTGCTGTTGTTGCCTGTGATCTCGCCAGGACTAACCTGAGGTTTTTTCCACCCGAACTAATATCAAAAGTTTCTGAAAGACTTCGGGATAAGAAGGTAATTCTTCTTCAGAAGTTTCTGCTCACTTGAACGAAAGCTGTCTACTTATGTGGGAAAAAATCTGGTCTAACTCATACTTACTGTGCAGATATCTGTCAGAAAGAAGGCTTTGGAGAAGTTGATGGAGGTATATCGAGATTATTGTATCATGTGTTCTGAAGGCCTCATGACAGCAAGTGATCACTTTGAACAGATTCCTTGTAAAGTCTTGATGCTTTCCTATGATAAAGATTGTAAGGATTTCAGGTTTGATCCTCCACTTCTTTTGACTAATTAATCCACCAATCTAAATTATGTTATTGGATGTAATATTTTATCTATATTCTCCAGGCCCCAAAACATGGAGCTTGTTATTGCAGATGATTTATTTCCTGTCTTTCTTCCTGTCGAGGAAAGGACAAGGCACTGGATCCAATTGTTCTCTCTTTTCACTTCTTCTCACGTGAAGGCACTGATATCTATATTATCTCAGAAGGGAAGGTATTGATAATGAGTGCTACTGTAATTAGGATAGAAATGGCTGTTTTTTACCACGTGTCTTTGTTTTCAGGCTGCAGACTGAAATGCAAATTTATTTGGCACAACGGAAGAAAGAGAAGGTATAAACTAGAGCATTGTGGCTGATACTAAGAAGCTTTTGACAATTTCACTTGCTTGTCCATTTTGATGAAACTTTAGTAGATCAGGTGTCTGAAACTTTCATGCATATCGGATTAACGTGATTGATATAAAGTGCACATATGCATGCAAAAAGTTTTTTTGTACTTCTCACTTTTTGACCTGAGTTTTTTGTATGAATGGCTAGAGTATGACTTTTATTATTTGACTTTTGTTAAATGTCAGAGTGCTCAGTAGCACAGCTTCATGCATTTTTGTTTATTGATTCTTGGCTGTGATAAATGTTTTTTTATAAATACATATTGCAGGACAGCAGTTCAGAAGAAATGGAGAGGAGAATAAAAAATTCATTTGTGAAAATGTCAGCATCCTTTCCAGATCCTTTGAAGGCAGAAGAGTGCTTCCATAAATTGAACCAGATGAAAGATAGCAAGATTTTCATTGCACTGGAGCAATTATTGGATGATCGAACAATTAAAAGTGCCCAGCAAACTAGAGTGTGTAGTTCACTTCTCTTCCTTCTCTGGTGTAATTGAAAGAAAATATCAATCACAATACAACTTATGTCCTGCCTTATTTATTATTACCGTCAACTATCTTTCTGTATTGTTGTCACATGCTGTAAATGCTTCTATTGATTTGCTAAAACAAAGGATCTTAGTGAGCTGGGTCAATTTTATAGTGGTTGTCTTGAATTCTTTGCATCTTCATCTTAAAATGTTCCATACTATGCGAGAATCAAATTTTGCTTCTTGCTAGAGACTTCGAGGTGAAACTTAGTCAGGTTTCAGGTCAACCGTGTCATGTTATAAACTAGAAAATATTTGCTCCAGTTACAGAAGCCCAATACACTCGATCTTATTCTCAATTTTGCTAAAATAATTTGAAAGGCACTCATTTTTTCTTTAAGCTTCACACCTATCTTATCAGCACTACTGGACCAGACAGGGTGCACTTTACGGATTCTTGCTGCTCTGTACTTTACTTCCTCTGCCGCCATGATTTCCAGTTTTTACATTGTTGTAACTTTCTAGTCCTATTGTATGATGAGCGACTGTTTTTTGTGTGTTTATGTGCTCATCTTACTACTGTTTTCTTCTATGGTTTGAGAGTTCTATGCTAATGGAGGTGAGTGTGGCTTTAATTTGATGGATGTGTCATTTTCCTTTAATAAGTCCTATTCATGAGCTTACTTCAATCTTTTTTATTTGTGAAAATATATAACGTGCTTCCCTTCCTATTTTAAATATTACCTAATTTATTGTATATTACACGCTCTTTTTCTCAGGATAAATTTCTGAAAATGATAGGAGACAAGCATCCACATTTTGAGTTTCTACAATTACTCTCCTCAAAATGCTCATTTAACATATTCAGCTCAGAGCATGTTCAATATATTTTAGATCATATCTCCAGCAGTGGTTTTGAACAACATCTCAAGGCCTCTGCTAAATTGCTTCTGGTAAGGATAATTGCTTTTTAGATATGTATAAAGCTCCCTTTTTCCTCTTTTTTTTTTTCAAGTGGTGATGAAATGGCATTAAAATGCTCTGTTGGGATATGAGATCTAAAAATTAGACAAAACTGATGGCAAATTCTTGCCCACTGGACTGTGAACTCTTCCAAAATTTACAATGGTTGGAAATAATCAAGTTTCTTGATGAAAACAAAATTTGTTCTAAATGGTTTTTTCTCAAATTTTATAGGTGGCTGCACGGGATTGCAAAATGTTTTTCACTCCTTTAGATTAGAACACCTCGACTTTGAGATTTAAATAGTTGAATTTTATTTAAGTGGTTGTCAATGTTCAGGCAATCTTCTGAATGATTGTTAAGCTAAGATGATATCACTTCAGGCTACTAGCTTGTCACACACTAGCATTTTAGTCCCTACTTCAACAGAAGCTTCAGAGTTATTTGGTGCATCAATATGCATTTTTCTTTACAGTGGTGGTAGCAGCCTTGGAATAGGATATGATTTGTGGAAGCAGTTGGCATATATTTTAATTTTAGAGCTTCTTTAAGTGTTATAATAGCAATGTTAATGATGCTCAAATAAGAGCTTCTTTATCATATAAATTTGCATTTTCCTTTACTGAAAATCCAGTTCAATCAATATAACTGACACATTGCGTAATATAGGCTATTATCAGTGTTTACCCCTCTTTTATGCGGGGTTTGGAAGAGCAGTTTCAATTGCTGTTAGAAGAAAACAATTCAATTAATGATACGCTGGTTGAAGTCTTGGCCAAAGCAGGCCCTCATATTAAAGCCAAATTCAGGTAACTTCACTATGCTTTATGATGATATGGGACTACATTTCATTTTGTAAGCAAATGTAACTTTCCATCTGTTCAAAATCTGGATCAGATTATATGTGGTCTATGCTGATTATATTCTTCATGCTTAATCCAAGTGAATGTGTTTGAGGGAGGTGTTAGTTATTACTAGTTGGTATAATAGTGAATGACTTAGGTTGTTTCATAATGATTTAAAAATAATATTAATTTGAAGCAAAGAAAAATAAAAAAATAAATTTTTTTTTTCTAAAACATTTTTGAAACACAAAAACTTGAATGTTATTTCATTCAATGTTGTCAATATGCGTTGAGGTGCTTGCCTAGGCACTCCAAGCGAGGCAAGGCGAGACCCCAAAGCACAATTTAACTAGGCGTTGCCTAGGCACTTGCCTGGAGTGCAAGCATCGTCGGGCGCTGAAGCAAAACACCTAGTCAAAATATATGTTCCTTTCCCCTTTTTTTAATTGGCATGTGTTTTGATCAATTTGTCCATATTCTTTCTATGCACCACCAAAAATAATTTAAGTGTATATTTGTAAAATTAAAGAGTAGGGTTTAAGAAGAAAAAAAAAAGTTGGAGGCACATTTGGCAGCCACGCTTTTCCAAAGAATTAGGTACATCTTTTTGTTTGTTTTTTCTTCATTTATTTTCATTCTTCCTTTTCTTTCGGTCTCTCTCCATTTTATTTCTCCTTTACCTATCTTTTCTCTCACTTTAAATATCCATGGTGTTATGTTGCCAAAAAAATTACTTTTTTTTTAATAAAAGAGCATTTTCTCAAATCTCAAGTTCATCACCTATCAAACTTCACAACTGAATTTTTTTTCTTGCCATGTTTACTTTTTCTTAAACTTCAATTTTTTTTAGTGAACTTAGTTTATTTCAAACTTCACAGTATTTTGAGTTTCGCTTCGATTTTCTAATCTTAATTTATAACATATATATTTGTGATATATATATATATATATATATATATTATAATTTATACATATAATTTTTTTAATTTATCGCATATTGCCTTGGTTCATTGGGGCAAGCACCTAGCACCTCAGGCATTTTACAGGCTTGGCGCCTTTTAGAGCCTTTCGCCTTTGACAATACTGATTTCATTTGACTCTTTGTTCTCCATGCAGCGAGTTTTATCCATTGTTGGAGAGAATATGCCTCAAGGGAACTCGTTTTCAGTCGAAGCATGCTGTTTCTGCAATTGCTTCATTGGTTGGTTCTTCTGATGAGTTCATTTTCTCAAAACTTTGCAAGGTGTGGACTCCCAGCTTCTCTTTATTCCTGTTTTTTGTATCCATACTTTAAGCTATTAGCTGTTGTCTCATTGCCTACTTTGAATGCCTTTTAAAAAGAAAAGATGACAAGACAATCTTGTTTGCATGATGCTGTAAGAAGATTATTTCCTTGAGTCTCGATGCCATTCTAGGGCTATTGTAACTCAATACCGAATTAGCCCAGCCCTTGTAATATGACAAGATTTCTCATGAATTATTCAATGGCTCCGGCTACCTTAGGCTAGAACAATACACAACATAAGGCGCTGTATTTTTTTTTTTTTGGGGGGGGGTGTTATTTCCTGGTTTCTTAGGACAAGAACTATTTATTTTTCATACAATTTGACACTGACATTCACAAAAAAAATCTTTGAACTTTCTGATGCATATTGGATCAGGTAATGGAGATTATCATATCCTATAATTTGAAATTCTTTTCTCTTATTCTGTTTTGGGACCACTTTCTTTTTTCTATATGGTGAATGCTCATGTTTGATTTCACACACTTGCAATATTGCACATGTTTACCAATTTTTGTTCATATTAGAGGGAATTTTGATTGGTTAATCATGAGGTGGTTGATTGTTAGTGTTAGGGGGGAGGGGGAGCTAGGTTTAATACCCCACCATGGAGGGATTAAATCTTAAGCACCAAAGTAGGGGCGGGGTTCTAACTTGGCCACCCTCTTGCATGGGGTGTAAACACATTCAATTTCAAGCAAACAATAGGAATTGAACTTGTGACCTCTTGATAGAAGCCAAGAGGCCACTACCATTGAGCCAAATTGGTGCCAAGCAGGAATTCAATGTATTCCCATTACAAAGTTTTATGTCGGTGTTGATAGTTTCACTTTATATTTATTTATTGTTTGTCCTTTTAACAGTTTGGTAAGCTTCCCTTCCTTAGTGAAACTTGATTGGAAGGAACAGTTTTTTATTTTTTTCAATTTCCTCGGGGATTGAGCAGCTTCAATCCTTTTTTCTTGTACATCACAAATGAATGTCTTTTGTTACGGCATGAATAATTCCTTATTGTTAGTGTTTATCTAAATGTGTAGTATTTTCTAATAAATATGCACATGGCTATTTTCCATCTTCACAGGAACTTGTGGATTCTCTATATAGTGGGCTGAACACCCCAACCATATTGCAGTCCTTGGGCTGTATTGCGCAACATTCTGTTTCAGCATTTGAAGCTCAAAATCAAGAGATTAGATCATACATATTTGGAAGAATTTTTCAAGTAATATAAGCAAGATAAAATTTATCTTCATCTAATATTGTTTATCCAGAATAAAGCAGCAAAAAGAAATTTTGCATAACATCTCATGTACCGTGTGAATTTGTGTGTGGAATGTTGTGGCACTTAATGTGGATTCATTCTTTGCAGGCGGAATCATCTGAAGATGAACCTTCAGCTGACGAGACTTCTGAGTGTTGTGATTCTTGCAAGCTGAAGGTGAGCATTATGGAAGGGAAATTTCCCACAGAATTATCAGTCTAAAGTGCAAATATGACAGTGATTTTCTGTGTGAAGACTGCTTCAAACCACTAAATTTTGAACTTATTCCCTTGAGTCTTAATTGGTTTAACTGACAAACCATT
>Ga0307515_10024438_pt1 | contig 10529 bp, 7 predicted proteins | sample 17_EM_MG_FD_194513 | JGI IMG/M metagenome (GOLD analysis project Ga0307515, IMG submission 194513) | Populus trichocarpa ectomycorrhiza microbial communities from riparian zone in the Pacific Northwest, United States - 17_EM | ecosystem: Host-associated > Plants > Roots > Unclassified | place...
CAAGATTACCAGAATCCAGGAGCTGCAGTACTATTGGACTCTTGGCTACTATTGTTGAGTTTGATGACCAAACAACAACGTTGCGGTTGCTAACAAGCAAAAGATTGGCAGTATTGTCTATGGTCAAAAAGCCAGAGGAATCTTCAATTGGATTCCGCCGGTTTGCAACCCAAAGAACTGTTCTAACTGGGATATTTTTGTACCAAATTCCCAAGTAACGATTCTTAGAAATTCCAGGGCTAAAGAAACCCAGTTCAAAGCTTCCTTCTCTAGAAACCAAGGTTTTACCATCAATTAGAGATTGTGATGGAGCAATGGTGTCAAGAGCAGTGGAGAATTTTAATTGGAAAATAAGGAAGGAAATATTGAAAAGTGTAAGTGAAAGGATAGTACAGAAAACTGTATGTGGAAGGATATCCATCCAGTCATAGAGAGCTCATATGTGTATTGTGCTTGCAAGCTCAAGATTTATATATATATATATAGACTTTTCACTACATGATTGAATAGGCTTTGATAAAGACTTGACTTTTGATATGTGTGTTTCATGAGAAGAACAGCAGTTTCATGGATTGCAACTTCCACTAACCTTTTTTTTCCACAACAGATCCCACAGCTTTTAACTTTAATGATTCGACAAATAATTGATGCGGATGCCGAATCTGGTAACAATACGTGGTTGGTGATGTCGTCAACAGCTATTATTTACTATGACCGAGACGTGATTCAGTGGTAATCACCACGAATTTGAACCCCCTTCTACTCAAAACAATGTCTAATGTTTTCTGAAGTGATGATTGCCATTGCTGGATTCTACTTATCCCTACAATCTGTCGTACACTAACTTTTTAACCATTGCCTGGTTGTGTGGTGTAATTTTTTGAACAGTTGGAGAAATTGTTACAGGAAATGGTTCAAGAAGACCAAACCAGTCACATGACGGATTTGCTAGAATAACAATCAATAACAGTGGAGTTCATTACAACAAGAAATCAAATGACTTTAATTCTTTTGAATATTTATTCAAGTTTAGACTTTCTTTAAAAGATGCTGAATATCCAAAACTTACCTAAAAAAAAAAGGTTGCATTCACAACTTAACTAAAAGCAATAGACTGGCGTGTCTACTCCTCCACAGCGACCTCAGGTCTTTCTAAAGAATTATTCCAAAAGAAACTTTCCTAAAAGAAAAGGTTGCATTCACAACTTAACTAAAAGCAATAGACTGGCTTGTCTACTCCTCCACAGCGGCCTTAGGTCTTTCTAAAGAATTATTCCAAAAGAAACTTTCCATTCGGTCTGCTAATTATAGTAAAATATTGAAAAAGAAAACCTGATTACGTTGGTCAATATATCCCCTATCAGAGTTCACATTGAACGATCGTGCTTTTTAACAGTTTATACACCATCTGGACCAGAATTGCCTGTGAGCTGAGATCTGCATCCTCTGCTACCGAACAGGGCAGCTTTGGAAGTACTGCTTGAATAGCATTTTAGCATTCTCTTTCAAAAATGCTAATGAACAAAGGTAATATATTCTACCATCCTAAACAATGTCAAACCTGTTATAAGGAAAATATGATTAATTCTGATACAAAATCATGGATGTGGCGATTAAAACGCTTCAGTCTCCAGCCATTTAGGCCTATGGGTTGAAATGCTAAACATTCATTTTGAATCTTGTCCACAAAGTAGACTTTCTAATGCAAAAGATTTTAGGCAAACACACATCATAGCCTTATACTAACTGAGTATAAATTTTGATCCAATTGTTAGCTTAGGTTGAAATTTTTGCTTGTAGATTTAAAAAATCATAAGGTTAAAATTTTATAGCTATTTGATATCAATGAAACCTTTAAATAAAAACTAAAAGTTATTGTTCGGGATTTATTATATCTTCCTAGTTAATTTAAATTTGTTTTTTTTAGTTTAGAATTCTTTATTGTTTTGCATATTTGTTTAGGATATTTTCCATTCCATATAAGCAACCTAGAACATTTAGTTTTGATTAGAGAAAAAAATAAATAATAAAAATTCAAATTAGTGTTCTTGTGGTTGAGATCCTTTTCACTAGAATTCTCTTTCTTCGTGCTTACTAATTTTTTTATGTTTTTATTTTTGTCTCAATTAGTATCAAAGTCTAACGATTCTCACTAGCTAGGTAACGTGTATTATTGAATAACCATCATTAGAAGATGTCAGGAACATGACATGCTCTTGAAAGAGAGGATTAGGAGGTTCGGTTGTTGAGAGTCTTTTTGCTAAAATTATTTTTCTTTGTGCTTACTACTTTTCTTGTATTGTTTCGGTTTGTGTCAGTTACCCTTACTTTTACCCTCAAACAAAGATAACATAAACCATCAGCAAGTAGATTGATAGTGGTGATACGGTGGTCCTGCTTTCATTATGGGACCCTTCTTAACCTTTTTCATTGAGAAATTAGCTACCGAGCCTCCAGCAATGAGGTTGACGTTTCATTATTTGAAGGTGATCCGCCTGGCCGGATGAAGAATTTGCTTCGACTAGACCTCTATATTTAAAGAAGCCTGGTTCTTTGGGCTTAGGCAATACACTCTCTCCACCTCACGTCAAAACCACAGAAGCCATGCTCGGCTTATCCTCGGGATGTTGTTGCATGCATAAGAGGCTAATTTGGATACATCTCATGACTTCTGATAGATTCCATGATTTTTCTGGCAATCCATCAACTAATTCTAATTCTTATCGCACTCAAATTATTAAATACCTCCGTTACTTATGTTCAAATGGATCAAACTCAGAAGTAAGGGGAAGAATTGTTGAGTGCAGTTGTGAGGTAAATATTCAACATTGAAAAGAAATGGAAAAAAGAAATGTTTATATATATAAGATACATATATCTATATGATCTAATAGTTAGAGATAGTTGTCATCTTAACAATTAAACCCTCATATGCGTAGACCCAATACGTACATGGTGATAGGACAGTAAGATTTACACAGAAAAGAAATAGAGATAGAGAAACGCAGAGAATAGAGACGAAGAAGAACAGAGATTGATTCTGTTAAACAGAGAAGAAGAAGAAGAACTTTAGCACTGATTCTTTTATTAATTCATTTCAGTTCTCTTATCTGACATCTGTTCATTTAAAAAAAAAAACTCTTTTAAAATGCAAAAACAAATAAAGCCTAACAACATTACTGTCTCTCCATATAAAATTACTATGAAAAATAAAGCAACCATATTTCAGATTTTTATCTGTTTAGTAACCTTTCTTTCATTTTCCTTTAGTTTTCCACACTCAAATATTGAAAAATTATTAGGTAGATCAATAAATGCATGACACCAGGATAAAATTATGTAAAATACGTGAGAAACATTATATTTTATTTATATGTGACTGTTTTTATTAGTCTACTCTATATATTTTTTTTATTTGTTGCTGTTAAAGGAAGTAATATTCAAAATTATTAGGAAGCAAACATAAACTTTCCATTATACTCCACAGGTCAATATTTCTATCATCAAATTAAATCCTCCCTCGAGACTTGTACATCATCAAAATTTCAAAACTAATGTTCAACGCATTAATATTCAATATACAATTTTCTACACCTACATCCATTTTGCACTCCAACATACACACTTCCTCACATTTTCCATGTTCTCAGCCTCTTCAATTATGCTCAAACATATTAAATTTATATTTTTTTCATCTTGACATGGATTAACTAAATTCAATTCCAACTAAACTAATAACTGAGCCCAACAAAATTAATTTAACTGAATATAAATTTTTTTCAAACTTATATACTTAAACTTTTTGAATTAACATAATAACTCTTTCTTGTCTTATTTACAATTTCCCTCAAATATCCAAAATATTTAAGACAATACAATTTGACCATTTAATTATGGTTAACTCGTCAAATTTCAACAAAATTCTGGAAACTAACAATTTGGTCAAATTTTTAACAAAATTTCATATTTTTATCATAACTTTCTCAATCATTTTCTTTTTGACATGTTACTTTAATGCTAAATACAACACTCAATCTAATTCACAAATTTCATAAATAATATAAACAATCCTCAACTTCTATCTTAACTAAAACACACTACACTATCTACTAAATATTTCATTTTTAATATATATAGTTGCCCAACCATTTAATAGTAAAAGTTCTGTATTTTCGCTCTCCTCTGAATCTATCCCATTTAATTCATTATTTCCAAAACATTTAATTTAAAATTCTCATTGGTTCAATTACTTCTTTACACACCCAAGTCCCTAACATTCACATATACTCTTTTCAAGCTCATTTCTCCTCATACCAACATGCATTTACATGTATAAATTACTTTAATTACTAATTTTAAAACCTTCACATTAGCCTATCAACTTTCAACATCAAAAGTATACCAACTTCAAGTTCAACTCTTTCCCAAACACACATTCCTTACAAAAAAAAGTTCATATTTCTATACAAATTCTTTTTAAAACACAAATATTCATATCAACATATTATACATGTTTTTTTTGTTTTTTATTTGAAAATTCACCTACCATTTTTTAAAAAAAAAAACCTTTCATGATACGCATTCATATGCGAAACACATCATACTAAAAAGTTAAACACAAAGAATTCAAACATCTACACATAAAATTACTGGTGCACACACAAAACTAAACACTTAAAATCATCCAAAAGAACATATGTTTTGCCATTAAAATTCCAGAATATGCTAAATTTTTAATTAGTGTTCAAAATCGACCTTCTAAAATGATTGGGGTGGACTGGAAGAAGCTGAAACAATGGCTAGACAAGAGGAAACAATGACAACGTATGGTGGCCTTATGTTAATGGTGGCAATTGCTGCTGGTGCGTCGTTGCAAATGCTACTAGGATTGAGGAGGCGTGTGAGTCACTCCACCTAGAACATCTCTTCTTGGTCTTTCTTTTGTTATAAGTAGAGTTGTTATCTATTTTTGGATTCTCATACAAAAAATAAAAAAAATATATATAAAAAAATATATATATTTAAAAAGAATCCAAAAAATAATAGGAGTGAGAAAATAATGCTGGAACGCCCATAATATGGCTAGAAATTGGTTGAGCAGGTTCAAAAATATAAGAATTGAAGTTTGACAGTATATTTTTAACTGGTGAGAGCCCTGTTGACAAGAAAAATTTAATTTGAGGAAGAAAAGTTCAAATCAAATGTTTATGGACTCAATTAAATTTTATCTAAAGTTTAATTGAATTTATGGAGGGTTTGATTGCAAGAAAAATTGACTTTTAAGTCAATTTAGGCTTTTATTGGAAGAAATTAAAGTTCTGGGGTCCAATTATAATTTTGAAGAGTTGATTTGGTCACGTCAGGGGTTTAATTGCATAATTATTGAAGTTTGATGGCCAATTAGGGACTTCATGGAAACAATCCAAAACCAAGGACCAAACCGGAACAGGCGCTAAAATCAAGGGATCTGATTACGATTTTTCCGGGGGCTTGATTACAAAATTGCATAAACATCCAAGGACCAAATCGGAAATATCATTTAAAGTGGAAAAACGGTGCCGTTTCACTAAAAACTATTCATTGTCTTCTGCTGGCAATAAAAACAGGGGAAGCGTTAGCAGCAGAGACAGCGTAGCTGCAGTCGAGGGGAGGCGCGTCTCGCGGCTGATGTTCCTCGCCGCCGTTATGCACGCCGGCCGTTACCAAGAAACGCCTGCGACCTCTGGCTATAAAAGCCAGAGGAAGAACCGAACCAAAGGAGGGGGACAGAAATACAGAGAGAGGAAGAGTGTAAGGAAGAGAAGAAGAGAGAAAGGAGAGAATACAGTGGGAAATTCAGGAGAGTGAAACACAAAGGAAGGCCGCACGATGATATAGAAACAGAAGAGCAAAGGAACGACATTTGGAGAAACCGAACGGCGAAGCCAAAACACAAAGACAGCAGGGGAGGTTAACACCACCATCGATTTCCTTTCTCCAGAAGCAGGTATGCTCATTTCCTTTCTTCACAACAATTGACGCATGTTTGTCTAGAAAAACAAAAAGAAACAGAAGACGAAAGAAAGCCAAAGATCGCCATTTTGTTTTTGCTCTGTTAATAACCAGGGGTCTTCGTTTTTGCTATCTGCAAAAACGAAGGATGAACAGTGCGAAGGTAATATAATTACCTTCGCACTGTTTCATGCACGCGTAGAATTTTACGCGTGCATGGCTTAGATGGGTCACTGGCTTGGGCCAGTGACCAGGCGGGGCTGGCTGGGTCCAGCCCAGCCACATGGGCCGGGTGGGCCCAACCCGAAAAAATAAATTTCAAAAAAATTCTTTTTAAAAATCTGTGATTTTTTTGTAAATATTTTATGGCATTTTGATCAATATTGGTTTGTATTTTTATACTGTAAAGATACAAATCTGGTATTAAATACCTGGTTTTCGTCAAAACAAAAACAAAATTAAAAAATAAAATAAAATATTTTGTTTTCATACATACGGTCAAGTCTCTAAAAAATTAAAAAAAAATCATATTGTATTTTGCTGCTTAATTTCACAAGTGCACGAATCGTAACAAGTAATAAAGTGATTGGTAGAGTATCATCCCACGAGGATTTGTAAAAATTACTACTAATTACCAAAGTCTTTTAAATTATGATCAATTTGAGGAATTGAATGAGATAGTTTATGAAACAAAAATTAATGATTAAAAACAAACAACCAATTGATTAAATATTAATGAATTCAATTGTACTAGTTCTAGGATTTTTGACTTACCGTAACTATTCATATGTGAACTTTCTCAATTGAATTAATTACTCCTAACATTGATAATCAGGTTTTTCTAATTTAAACATTAATCTCTCTCGAGTATCAATGAATTATTTCAACAAGCAAATTTCATATACTCTACAAAAGTTCTGAACTTGTCGAAATTTATTAAGTACCGTAAAACCTGTAACGATTACAAAAGTTCCTAGGATATCTCTATCCTATAGATTTCTTAAGGTATTTCAAACAATAGCTAAAACAATTATCACTTCCCAGTCTCAAATTGAATTCTAAATCATGCAAATGTTGGCCAAACATACACAAGCATTATACATAGAATGAAATACTCAACATCTTAATGTAATAATTCAATCGAAGAAATTGTTCACATATTCATAGTAAGGTTACATCAAAAATCCCATAATAAAAGTCTACTCCATAGTTAAATTAAGGAGAAACAAACTTGATACGATGAACATCACTCAAAAGCAGAGAATGACAGTGGAATAGATAGGTGTCCTCCAAATCTTCTCTGTTTTTTCCTTTGTTTTTCGTCCCTCTTTGTGCCGCCTGTCCTCCTCCCTTTAGTCTCTTTTAGGGTTTCTCTATGCATGCACCTCTTTCTTGTAGACCCCTTTTTTTCTTTTATATTGTGGCCTTTTTACCCCTGCTGGAATGAAGACAGTTTCCTTTTCTGATTTCAATTCCTTCCTACCCAGACATTGCGGGCCAGATTTGAGGCAGGAAACGTGCAAATTCAAAGATCTCTATTTCTGGAGAAATTGTAGAAAATCAAATCTTCTTTCCAATGACACTAATCTTGCAATTTTTGGACCTCTAAGACTTGAGATAAGGGCCATAAACTGAGACAGTATTTGGAGTGCAGGAAGTTCGGGTCTGATTCAATCCCTGTTTTTCGACTCGCTTTTTGGGCTTCAAAACAGCAAAACTGAGTTATATGCCCTTCATATGTTTTGTAGACCTTCATCTCAGATATTTGAAAATGGTGAAGAACATCTGGAACTGAGTTGTATAGCTTTCTTTGCAGCGCACAATAAATCAATGTTCGGTTTTACTGCCGGATTCTGCCTGCTCACTAACCTAGTATCTGAAAATACATTAATTTCTCACGAGGTCAATAGTTCAAAAAGGGATCCAAAATTCTAATTATCTTGTGCAACACATCCAAAAAATTTCAAAATCAAGCATGAATAGTGGAAAATATACATGCTAAAAATTCCATTATCATATTTTCATACAACAAAGAAAATTTCAAAAAATATGTATTAGCATGCATTTTGGCTTTAATAACCAATTTATTAAAGTCACGAAAACTAGGCCAATATTTCAAAAATTCCAAAAAAAGTATTTTGTTTTCTTTTAATATCTGGGGTTACGACCTTATACGTAAAACGTATTCCGGATATTAAATTCTTTTGTTGATGTTAGAATGGTTACATTTTACCCGATAAGATAAAGATCTCCTTACCGAGGAGAACTTTTCTTAAACCGTAGACGGACCAACAACTAGAAAACACGACAATACCTAATATTTAATCAGACAATAAAACAATGCAGCTTACCTTAGGCAAGGCGTATTTGGGGTGCTAATACCTTTCCTTTACGCAACCAGTCCCCGTACCCGATCTCTGAGACTAGTTAGGGTTCTTAGTGACCAAAATACTAGGTGACAACTCCCATTCTATTTTTCCACTGATAAAAGATAAGAATTCCTTGTCTCCCCACATTTTCCGCATTAGAGTGATAATTGAGAGTGAATGTTTTCGCCGCAATGCTGCACACGTGCGACAAGTAGGGTTGTCCACCACATCTTAAGGGAGGAAATTGATGATCCCAAAGTTTTGGTCATTTTCTTCCTTCTTTTTGGTTGTAGCAGCTATCTCTTCCATACACACACAAACACACACACACACGACAACCTATGATAACAAAGCAACCACAACAACCTTCTAAGGATTCGAATCACCATATCTTTAATATATTTATTGATGGGTATGGGTGTTGATGTTGATAGTGAAGGGGTCGTGAGGGAAGGTTACGGAGCTATGTTAAAGGAGTTATTGGTTGCAATTCAGGAGGAAGTTATGACATAACCCAATCTTTTCTTTCAAAATTAGGTTATGACACCATTGAAAAGATTACCTTTATAAGATCATGATCGAGATAGGTAATTCTATAATTTTTGTTTCATCTCAAACTAATCAATGATTGGTACTTCTATCATTCCATCAACAATGAATTTACCGACGGGCTCACTAATAGAAATGCTCCATTGGTAAAATTCTTGTTGGTAATTTTTGGTTTGTCGGTGATAAAATTACCGATGGATTTACTGATGGGAAAAGTGCACCAAATTTTTTTTTTACCCACTTCATTTCATCGGTATTTTCCTCGAGAAGTTTGCCATATAATCGACATAAATACCATATGCAATTTCGTTGGTGATTAAATAGTGGCACAATGACATTTGCAATAATTCTTTTTCAACTCTCTGGAATAAACTAATAGATTTAATCTGTCGGAGATACCATCAGTAATTATTTAAAAATATTTTTTAAAAATGTATTTAACATAAGTAGAAAAATAGTAATACTCAATATTAATAAAAAATAAACAACAACAATAAATAAATAAATCAACTAAAAAATATTTTTACCTAATCTAGAAAACCTATTCCAGAACCTAATCCAACAACAAATAAATTAATTTAATTGAAATTGAACAACAAAATTAAAAAAACAAAATCCAACAAAATTGATCTCATATGAAAACAAATCCTACAACAACATTCATACAATTATTAAGAATATAAAACAAATATAATGAAAAAAACACAAAAAAAAGAAAAAATAAAAATCTTACCTTAATTTAATTGCGAGTGAAGCTAAGAAGAGAAAAGAAAAAACAAATTCATAAAGTATGTTAATTAAAAAAAAACTAAGAAGAGAAAAAAAGAAGAGAGGAGAAGACATACCTGTGCGTGGAGGAGAAGAGAAGAGAATAAAAGAGAAGGGGTTAAGGAGGGAAGAGAAAGAAAAAAAAGGACGTAAGTTTTTTTTACAGAAGGGGAAGAGAGAAGAAGAAAAAGAATAAGAAGAAGCGTGTTTGTTATGAAATGAGGGATTCTGGTCTTTTTATTGGGGCATTTTACTGACGGTTTTACTGATGGATAATTAAATATTAATGTTTTTAACTATTTCTTCGGTGATTCTGTCAATGTTACTTAATTTAAATTATCAATTTAATAAAAACAATTCAGAAACCCTAAAATATCACCGACAACTTTTCAATCTGTCGATGATTCCGTCTATAAAGAATAATAATTAATAGTGCAATTAAGAAGTGAACAGTTTTAGAGCTCTCTAGAAAATACCGACATAATTAATCTGTCGATGATCCCATTTGTAATTGACAACATAAATAGTGCAATTGAAAAGTGAAGAATTCCAAAGCTTTCTGGAATATACTAACAAAATTAATATGTCGGTGATGCCTTCTATAATTAACATAATGAACAATGTCAGGGAGAAGAGAACAATTTACCGATGGGTTTACAAATGGATTTTGCCAACAGTATTAATATTATTGGTAATGTCGTCTATGTAAATGACACGTCATCATACTTTTTTTTTTTAATTAAATTCCTTATTTTCCCATTGTAATTCTCTCAGTATATACTAAGGGAATAGTTCTATCGGTGTTTACAGAGGGATATAGCGAGAGAATATTTTGTTGATAAAATTCACTGC
>Ga0307515_10024439_pt1 | contig 10529 bp, 3 predicted proteins | sample 17_EM_MG_FD_194513 | JGI IMG/M metagenome (GOLD analysis project Ga0307515, IMG submission 194513) | Populus trichocarpa ectomycorrhiza microbial communities from riparian zone in the Pacific Northwest, United States - 17_EM | ecosystem: Host-associated > Plants > Roots > Unclassified | place...
ATATACAATATCTATATATTTTTATTTTTTTTTTTTTTATTATCTCTATATATATATTTAAACCCACTATATATATATATATATATATATATATATATATATATATATATATATATATATATATATATATATTGTTTATTAATGCCACTAATTTGTCATAATTTAAGACAAGGCCCTCCGTGAAGGCTCCTTGTCTCAAATAAAATCCAGTGAACATAAGTGTGCTTGAAACGTTGTTATCAAGAAGAAAACTAAAATGGAAGGGTGATGTTGAACCGTGTCAATTATTATAGTTATAGACTCATTTGTATTGTCAACTAGAATACTGAAATGATAATTTTGTTTTTATCAGCAAAACATTTGGCTTGCTTACTGGGATGATATAATATCTTTATTTTTATTTATATAATAAAATAATTAAATTATTTTTGTAAGTAAAAATTATTGTTTTGATTTTTTATTTTCTAAAACACAATAGAATGATTAAATTATTCTTAAAATAAAAAAAAATAATTGGCCTCCTTTGATTTTTTTGTAAGCTTTTTTTTATTATAATCAAATAAGCCGAGGGGCATATTGGTATTTTTATCAAATAAGCATGTAGAGAGTTTCCACGCCATTCAGATATCGTGTGAGGGGTCATTTGATCGTCAAACGGTAGTTTTTAGAGCGAAATTAGAATCTTTTTATCACCCCCTCTATTGCTGGGTTATGTGTGTAACTAACAATTCTTGGGTATGACATCAATGGATTTTTTTTCTTCTTATGTTCTTTTTTTTCTTTGATTTTTTCGCTTGACCCTCTACTTCTTCATAGCAACCCTTTAATTTATTTATTTTTTATATTTAATTTATATTCTTTTGATTACTAGTTGTTTGATTTGAAATTATTTATAAAATTAAAATTTGTTTTTAATTTTATCATTCTTAAGTTATTTGTTAAATTTGACACTTATTCTTTTGATTGCTATTTTTTATTTAAGATAATTTTTAAAATTAATTTTCTTACGATTTCATCCTCCTTCATTTGTTTTTTATTGGATTTGATCCTTAATTTTTTATTTTTATTTTTATTTTTTATAAATTTTTAAAATCAATATTTTTTTATTTTATCATTCAACATTAGATTGATTGTGGATTAAACTTGAGTATATGTTCTCTTTATTTACTGAAGATATTTTTTCTAATCATATTATTAAATTAATTAAATTCAACAAAGTAAATAATTCATATCTCATATCTTTTTATCTTTTTAAAAACCCTGCAAAAAATTAATCTTGCTCACTTACCTAGGGCGAGCCATAATCAATTTGAATTGTCAAAATTTTAATGTCAGATATAATGAATAATAAACCAGAATTCAGAGCGAGTAGATGCTAGCTGCTGGAGAAATTGTGGTTTACTATCCAAAAGGTCAAGTGTCTTGTAGGCGACCATTAATATAAGTTTTAATTCTCAACTACCGCATTTGAATGCTCATAGAATAAATGCATTGATTAGTAAAGCCTTACAAGAATGAGCTAATTGTCACTTGTTGAATTGATGCAATGCAAAAATATAAAAATTCCGGTTAATAATCTGTAGCCTATTTAATATAATTGAGGATATTTTCACTGTCGCCCTTCACCTACGAACGATCCTACCTGAAAAATAACAAAACTTAATTTAAAAAAAAAAAACTCAAGGATGTGACTAAAAAAATATTATAAAAAAAAATTTAAAAAAAATACTTGAATTACCTGGCCAAACTTGCTGCTTAAGTTATGAAATCGTGATAACCCGATTGAAAGGAAACAAAAAAAAATTATAAAATCTATTTTTCAAAATAAACAACATCGAATGATGAAATTAAAAATAAAATAAGTGCAAAAAAAAAATGTCAAGCTATGTTAATTTTTCAAACTTGTGACCCGAGTCATTAAACTAAAAGCATCTCATATGAAAAACCATGAAACTTAACTCCTAATAACATCAATGTCGAAGAATGAAATAGAAAAAAAATTAATTATACAAAAAGATAAAAAAAAAATAGCAATTAAGAGAATGAAGATGTAATTTGAAATAAAAAGTAAATGATAGGACAATCTAAATTTTTAATTAAAGGATGAAATTGAAAAAACAATTATACAAAAGGATCCAAAACAAATATTAAATGATGAAATTAAAGGATGAAATTGGTAAGGATTAAAACAAATTATGAAGCATAATTCTCAATCAACCCAATATTAAATAATGAAATTAGAGAAAAAAGTTAACTAAGAAAAAAAAACTCATATTAATCAGGTTAACCCATCAAATCCGCAATTTATGTCATGAGAATCTCCAATAAAAAATAAATATAATATTAAATAATAAAATTAAAAAAAAATTTGATTAAAAAAAAAACAAAATAATATTCTAATGAATATTATTTTAGTAGAAGAGCTACAGTAAAAAAAATATTCTCTTTTAACCTTTTTTTTTTTTTTTGGTTAATGTTCTCTATCCGATGTTCTAGAATGACATTCTTACATTTAAGCCTCTCATGTATGTATTTGCAGTGACTCTTGCTTAATATATTATATTAATACGGGTAATTTGGTTTTTGTGTTTTATAATTTAAATTTTAGCATTAATATTGAGCAACTTATTAATTCTTCTAAATACATCATATATATATATATAAAGAGTGTACTTTCAAAATCATCGAAAAAAATAATTGATTAACGAGCAAACCAGCTCGAAAATGCCTTTATCATTGTATACAGAGATAAATACATAGGAGCAACGATTTTCTTACCATTAACCTTAAATAACTTCTGAAAATATTTGATTTTTTTTTAGATCCTTAAAATTAGAGGTGAGTAAAAAAATTGAGAAACCAGAAAAAAATAACTGAAAAAACTGAACCGTGAAAAAAACCTGATTAAACCGATTAAAATTTTGAAAAAATCGACTGATTCAGTTCCGGTTTTATAAGTCTGAAACCGAAAAAACCGAACCGAACCCAAATAAAAAAACAAAAAAAACCCGAGCCAAACCAAAAAAACCGAGCTAAAACCAAGTCAAACCGAACAAAAAAAAACCGAGTCAAAACCGAGCCAAACCGGTTTGAACTGATTTTTGTCCTAAAAAACCGAACTGAGCCGAAACCGGTCGGTTTAAATCAGTTTTGGTTTTTTTTTTTCAAATTTGGTTTAATTATTTTTTTTATATAAAAACTAAACCGAACCGAAAATAATCACCCCTATTTAAAATGCATGTCTTTTGGCTTAAGGGGAACATTTAACGAGTCTCAATAATGAAGGCTGATGCTGTTTAGGCTCGAATAGGCCCTTCCTCGAATTAGCATCGATTACGAACTTTTGTTTATGTCTTATTGTCTGCCATTAATGTCACAGAGCTACCAAAAACATTAATCCAAACACATCGAACTGGAAACATATCTCTATCTGGAAGTCTAATGTTCGATCGCCTTTGTTTCCTAAATTTAGTTATCCAGTGTTAGTGAACATTGGGGGCCTTGGTCTGGTTTTTTTATAGCTGAAAGTAGTAGAATGTTTGGCATTATGATGATGCTTTTTCTTGCTCGTGAAAACGAGAAAAAATCATTTAGTTATTGGCTTTTTTTACTTAATTATATTTTAAATTTTGGTTTTATATAAACTAAATTCTTTATTTTATATATAAAAATTCTTTTTATAACAGTTTTAATAAAAAATATATTTTTATTTAAAAAACCACAATTAAAATATATTTTTTTTAATATTTTTTTAAACCGTAACCACACTAACCATTAAAGTGTCATCTCACAAACTTCAGGGCCACTGTAAGTTTACATGGTTATTGACTTTAGGGCTTGTGGGATTAGTCGAGATGTGCGCAAGCTGACCTGTACAGTCACGTTAATAATAATAATAAAAAGTGCCATACACACATTGAATGAACTTATTACATAAACACAACATCATATTAACAGATAGATGATAAGTGGAAGCTGGGACCTTCTCATCTTTAAATTGAACCTTTTTTTTAATCAATTTGCTTATACGGGTCAGTCTCGAGCATATCTTATAGTGCATGATCTAATTAATTATATACCGACAGTAATTTCAATATGTTCTTAAACAATGATGATTAATTAATATAGGTGTGCCCTACAAAACACAATTCATGACAATTATTATTATTTTTTTAACTCAAACTGTTTATGTTGCAGTGATATATATAGTTAGTTTACTTTTTAATTTTAAAAGTTTTTTTTAAAAAAATATTTTATTTTTATTTATTTTGTTTTAAATTAATTTTTTAATATTTTCAGATCGTTTTGATGTGCTGATATTAAAATTGATTTTTAAAACATGAAAAATATTATTTTAATATATTTTTAAATAAAAAATATCTTAAAAAATAACTACTACTACCAACACAAACACTCCTAGTAAAACAAAACGTATTTTACAATTAATTACGTAGAAAAACAATTATTTTCCACTGGTTGCAATTATATTACTTTGTGCTTACTTTTGTCTGTACTCCTCCTCTGTATATTTTTGTGTTTAGAAAGCCTCACAAATCATAAAGGTTCGACTGTTCAACGGCGTGCTCTTTTTTTTTTTTTTTTTAATTTTTTAATTGGGCAAAACATTATTGGTCTCTCTGTCGATGAGAAAAGAGGGGAGAAAAATAATAAAAATTTCCAGAAACGGTCATCAAATCACAAAGCATCGGTCCTCTGCTAGCTGTTCTCATTTTTAAGTTTTGTTTATGTTGTCTGCTTCGGTGTGTTCGGTGTCCATGTCCCACATTTCAAGACTGTATTTTAGTCACCATCTTCTTTCGGCCATTTATTGCTTCGCGTCATTTTCTTTTGCTTTTTAATAGAAAGCGAGAAAAAACTGAAAAATTGATTAAATTAAAAAAATTAAAAAAAATTAATTAAAAAATCGAATTGTAAAAAAAAAAACTGATTATAATTTTGAAAAAATAACCGGTTTGGTTCGGTTTTGATTTTATAAGCCTGAAACAAAAAAAAACCTAACCGAAAAAACCGAGTCAAACCGGTTTGAACTGATTTTTTTTTCAAAATAACCGAACCGAAACCGGTCGATTTGAATCGGTTGCGGTTTTTTTTTTAAAAACCAGTTTTGATTATTTTTTTTGATAAAAACCAAACCGAACAAAAAATAAACACCCTTAAAATATAAAAAACAACAAAGACAAACATCTTTCCCGAATATTTTTTACAGTTAATTGTTTGAAAACAAAAACAAACAAGGTTTTTATTTGTGTTTTATAATAATTTTTATTTTTATAAGAAATGATTTCAAGTGACTCTTTAAGTAATTTAATTCAAAAGACAACTTCAATTTATTAAATTAATTTCTATGCTTGCAAGAATTTCAAAATGCCAGCTTTTTAACATATAATATTTCCAACCGCATGCTTGGAAGCTTCTTCCTTTTAGTTTTTTTTTTAAATTCCCAGCTGCTCCCACTGTCCCTTCCATATATCCAAAGTATTAAATGATGCAAATTCTGTGAGGCAATTTAATATTTTCAACAGAAGGGGAGGCATGTGTGAATTATATTCTCATGGAACTATGCTGTGTTTCCCTTCATTTTTTAATACCCATGTTTCCTCACTTCTTTTTTCTTTTTTCTTTTTTTTTTTCCAGCAATTTATTTACTATTACAAGATCCCCAAAGAAAATAGACAATGCCCATCGGAGCCTTCTTGCTGGCTGATTTTTACCTTTTGGGAAAGTTAAAATTTAGAGAGTTGCAGACTCCAAGGTTTCAGTAGTGGTTCCCGATGAATAGACTTTCACATGGCATTTTCTTGCGACTTAAAAAAAAATAATCTCAAACTGATAATTTCTGTGTACAAAAGATAGAACAAATTAATTCATAAAAAAATATATTAAAAAGATTTTTTTTGAAAATGTATTGAAGTAATATATTTTTTTATTTTTAAAAATTTATTTTTAATATCAAGATATCAAAATATTTAAAAATACTAAAATAAATTTAATAAGTAAAAAAATTAAAATACGATGAAAAGCCTGTTTAAGCACTGTAAAACTAAAACCTTGATGTAGGAATTTGCAAATTACATAAAGCGGCTAGAGTCACAGCAATCAGTGTCACAGCTCAATTCTCAACTGTAGATTCACTGATGATGCTGTCATATCTGGCCACCCAAGATTCTGAATATCACAATCACAGTACTGTCCCGTCAAGGTCTCCCACCGACCCAATCACAATTTATTCTTAACCTTTTTTTTTCCTTAAGCCTTAGGTTTTATATTCATTAATTATTCATTTAATAATTTACAAACTAATTTCCTGTTTGCCACCGGAATTATACGAATACCTGCTCCATGCATCATGGTCGTTAATCACGCACTCGGATGTTCAAACATTAATCCGCCATCTCTCGTTCCAGGGTTGAATGGGGCCCATGCTCAGATGGTGCGAAATCAATCACCATGTAAATGGGCCCACACATCATCTCTCCTTCTCATATATATATAATACTGATTTTTTAAGAACTTTTTTAAAGGAAATAGCTCTACCAATAAAAATTTAAATTTGCTCTCACAAATCTTAATACCATTAGAAATTTACATAGTTGTTAATTTAAAATTTATAATTTTAAAATATATAAGATTAATCAAATTACACGCAAGCTAACACAAACATCCATATTAATAATAATAATAATAAAAAAAACTGATTTCTCTTTTTCAATAATTAAGATTTTCCGGTTTTGGCAGGCTTAGTTATGTCCCACATCCCTCTACTCTTGAGTTTTGATTAGCTACATCCTTATGTTACTAAGACAAGCCCTCTCTTATATTAACATTTATTCATAAGAGAGAGAAAAAAAACAATAAATAATTGATTTATTCACGAAACATACTTGATTCAATTTATATGTTTTTTATCGGCGTGGTTTTTCAATTTTATTTTCCATCGACTTTGTTTTATTTTATGTGTTCATGATTTTATAATCTTTGCATAAAATTTAGAGTTTTCTTTAACTTATAAAAATAACATACAGAATCAGCTTGAAAAATAAAATATAGAATAAATTAATAAAAAAATAACGGTTAAAAAAATCCAATGTTAATAAAGCAATTCAAGAAAAATAAATTCTAGCAATATAAATAAATAAATAAAAAGTTGAATATTTTTAATAATTCTCTTAATGTTTTTTTTTTAATTTTATATCATTAAAAAAAAACACTTTGGACCAATCTCTCATTTTAGGAGACTAGAGTATAATTTTGTTTTTGTATTTTTGTATTTTTTTATGTTTTAATATAAAAAATAAATTTTAATAAAATAAAAAAATATTATTTTAATATATTTTTAAATAAAAAAGCATTTTAAAAAAAAACTTCAATAATCACTGTACCTGACACCCTTAGCTAGCTTGCTGCTTAGCCACAGCCCACCTCCATCTCCAGCTCCAATCTGCTAGTCAAAATTTGTGTCTGGCTTTTCTTTCTCATGAGATAACACTGTCACTTGTTACAATCCCCAAAACCCCTTTTTCTTTCTCTAATAAAAAAAACTACCCAAAAATCTTCATAACCAAAACCCCTTCCACATTCTTTCATTTGATTTCCATCTAAAATCATGGAGACAATCAAATGTAGATCACTCCCAAACAACAAGAGCAAGATAGCAAGAACATTCCAAAAAGTTATCAACCTCAAGACTGCAACTAGAATTGCTTCAAATAATGGGATTGGCATGTGTATGCTGACACCACACAACAAGTTCGATCAAGATGATTCAAACACCGCCTACAAACCTCAGAACACTAATAATCACAAGAAGAAAGATGCCAAGGCCAAGCGCAGAGCAGTCTTGGAGGCATTGCTGGCAAAGCTATTTGCAAGCATTACTACAATTAAAGCAGGTTACGCGGAGCTACAAATGGCTCAGAATCCTTATTGTAGTGATGCTATACAAGCTTCAGATCAGGCTGTTGTTGATGAGTTGAAACAATTATCACAACTTAAGCGTAGTTTTTTCAAGAATGAGCTTGACCTTTCACCCCAGGTTACTATGATGCTGGCGGAGATTCAAGAACAACAGGGCTTAATGAAGACCTATGAGATCACAATCAAGAAACTGGAAGCAGGTGTTGAGGTTAAAGGTTCAGACATTGGTTCACTCAAGAAACAGCTTGATGAGGCCATAGCTTTTAACAAGTCTCTTGAGAAGAGACTAAATGCAAGTGGGCCTCTAACAATGTTCGACAACATTCGGTTTTCACTCCTAAATCCAACCCATTTTGTTCAATTCTTGCATCATGCTTTAAGGTCCGTGAGGAATTTTGTGAAACTAATGGTTTGTGAAATGGAGGTAGCCCGCTGGGATATTGAAGCAGCTGCAAAAGCAATTGAACCAGAAAACACTGTTTTCGCAAATCCAAGCCACAGGTGCTTTGTCTTTGAATCTTTTGTGTGCAAAACAATGCTTGAGGGTTTCAATCATCCAAATGAAGAGCTTCAAAGTGAACACTACTACTTCATTGAATTCAAAAAGCTCAAATCTTTGAACCCAAAACAGTTCTTGACTCAGAATCCAGACTCATCATTTGCACGATTCACAAGGGCTAAGTATCTTCAACTTGTTCATGCAAAAATGGAGTGCTCTCTGTTTGGGAATTTAAACCAGAGAAAGCTAGTGAATTCTGGTGGATTCCCAGATTCTGCTTTCTTTAATGCATTTGTTGAGATGGCTAGAAGGTTATGGGCCTTGAATCTCTTAGCTTTCTCATTTGGTGAGGATGTCAGTATTTTTCAGGTAGCCAAGAATTGCAGATTCTCTGATGTCTACATGGAGGCTGTTACACAAGACTCAGTATTAGAAACCACCAACGCTGACACTGATCTCCTGGTAGCTTTCACAGTGGTTCCAGGATTCAAGATTGGCAAAACTGTGATACAGAGTCAAGTGTACTTGTCTCCGGCGAGTTCTTGATGTTCTCCTCCTTTTCTCTCCCTTTTGTTTTGTATAATTTTGTAATATAATATTAAATCACATTGTAGTTCTATCCGGTCCAGTGATTGCTGCAAAAACCTTGGTTTATGGGAGACCAATCAAATTATTTAGCCGATTTGAATCGATTTGGTCTAATATAAGCCGAGCTGTCATATCAAATCCTGTAGTAAAAAAAAAGATGGTTACAAGTTCATGTACTCTGGCTAGCGGGACTTGACAATTTTGCCAAATATTTGATCTTCACTCGAAGGTGCGGTTAGTAGACTAGACATGGTGGCGCGTGGGGTGGCGCGTGGGTTGAACATGCCTTGTCGCATGAGGGAGCATGGGATGTTTGGACCCACCTCTGAAAAGTGGTGTATGTTCATGTCATTGTATTATTGTAATGGAAAATGAAATGGTGTGGGGAGAAAATAGAAATTATCTTCATCAATTTTTGTTATGTATATGTCTTAGGTCGACATTTTCGAAGAGAAATGCATTGCATCGTGACTGAATTCAATCTCTTAATAGACATACATGCTTTTGCTTTGTAGCCATGGGGTCACAGCCTTGGAGGATCTGGCAAGATTGGTAGTGTTAGCTAGCTGTTCGTCTCCTTCGCTGGTGCTTTCAGGTAGGGTCAAGCAGCACAGAGCTTTAGGTTACTGCCATAAAATGACATTCTTTTAGTGAGCATACTTAGAAAGTCTGAGCAATGAGCAAGGTTCACGAGCTGTGTGCGAAACATTGCCTGCATCTGTTTGACTGCTAGCTAACACGCGAGCACTTCCATCTTGTGACCAGAACTCCAAGCGTGGATAGCCATATGTAGCTCATCTTCTTGTTTCCTGCATTGAATCTGCATGGTCCCCATGCAGATCTAGACTAGCTTAAAATGAAGGAAAAAATGGAACCAAAAGCTGTGTCTCCTACGTAAAGGGAGCAATAGCCCACATGGTGAGATATGAATAAGGATGTTGGAAATGAAAGAATGAATGAGACAAGCTTCAACACTTAAAATGCCAATCAATAGTTTTATCAGAGTAGTTCAGCAAGTCCAGAAATTAATAAATACATGTAGAAGAAATAAATACGTGGGTACTTGTGGCCTTGTTAATGCTCAGAGTACGGAGGACAGGCCTCCTGTCTTGTCCCCTGTATGGGCCAGGATTTCACCCCAACTTAGCGAGTGTATGGCTGTAAATCATTTTCAATGTAAAAAGCTAATTTAAAAAGCTAAATTAATAAAATAATTTTTTAAATAATATAAATATATTTTTTAATTATATGTATTTTAATAATAAAAAATTATTTAGAAAAGTCATTTATATTTTAATATATTTCATGTTAAATTTATTTTTATATAATTATATAACTAATTTAGATATTTTATATATAATATAATTATGATGTCATTAATTATATAATTAATATGAGTAATTTATAAAAATAATACAAAATTTAATGAAATAATATGAAAGTTAAAAGATATAATTTAAAATTAAACTTAAAATTTATTTATATGAATATTTTTAATTTTCAGTTT
>Ga0307515_10024440_pt1 | contig 10528 bp, 2 predicted proteins | sample 17_EM_MG_FD_194513 | JGI IMG/M metagenome (GOLD analysis project Ga0307515, IMG submission 194513) | Populus trichocarpa ectomycorrhiza microbial communities from riparian zone in the Pacific Northwest, United States - 17_EM | ecosystem: Host-associated > Plants > Roots > Unclassified | place...
CCGGACCTGATTTGCTGGCTTCTACAGGTTGTGCTGCGCCTTCGATTATAGCAGAAGCCATTCTTCTTTCCGTGCTTGCCATGGAGCTTTGAAATTACGTTAAGAGCAAGTAGGAGGATAAGTATGTGAGTTTTCTGTATGGTCCTTCCTGTATATATTTTTGAAGGTTCTTGCGTGCGTGGTGAGGAGCAGGCAGTGGCAGGTGGTAAGTAGAACGGTCTTCAACAAATCTACAGCAATCGAACTATTGTTTCAAAGCAATAGATAATTCCGCTGCAGCAATTCCACCAAATCAGACATGCTGACATATGCATTTTGTCATTAATTTGGTTTGCCAAGATAACATGATTTGTGATTGTTTTTGTATTATACTAACTTGTTTCTTAAATTATTTTTCATTTAAAGAAACAATTTTTTATGAAGTTTTTTTATGGTGTTTGATGAGCCAATGTATTAATGTTAAAAATTAAAAAGAATATTATGTTAATGTATTTTCAATTAAAAAACATCGTATACTATAATTTTAAACATACACTTATTAGATATTAAAGTGATTATAAAAACTTTATTAACTGAGAATAAAATATCATATTTAAAAATGAAAACTAAAAAAATTAATATTATTTGTTGCACCTTGGTGGACATTGCGATAGGACCTAAAATATACATCGTGGAAAAATAGAAGTTGTCACCTAATAATTAAAGGAAACTGAGGGTCTTAAAGATAAACATCAATTCTAGAGATTCATGCAAGGGGTTAGTTATGCTAAAGAAAAGAATGGTAATACCCTTACAGTATCCTTTCTTACAAAAAAAAATATATTTACTAGGTGTTTTCTTCTAAATTTGTTGTTTTTATTGCCATTAATTATCCTAATTATTTTTAGCTTATTTTTAATTTTTTAATTTTATGAAAAAATTGATATTAATCCCTAAAAATAAAAAAAACTCTTTAATTTAGTTATTCTTAAAAGATAAATCTTAACGTTTGTCCCTTCTAAAATGAGTCTTATTGTTTTTTTTTTTAATTTGTCATTGATCCCCTTAAAAAAAGATTTGTTTATTACAAGATTTTGTCATCGGTCTCATGCAAAATGAGACATGTAGAAAAAGGACATTTATCTCTACAAAAAGAGATTACAATGAAGTTGTTAAACAAAGGTAGTGGGTCTGTATTGATGGTGATAATTAGGTGATAATTAGGCCTTGAACCATATCGATGATGAGAATTAAACTTTTTAAATTCAGGTATGTTAGTTTAATGGGTCCTTTGATTTTGACCCGTGAATTTAATAAATTTGGCATTAAATACAAATATACATGCATAAATATTTTTTTAAAAGAACATTCTTATTCAAAAGCTAACACAATATAAAAAATTTGGATTTTTATGCTAAGACAATTTTTTTATCAGAGTGCTAAAACGTAAAAAGTATTTTTGACCTTTTCTTTTCTTTTTTGTAAACAAATAAGCTAGAAAGGTGAATGCTTTTTTTTTTTTTTTTACAATGCTAGAATATGCAAAAAAATGATTTTTAGAAAGGACTTGGACAAAAAAAAATATCATGTATTATTTTTTTCTCAAAGCCTACAACTAGATTATGATTTATTCGTTTCACGGGCCAAAATATTATACAATATACTAAAAAGAATTAGTGCCTCTATTACTGTTTACCTAGACACAAAGCACTGTAGATTGGAGCAGTGTAATGGCAGACCAGCCCTTGCCACATAGAGTTTCTAGGACGGCGTGGGAGAGGTGAGGTTGTCTTTTTGCTGGGATACATTTGATATTGAAAGGATGGTTGGAGAGAAAATGATCAACTCAAGTTTTGGTAGGGCTAGGGGTCCTGGGATACGGACACCTAGCGTTGGGACTGAGGTTGACATGCCTTGGGTGTGAGCAAAACCCACGCCCCCCGTGGAGACACGTGGTGCTTGGGTTGCCCTGCCTGTGCGCAGGGCAGACCCGCGCGTACACATGGTGCTTGAACTGGCTTGCCCTGGGCGCTAACCAGACCACGCGCCACATGGGTCTGGACAAGGCCCAATCCCCAACCTCCTTGTATCCGGCCACGGACCCATCCCCCAACTCCCTTGGGTTCGGCCAACAACCCCAACTCGCTCAGGTCCGAACATGAACCCAAATCATCCCCGAACCCCCTTGGGTCCGGGCACAGACCCAAGCCCCCAAACCCCTTGGGTCCGGACTCGATACCAAACCCTAACCATCCTGGGTCCAGCCACGGACCCAACCCCCGACCCCTTTAGGTCTGGACTTGGTATCAAACCCTAACCACCTTAGGTCCCGCCACGGACCCAACCCCCTTGGGTTCGGCTACAACCCAACCCGCAACCCCCACTTTGAATTATAATAAAAATAATAATATTTATAACACAAATAATACTAATATTTAGAATTATAATAATAAAATATTATTATTTTTATTATAATTAATAGTATGAATATTAAATATATCATTATTTCTATTATTAATATTATTAGTTTTATTATAATTATTATAATTAATAAAATAATTAATAAATTTGAAAAAATATTATTATTAATACTGAAAAATTACAATTTTTTGTATTATAAAATTTCATGGTATTTTTTCATGAAAATAAAAAATATGTCCGCCGCGCGGACACCCAACTATTGCATACTATTTTACAGCGCCAAGAGGAACTCATATTCCTGCCTAAATTTTGGGTGCACAAGTGTATGCCAGCCTAAACTTCCTTTTAAAACCACAAACACAAGTCCTATGTAATATATATATATATATATATATATAATCCACGCATGTATTTATTTTTTAAACTTTGGCTGGAGACTTCGATTTAAAAAGAAAGCTTTGAAACGCCAGTTCCAGACAAATACTTCACAAAACAAACTCCAATTTCAAAACAAATGCAGACTTTAAAGGAAAGAAACTGCCACTTCTTATCTTATTTTACTTGGGTCAAAATTGAAAACATTGACTTAAACATGTTAGGATAATCCTCATAATGCAGACTTCAAGTATATGATACAGGGTCTATTTAAGAACAATTTCGGGGTTTCAAAGGGAGGTCCAATGTCAGTTGATCATGTTTTCTTAGAATAAAAAATATGCAATCATGGACAATATTAATTAACAATAAGCATGGGTGTCAAAGTGATTTCTCATTATGCTAATGTTGGGTTCCAGAATATTATACACGCAACGAAAATAATAAAACAAAATTATTTGAGAGTCTCTAAGATCTCGTTAGACAAATCTAAAGTTGTTTAGAGATTTATTACCTGAAAACCTAATTTTTTTCGGTTTTAAATAACTTTTTAAAAGCCGAGTTGTCATAAATCACAAGTCGTCCAATTTTCCGGCCTTCAACGGTAAATCTCCTAAATCTCTATTTAGGAGAAAGGAATTGTTATGCCTAAAGTGCTAGCTATCTATTTTGTGACTTACGTAGTTTTTTTATCTAACATCCAACAACCTTCAAATAAGAGGCATAACTTACTATTTATAGAGAAATATAAAATACTCTATAAATTAGCAAAATATCAATTTGTCATATGAATAATATTCATATATTAATTCGAGATAATTTTAGAAATTAACTCAATCAAATCCTTGATTTTTTTATGTCTAGAAATATAATCTATGTATTAATTATATTATAATCCTTAATTTCTAAAATATATTTTAATTAAGTTATACTTAATTAAATCATCTCAATTTAATTTCTGACTAATGGTTCTTAATGTGAATAACTCATTAGGTTTCTAATATGTTAGCCTAAATATAAATTATAATTCTAATGCAATCGAATTAAATAAATTAAATAATTTAATTTATTATCAACTCAACAATTGATTAATTTATATTTGAAGATCAGGTGCATCGTTTAGCAACGTGTCATGATACCCTAAATATTAGAAAAGTTATTAGTGGTTTAACTTAACCTTTCAGTGACAGATTTCTTAGTGTAATTAATATCATTTCATCAATAATATTTTGATTTAACATTAAAGCATGGAGCATGTCTGTTATGTTAAATCATGTTTGTTCTCTACATAATAGTCATTTATCGTTTGAATAAGATTTGAAATTTTTTTCAAATCTCATTCCACCTTAGCCAAGGATTTCTCAGTCAATACTATTTAAGAATATATGATTTTTTTTTTAATTCACCTAGGGTGATGAATTCTCTCTTAATTATTCAAGTATTTTCATATAGTTCATATTATACTTAATGCATGCCCCTTCGTTACCTTGATTAAGATAACATGTAACAGAATCAAAACATAATATTTTCTATATAATATAACTTAGTGATCTCAAATTCAAGGATCACTTACACAATCATCATGTAAACCTTTCCATAAACATAGATGATATTTCCATATGGAATTCTCATATGAATTAGTTTAATGAACATGTCTTATGACAAGCATCTACATATTATTTCTAGGTATTTATTATACCTAAGCCTATGAGAATAACTACTTTTTTTTATAAAAGAAAAAACATAATATATATTAGTCTTTACGACCCTAATAAATGTCCAGTATTTAAGAGAACATCGACTAGGAACATTTTAGAAACAATACTTTGATGCAATAGGAATCCTATAATTATAACAACTTTATAATTTTCTTTGCATATTATTTTTGTCTCATGGACTTTATATTTACTCTAGATTCATAAATCAAGACTTTATTAATATTAAAGATAAATTAAGACTTCGTTAATAATAAATATCTATTTACATGAATATAATAATGTCACGTGTAACCAACTGATTGGCTACAATATATATTAAACTAGCTAACAGACTTAAAACCATTATTCAATAAAAAAAACTTGCAAGTATATCATGTTTCTTACATATTCAGGATAAAAGACTTGAAAGAATTCATTCCACAAGACAGGATTAAAACCAAGTTGAAGACATAAATTAACGGACAGAAAACAAAAAAACACAAAATAGTTATGGAAGCAAACCAAGAGCGATAGTAAAATTCTCCTTGACTGGTTTGGAGAATACTTTCATTGGCTACAAGCCTTACACCATGTGCTACAATTAGAATGATTCTGCCTTCTCCTTGCTTTCTTTGAATGTCTCCTTTTTTAAAAAAAAATTATGTCTTATCTCCCCTTCTTTGTAATTTTTTTTTCTTTTTGCTTCTTTTCTCTTTCCCCCTTCTGTGCTTTCTTTCTGTCCCCCTTTGCTTGGACTTGTTGCTACCTTTTTATCAGCGAGTAACAATCTTTTTTGGAAAGGAAATAATCATCATTTTTTTAAGGATTGATTCTTGAAATTAAATGTTGACCATCAATATTTCGTTCCTTGATTTCTGGAGAGAGGATCAAAGTTTGAGATCTGAATTTTGCATCAAAATGGAAAGGCTGGGCTGCTGGTCTTGAAGAAAGGCTGACTGAGGGGGCATGTTTGGCTTAAAATCTATAGTGGATCTTGAGAGTTAAATCCTGATTTCTTGTGTCAGGATTATAACTGGCATATTAGAAGACACGTTTCTTTTGTTTCTGTGCCACCGAGAGATTCGATTTGGACCAGGATCAAGCCCTTAAATGGTGTAAGAAGCAGTCGTTTCTGCCTTTCTATTTCCCTGGAAATCTGCAAAAGCCATTATCAAAATGGAGTCGTTTCCTTCCTATATTCATCAGTCTGTTTTTCCCTATTTACTCAAAACGTATTGTTTCATTTAATATGAAATTACGTCGTTTTGAGTCTTAATTAGGGTATTTCCAATTCAATCGGGCCAAACTTCATATAAGCCCCTACATTTCAACACCTTTTGCATTTTAGTTCTTGGTCTTTGAATCTTTTTTAATTCGATCAATTTCACCTTTTTTTTTTAATTTCATTTAATTACACCTCTAACAGAATTAGAATATGTCCTCTAAATTCTCCACTTTATACATGTTGGTCATTGGTCATTCAATTCTTCATTTTTAAGATAAATTGACTTTCAATTTCAATTTTTTTTTTAATTAAGCCATTAATTGATTTTCTAACTTGGCTAATTGTTCCAACTCATCCTTGAACTTCAATTTCTTTCAATTTTAGTTAGATTAAACTAGTCTTCTATTTTCTTCCTCTATTTTCTTTCAACAATAGTCTCTTTGTCTTCTTTCCCGATGAGAAATAAATCAACTTTTCCCTTCTTCCCTAATTCCTCCGTATCCTTTCCCTTTATTTTCTTCTTCCATCTCACCTCCTTTACTCTGTGATAAAAAAAAAAATCTTAACTCGGCGAGTCTAATCCCCCCACTAGCTCTCTGACATATTTGTCAGACCCACACTACCTCATTTTCTTGGGCATGCCAATGGCGGATGGTCATTCTCTTGGGCTTTCCAAGGGAGGATGCGCATTCACATGGGCGTGCCGGGGGCTTGGCATGCTGTGAAGCCCAATCAAGGCTGGGTTTGACTAGTGCGAAACCCAGCATTCTTAGGGCTTGGCGCACTACCAAACCCAATCGTGTCTGGGTCTGGATTGCATTAGACCCAGCATGCCCGTGACTTGGGACACTGCCAAGCCCCCCGTGGTTGGGCTTGACACATTACCAAATCCCCACTTGAGGCATGTTCATTCCTTTAAGCATGTCCGAGAGAGAATGATTATAAGGGTTTTTTAGACCAGTTAAAAATAAGTTTATCACCTAGGATCTTGCTTCCCACAATTTGTAGGGTACATAAACATCCACGTTTCATCATTCTCCATGCCATCGAAAAATGGATGCCCATAATCATTCCAACAAACCTCACACCAGGTAACCCAGACGACCCCATGTGACTGCCAAGAAATTGGACATGTTAGCTCCACCACTATCTCCACCCATGAAAAATCGACTAAAATCCGTGTGGTTATTCAACCACGGCTCAGACCCATTTCCTTTGACATGTGATGCTTTAGCCATTAAAGCCCTACCCTAGAATCTATATAACTTCCGGGTTTGGGCCTCTCTGGCCATAGCTCGTATTCAAGCGATACAGTGATGACATTGGATTCAGCAACCAGTGCCAATAAATAGCTGTGAAAAAGTGGTGAGAAGGCAGACTCAAAGCAAAAGCCGCCACCATGCATGTAGTAGAGGACTGATACTTTTATTTTCTACTGTAAAAAAATGTGTTTCTAAGCAACCAGTTTTTCTAAACAAACTTAAATGTTTAGCCATTTTAAACCAAATTAGGATCATATTGACCAAATTCGATTCACATATTACCGGTAATCTAATTAAATTATTAGGATCATATTGTAAACATTGAAACCGAGATAATCATTAAGACAATATAAAATAATGTTGATAAAAGATAATCAACCGCCTAACCTACTTTTGTCCGGTAGTGAACGGTGGAGAGGACGACACAAGTCCATGATTGTTGAGTGATAAAAAAACAAACATCCAAACACCTACTTTTGAGATGAATCTTTTTTATTTTTTTGACTCGATTTAGGATGTGTACGACGAGTACACGCAAGTTGAATATTTTTTTCAATTTAAAAAAATCTAAAAATATTAAAAAATTAAAAATTTAATTATATTGATCATAATATTTTATAAATACTTATGCGGTGATATATGTTTTTATTTTTCAAAAAAATATATTAAAATAATAATACTTTTTATTGGATTATTTCGATTAAAATAAAATCATAAAATTTATATCCAAACTGAATAGAAAAACCAATCATAAATGACCAAATATTTAAGGCAATAAGTTGAAAAAAAATCCATAAAAAAAAAAAATTACCGAAGCAAACCTATATTGTAGAGCTGCTGTTAAGTGAAGTTTATTAAATTCCTCACCATATATGAGATCATGTGTAGTTGTGTGCCCTTAAGATCATCAAATAAAAGATTTAATCTTCTTTTCAGGTGGATTTGATCACTTGGTATGTTTGTCAATTAGTTGTTTTACAATGCTGATGCCTAAACAAAGTTATATAAAATCTGTTTGGAAATACAGTGTAAATTGTATTTTTTTAAATTTTGATTTTGATTTTATTTTTATTAAAAATTAATTTTTTTATATTTTCAGATCGTTTTGATGTGTTAATTTTAAAAATAATTTTTAAAAAATAAAAAAATAACATGATTTTAATGTATTTATATATAAAAAATACTTTGAACCGTAACTGATACCATAATTCCAAACATGTTCAAAAACTAAAAAGAAAAAACAGTGAATTTAATATATCATCCTCTGATTTAGTAGATCTAACGGGATAGGCAAAACAATAGCTACAATCCATTTTCTTTCACTAAAATGCTATTCGTACTAAACCGTTTGGGAACACGGTTCAAATCATGTTTCTAAAAAATTCAAAAATATTTTTTTTGCTAAAATTTAATATGGTTTGTATGTTTTGAATCGTTTTGATGTGTTGATGTTAAAAATAATTTTAAAAAAATAAAAAAAATATCATTTGCATGCATTTCGACAAGAAAAGTTATTTGAAAAACAATCGCTACCACATTACCAAACATATTCTACGTATCGCTGAAAAAAAAAAAAGTAAAGACTGAAACAATGGCCATCGCTTCCCTCTTCAACAGCCGAGCAAGAACAAGTTAAGCCTTCCCTTCTCAAAGCCATGCTCGATCTCTCTATAATAATTCCTTCTCTTTTCTTGTTTTGCTGTTCTTTCTTGACATTGAAAAGAAAAGAAGTTAATTTCCTACCCATTTGTTCTATCTCTATGAAATGCTTATTCTCTTCAGATTCCAAAATTCTTCTCTTGGTATAGTGCTTCTCTCTTTGTATGTATTTATAATAGTAATTAATTTTCGTTTAAAATATCAATATATTAAAAAAATTCAAAAATATTAAAAAAAAATTTAAACAAAAAAAAATTAATTTTTTTGAAAACGATATTTCTAAAAAAAGAAAAAAGTATTAGCGAGGGACAAGAATGAAGCGTATGCATACTCTTATTTTAGGGTGTTTCCTTGTAATTTTAACATGATACGCGCATTTTATAACATCACACAACTTACTTTTCAATCATTAACGTTAATTTTTTTTGTAGGGTTAGTAAATTGAAAAAACGAAAAGGAAAAAAGGAGGTGTAAAAACTAATAAAAGTAATGCAGACACGTTGATATTATTTGAAAAATTATTTTTTTACTTGGAAAAGAAAAGGCAAAGAAATCACGAGATAGCATATAAGAATGAGAAGCGAACAAAAAAAACCAAAAAACTGATTAAACCGAGAAACCAGAGAAAAAAACTGAAAAAAATCGAACCGTAAAAAAAAACCGATTATAATTTTTAAAAAACCGACCGGTCTGGTTCGGTTTCGATTTTATAAGCCTGAAACTGAAAAAATCGAGCCGAATCGAACCTAAACCGAAAACAAACAGGAAAAAACCGAGCCAAACAAAAAAAATAGCGCCTAACAGAGCCAAAACCGATTTGAACTGGTTTTTTTTCAAAATAACTGAACCGAACCGAATCGAACCAAACCTAGTCGGTTTGAACCGGTTTTGGTTTTTTAAAAAAAACCGGTTTGGCTACCTTTTTTTTTTATAAAAATCAAAGCAAACAAAAAATGATCACCCCTAATAAGAATAGATACCAACCTAACATGTAATGAAGAAAAGATAACTAATTCAAAGGAAAAGAAAATAAAAGAAAAGAAAAAAAGAGTATCGAGTTGCAACCTATAGCACAATGGTACTTTGACGCATTTAAAAGCAAACACCTATTTAATATTGATGTGCTTTTAAATTACAACTGCCTTTTTGTTTTAAAAATTATGTTTTGTTAAGTTATACTTTACTTTAAAAATAAAATACTTATACTTTAAATGTAAATTATTTTACTTAAAAAAAAAGCAACACATTCACTAACTAAAAGTAAAACAATTCATCATTATACAATTAATTTGCTGTTTTTTAAAATAAAAATATTTTTTCAAAAAAGTATGGCATTGTTTTACTAATTTTACTTTCATATTATTATGAAATAAAAACACATCGATATAGTAATACAAATTATAGAGGTATCAGAGAATAGTAAATTGAGATTTCCGCTAGAGTTTTTTATCCCCATCATGGTGAATGTACACCACCTAAACACGAAGTCTATTTTAAAAAAGAAACATTTTTTTGTTGAAAGAGAACTAGTCGCTCACCCGGTTTAGTCAGCAAAATACTATTCCTATTTAAATTAATATTTTCTTTTGTTAGTTTAATTCCTTGATTGTCTAAGACTTTATGCATATAAAAAGACTTGTAATTCAACATTATTCAGAAGTACAAAAAGAGAAAGAATAACTAAAAGAGTTTAGAGATAAACATTTAATAAAAGTATATCTTCCTTTCAATCTTCTTCTTGTTCTTGAGTTTTTGACTTTGCATTACTGTTTTTGATCTTATACCACACCTATCTTCCTTCCAACAAGTGGTATCAAAGCTTAGATTTGATAATTTGACATATTCAATCCAAACTTCTCGTTTAATGTCCTAGGTTGACAAAAGATAACTATGAAACTTGGTATATTCAA
>Ga0307515_10024441_pt1 | contig 10528 bp, 7 predicted proteins | sample 17_EM_MG_FD_194513 | JGI IMG/M metagenome (GOLD analysis project Ga0307515, IMG submission 194513) | Populus trichocarpa ectomycorrhiza microbial communities from riparian zone in the Pacific Northwest, United States - 17_EM | ecosystem: Host-associated > Plants > Roots > Unclassified | place...
GAGTAAAGTCACAATAGTTGCTGGGTGTTAGAGGACATGTTTTCCAGGGGGTGGTTGATGCCCATGGGTGGTATATATACTCTTGAAGGCAGGTTACATGATATTTTAGGTTTAGCCATGTAATATCATATGACTAGGCCCATTTTAGTGCAGGCAAAAAAACCAATTCATCAAGTGGGGTCCCTTCTAAAGTCAATATCAAATCAACAAAAGAAGCCAAATATTTAGTGTTTGGTACAACAAATGACATGATACCTAGCTTTGTTATCACAAATTCTCACAGGTTTACCTTTGTTCTCTGGGCTATAATTTGACTCACAAGCAAAATTTGACCTTCTGTGAATCAGTTTTTTTGCTCACTGTAGATAGTGGCCCTGGCCAGAACCTGTCAAGGGTGCAAAGCTAGGACCCAGGGAGGGACATTAAGCAATTTAAGGGCAGTCCAGTACGGTGCTTTCATCCACCTGAGGGTGAAGCTACCTTGCCAATGTTGGACTAGAGGCCCCCCACAGGTTTAGTGGGTATTCCACAGACGCTCTATCTGCTGGTGACCCCCACACTCCTGGCCACTGAAGCCTTGGAGCCTCAGCCTGTGTTCACTCAGGTGATGGGAGACCATTTCACCCCTGTACACAGGTGTGAGCAGGGCTGTATTGGTACCTCCAACAGGTAATGGGGTCTTAAACCAAATTCCTGCAGGTGATGGTAGGGAGAGTTCTAGAGAACAGGCAGTGCCGGATGATGGGGCGCTACTCTTAAGAACTGTCCAGCCCGAGGCCGGGAGACCACCTCCTTGGGTTAAGATGGTCCTTGGAGTTGGCAGCAGAGCCGCCTCCCTGACCCACCAAAAAAAAAAAAAGTGGAATGAATTGGAGCTTGGACCTGGCCACCACCTCCTTTGTGGTTCCAAGCAGGCAATGCCCCTCTGGGGTAGCTAAGAGTGGTCACGGTGCATATATTACTGGCATCATATCATCCTCCATTTTCCTCCATTTTTTATTCCATTCCTCTGCTTTGTTTTTTGCATGCGCAAGCTAGGGGGCCAGCTGTGGCTTAGCAAGTTTGTGTGGTTAGAGTCCGCGTAGCTCACCCCCTCACCCCTTGTTGCATAAGCTCACTCGCATAGACTGGGGTATGCTAGCAGGGTGCTGCAAGCAGCTACCTCATGTTGATGAGTCTGCGCGTTTATCATCAGCCACATCTGGGGTTTTACTCCCTGGAAACAGGCATCATCCAGAATCCTCACTCTGCAGTTACCTGCTGCGTTTACCAATATTTACACATTTTTGCCTGCACCTTTGCTGTGACGCATGTTGGGGGTCCACCTCCTCATGTTTCGTGGCTGATCTGGTGCTTACCCTCACAGGGACTGTCCATGGTTCTGTGATCTGGGGAGTGAGGCCGTGACGCAGTCCTTGTGTTCAGAAGCACTCAGGCACAGCAGGAGCAGTTATGCATTGGCGAATGGGGTGTCAGCCCTCATGCTGTCAAGCTCCAATGCAACACCAATTGGTAGGACCCCCTTGGGGATATCCAGAAGATTGGAAGCAGAACCGGGGGATCACATCTTCTCCACTGTGGTGTTTTGTCTTGGGGGCCGGGAGACCATTTCCCCCCTGACGCGCCCGGGGAGGTTGGTGTGGCCAATGCTCTAGGTGGGGTCTCACTCCCTGCTGATCGGGCGCTGGAAGTCATGTGTTTGATCAGCAATGGGGAGTCTAAACCGAGTGTCAAGGAAGAGTGCGGCATAAGCCCCCTTCTGTGTGCCAACCATTTTATGTTCGGCCAGGGGTGAGTGAAATGATCACCAAGCTCCAGAGTAGTGCCAGGTCCCTTGAAGAGATGAGGGAAGCAGACTTTGCTACACCAGGCGCAATGATCTCAATTTGGGTATGGGCTTAACAGCTCCTATGATCCCAGACTCTGCACTTGGAGGGCGCTAACACCCTGGCCCACCTCTGGCAAGGCATGTCCCAACTCTGGACTATGCAAAAGGCAGAGTGATGACATACCACACAGCAATGTGTGGGAGTGAGAAGAGGTGCTATAACAGTGTGATGCATAACAAGCATTGCCTCTGAGCCAAAACTGTGGTCATGCCATTGGTGCCTGTGAGGCCTTCAGGGCTGCTGGGAGATCCCCATGGGGTGACAGTGGAGCCCTGTGGGCTGAGTGACCAAAGTGACCCTAAGCACTTAAGTGCATGAGGCCCTTGGAGTATTCTCACTATGGTACAGATGCTCGGGCTGCACCCAAAAGGGACCTGGAATTGACCAGGATAGGGGACAATAAAAGGGGGAATTTTTGGGTAAAAACAGCCCGATGCGGAGTCTAGCACTGGGAGTGCTGGCATGCAGGATTGAACCGTACTGCCCCTGCAGCAGGGTAACCCCTTCCATGAGGTCTACACATCCATGCTTTCAGGTGTTAAATCCAGTGGCAATGTTGTTGCTGAAGTGGGTTGATTGCCTTGTGGACATTAGTACAGTGTTTACTCCCCTATCTTCTGAATGGGTGCAATGGAATTGGTAATTCCGCTAATCTCCGACAGAGATTAATGTGACGGAAGCCAAGAGAATGGAAAGGGAAAGAGTCTTGAGGCTTATCTGTTCACTGACGGAATTCGGTTCTCCTCTCGTCCATGCGCGCCGGCGGGAATACAATCTCCGAAAGGGAAGGGGAGGTGGGGATGACGACTTAGGGGCTTGTCGGACCTAATTCCCAAGCAACTGCCCAAAAGCATGACAGGCGCCCAATCTGTCTCGGCATAAACACTCCAACTAGGTACGACTCTGAAGGGGCTCACTGAAGCGGGGTTTCGGTCCAGCTGGCTAGCCTGGTGGTGCTGAGGGTGGGAGTTAGCATGCGAGGGCGGGGGAATGAACCACCGGTCTTGAGGTCTGAAGTCCGATGGGGTGAGTGAGTGAGCGAGCAGGTCAGGATTAACAACGAGTGAGGTGGGGTGCAATAACAAGTGTCTATAATCGAGACGTCGAGTGGGGTACATGCCTCATCGAGTCCGAGCTTAAATACAAAGTCTAAACTACATACATGTGGCTACGAGACTGCAGGAGGCGGTGGAGTGGAAGGCGGTGAGGTGGGTGGCATTGCATAGTGTAGGTGGTAAGAAGCAGAGGTTGGACCCGACCACTACTTCTGAGTAGTTCCAACTGGGCAATGTCCTCAACAGGGCGGCTGAAGGTGGTCTAGGTAAGTGGCCGGGGGTTGCAGATGACCCTGGGCTCTGGCCCCCAGTCATGGTCGTCATTGCAGGATACAAGGGGTGGGTTGCTGGCTCGGGCCTTGGGCCTGGGCCTAGCTGACAGTAGTTACCTTCTCGTTTAGGTACCTAGTTACTTCTCTGCTTTTAGCAGAATTTTCTTGTACGTAGTTCTTGCCCTGTGGTCGCCACCTCATCGCGGTGGGGCGCCAGTGAGTAAACAGGTAGGAAACCGGTGCGGGGGTCGTGCTCCCCCATATCCGAGGCTCTCCTTGATCCGTAGAATAGTGGTACCCAGGCTGGGCGGCCTTGAAAGAGCGTCGCCCCACCCCCTGGGGAATCAGAACACAGTTGGCATTGCTGCTCTGGCAACTCCCCTGGGTGCCTGCGGGCACGACCCCCTAGCCGATATGTCCACTCTGGGGTCACCAGGGGTCGCCAGAGTGCTTGCTGAAATTTCTGGGAATTTCTTGGTTGCCCATGAGGCTTCCTCGAGTTCTGCGCTGACACCATGCGGCCTCCATGGAGGTCTGCGGACACCCAATGCTGAAGAGAGGGCACAGCGTAATGTGCCCTTGACAGTGTATTGCCCGGGTGGAGGCCTTGGATGCCCTTGTACGTCCATGGACCCCCACCCATATAACCTGTTATGCCGTAGTTGGGCGTCCTTGGATGCTCAACTTTTTTGACCTCTCCCCGGCCCTGGCCGGGTGACGTGTAGAGCATGGTCCTAGGTGTATGGATCTGTCGCTGGGCCACTGGATATGAGGGTGTGATCATCTCAGTCAGCATTGGGGGCACCAGCACTGAGCTTAGCCGTAATAGGGGTGGGATCCCCGCCGCTTTAGGCATATGGAGTCCATTAGGTTGTGTAGTGGGCCACAGCCATATGTGCATAGGCTCTGTAAATCATATAAATACACACATAAATGCACCTAATAGGTTCACATGGTGTACCAATTGGTAGGACCCCTTCGGGGATATCCAGTATAAGTGGGAGCCGAGGGGGGTGACCCCCGGCCACTTCTGCAGTTATCAACGGCTTGTCATGTCTGGGGTACCGGTTCTGGGGGTAGTCGGGTATCCGTTGCCTCTGGGGCTTACTCCCTGGAAACGGGCTTGTTGGTGGTTTAACTGTGAGAGGCCGTTGCCTTCAGGCACTGTGGGCCTCATGGTTATCCCGCGTTATAAAACCTGTATTAAAAGAATACCCCCTGGCTGTGCATTACCACCAAGTAGGGCAATTGTACCCGAAGGGTGGAAGCCTTTGGTGTAATAAGTCACTGTCCCGGCAAGGATGGCGTTAAGGCGTATGGACCCCTTGTGCCCTGGAATGTTTTGCCTGGTGATATTAAAATCTGGTGCCTGGTTACTTTTCCTTTCCATGGGGGTGTGACTCCCCCATCCTTTGAGAGTGCTGGCTTTCGAGCCGCATGGATGATGAGGGGAGTTTTACCATAAGTCGTCTCCATTACCCTTCTCCCGCCCTCTGGGAGTGGGTTCTACTCCTGCTGTAAGGCAGAGATAGTGGTGTCGGGCTACACGATCCCTAGTGGTCTGACGCCCACGCCCAGGGAGGGACGTTAAACATTTTAGGGGTGGTCCGGTACGGTATGCCCTGTCAGCCGCAGGCAGGGGCCACCTTTACCAATGTCGGACTTAGAGGCCCTCCGCAGTTTTAGTGGGTATGGCACATGACAGCACTCCGCTGTAGTGTTGACCCCCACACTCCCAGCCACTGAAGCCGAAGGTGGAACACTGCCTTCCTCTTGGGTGCCGGGAGACCATCTCACCCTTGGGGAGCAGTGCGGCTGCATTGGTGCCTCCAACAGGCAATGGGGTCAGTAAACTGATTTCTGCAGTGTTCATTCGGAGGAGAGTTCTAGAGAACCAGCTGTTCCAGATGATGGGGCGCCCTATCCGATGCATCTCATTAAGGGCCGGGAGACCATTTCCCTTCTTTGAGTTTAAAAGCACTGGTAGTGGCAGCAGTGCAGCTGCCTTCTGACCAAAAAAAAAAAAAAAAAAAGTGGTAAGAAGCAGAGGCGGGGGTGGTGTGGAGGTGGAAACTACACACGGGGCAGTGAGGTGGAGGCTATGTGAACACAGTGGAATGGAGGTGGAAGCGAAGAGGGAATAGTGGAGCACGCAGGGCGGAGGGCCTACACTATCGGAGCGAGTCTAGCAGTGAGCGGGGAATGATACAGGCGCGGGGAAATACAGGGAATAAATCAGTGAACACCAGAAAGAGTCTGTAGCATGAGACACAAGTCATAGGGGATGGGGAAGGGGACGAGGGGATCAGAAGTGGAGCGGAGATGGGAGCAGAATCAGAGGACAGTTGTCGGAGCGACTGGAGGGAGCGGAGAACATCGGAATTAAGAGGAAAAGAGGAGAAAAAGGCGATATTATCGCAATGGGGTCACACTGTGCAGGGCTAGTAGCTCTGACACCCAGGGAATCTGGAGCCATATGGCTATTACAAACTGGGTGTGGAGTCACAGGAAGTGCTAGGTTCAGGTTGCCAGCCCGGGCTGGTCATTGGCCATAGCGGTGGTGGGAGAGTTGCCTGCCATTGACTCGAGAGTATACATTATTGCTAGCTGCTCAACCTGCCGATAACAGGCAGCTGTTGGGTCAAGTTATATCCAGCTAATGACGAGTTGTTAGTGGGGTCATGTCCTCCTCTGAGCCTCCGTGGTCCGGGCGTAGCCAGTGGGTGCATTGCAGAATTGTTGGTGTATTGGTCGCATGTTAGAATAGTCAGCAACAGCGCCCCTAGTAGTTGAAGCCCCGGTGGCCAAGGTCAGGCTCACTGATGGCGCCTACGCCTGAGGATGCAGGCATCATCCCGCATTCCTTACCTCCTATATGTAGCCTATCCCTGTCATCTCATTACCCTTCTCTCACCCTCTGGTATCAGGTCACACTCCTGCTGTACAGTGAGGATAGTGGCTCTCACACAAGCCCATAAAAGGGTGTATGGCAAGGGCCCAGGGAGAGATGTTAAACCACTTTTGGGTGGTCCAGTATGGCACTCCTGTCCACCTGAGGGTAGGAGCCACCTTGCCAATGTTGGACTGGAGGCCCCCCACAGGTTTAGTGGGTATTCCTTGGCCCTTGGAGCCTTGGCGACCCCCACACTCCCGGCCACTGAAGCTTTGGAGTCTCAGCCTACTGCATATGGGTGGCGGGAGACCATCCCACCCCTTGTACAGGTGTGAGCGGGGCTGTATTGGTACCTCCAACAGGTAACGGGGTCTTAAACCAGATTCCTGCGGGTGACAGTAGGGAGAGTTCTAGAGAACAGGCAGTACTGGCTGATGGGGTGCCACTCCATAGAGCTGTCAACAGATGGGGCTGGGAGACCATATCCCCTCTATGACTTCTCTTGGTTTAGGCAGCAGAGTCGCCTCCCTGACCCACCAAAAAAAAAAAAAAAAAAAAAAAGTGGAATGAAGTGGAGGCAGGGGTGATGTGTAAGTGGAATCTACACAGAGGTGGTGAGGTGGAGGCTATATGAACGCGGTGGTATGGAAGTGGAAGCGAAGAGGAATTAGTGGAGTGCGCAGGGCAGAGGCAGGTCTACACCATAGGAATAAGTCCAGCAGCATGCAGGAATGATACAAGCAATCAGAGACATAGTATACAAGCGGTCATCACAGGGAAAGAGTCCATAATATGAAGCACAAGTCAAGGGGAGCAGGGAAAGGAGTTGGAGGGGTCAGAGGATGGTCAGGAGGGGGATCGGAGGGATTGGGGAGAGTGGAGATTGTCAGAATAAGAGGGAAAATGGAGGAAAAGGGCGATATTATCGCACTTACTGTGATGGAATTGGTAATTCCGATAATCTCTGACAGAGATTATACGAACGGAAGCCAAAAGGAAATGGAAAGGGGGTCTTGAGGCTCGTCCGTTCGCCGACGGAATTCGGGGTCTCCTCTCATCCACGTGTGCTGGCGGGAATACAATCTCCGAAGGGGCAGGAGGGGGAAGTGGGTACGACGACTTATGGGCTTGTTGGACCTAATTCCCAAGCGACTGCCCAAAAGCACAACGGGCGCCCAATCTGTCTCGGCGACTGTGCCCTCCGACTAGGTACGACACCGAAGGGGCTGACTGAAGTGGGGTTTCGGTCCGGCTGGCTAGCCCGGCGGTGCTGTGGGTGGGAGTTAGCACGCAAGGGCGGGGGAATGGTCCACACGGTCTTGAGGTCCGAGGTCCAATGAGTCGAGGCGAGTGAGCGAGCGAGAGCGGGGCGTCGGGATTCTTATCGAGCGAGGCGGGGCGCAATAACATACATCTATAATCGAGACGTCGAGTGAGGGACATTCCCCATCAAGTCTAAGGTTAAATACAATGTCTAAATTACAAACATGCGGCTACTGGACTGCAGAGGGCGGTGAAGTGGAAAGCGGTGAGGTGGGTGGCATTGCATAGTGTAGGTGGAGTGAAGTGGAGGCGGGGGCAATGTGTAAGTGGAATCTACACAGAGGCGGTGATGTGGAGGCAATGCAAACACGGTGGTATGGAGGTGGAAGCGAAGAGGAATTAGGTGGAGCGCACAGGGCGGAGGTGGGTCTATACTATCGGAGCGAGTCTAGTAGCGAGCGGGGAATGACACAGTCAAGGGGAAATACAAGATACAAACCGGGAAACATCAGAAAGAGTCCATAGTACAAGACACAAGTCATAGGGAGCAGGGAAAGGAACGAGGGGATCAGAAAGGAAGCGGGAGCGGAAGCGGAAGCGGGGGAAGGGTGTCAGAGCGACTGGAGGGAGCGGAGACTGTCGGAATAAAGAGGAAAAGGGGAAAAAAAGGGCGATATTATTGCACTTACCTCTGTTGTCAAGCGTGAGGGACTGCAAACAACATGGACAAGGGTACCACTGTGAGCAAGGAGAAACAACGAAATGTCCATCATATGGATTGTTTTGAGTGCCATGGAAAACTGCATGTCACACCTCACAAAGGCATTGCCAATGTGGAGATCACCCACCAACAATTGCACAAACCATATGTTGATATCGAAATCCCAGTCAAATGGCGTACCTTTATCAATGAGAACCCCAGAATGGGTCCTGCTAAGGTGTGTGCTATTTTGAATTTTCATCATTTCATTCATGGCGGCGTCACTGTATGATCCATAGTCTTCAATGTATTTATATAATATTCACACTATATTCACTGGTTACAAGTTCGAAGTAAATACATCTATCCTATATATGGCTGCCCGTCCTGTACCAGAGCGGCGTTCCGAGCCTTTCGCCCTTCCAACTGCCCATGCCCAGCCTCAACCCCGGCCTTTCGGCCGAGAAAGTCTCGGGTCCCACCCGGCTCCCGGCCTCACTGTCACGCGACAACGGTCTCCGATTTTTCTCGGACAGGCAGATGTCACACCTTGCTTTGTGCTTGACACCCAGGCGGTGTCATTAGTGCGAAGTGTCTCAAACCGCACCGCCGCGGTTTTTGCCGCGGTTTCCCAATCCGCGACATTCCTTGGACCGAGTCTCGCAGGAGAGGAACAGCTGAAAGCTGTGACAACGGGCATTTTGGCCGAGAGGCGTTTTGAACACCAATCGTGTGACCCCTTGCTTCCACATGGGTTTAGGCACGAGGGATTTGCTCGACAGTCCTACTGTAATTTAATGTGACCAAACTTCAATTCCGTTCGAAGACATTTGGATCGGAGGGTCCCATTCTGCACAAACATAGACCCCTATTTGGTGCTTCCTACAGTGCCCCTGGGTCCTCCACCAGCCTTTCGCCGAACGCCGCGTGGGCCTGCAGTGGCCAATGTGGCCTGACCGGAAAGCCGGCCCCCCCAAAACCCCACCCATCCTTTATTAAGATAAGCTTCCGATAACGTCTCCCCTGACATCCGTCTTCTTGTCCTTAAGCCATTTAATATGCAGTACCGATGCAATGGCATTGTGGCTTTCTTCCGTCTTTCGAAAGGTAGATTACAGCCTGAGAGGTATCCTGCTCCCTACGATTATGGACCCCGTCACTATCATTTCCATTTTGGGAGGAGCGCTGTCCTGTGTTCATGCAATCTTAGATGCCATCGATAAGGCCCAACAAGCCGATGATGCAGCACACGAAGCGCTTAAGGCGTTGAAAAGGTCCGTTGTCGATGTGGAGGGCGATATCAAGTCCTTTCAAACGATTATTTCTGTCTTGGAATCAACTGAAAACGAGCATACCTTGATTTTCCTTGCACGGTCCGCAATTTCCTGCCTGTCCTCTCACTGTACCTATTTTGGAACGTGCCATTAACATTTTATTACAGGCATGATACCAAACACGCCATGGAGAAGTTTCAGGAGGACCTCAGTGCGATGACCACCTTGCTGGGCACCGAATCAGCCAAGGAGTCATCCAAACTCCCCAATACCCAGAGCTCATTGAAGTCAATTCTTCAATCCTTAATACATCTCCCTCCGGCAAAGCAACGCACCGCGGTCTCCGAGCTCAAGGATGCAAGAATTAAAATTCTCGATAATCAACAGAATATCAAACGGGATTTCAGGTTCCTCTGGAATCTCTACACCATTTCCCAGCAACCAGCAAATACTAGGGCCATCTTCTCCTCTGACAGAAGTAGCACCAAAACCATAACCGCACTCGATGCTGTTTCGTGGGAATTCATCAGTCATCCGTTCGGAATATCTCAATCATGTGGCTCCATCTCATTATCAGTGCTTAATCGTGATCACGACGCAGCATCCAAAAAGGAGAGACTTGCCAAGGAACTCGGCAAGGGATGGATCAACGACCGGGTGAATCGGAGTCATGTTCCCGCCAGCCAACTCATCGAGGTTCAGATCCCTCTTTTTGAACTCATTTGGAGTGGTACTATACAACAACTCAAGGGAAACCCCACTCATAGTATCGATGATCCTGAACACCGCGAGTTTGAACAAACCCTCGATCAATTAGACAGCTCTTTGAAAGAAGTCATTGCCCGTTCGAAGCGGCCAAGGTTCACGCTTTCTTTCTACGGAATGGTGAAGGCCGGCAAATCGCTGTTCCTCAATTCCCTGATCGGAAATATTGTGCTTCCCTCGAATGGTAGGTGCCCTCGTAGTCGCACAACTTGGTGATATCGACCGACGTTCCACCTAGGGCTACCATCCACCACGTGGCCCTGTCGACTGGTCCATGTCAAGGGGAAGACACAACCAGAACTCTGTGTTAGGGCTGGTTCGTTTAACCACGCCATAGAGATCTTTAGAGCTCACGGGTACGGCGCTAAAATGAAGAATTATGAACCCCCAACGACATCTGTACTCGGCGCCATGATC
>Ga0307515_10024442_pt1 | contig 10528 bp, 4 predicted proteins | sample 17_EM_MG_FD_194513 | JGI IMG/M metagenome (GOLD analysis project Ga0307515, IMG submission 194513) | Populus trichocarpa ectomycorrhiza microbial communities from riparian zone in the Pacific Northwest, United States - 17_EM | ecosystem: Host-associated > Plants > Roots > Unclassified | place...
CTAAGGATACAATGATATAGACTACCTAAAGAAGTATTAAATGTATCAAAAGGTTTTACATCCATACAAAGGAATATTCATGAATAAAAAAAGATAGTAAACAATATAAATTAACATATAAAAAAATAATAATTCAAGGCATTAGGGCCAAATTCAAGGCTTAAAGCCACAATATTTGTTACATGTGTAAAAGCCTTACAGGACCAAGGCAAAAAGAGAAATACTAATTATTACTTCTATAAAAAGAACTTTTACATGTTCAATCTTGACTTTTAAGCAGGGTAGACACCATATTTGGCTATCACAGCTCTCACAAGGAAGACATCCTTGAATTCAGAGACCTAACCATTAAGGAAGGACTCACTGAATTTTATCTATATTCCTTTAGAGAGGTTAAAAAATACAAGTTAGACATGGATAGAAAGAGTTTGTCCCTAATGGTCTCTATTAGAAAGATAGACTCCCCACACTCAATATAAAATTCTTGAGAAAAATTCTTTAATATCTCTTTCTTCTGATGAGAAAACTATGTCTCTTCTTGTGCTATCTTTAGCTCCTCCCTTAAGGCTTCTTTTGATTCATTAAGTTTAGCTATCTCTTTCTCCAAGAAGTCTATTTGGTTGTACGCCTCTCCAAGTTTCTTTTTAGTAAAGCTTAGAATGGAGGTGTGCCTTTTTAATTTCCCCTGCAGTTGAGCATAGGTAGCCTTGACAACTTTTAGCTTAACATCTTAAACAACCTTATCCTCTTCTAATCTACGTACCTCAGTCCTGTTAGCCTAGTACTGCACAATGACCTTCTCTATGACTTTTTTATCCTCAACCCATTAACTTCTCGAATGAGCGCACATCATGAAGGTATAAACAACAACAAATGACAAAATTAGATAAATTCTTATTATAAATGCTAGTTCTTAGAAACTTAAAGAAAATTGTATAAAAAGATTCTTTATACCTGAAAGGTCATCTACCTAGTTATAGTCATGTGGTACTTGTAGCTAGCATTTGTAAAAGCGTTAACAACTTATCCAAGGTATCCATTACCTCCAGTCCATCAGGCCCAAGGTGGACCTCTATTGTAGGATTGCATCTATTATCTTTCTCTCCTTCTTATTGAGATTAGGAAAGCAAAGAGGAGTATGATCTGGCTAGAAGGTTAAGCGACATAGAAACTAGGTTGGGTGGAGCCAAAATGCTAGTCAAAGGCACAGTCACTTCAACATCGAAGTTAAAAGTAACTAAGACCCTCTACCTCTTCTAGCAGAAGACAACATCAAAGATAACCTAGGTAGGGATAAGTATCTTATGGTGACATTATATAAGAGATTGACCCTTCACTACAGTAACTTAGGCCCCTACCTTCGTTAGAGGAGCATCTCCTATATGAGAAAACTCAACCATAATAAGCCTCTCAACCTTAATGAGAGCTTCTTCTACATCCATCTTCATGGATACAAGGACTTACTCTAAGAGGGAGATAAAAAGAACTTTGAACAAAGAGGTATAACTAGGTGTTGGGATGGTCACATGGCTAGGTATAGAGGGGGTGGACTCATTGAACTCCGAGTCAACTGTTCTTGTTGAGGATCATGCACAAGAAAAAAATTCAAATGATGAATAATATGCTAAACTAAGATGAAAGATTAAGAAAATGACATACTAGTATAAGAAAGGTGAGAAAGTCCTTAAGCCATGTAATTGATATTGTATTATGTATGGTGCTGACGTACCTTACTGCATATTCTATTCTTTCTCCTGTTGAGGCTAGGTTTTTTATTACAACCACATAGGGCACTCTCTAAAAGTGGGAGCAATCCTAAATAACAACATAGCCTAAATAAGGTCTAGCCATACTGTCAAATTTTACTAATACCCATTTCCCCCTCCATTTCCTTACATGAGAGGGCTTTTCTTGAAAAAAACCTCTCAAAGGCCTTTTTGTCCTAATGGAAAAGGTAAAGAACTAAGGGATGAAAGGCTCCCCATCAATATTGTTGATCAGTGTATAGCAATGTCTGAATATATTAATTGATGGCTTCTTCTTAAGGACCCTTAACAACTTATCGAAAGCAGATACAATGGTCTACTTGTTGAGGTGGAGTTGGGCTAGACTCATATTATAATAACGAAATCCATCCCTTATAAATCCTTGTAAGGGAAACAAGTACCTAAACTCGTATATACATATAAAGGCAGTAATGATAAAAATGCTCCCAACAAGTTTGTTGATGACCTGGGTAGCCTGATTATTCATCTCATGCAACAACACCATGAGGTCTCTTGGTTGCCTAGAGTTGGAGAAGGACACTTGTTTGTACGATACTGTTCTTTTTTCTTTATCCTGATGAGCCCTAAGTAACCTTACTTGTCCCTTCAGGTTTGCAACCTCTCTAGGGATAATCTCATCTCCTCTCCCAGTAGAGAAGGGTTGAACATAATCACAATTTGGTATAGAGCCTATTCTAATGGCAACTGACCCTTACTGAGCAATTTTAGTTTCAGGTTTGAAACTAAAATCTCCCTCATATGATACAATCTTCTTGACATTTCTAGAACTCATTTTTAACAAGAATAAAATCTTACAAAGGAAGAACAAAATAGAGCATTTTTGTGTTTACCTAGAAGAAAACTCTTCTTCAGATGATTAAGAGACTTGATCTTCTCATTTAGGGCTCTTGTTACAGAAAGTTTAGAGAGAGTTTTTATCAAAAGTAAAAAATAGGATTAGGAGAGAAGAAGGTTTATATTGGCCACCACCTCTCACTCTCACTGATGAATAAAGAATATATAGCGAGCTTCCAAACCCAACATAATTAGGTTCAGCCAAGTGCTGAGTACAAGTAAACATAGGTTTAGTGAGCTTCCAAACCCAACATTCTTGGATCAGCCACATGTTGAGTCCAAATAGACGTGAGTTTGACGAGTTGCCAGACTCATTGCCCCTGAGATTGGCTATGCGACAAGCCTAATTGGTTTAGAGGTCCTTATAGACCTATGTTAGGTCTATAAGACTCTGTTTATTTATTCTTAAGACTTTTAACATGAAATTTTGATGTTAGGGATATTCTTCTCTCAACATCCATAGTTGTATAAAAATTCTTCCAATAGCCTACCATATTTTCATCTCATTAATGCCATCAAGAGAAAAAAAACTCTCTAACCCTTTCACTCCATCAAAATGACAAAGTTCAAGGATTATTAATACCTCCTGAACCACTAAGGTAAAAGGTTCATAATTTCCCTCTTCTAAGTATTCATATTTTAATTCTGAGAGTATTTGTCATATAAAAACAAGAACAAACACACTTGTTCTTGAAATTTAAAGTTAATTATCTCATTTATTGCAATCTCTTATTTAAAAGTCAATGACTTTGTAATATGAGAGTCCCTAAACCTCACCAAAAAAAATTGTTTTGCAGGTTTTGGGCTTTTTACCACCAATTATCTGTTTCCTAAGCTTCAAAGAAGAGAAAATTAACATTAATGCGTGATAAAATTAATATTTAAACACCAAATAACCTCATTCCTGAGCATATTAAATTTTAAAACATCAGCAAAAAAATATCTCTAAATCAATAATCACTACTTGATGAAATTTTATGTCTTCATCCCCTAAGGCTTTGTGGAGTAGTATATATTACACAGGAGACTATTTAATCACTATATTTTTGGAGATGAAAAGTTTAGTTCTTATAGGTTTTTTTAAAAAAAAAAAAATTACACAGGCAACTAGTGTACGTCTATTTCCACATTGATAATACATTACTTCAGCCACAAGCAGGCAATGCTTTAAGTTTTTGGGATCCTCACCTTATGATCTATCAGAATCTACAAACTTGTTTTGCTTTGTTATTTTTTTTTCTAAAAAAAAAAAACAAGAAGAAAGACTAGCCGTTGGGAACATTCCCAACTTTTCGATTTTGTCTGAACTTAGACTTTGAAGGCCACATGTAATTAATTAAGGCGCACCAACACAACATTCTCCAACGTATGGCATGAGATTCAAAGCAAGGAAACAACAAGAAAGAAAAGGACCACACGCCTTTCCTTTTACACAATCCATTAGTATCCATGATCTCTTCGATCCCTTCTCATGCCCCACAAACACCTTCTAATATTTGGTTGGAAGCATATTGTATTATAACAAAAAAATTAAAGAAGCCAAGGGAAAAGCATTTTATCTTGGATTACTTTAATGTTTATTTCATTGGTTGACTATAACTTTATTTTATTTTATGAATATTCCTCATTCATATGTTCTTTCTTCTTGTGTCAACTATAAAGAATCAAGCCCGTAAAACCCATGCATGTGGTTTCTCAATCTGGCGGGTCTTTAATTTGGTTTGAATTGCTTTTTCAAGGTTCCCTTTCTTTGCGTTTAAATGAGGTTGAGCATGAGATCTCATCTCTCCCTCTCTCTCTCAGATAATAAAATTGACAGCTTTCTAAAAAAATAAAAAAAAAGGAAAAAAATAAAAAAAAGGTAAGAAATAAATAAGAAAAGACTTGCATACTAATTTGTCAAAAAAAAAAAAAGGGGAAAATCAATTTTCTCTTTTCCGTTCATGCTACCATTGCTTATGAAAATTAAGACTATTTTCATCAAAAAGAAAAACAAAAGGAGAAAATTAAGACCATTCTATTGATAAAAAAAAGTTATAAATCAAATTTGTTTAAATAAATCAACTAAAAATTAATTAATTAAAAATAAAAAATTGTTTTACATTATTTATTGACATGTTATTTTTTTAAATCGCTATTACAAAATTGAAAAATACTATTGGAATATTCTATCATCAATAAAAACACTGACATAATAGGTGACGAAATACTAACATTGAAAATAGCTGCCCATTTTGTAAGTTAATTGAGATAATAGAAACATTGGTGCATCAAAAATAAAATATTAAAGTTCATGCACTCCCAATAACAACTTAGAACAAGTAACATGTCATAAAATAAAAAAAGCATTAACGCAAAGTGCATGGAATTACTTTATTTAAATTTTTAGAAAAGTCAATGCACTCCCAAAAAAATAAAATTAAGCTCATTTATTCAATTAAGAAATGATGTAAAATTGGTGTATAATAGTGCAATCATCTCCCAATTGATGGCCACGTTGAATTAAAGAGAACCAAATAAAGGGCAAAGCACTATCTTTTTTAGGGCATCGATTGTTTTTTTTCAATTTCTTCCAAGACACGTGTTAATTATTAATTACAAATGATATGGTACACAAAATTTTAAGATAATAGGGGGTTTATTTTTTTGTGAATTCCCGGGTAATTTTGAATTAATTAACAGGCTAGTATATAAGGTGTGAAGGGAAGGAATGATGATTAAAAAGAGAAAGGCAAAAGAGTGTAAAGAAATGGGAGGACAGTCCAGTGGCGTGATCCCGTAAAGAGTCTCTTGTCTCTGGAAGAGAGAGAGAGAGAGAGAGAGAGAGAGAGAGAGCGCACGCTTAATGCCGCATGAGCATGACCCCAAAGAAGAGAGAGAAAACCTTCGTCTCCCTCCTTCTGCAACTCCAGTAATCGTGTTCATGGGTCCCACGTACTGCAACTCCATTCATACGAGTATATAGTACGTAATTGTAAAGAAATCTTCTTCCTAAGATAAAAGAATCCTATGTCCAAATTCTTTATGCATGTTGTGACTGCATTTGCTTCTTAATTATGCAACCATCTTTAACATTACTCAAAGGAAATAATTAATTAATTTTGATGTGTAATTAAAAGCTGATTGAAGAATATTCTAAAATTATAAAACAACATAAAAAAGAGTTTTTCAAACAATTAATTGTTCGTGTGCTAGATAGGTAAGTGTGCTCGAGTACCAAATCGCAAGGATTATTGAGAAAGACTGAATAATCATATTGTATGCTTATATTTTTCTTGCAACTTTAAAGCAATATTTTTTTTTTGCTAGGATCAATATCGAGTCACTTCACTTTGTTAGGCAATTAGCAATCAAAACCTTCAAAATTTAATGAACCAAAAAACAACATGCAAGATTTGAAATATGTATTGCATTTTTTAGAGTTCTTAATTAGATCTTTAGGCAAAATACCTTGAGCTTATGAATTTGCATTTTATTTAATTTGTTTGAGCCTAAATGCTTACTTCTGAATTTCTTTGTGAATCGTATTTACCTTAAATGGGCTTTACATGTACTCAATTTCGAGTATTGAAATTAACACATTGTCTTCATAGATTGTTAACTTTTGATTCCCAAAATTCTACAAGTGAGTAATGGCCAAGACCTTCTATTGGTTCACAAGGCATATCGGTCTTCCTATTTGGGATTATATTGCAATAAACAAAAGAAAAAAGGGACACCCATTACAGTCAACAGCAACAGCAGGTAGATAGCACAATCCTTTCCCATGGCTGATGCAAACTCCACCCATGTCTACATGGGTAAACCACTTTCAACAGACTAATAAAAACACTTCAACTAATTATTCGAAGCAGTGAAAATTAAACAAAACACATGAAAACAAGGCCAAAAGTCATTATTGGTGTTATAACTGGTTGATTTGCTTTCAATTTAATTTTAAAGGGATTAAAATTAAAAATTAAAAAATCAAGGATTTATTTGATTAAAAGTGTAATTTGTTAATTTGTAGGAAAACTAGGGACTACAATTTGTTTTTGTCATTCTCTCCTTATCATCAATATAATGATAGTTATCCTTTTTCAAATTGATTCTTAATCAAATTTAAATGTCAAAGAAGAGAATGAGTTTGTTTGGAACTTTATTTTTCAAATGCTATAAAACTTATGTATTATAAATACAGATCTCAATACATGCATGCATATAGGGAAGAGAGACATTACAAGAAAATCTAGGGAGGCCATTACAACAAAACCTAAAGGAGCATTAACCACACAAGATAGTAATGAGTGGTGGTTCCTCTTTAACAATGTTTGATGAATGCGTGATATTGTCATGGAATAGAAACGTTACATGTTTTCTTTGCTTCATAAACTTTGAAAGTGAACTTAGTTCTGGTTTATGTCCAAAACTAGGTTGAAGTATGGTCTTTAGGAAGAAAACTTGGTATTGAACATATGCATAAATTTAGGAAAAAGAAATGTCAAAATGACTTAGTTTTCGTTGATGATTTTTAGTATCAACATGACTTAGTTTTTTTGTTGATAATTTTCAGTGTCAAAATGAATTAGTTTTCGTTGACGATTTTCAGTGTCAGAATGCTTAGTTTTTTATTAATGACTTTCAGTGTCAGAATGACTTAGGTTTTGTTAATGAATTTCAATGTAAAAGTTACTTAGCTTTTGCTAAAGATTTTCAATGTCAAAATGACTTAGTTTTGTTGATAATTTCAGTGTCGTAATGATATAATTTCTATAGATGACCTTCATTAAAATTAGAGACGAATGTCTTGTTACAATATTATCATAGTACAATTATACAAACATGGGACATGTTTGAATGAATGCATGTGTGTTCTGGTATATGTGTGAAAATGGTCTTTGACATTACCTAAATAAAAAATATACTAAGTACCGGTCATTTTATGTATCAGGAGGCATGACCGGGATTGAATTTTTAACCGGGCGAGGACATACTACGGGAAGGGTAGGTAGGTGATTTCCACCATTAACTAATTATTATTAAATCCTCAAAGTATTTATACATAATGTTGCTACCTGATTTGAATCGATTAAAATTACTTATAAAACACAATGAATAATGATGTGATACGGTATCCATATTGGATAACCGAGTTTGAATATTGAGATTAGCTTCAGCTAATAATAACCATATTGGATAACCAGGATTAAATGATGAGATTAGTTTCGGCTAATGGTATCCATATTAGATATCTGGGATTGATTAATGAGATTAGCTTTGCCTAATAGTGTAACGACTCGACTTTTTTTCACGACCAAAATCGCTGGATTTTTTTTAATCGTCCGGTTTCTGGAACTAATGAATACAAATAGAATACACAACACATTAGATTACAGGAACAAGTCCCAACCTTTTCATTAAACTCAATTAAAGGATTACACAAATTCTGTGCTATGCCCATTTTTGTTCTCTTGGGTTTGTGGGACAAACTAGTCATAGGCAAAACATGAGTGAATAGGTGAGGGAAAGGCTGAGTCTAGCGGGACTAGACTGTCGCGCGAGGTCTCTTTTTGGGATGAAAAATTGACCCCGTGACAACTGTTGCCGAATCTGCCTCTGCCCATGCATGCTGCCTCTGCCCATGCATGCTGCCGATATCCCAGCAGCGTTTTCATTAGCGCGCCCTCGCGCCTAGTCCAGACTTATCGTCAGCCCCTGCTGGAGTTTTGTCAAAGCATAAAGATATGGGTGAGACAAAAAAGAAGAAGAGATTCGGTAGGGAAGAACCTCGACAGGCTGCTGGTATGGGAAGATCAGATGTGAAGGCCAAGGGAAAAGGTACGAATCCGAATATACGTTGCTTTAGATGTGATGGTAATCACTTTGCTAGGGACTGCCCAAAGAGGAGATAACTCAACACTATCGTTGTGAAAGATGGTGATGAGGACACGACATATGTGAATCCCTTGCGTGTGCTACATGGATGAAACGAGATTTCAGTCACGATGGACCAGCCTGGAGGAGGAGGCAATGGTTAGGCGAGTCTGCCTGTGATAGGGTAGATTTGGGGGCTGTTTTGTGCATTTCGGCAATGGACAGTAGGGGAGATGGGAGCACGAAAGTATGCTATGGGTGTCTTGGCTGGTGGAAAAGCTAGGGGACATCGTGGTTTGGGAGTCTAGATGTCTTGACGATGGGCTGATCAGGATGACAGATTTGACAGCCGATACAGTGAGTTTGGTTGAGGAGCCAGAATTGTCGACGAGGATGGTTTGGTGCACTGTTTTGGTGGGGAGGCAATAGGGGCATTTCTGTGCATCTTGAGGATGAACGAATCAGGGTGATGAAGACAGATTGCTTGGTCGTTATTGGAAAAACGTTGTTTTGATTTTCGGTGGACGAAACATGTGACAGGGGCTGAAACAGTGTGGTGCTGTTGTGTCAATGAAATTTTATGAGGATGATGAAGTGTCTTGGGTATGACAGTAGCCTATGAAAAACAGGTCAGATGAGATTTTGATGTTGGTTGCTACGGGTTGTATGCTTAAGTAGGTTCAGTTGGGAACTTAACGAAAGAACTTCGATGCAAAAGGTGTTGTCTCATTTAATTCTTGCAGGTTTGGCATACTGAACAGTTGAAGGATTGTATGTTTGTATGGGAGTTCATATGATGCTTTGAAGTGGTTTCGTATGGTGGTGTTGATCATGAGGAAAGGAATGGAAGCCTTGGATGCTGGAGGAAGTGTCTAAACTTTATGAAAACAGGCTTGCGGGTTGACGAATTGGCATGTAGGATTGCTAACGAATGGGGACAGCTTGTGTGTGACTTGGGGAAGTTGCATACGAATTCTGGAGGAGCATGGCAGAATGTGACATTAGGGTGTTACAGCTTTGTTGGTGTCCAGACAAGATTGAGGACATTGATCTCGTAAGCTTTGGGTGGGACTCGAAGTTTGGTTTAACCTTTCGGATACAAACAGGAACCGAGAGAAGACTTGATCATAGCTTGGGTTTTAGCAGGAGTTGACGAAGGGAATGTTAGCTTGGCATCACAGAATCGGTGGATGATATTCTGGATGAAAATATGGGCAAAGCCGAGAGGTTGTGTTTGTGCAATCTTGAACTGTGAAAATTGGTGCAGACTTGGGGCTGAGGTGCTTTAGACTTGGTTCGACGAGGACGTCGACTTCTTTTTGGTGGGGGAGGTTTGTCACAGGATTAAAATCCGTCAAGGCATAGGCTGACGAAAAGCATTTATTTTTTAGGGTTTTGGGTTTTGGGTTTTTGGGTTTTAGGGTTTAGGGTTTAGGGTTTTAGGGTTTTAGAGGTTTAGGGTTTGGGGTTTTGGGGTTTTAGGGTTTGGGGGTTTATGGTTTAGAGTTTATGAGGGATTCATTTGTGCTCTTCTAGAGAGAGGTTAGAGAGGAAAGATACAAAGGGACAGTGCTCCGACAACCATATATCAGGCGACCACCGTTGGATCGGGCCAAGATTTGGTTATGTTGTGCACCTTACTATTGTCTACATTCTGACCGGAGGGATCGTCCAAAAGGTTGGGCCTTGAGGATGTGACATCCTTGGCCAATGGATTTACAATGTTTCGTTTCAAAACAGAAGATGAGCTACAAAAGGTCATTGAAAATGGTCCTTGGATGTTTGGTAGGAAAGCTATTATTCTTCAGAAATGATATTCTGGGTTTGTGTTCGACATGAACAAGATCACCAAACTTCCAGTATGGATTCGGATATATGATCTACCTTTTCCTTTATGGACAAAGAAGGGTTTAAGTGAGGTAGCCAATATGGTGGGCCAACCACTCTCTTGTGATGAGTTAACACTTGGATGTAAGCGCTTAGACTACGCGCAGTTGTGTGTAGAGGTAAATGCATCTCTACCATTTGTCCACAAATTTAAACTTGAGTTCTCC
>Ga0307515_10024443_pt1 | contig 10528 bp, 9 predicted proteins | sample 17_EM_MG_FD_194513 | JGI IMG/M metagenome (GOLD analysis project Ga0307515, IMG submission 194513) | Populus trichocarpa ectomycorrhiza microbial communities from riparian zone in the Pacific Northwest, United States - 17_EM | ecosystem: Host-associated > Plants > Roots > Unclassified | place...
TCGGGAGACCCCGGGGTAGATAGCTTGCATCGCATCTTGAATCTCGTCTCGTATCATCTCATCTCATACCATCTTATCATACAACGATTGACACACTCCATCTTTCGCATCTTTTGATCTCACTCGCACTTTCCGAGACTGTGTGTGGATCCGTGCAATAGCGTGGATCCTCGCAGCCGGGTAGTATCATACTTTCTCACCCTCTTCCTACGCTCCTCGAGCCAGAACCGCAGTTTCTCACGAATTCCTTTTTGGATGCCGCGACAGGTGCGGCGGAGTATCGACGATGGGCTCTCTGTCCTCTAGCTTCGCCGTTTCACCACACCGTCATCGACGAGATGACACCTGGACCCAAATTCAAAGTGGTCAACTTGTTGCAAGCCAAAAATGGGAATCTCACTCACGAGGATCTGGACACCAGTATTGACAAGCCGGAAAACCGATGGCATATCCACCTTGTGTCGTATGATACCTTACCATCCAGAGCGAAACCATCAAGTAACGGCCAACTCTCCTACTGTGCATGGAGTTTTGGGATTTTTGATGAGTTCCATCGGTACAAGACGAAAAACAGTGTGGGCTGGCACATTGCAATGAATGCGAAAATTGGATTCAAACATCAAGTCACAGCTACACTGGGATTCCATTCACTCTATGACTGGTGCTATCAGGCGATGTGGCTGTTTTCAGGTGCGCCTGACGATCCAGAGGATGAGACTGTGAAGGAAAAGCATCGTGCAGATGCATTGACTTCCGCTGTGGAAAGTTTGATGCATGCTATCCGGACTGAAGCCGAAAAAGCTCACCAGGATCCCGAGCACTGGATGATACAGATTGTAAAGTCTCGGACGATCAGGAGGTGGTCAGAATCGACACTTGCCAACGGAAAAGCACTAGTGCGGATACCGAAGGAGCATGCACACCTTATTGATCTCAAGTGGACTGAGGACGAGCAAGCAAAACTGAAGACTCTTGTGGAGAGATACACTTCGTGGGGTGCTTCAGGAGCATGGGGCGTTCATAGATGGCGGCTAGCATGTTTCTCGTTAGTGCTGGGAGACACAGAGGATCGCAACAACGTTACTGGACAATGGTACGATGAATGGCCACTCGATACTTGGGTGGATTCTCCGATTTTCCGATGGCTGAGAGAGACATTTCTGCCAATGCTTGTCAACAAACATGCGGAGTATCCCGAACCTGACGAAGACAACCCATTAAGAGAGGCGCTCCTTCCGGAACAAGAGAGACACGAAAATGCTCTCCCCAGTGCACCTCCTCCACAAAAAGCAGTGCTGTTTTGTCCTCTTCCTGGCCAAGTTCATCATTTGAAGTGGTGGCTAATGAAGTATTCTGTGGATCATGTGGATATTTTCCACATGTATGCAGAAATGGGCAATGATGAACGCACAGAAATGCAGCTCAGATTCCAAGATTAACGCAATCCCTCTGTATTCATAACGACACCCAAAGTGGGTGGGACTGGTCTGAATGTTACTGCAGCAAACGATGCGGTAATCAATCAGAAGTTCTGCGTACTGAACAAGCAGCGGCAGGCGTTTGCACGAGTGGTCCGGTTAGGGCAAAACAGAGTACCACATACATGGTTACTGAATACGGGTCCTGGTGGCTATGATAACCGTGCGAGTGATCTCCACCAACTCTCTGGAGTCGCCCAAATGAGAGTCCTGCACGGCTTGATGAGTCGACCGAAAATCACAAAGTCGATGATCTACCTGATTCTGGAGTCTCGTGAGGACCATATGAAGCAGCTGACAGAGAATGAAGACACTTTCCAGTCAGATGAGCTATCATCTTAGATTGTAAGAATGCTTCATCAACGTATGCCTCTTTAGACATTCAAACAATGTAACCTTCTTAACAGATACAAATAGTCAAAAGGTCATATGTATGGCACACTATACTGCATAAATGAATCCTGTTTCTCTGTCATTTTAAAGTGAATCAAAGTTATGTTGTTGGAGTTGGGGTGTCTTTAATCAGAAATTGCTCGAGTGGGATTTCATTTGCATTCTTGATTGTCATTATTAATGACTAATAAGAGATGAGGACAATTGATAAGCGTAATTACCAGCTCCAAGGCTGGCCTATCTCATGATAAATGGCCTGAGTCGAATGTTGAGAACGCTGCAGCGAAGGGCTTCGAATCACTTGTCAGTAGCGATTTTGAGGTGCACTGGAAGCCTATGGCCACGTACCCATTTTGAAGTCAAAAGAGTGAACAATGCGCAATTCAGCGACTTTCAGGCGCACCGGAGAATCCTGGCCATATGTCATGAGTCTTGTTTAGATAGATCGCGCACTGCAGATTTGGCAATCCAATTTGGCAATAAAGTAAGTCATAGCGATATTGAATAGCTGTGTCAGAATATGAGACACCGACTGGCTGATTCCAGGCAAAGCCGCAGCTTTTGCTGCAATTTGTTTCAAGTTCAGGTGCACCGGAGAATTATCAGCATACGTTTTGAGTCGCGTTATGACAGATCCAGCACCCCTTATTTGCCAATCCAATTTGGCAAGGAGACTGTCTAGGCGATATTGAGACTTCTTGTGTCTGAATTTGAGACACGGCTCGCTTATTCGTGGCAATCCCGCATCTATAGCTGGCACATGCTCAAAGTTCAGGTGCACCGGAGAGTCCTGGGCACCTATCGTCATGACTGTCACTGCATAATTGCCAATCCCATTCCGCAATTAACTCAGTCGACACAATAATCGAGTTCCAGTGTCAGAATATGAGACATGGGCTCACTTATTCGTGGTAAAGCTGCAGCTTATGCGGGAATATCATAGTCATTCGGGCACACCTCAGATCGGCATCCCAGAGCATCGGAGACTGAGACACGGCTCGGGTATTCATGGCGAAGCTGCACCTTTCCCTGCTGGGTATGTCCTGGTCTATGATTGAAGTTCAGGCACAACTGAGATCTGCAATCCAGTCCTGAATAACATTCTTGGATTTCTAAGAGGTCAACTTTGGCAAGCTGCGACTCATTATGAATGTCTCATTCCAGGTCAGGCACGCCTCAACTGCAACAATAAGCCTCCAAAGCGCATATTCCCCACTTCATAGTGCTCTTTGTATTTTAGTTTGCTTCATTCTCATCATGTTTTCTTCGGCTTTGAATCAGTGGACGCTGTGCACACAGATTGTCATCTCTCAAGACACAGCACATTCAGGTGCAGGCGGCTCATCCCGCTCGCCCTCTGCTAATATATCAATCTATGCTTGATCGGTATGTGAAGGCCGCCGCTGAAATGCCTTTAACTGATAGCTCCAGGTCACCTGTCCTTTGGAGGAAGGCAGCCCTGCACAACTAAACCATAAATGCATAGATCTGGCCAATTATCAACCTCACTTAACTCAATATTGCCTAGTAGTATGTTTGGACCTCTGCATCCAAATCCTAAAATAGCTTCTGCATCATCAAGCTCTGTCAAAAGAGCTGCAGCTCGAGAGCGAGAATCTCAAAAGACAGATTCTGCTCAGCGACTCTACAAGATGGCCGGCAACTCCCGCTCACCCATGTACCGCACTTTCTCAAAGAGGTCTAAGTTCTCAATGCTTGGAATGCAGACTTAACTCGATTCGGGCTAAATGTATGTTTGGGCCGCCAAAACTTGTATCTGAAAATAGATTATGTGAACCGATTTCCATCATGGGAGAAGTTCGAAGAGAGCGACTCTTGAAAGCTCGAGTGATGAAAAGACAACTTCGAAGATTGCAATTAACTTTCAGAGTAAGGCAACCCTGCAATCCCCAGCGAATCAATCTTATTGTAACCATTTAATCTTCGGTGCACCTCAATTCCCCGGAACTGCATGCATGCATGCAATTATCATTCCTATGCCCGCTGTGAGATGACGTCTCACTATGCATTCATACTTATCGTAGCATATAGCTTTCAACCTCAACATTTATTTCAGCCTATATTGTAGTACAGACTCATAATGAATATGTGATTTAACGGTGTGCAACTTACTAGATATGAGGCGCAAAATCTGAATGTGAGTGAGTATTTATGACTCATTTGTTAGCAATCTTGGCATCGACGAGTGCTTGAATCCATAAGATTACCCCTGAATCATCCATTGTATCTTACCATATTTTCTCTACGCCTGTATCTATGCGTGTATCTCTCCTTCATATACCAATTCTCTCCCTCCTCCATCGACTGCAACATTGTTATGAAGGATATTCTGCAGACACAGCCCAGATGAACACATGAAAGGGAAGTTCTGCTTACGATATTGCCTTATCGACTGCTAACTTAGCTGCAGCATCCTGATACAATAGGCTATCGTGAATATACGAGTGTCCTTCCGGCGGATATACCACATACGGAGATTCATAATTCCCCTCGATCGATAACAAACTCAGTATGACCCCCTTGCAACTCAGCTGTCACTCATTGAGTTCTGCAGATTCACAATGCTGCACCAATTCTATGCCATGCGGTCACGTCAAATGCTCGAGCATTCACGCATAATTACTTCGTATAGAGGAGTCATATGCAGGGGCACACGTTTTCATTCAGGTTCTCAGTGCTCCATTTGGCCAGCACCAAGGGTTAGTTATTGTCGCGAGTTTTCTTCCGGTGCGTCTCGTTCAGGTGCGTCTCGTTCAGGTGCGTCTCGTTCAGGTGCGTCTCGTTCAGGTGCGTCTCGTTCAGGTGCATCTCGTTCAGGTGCATCTCATTCAGGTGCCTCTTGTTGTATTCTATGTGCGTTGGCTTCAGCTAACCTCCAATTCTTGCATCCATACAGATTGTTGTTGATAGGAGAGTTGCTAACATTCGGCATTAGGAATCCATCCATTCCGGCGCACCTGACAACGAATCCATCCATTCCAGTGCACCTGACAACATCCTAAATCACAACAGCGGACTGCCGTCCTTGATATAAATATGAACCATTGAAGTCATCTCCCTTGAAACCTTCAAGACCCGCCTCGAATTGCATCCTCCTCGACTATGTCTAACTTCTTGCTCCATTTATCCTGATATTCTATTGCACTTAATCTTGTATTTACTGCTTATACACTCTCTCCCACATTCCCCAACTGTCTATCTTCATTGCATCAAATGGAACCTACGCCCAGCCAGGTGAGGAATCACTATTCACAGAAGAATCAAGAAGCACGCCTAGAGAGAGCACTCGCATTCGAGAAAGCAACCAATCTTCATTTCCCATCAAATGTTTGCCTTCCAATTATCTGCCTTCGTGCATCATATTGCAGATGACTAATATCCCCGATTTCATTCATGAAGCAGGGTGATGATACCGATCAGGACATCGGTGATGGCGAAAGTGAGGGCGAAAGTGCGGACACCGGAGAGTCCACGTTATCATCCAACATCGAAGAAGATGATTTGTGTCACCAGCAGGAGGTCCTACTTCTCGGCCAGGCGCACTGGGACAAGTCATTACGAACTACAAGGGTTCCATTGCCAAAGAAACGTAGCCATGCCGATACTGTTATTGCACGCCCTCTGCTTCCAAATTCCCGAAAACCACCTGGGTCAATGGCACCTCCACAGCTCAAACGCGAAAAGTCAGCCCTTCGCAACAAGTCATCCGAGTCTGACCGTGCACCATCCGCCCAGGTGCTACCGCAACCCAAGTCTAGTGGTGACCAGAATGCTCCATAACCCAAGGCCAGTGCAGATCAGAACGTTCCACAACACCAAAAGGCTACTTTTGAGGTAGCGAAAAGGTTCATGGAAGTAATTGTATTCATGAGGACTCCTTGGCCAATAATATCCGATGACAAGTACTCGATGGTTGAAGAGGCTTGGAAACTTGCCATTGAAGCTCAGGATCGTCAGCGGGCATTGGCAGGTGCTCCTGCAGGTACACCATCTGTGTGTCAATTGCCCAGCGGTCCATCTCTCAAAATCGATCTGCAAACACGAGAAGCTGTAAGTCTTGGATTCTGATTTATGATCCTCTATCAGATTTACGATGTTGACTACACCCCAAATTATACATAGTTGAAACTGAAGATAAGTACCATTCGAGGACAGTTGGTAGATGGGGCACAGCGCACTGTTGTCCGTAGTTACCAGTTGGATTTGTGCTCTGAGACTGAGCTTCGGATTCAGGTTAAGGAGCTCCTGTTCAACAATGCATATCTCTCCCAGGTCGTTGATGATATGAAGTCATGGTTCCCGCGAATGGAAGTGCTTGATCTCATTTACCATCAATTTTTCTTCACGGCCAATAGCTTCGGGCGCCAGCCAACGACATCCCAGGATTTCCAACCTCTCGCTCCGCAGACTTTAGCGCTGGTAGCCGCAGCTATTCATTGTGCACTGTCTGAATATGCAGGTGGGAAGAAGGCCACAGTTATGTTTTCTCAAGATGTATATCGAGGTACATTTTGTCCATCCCCTATGATAAATTTTACTCCGGAAGCCACTGCACTCATCAATCACACATTAGTGGGCCGCTTCAAACCCCCTCCCACCACCATGTGGCGCAACTCCACCAGGATAGGCGCTCCTCAATCCCCATCGGCGCTCCTCAGCCTAGATTCACTCTCTTCTATATCCTTCCGCAGTCAATTCCTCCTCTTTTGGCGCTCATCCGGTGGGATAGGCGCTCCTCAATCCCCGTCGGCGCTCCTCAGCCTAGATTCACTCTCTTCTATATCCTTCCGCAGTCAATTCCTCCTCTTTCGGCGCTCCTCCGCTGGGATAGGCACTCCATAATCCCCTCTGTCTTGATTTAGCGCTCCTCTTTTTCATTGCGTGCTCTATACCCCCCATTTCCGCGCTCCTCAGCCTGGGATGGGAGCTCCCCAATTCCCACCAGCGCTCCTCGGTCTGGGTTGTCACTCCATTAATTCATTACTCACTCCTTACCCCCCCAGTCTTTTCGGCGCTCCTCTGCAAGTTTGGACGCTCATCAATCCCCATCGACGCTCCGCAGCATAGATTTGGCACTCTTCTATTCCATTCCGCCCTCCTGCAACACAGCACTTCCCATCTGGCGCTCCGTTTGTCCCTGGTAGCTGGTCCCCTTTTTCATCTGACTATATCATATTGCCTTTCAAACCCCAGTTTAGATTTGCAGCTAGCTAGCATCTCATTACACCTTTGTTAGATATCACAAATCGAGCCAAACGACATTGGAATTCAATTTCAGCCACTCGCCAGGTACGAATAATCAGCAAATACTAGGAGCGCCTCCAGCTTCTTTGCGCCATTGATAAATTATGTGTTCCTGCTTTCGTTGGCCCTGATGAGATGGGAGAAGTAGTGGATGACATCGACACCATGTTTGATTGATATCATTTGTCTGTTTAGTCAGGTTATTGTTTCGGTGTACCTGCGTTTATGTTTGAATCACTTGCCTTTTTCTTTGGTACCATAATGTAGCGAGGCAATTAATACAGTGTTGAAGAAGATGGTAGCTAGTATGATTCAGAATTGATAATGAACAATAATCCATGCATCATATTCGCCGTTGAGGGAAATCGATTGCTTGTGGACATCTGGAAAGTCTCAGAGAATGCCTGCAGTCCTCCCAATGAATATCTATACGAACCAAGGCATCTCTCAGAGTGTGTTTGTGATTTCCGCATTGGTTCGTTGACACTTTCAGGTGCACCCAAAGTTCTCTCCGGTGCTCCCACGTGTTCCCAAACTTATCACAATCACTCCCAGTTACTCCTGTACCAGTCATCAGAGATCCCAGTTACTCTGAAGGCCGGCCGGAATGCCCTCCTAGGGTCTGAGACTCTCCTGAAATTGACGCTTCTAAGTTTACACTCCACATCCTCTCAGACACTCCTGGAGTCTTCCAGAGACTAAAATACATTTTGCTGATGTTGGAGGCCGTTGTGGTGGAACAATGGAGCAAGAAGGCAGAGATCCCACCGTCAACACTCCGCCACACCTCTCGGGACATCCAGACGGAATTCATGAAAAAGAGTGGTTCTGGATCGATGAACATAGGATTTGGGTGAGAAGATCTGATACTATCCCGCGTGGAGGATCCGCATAATCTCAGACAGAGCAAGTGGGAACAGAAGTTGGGAAAGATCCAGTGTGTATTTTGATTGTATGATAAGATGAGATGGAAATGAGATGATGTCTATCTACTCCGGGATCTGCCGAAGATATACTCCCCGTCACTCTGTCCACCCCTGTTACCCCTGTATCTCTGTACACCTGCCGTCGCTCCTTGAAGATGTACTTGGAGGCTGTGATCGAGCGTGTTTGGAGATGCACTTGGAGACTGGAATTGAGTGAACTTAGAGATGCACTTGGAGGCCGGGATCAAGCTAATTTAGAGATGCACTTGCTGACCCAGAGATAGAGTGAACTCAGAGATGCACTTCGAGGCCATGATTGAGTGGGTTTGAAGATGCAGTTGGAGGCTGGGATCGAGCGAGTTTGGAGATGAACTTGGAGACAGAGAGATCCAGTAAACTCAGAGATGCACTTGGAGGCTGTGATTGAGCGAGTTTCGAGATGCACTTGGATGCAGAGATCAAGTGAACTCAGAGATGCACTTGGAAGCCATATTTGAGCGTGTTAGGAGATACCCTTGGATGCCATGATCGATCAAGATTGGAGTAGTACTTGGAGGCAGTTGATCTGGAGGCAATTGATCAGAAGGAGGTTGATCTGGAGGCAATTGATCTGAATGGGTTCAATCTGGAGGCAGTCAATCTGCCGGCAGTGAATCTGGAGGCAGTGAATCTGGAGGCAGTGAATCTGGAGGCAGTTGATCGGGAGGCATGTGCAATGGAAGCTGAGACACTATTCATTCGTTAACTCGTAATTGTGGGAATGTGGAGAATTGAGTAGAACAAGGTCCGCTGGGAGCTGAGAGACTGGCTGGGAGTGGGAGACAATGGAGCTTGGGATTGATGCAGTATGTGGTGCGTGCTGTATTCGGTGTATGCTGTACTCAGTGCCAACTCTTGATCATGGCAGGGCGAGATAGAGATGGTTAACTTATCTTCGAGTTCTTAGGTGGCAGTTGAGTTGAGGACGAGAAGGAGAGAGATGAGAAGTGATGGGGGACATGATCATGAGAAACTGGGACTTACAGATTGTTGTGTGCGAGTCAATATACCATCCCCAATCCGGCATTTACAAGTCGCGATCTGGCGTGTAATTACAGCGATTCGAGGTCTTCCCAACCCAATCAGGCAAGTCGTACCCCTGATATCTCATTTCCGCTCGTATCCTCCGAATTGTTCTCATCTTTATCCCTCATCTCTCTCATTCACGTCGACAACTCTATCATCATCGCAGAACACAAAGTTAACTCATCCCTCTCTATCTCTGCATGGCATGATCATTAGTTGACACTGAATACAGCATACACCAAGTACAACACCCACCGAGTACAGCATACACCGGGTACAGCATCCACCCAAGATTGTTTCTCTTCCCTTCATTCTCGTGATAACAAGCTGACCCCTGAATGTAGCCTCAGCTTCGGGTGTGCCTCCCTACATGATCGACCGCCATCAGCCAGCTCGCCATGTGTGCCCAAACGTAATGTCACCTTATCACATTCAGTTTGCAAGTCAACGAAGTGATGGATAGAGTCTCAGCACCCGGTGTGCCGTCCATTGAAAGCCTCCAAGTACTTTTCCAGTCTCGCACCATCACAGCCTTCCTAGTGTATCACCATACTCACTCGATTAGGCCTCCAAATTCGCACGATCGTGGCCTCCAAGTGCATCTCCAAACTCGCTCGATCACGATCGCAGAGTGCATCTGTAAGTTCACTCGATTACGGCATCCAAGTGTATCTCCAAGTACACTCGATTACCGCCTCCAAGTGCATGTCCATACTCGCTCGATCATGGCCTCTGAGCGTATCTCTGTATCAGCATAATGTAGTTCAGTCACTGGAAGCCTCCAGGAGTGTCTGAGAGGATGTGGAGTGCAAACTTAGATGCATCAATTTCAGGAGGGTCTCAGACCCTAGTAGAGCATTCCTGCCGGCCTTCAGAGTAACTGGGATCACTGATGACTGGTCCAGAAGTACCATGGGAGTGATTGTGAAATATTTGGGAACACATCGGAGCACTGGATAGAACTCTTGGTGCACCTGAGAGCATCTGGGAGCACCGGCAACCAGCCTGGGAGCACCGACAACAAGCCTGGGAGCACCTGGGAGCGCCTGCGACAAGCCGCGGAGCCCCGGCAACATGTCTGCGAGCCGCGGCGACCAGTCTGGCAGCACTGGCAACAAGTCCACGAGCCCCGGGGACAAGTCATAGAGCACCGGCGACAAGTCTTGGAGCACCGGCGACAAGTCTGGCAGCACCTCGAATCACAGTAGAGCAGTCTGGGAACAAAATCTTCTTTGGGAACGCTGCTGGTGAGCCTGGCAATCATAGCTACTACTTATCGTGCAACAATTATTAAAATTCATGTATTCAGTTTGTATTCTCATCTATGTATCTATATAGCTACCCATCTACACGTGGTATATCCAGACTGGCTGCAGGTCGTGCTAGGGAGTAATTCGAGGT
>Ga0307515_10024444_pt1 | contig 10527 bp, 5 predicted proteins | sample 17_EM_MG_FD_194513 | JGI IMG/M metagenome (GOLD analysis project Ga0307515, IMG submission 194513) | Populus trichocarpa ectomycorrhiza microbial communities from riparian zone in the Pacific Northwest, United States - 17_EM | ecosystem: Host-associated > Plants > Roots > Unclassified | place...
TAACTGGAATTATTATTTCTATAAAAAAAACATTTTATAATTATTAAAACAAGTTAAAAAAATATCAAAATAGTATGTTTATATTTTATGTGCGATTGAAAACTAAAAAAATTATAAATATGATAAAATCATGTTTAAAATCTAATTAAAAACTTTAAGAACAAGAAACAATTTGAATCAAATTTCCAAAAACAATTTATTACTAGTGTTATTATTTTCACATCAAATACATAATATGAGATGGCATGCCCGCGCGCTGCTGCGGGTTTATAAAATAAATATATTTGATAATGTTATAATTGTGAACCAGTGCTAGATAATTAATAGAAAATTAATGTATGATGAAGCCAATATTTCATGAAAGAAAAAAAATTTGTGTTGGTGATTAAAAACTTAGAGACTGAACAAAATGATTTATAGCAATCCACAGTGTTTTGTGAGGAAAGATACCGTGCTTTTGCCACATGATTTAGCTTTTCTGTTAATAAAAAGCTAAAACAATTACAAAGCTAAATTCTCTACCAACTTAATATTAAAAAAAATCAACAAAGATAATTTTGCAAGGAAAAAAACCCATGAGGAAAAACGTTGTAGCAATTGACAATGTTTTGTGAGGAAAACTACAATGTTTTCCTCAATACAATCAACAAAGATAATTTTAGAAAGAATCATAAAAAAAATCATTTATAGAAATACTGTAGTAATTTACAGTGTTTTGTGAGGAAAACAACAACGCTTTTCCCATATGATTTAGTTTTATTATAATTATAATTTTTAACCAACTCAATATTCAAAAACAAAATCAACAAAGATAATTTTGGAAAAAATCATAAAAAAAATCATGTGGGAAAACACTACAGCAATTCACAGTGTTTTAAAGAAAAACAATTACAAAGCTAAATTCTCAAGAAGCTCAATATTAAAAAAATAAAATCGACAGAGATAATTTTTGAAAAAAAAACACAAAAAAACAGGGACAAAAAAACCATGCTGGAAACACTGTATCAATTCACAGTGTTTTATGATGAAAGCTATAGTGCTTCCCCACATGATTTAGCCTTATTTGTAATGACTTATAATTGTAATTCTCAACCAGCTTAATATTAAAAAAATAAAATTGACAAAGATAATTTTAAAAAAAATCATAAGAAAAAAAAAACTATGTGGAGAAACACTGTAGCAATCCATAATATTTTGTGAGGAAAGCTATAGTGTTTTCCCCACATGATTAAGCTTTATTACAAAGTTAAATTCTAACCAGCTCAATATTAAAAAAATAACATCGACAAAGATAATTTTTTAAAAAAATATTATAAAAAAAAGAAAAACACAAAAGAAACTGGAAAAAAACCAAGTGAGGAAAAACTGTATCAATCCATAGTGTTTTGTGAGGAAAGTTACAGTGTTTTCCCCACATGATTTAGCCTTACTTGTATTTACTTGTAATTATAATTCTTAACCAGCTTAATATTAAAAAAATAAAATTGACAAGACAATTTTAGAAAAAAACAAAAAAAACTATGTGGGAAAAAACACTGTAGAAATCCACAGAAATTTGCGAGGAAAGGTACAGTGCTTCCCTCACATATTGTAACTGTAATTCTTAACCAGCTCAATATTAAAAAATAAAATCCAAAAAGATAATTTTAGAGAAAATCATAAAAAAAACAAAAAAAAAAACTATGTGGAGAAACACTGTAGCAATCAACAATGTTTTAAAGAAAAAAAATTACAAAACTAAATTTTCATTTGGCTCTTACTTGTAATTGTAATTCTTATCAGCTTAATATTAAAAAAAAAATTAACAAAAACAATTTTAGGAAAGAATAAAAAAAACAAAAAAAAACTATGTGAGAAAAAATATCGTAACAATCCATAGTAATTTGCGAGGAAAGCTACAGTGCTTCCCTCACATATTATAACTGTAATTATTAATCAACTCAATATTAAAAAATAAAATTGAAAAAGATAATTTTGGAGAAAATCATAAAAAAAAAACCACGTGGAGAAACACTGTAGCAATCAACAATGTTTTAAAGAAAAAAAATTACAAAAAAAAATTCTCAATCAGCTCAATATTAAAAAACTAAAATAAAAAAATATAGTTTTGGAAAATAGAAAAATAAAATAGAAAAACCAAGTGGAAAAACACCGTAGCAATCCACAGTATTTTTAAAAAAAAATTACAAAGCGAAATTTTTAACCAGCTCAATATTAAAAAAGTAAAATTGACAAAGAGAATTTTAGAAAAAAAAAAAAGAAGAAAAAAGCAAAAAAAAAAAGAAAAAGTGAAAAAAAAGAAAAACAAAAAAGTAGAAAAAAAAGGGAATGCGTGGATGTGGGTGAACAGTGAATTCCCCACAACCTTTAGCTTATTACTTAATTTGAAAAATACTATTAAAATCAAATAAAAATTTATAATATTATTTAAGAACCATGTCAAAAATAAAAAGTAAGTGAATCAACATAATAAACTTTTTTCTTATTGCAAAAATAAAAAATAAAGATAAAAAAAAAGACATAAAAGGGTTAGACTTAACGCTTGGCCCTTAGTATCAGACCATATGCTTAACCTTACTTTAACTTTTTTTATTAAGGTTGATTTTTAGAAATTTTTTTTAAAACAAATGACATATCATCTGTCATGATAGATGATACATTATCCGCTTACCTAATTTCATGTAGTCAAAGTGGTTGAAAACACTCAACAAACCTCAATAAACCCATTTGTATCCTTAAAATAGCGAAAAACTAGTTAAAATCCGAGAAATCAAACTGAGATCACAAATCTTTTCAAGCTGTAATCTATCTATTCCAGCAAGATGAGAACCCAAACTACCACTATCAAATACTTCTCGTTAAATGAAACATTCGAACACTAAACTTGATCATTTTGTTTACCGGAATTGCTACAACTAAATACTTCATCTCTCTAATACTATTTTCTAGCATGTCACTCTCTCTCTCTCTCGTATTGGTAATGAAAAAATATAAAAATAAACTTTAAGATTAAAATAAAATTATGCAAATTTTGGATTTAACATATATTATTATGATGTATTACATTTGAGTCTTTTGTCTTTTAAATTTAAAAATCTATCATAATTTTAAGGCTAATTTCATTGATTAGACTAAAAAAAAATTAAATTAAACAAAAAAAAAAATCAAGAGCTTTACTGTTATTTTAAACAATAAAGTTTTATATCAAACTCCATATGTTTTAGTTGTTTAGGTATTATTATGTTGAACTAGTAACTTTGTATCCTAAATTATAGTATTTAACTACTAACTTTGCATTTTGTTACAATTATAATCAAATCAATTTAAAGAATCAATTTGAAATTGATTTGATTAATTAGTAATTGAGTTAAAACTTAGTTTAGTTTTTATTTTTTTTAAAATCTCTGAAACTGTATCAACTAAAATTAACATGTTTAATCTTAAACCCTCACAAATAAAATAAAAAAAAGAAGTCAAAATCAACACAGTTTTTTTTTTTAAAATGAAAAATGAAAACTTGGGGCCTCTCATCCCATGTTATTTCTGTGGTTCTAAGGGTAAGTTAGAATATGGGTTAATGATGGCCGTCGTGTCTAGTATATGAAAGGCTCCATTTTGCCTTCTCTTTAAAAGGGAGGTGAAGTGACAGCAATATTGTCTGTCTGATTCCATTTTGCGGAGAAATTTCATCATCATCAATGGCAACTTCACCGTTACAAAGCTCAGGAATGCTATCAAGAGAACAGTTGCTTTATCTCTTTAATTCCTTCTCTCAACTCACTTCCCAGCCTGGTAATTCAAAATCCCCCCCTTTCCTTTTCTTTTTCCTTCATTGTAACTATAAATTTACCATTTTCATATAAATACTCTTTGTTAGATGTAAAGAAAAGGATCGCTGATGCCGTGAATGACAAACAGGTGAGTGTTTTTATAATAAAAAATGATGGGTTTGCCCTTTGATTAACAAGTATCGCTTCTGTTTGTCAAACTTTGAGATGGGATTCTTAATGCAGGAAGCTGTTGCTGCTACCACTACAATCCAGGAATCTATATTTTTGGAAATGGGGGTTGGTGAGTCTGTCCCGGAGTATCTTTGAATTTCTCAATAAAATTTTCCAGATGGGGGTTGCTCATTTTCAAAATGCTGGGTATTGGTACTCTTGCAAAGCAAATGCGGTTAGGACTTTTGTTAGGGCAGGGGTTCGAGTCTTATCTTTGAAAATCCATTTTTAATCTAAAAAAGTGATATGGTTGGTTTAGCTTGGTTGGATTGGAAAGTGCACTGTCGCTTGACTTGTATGTGCATTTCGTGGGTAACTAAATCTGTTGCACTTGCTTCATTGTGCTTGGGCTGAACATACAGTCGTTGAGGCTTGTTGATAGAATGTTGTGTTCTTTCCTCGTATGTTCTCATGGGCTACAAGTTGCTGATGTAACTTTTTATTTGTTATTTTCTTTGCCTTTGTTACAGCAATCTCATGGAGATCTATCAGTATTTAGTCTTGTTCTTAGAGCTTTGGAAATTTTATTGCTGAACCACGCATCTCTTTTCTTTTTTGTAGATAGCGAATGCATCTGCAAAGTGAAACATTACCTCTAAGTAAATTCTTAATTGCAATTCATCTTAAAATAGGGCAAATGAAGCTCAATGTGACGGATAGTGCATTATAGATTTGTGGAGGGGATAGCTGCTATGCTTTCATAGCAGTTAAACTGATGTAGGGGTCATCTCGCTTTGGACTTTTTTACATGAATATTTTTTATCCTTTAAAGTCCTGTTTTTGGTATTCAAGATATCACTAGCATCTCGACTTGTATAGGTAAAGTGGTCATTCTCTTTTTGGAAATTGACTACTCTTAGTTGGAAAGTTCTGACTATTTTAGCTTTCATGCCATGATGACAGACATTGAAAGATCCATTCAGTTATTCTGACTCACATTTGTTATTCTTCAATACTGGTGCAAGTTTTGTGCTAAGAAGTTAAAGCAATCTGATATCATGAAAAATACTGTTTTACTATTGCAGATCCAAGTTTTGGTATTTCATGCTTGGGAAAAGTGAACGTGGTCTATGAAAATGATCAGGATTTGATGATTCGCTTTTACAAATTTGTTGCAAAGTATGTTGTCTCTCTGTCTCTGGTACAGATTTCTGATTGAGTAATTTTTGTTAAGCCATTGGACAGCATATGAGTATTCTGCATTTTTTTATGTGAACTATTATTACTTTTAAAGAGGACACAAACATATGAGATAGTACAAGAACCCGCCATTAGTTTTCTATGATCTTGTACAGGGACCCTCATTTTTTTTTTACCTGTGATGTACAGCATCATCTCTCCAGCCTCCACTGTAAAAGTTATTGTCATTTTAAGGTTTAGGCCTTTCACAAATTTTTTAAAGATGTAAAAAGCAGTGCCTCTTTTTTCCTTAGGTAACAGTTGCTGTCATGTGAGCTCTTACATTTTCCCAAGGAGTTGAATGTAGTCTGAGCTTTTTTTCTCTCCAACAGCATGCGATTTTTTTCAACTTTCCAACATTTTTCTGGCTGAAATTTCCCTTTCCAAGTAAAGATACCATTGATAAATCTTGAACTCTACTGGGCCTATGGAAGATCGATTTTCTCTTTGGCATGAAATGTAATTGTTGTAGAAGATTCCTTTCCAATGGGGGTGGAAGATAGAAATGCAGTTTTCATTGCTGGGAATGAAAAATGAGCAACTATATGGATGGGGTTACATACATGAAGTTTTATGCATGATAGGGACAATACTAATGGCGATTATGAAATAAAACTGATAGACAATGCAAATGCCTTGGATAACAAGCTGAATTGGTTGAGGGTCAGGGACTCTGTTTTACTCATCTCCTGTAAGCACATGTTTAGGACTTAGTAAGTAAGGGTGTTTATTTTCGTATTTTCTAGTCACAATGGGAAAAACCCTGATGACATACTTGACCATTCCTTTTATATTATTGTCACTGAGATGGATTTACTTAAGGAACATGACTTGTCTTTATCAATGCTCTCCTTATTGGAGAATTACGTTTACTGTCTGCATTGTTTCCGAGTTCTTTCCTCACAGTGCCTTTACTTTTTATTCCAAAAAAGTTGATGTCATTTATGATGTCCCTGTTTTCATGAGTTGAAACAGATGTTCCATTTACATGCACTGGTTTTTGCAAGGGATTGGATTATCTGATTCTGTATTTTTGGTGTTGATATGCATTGAAATGACAGCGAAGAAATGGCCTGCGATGAAGCTGAGCTTGGACCAGATGAGTTTGCTGGAAAAATGCACTATCAACAAAAACTACAGGAGCAGGTAAAATCTAGTTGAATTTTGGTATTAGAGGTTGGTTGAAGATGGATACAACTAAATGGTTGGGAATTTTTTTTGCAGCAACTAGAGATGCTAAAGCACATGCGCAAATTTCACCTGGATGATCAATCTGCAATTCTTGAGAAGGTAAATGCCTGTGTGAGTCATTTTCTCATTCACTTTAGCAGTTTTTGCTCAAAGATAAAAATGCAAACCTCAGGGCTGTAAAATTTATTTCATTGGACATCATTCTGGTGACATGTTATTTAATGTTCATTTGCTGCTCATATTTTGGAAATTCTAACAACAATTTAGTTATGAAACAATTGATCAATTTCACTGGGAAGGGACCTCTTAACATCTGTCAACTCTTTCTTGTGTTATGCAGTTGCATCAGCAGATGGAAAATGCCAATTTTGAAGGTGAGGCATCAGTTTTGTCACCTGAACAAGTTCAGGAGACTGTTCGAAGAAGGGTTTCACCGCTGTTTCAGCCTAGGTAGATTGACACTCAATTTGTCTGTATTCTAGTTTCATTCTGGGCTGCGACGTTCCGCATGTTTCTAATGTAAGCTCATTGTTGTAGCAGCTAGTTTTCGTACATAGCTAACTATTGCTGTTCACTCCTTTTCCGATCCACGTTATTTCATGTTCTTTTTGCACGGGATCGTGAGGCATCTAAAGTGGCGATTGATGATATCCTGCATAGGCCTCAATCCCCAACATGGCCTAATTAGCAAACGATTCCAAAATTCAGTTGACTATTGAAGTGTTTCTGTTCTGGTCCACTCCTCTAACCTTTACTACTGAAGGATGTAGGCGTATCAAAACAGTGCTCACTTCAGGTTAATTCATGCAACATGGGTCATGCTAGGTAGCTTGATGCTAATACATTTCAAGAGCTTTCATTTCCCAAAGCAATGAAAATTATGCAATTAAAGCACATCCAAAATAAGTGATCATATACGTTCACTTGCTAAATGGATCAGAATCTTTTTCTTACTTGGATTTTCAAGAACCTACATGAAGTAAAAACATTGGCAGAGGTCGTGCTGAGTTCAGTCAATGGAAAACGATCGTCAATTAATGATGGGAGCGCTCGACACCAATATTAAAAAGCCTGCTCCCTCTCGTTAATGATGGGAGCGCCTGTCATCCAGCCGCCACGTTCGGTTGATACCATATCAGATTGGGCTGAGTTCTCCCATCCCAAATCCCTAACATGATCCTCGCGTTAAGATTCATATGCCTGGTCCCCGTTAAGTTATGCAAAGACGGCGTTTTCTTTTCTCAAATGGTGTAAGTATTGATACATATAATACATAGTTCCCACACTTAGCATCAGGTTGAGATGGCCGAGTTGGTCTAAGGCGCCAGATTAAGGTTCTGGTCCGAAAGGGCGTGGGTTCAAATCCCACTCTCAACATTTCTTTTTTCCCTTTTTTTTACATGTTTTCTAATGATTCAAATTCACTTCCGAGTTCTAATCCCAAAATTCTAAATTAATTTTAGAATTAAGAAAAACTCAGTTGATCGGAGTATTTCTTCGGTGTCTAATTTCTGAGCAGGCAATTCCAAATCCAATGACCATCAATTGCTTGTAATTCATTGCTTTTCTTGTAAATTAAAGAACGATCAGGATTAATTTTAGACAATTTAATTGAAAACTTATCTTGAAAAACATCGTACACCTTAAAAAGAAAAACATAACTCTCCTTGTTTTGTCTCAAATGGCCTCCCACAGACTGATAAATCATGACATGCACTCCTCCACATGAACAAACATGGTTATAAGAACATTAATAGACGGTCCATCTTCTAATTATATCTACGAAACATCAACAAGTATAGTTAAATTTAATTCGATGTCATACATGATTTGAATTCAATTAATAACTTATCATAATTTTTATATTTAAAATAAAATATTAAATCACATAATTAAATTTAATTATTTTGTTGGGAACACCTATAGAATTGAATAGAATTAGTAATTTTTACTATTTTTCTAAAGGTTATTTATTTATTTATATATGTGTTTAGTTCTCTTCTCTTTACTCCCATAAAAATATTTTCTGAAAGTAAGAATTTTTCATTGTATTTATTCACACTGAAGGTATTTTTTCTTCAAGAAGTAGAGAATTCATTGCACACAAAACCTTCAAGTTAGATGATAATGATAATAGCCTAGAAGCTGCGGTCGGATCAATAAAACTGTGTGTTGGTCCTGTTTGTTTTTGTGTTTTTAAAGTGTTTTTGAAAAAATTTAAAATTTTTTTATTTTTTTCTTTACTTCAAATTAATTTTTTTTTTGATGTTTTTAAATTATTTTCATGTGCTGATGTCAAAAATAAATTTTAAAAAATAAAAAAAATTATTTTAATGTATTTTTAAATAAAATATATTTTAAAAAATAATCATAACTACACTACAACAACTTAGAGGAAAAGATAACGTTCCCAGCTGCTCCTTCATCAAACCTCCAGACAGTCCAGGAACCCTTAATTTGGAAAACTTATATACCATCAAATATAATCATCCATTGATAAGAACATCTCATCATCATCATCAGTAGTGCTATTGTGATGCAACTTCCCTCCCTTTCATAGACTCGACACAGGATCCATTGATGGCAATCCTATAGATATCAAACAATTAAAGATATATTAGTTAGATATTACTATTTTATTTCATTAATCTGGCATTTATATTCTATCTTAATTAAGAGAAATTAAGGGTTTTACTTACTAGCTTTTTCTTTCTCTTGTAAGATGCGCCACTCAATTTACCGCTGCGAAGATGATATTCCTGCACACCTTCAGACTTTGCTCCACAAAAGCGAATCTTCTGAAGGTTTCACAGTTAACGATTTTTTTTTTTTTGGGGTTGAAGATGAAAAGGAAGGTATTTTTAAAATATTATTTTCAATATTAATTTTAAGATGAATTGATTTGCAAATTAGAAGCTTTTCCTTTAATTTACTTTTTGCTATTGTTTATTATTTGAATTTTATTTGCAACTTAAATCAATATCTTTAAAAAAATTTCAAATACAAGAATTAATTTAACATTTAAAATTAAATTAAATTCTAAGAGTTTTAAATAGCCTGGAAATAAATCTAGACGAGCTCACCATGTGATTGATGTCTTCAGTGCTCTCCCTCTTTGATTCATCAGAACACGAATACAATCTTAATGGGCAACAACTATGGTTTCCATCATACTTCTTCCTCTAAGATCCGTTAGGTTGCTTACTTTTGTGGGTGGCGATATTTTTTTTTAATTATTCACGTGTGATGTCTAGGTTAATTTGTGTAAATCTTCACTAATTTTGATCATTAATATTAACAATTATATGGTTCGAACTTGAAATCACGGGGGTAAACTTTTTAATCCTAAACTTTTACAACTAAATCACCTATTAGATGGTTTGTGGATGACAATATTGATGTATAGAGATACATTCATCCACGGGATTAACTTGTTACATATATATGATAGTTTTTAAACTACTTTGATCAGGTTTTATTTTCTACATATAAAATTTAGATATTTTAGTGAGTTGACCTATTATATGATTGATCTGGTCAGGTCAATTATATATATATATTAAAATGACATTGAATATACTATGATAATTAAGTAAAATTGATATAATAATCAATAAATTAATATGAAAACCTAATAATCTAGATTTATGTAAGATCTCAGATCAATTATGATATATATGGATTTGTACCAATTACAGCTCTCAAATACACTACATTAACAATACTCAATTACATTTTTTTTAATTTCCATTTTTTGGATGAAATCTCTCAATTCTATGAACTATCAAGCAACCCTCCTCCAACACGTTTGAAACCAAACTTGAAATATTTGAGCATGCATGTTTCATCAAAGGCTATTCGTGAATTAGGAGTACATTCCCAACAAATTATTTACAATTATTTTTCTAGAATTCGAATCTTGAATCATACAAGCTAATCTTGCATAGCTTCTTATGACATATTCAATGCTAGTAATGGAGATCGGCAAAAGAACAAGAACAAGAAATATGGCAAAGGAGGGACCAGTTTGAAAATCAAAAGAGTATAGGCACGAAATGTACCTTTGCCCTCCCTTTCTCCATCTAATCCATCACACTCTCACGTGAATACCTTTCAAAAGATAAAGCTCTCAATGGGCGCGCCGCGCGGCCGCCGC
>Ga0307515_10024445_pt1 | contig 10527 bp, 5 predicted proteins | sample 17_EM_MG_FD_194513 | JGI IMG/M metagenome (GOLD analysis project Ga0307515, IMG submission 194513) | Populus trichocarpa ectomycorrhiza microbial communities from riparian zone in the Pacific Northwest, United States - 17_EM | ecosystem: Host-associated > Plants > Roots > Unclassified | place...
CCTTGGAAGAGAAGAAAGAGAGTTTGACTTTGGACACTGTTTATTTTAGTATCTAGCTAGTAAGCAATACATTAATCATAAGTTGGATATAGATTATTTGATACATCTAGCCATTGTTAGAACTTAAATTGTATTTTATCTTTCTGACAGTGGAAGCTCCACATATTTGAGCTCAAGGAAGATACATGATACTGTTCAGTCATTAATTTTTCTTGATGGGCCTTCGGTTTTATATTTCGATTTGATGGGAAGGCTATTGGCTAAGATTGTGTTTTTATTGGAATTTAGCTTGTGTTCCATTCGGTCATGAGTTTTTGATATGTGATAGTTTTAGCCATCCTTTGTTGGTGCATGATGATAGGTTAGATCCAATCTCTTTGATGATTCATTCGATCAAATCAGGTTAGTCCATGTATGAGTTTGATTTAGACAACAAAGCAGGCTTGTTAGGAGCTTGTATCGGGTCTGATTTTGGTTATATTAATGAGTATGAGTTTGGGTCACGTGGGATTCAAAGTTACCTTTAGTTAAATAAGATGTTGAAATCCTTTTTCTTATAAGGGAAATTTGTTTATTATTGTCCCTATTATTTAAGAGAATATTTAATAACAAAGGAGAAAGTTACCTAATCATGCAAATAAAATAAAGGGGTTGTCAAATTTAAATTCTAGATTTAAAAGAATTATTTAATGCTAAAGATCTGACTCTCCTAGTCAAGAAAGGAAAGTGATGGACGACTACAAGAAAAATTAATTTATAAGATTTGTTTCTATGTTCTAGAAAGAAATCCTACTCCTAAAAAAAAAAAGAGTTCAACAATTAAATTCTTATTCAGATCAGATTTTCTAGAATCTAAAGGACTTTAAAAGTTGGTTAAGCAACCCTAGAGTATCTAGGGAAGTGGATCTCGGTTAAGAGTTATTTAAGCTAGGGAATTAAGATATTTTATCTTGTTTTTCTTTCTATTATATGCGGCATCAACAAGCTACTGTCCATACTTGTTGTTTTTATTATTATTTCTATGTTTGAGCTTAATTAATACTTTGGATTTCAACTAAGATCCAAGACTTGTTTGGATCAGGGTTTGGGTTTACTAGTAAAGATTTTGAATCAGTTTTTGTAAGTGGATCAATTCAGCTCATAAGGATAAATTTATTAGGGTTAATTTCTCTGAACTATTTAAACACATGCTTACCCTAATTTTCAGCATTTTTGATGAATAATACTTCCGAACTTTTTAGTTTAACATGCAAGAGAAAATTTTGTACTTTTTTATTTTAGAACGAACTGAATCTGACTTATCGAAAATTAACTGATTTCATGATATTATTTGATTTCATTTTAATAGTGTTGTTGCTTTGAGAAAAGTTTTCATCATATTATACTCTTATCAGATTTCTTTCTACTTTTCAAAATTAAATTTTAATCTTAATTGTAGATTACATTATCATGTAATCACAATGTTCGTATTAATACGAAGATCACTCAGTCCATCAAACATGTTATTTACCAGGTGCTAATAATATAGCCCGTCATTTAGCTGCTATCACGTGTGGATGAGGGCGTTAATTAATGAAGTACCAAATACGGTAACATAAAAGCCCATCTTTTTCTAACTATCTCAAACTGAAATTCTGATATAGATGCAATTGAGGTTTAATTGGAGGAGCTGTTGTTTGTTGTCCGTGTGCTATATGTCATGCATAATCCGAGTATGGAATGCTTATGTTGGCGAATATAGGAGTGGAAATTGGCGAATATAGGCAGTGGCAGTGTTGCCTGATAGGTTTGAGAGCCGGAAACCTCTTCCATTACCTTGGAGAGGTAGATAATGAGCTCTCTGAGGCAGCAGGGATTCCTGGCTGTGTGTTTGTCCACTTGAGTGGATTTATAGGTGGAAATCGAAGTTATGAAGGTTAGAGCTTCTTTAAAGGCTTAACCAAATAGGAGTGTCATCAGGGGAGATCCTATGTTCACATTCTTGAATCATTAAATGCCGAAGTCTTCTGCACCTCTAGTTAATGTTATGAAGAATCAAGTTAGTTATTGGACCTGCACATTCCAGACATGTTTGCGTGGACAATTGTTGGAACCATACATGGAGCAGCTTATAGTGCGTACTTCTGGTTTTTTAAATCAGCACATACAGAGAATGCCACGCCTCTCCTTTATTTTGAAGAGGTATGCTCTTCTGGACTTGTTAATTTACTATGTTTGAACGCATTGTAGTCACAATATCCTTTTCACAACTTCCATCATGAACAAGTTTGAAGCCTTGTTAGAAACCTTGTATATGAACTCTTTGATTGACTTGTGTTTTCTGGAGTAGTTGAGAGGAAATTTATTCTGTAGATCAAAGTCCATCACTCTTTACTGTTAGTATACCGCTAGATAGTTTAGTACTATAATTTCATATACACTGAAGATCCATGCATGCCTCTCAATGTGATTAAACTCAGTTTCAATAAATAGATCTTCCATCTGTGGTTGGACAAAATAGAGTCAGTCATGATACAAGTAAATTACCATCTCTAACGAAGACAAAACTTGAGTTTCTCTGGAAGCACCATTTGTAATACTGATGATGCTTCACTCTTCAGACTCTGCTGGCAAATCCTCTTTGAACCATGTGTAGAGACCCCCTTCTAAGTGGAAGACATTCTTGTAACCGTTTAGGACTAACAGGTAAGCTGCTATCAGTGATCTGCATGAAAAAAAAATTCATCGCTGGTAGAGTTGAAAGATAGAGAATATTAACAGTAACATTAGAATCAGAGAAGTTGACAGACCTTGACTGGTGTCCTTCAGGAAGATTTTGGGATGGCCTCATTGTACCCCCAGCTGAGCAAGCCACTATTATCTTTGCATTTTTATTGATCTTTGATTCCACAGCTGCTAGCATGTTTTAACTTGTTAGTTTTTTCTTGGTCACATAAATTGAGAATCAAAGCAATTTAGCATCTTTGTTAGATATTTCTTACTCTGCATAAACTCAGGATTTTCTTCTGTGCCAGCAAAGATGCCAAAAAAGGCAAACGCAGCACGCCTTGCAATGTCCCATGCTGTCCATTCCTTTATAAGCCTATATACTTGTACATTGATAGCTCCTGATGGATGAGCCTGAGATCAAAATAGGAAAGATAACTTAGGTTATTTGTCCTCAGAATATGCAGTTAACTCTTTTGAGCTCTGTTCATAAGCCGTCAGTTATGATTGATGTTGCTTATTCAGACATGATGATAAGACCCCTAACCTCTTTGAATTCTGCTTCTGGTCTCACGTCAAGAATCACAAACTTGTTTTCTTTCTGAAGACGCAGAGCTTCCTTCACATCTACACTCCTGACCTGGAAATAACAAATATTTTGGTTCTTAGTTCTCTCTCTGTGCGTGCACGTGCGAGTCTGAGAGACAACGGTAGGGAAAAAGGGACCTTATTCTGGAGAAGAACTTCTCTCTTAGTCTTCCAATCTTCCTCAGCTAATCTCTCCGAAGAAAGATACGAAAAAGAACTCACTCAGAGTCAAGATTGAGGATAAACACAGAAAAGACTCTATGACTTGTTGGAAACAATCATTAGGAGATCAGTGATCTTGTGTCTGTTCAAAAACCATGGGTAATCTTATTAATAAAGTCTAGGTTAGAGCAAAGTACCTGGTGATTTTGCAGGTTTTGTTGCTGCATTTAAGACTTTTAGGCCTCTTGGAAATGTGCTTGAGGATAATCTCCCCCTCAAAGATCCATTTGATCTGATAGTGAAGAAGGGTGAGCAATGGTCCTGTGTAGTCTTTGAAGAGAAAATTAGTGGTGATGATTGATAATTAGGATACAAAGAAGATGAAGATGAGTGTGAGCTGATTGAAGGAAGTGCAGCCATTTGGCAGGACTTTTAAGTCAGAAATTTGGCTGTAGTTGCTCGACGAACGAGCAGGAGTTGCTTGATTTGCTTTCTTCTCCTTGGGAGGCGGTTGAATGCTAGGAAATACGTAAATGGGCCATAGGCGTTGTGGATTTTTTTGACATTATCTCTCCCAGAAATCTGAACCTGTGGCTCTTGTTCGAGGGCTTTTGCCATGTGGATTATACGGAATCCTTTTGTTTTGTCCCTTCCCTTTTCTCACAAATTTAGTGATATCTTTCTAATGCAAAACTATTTTCCGATTAAGCACCCAAAGCATGCTACAAAAAGCTTGTAGAAGTACACATTCTCCAGGAATAACGATCAAGGAGGAGAACTTAAACGGATAAGGGGGTATTAATTAAAAAATAAATTTAAAATTATTTTAAAAAATATTAATTAGAAATATATATATATATATATATATATATATATATATATATTAAAAAAAAAGACGAAGTGCGTGGACCTTCAAGCTAAAGCCTACCTTCCTGGACTTGTTAATTTTTTTTTATTCAAAGAGGTTTGCCCACTTTTTTTTTTTAAAAAAAAAAAATAGACAAACGACACGTCATCCACTATGATATACAATGTTTTGTTGTGGCCGGAAAATTAAGGCTTTGGGTTTTATATCCAATAAAACTCATTGTTCAATTCATTTCAACCATTAAACACCTTATAACCACCCCTGGAACACCAAGAAACCAACATATGAACCTAATAAACAATTTTTTTTTTGCCAAAACCACAAAATCAAATCGAAGAAAATATTTCATCCTCGACCTAAATCTAGTTTTTAAGGATACATTGAAATTTAAAACAACCACTATAAAACTATCCTTGCCTGATGGAACTTGTTGACATCGATTTTAACATGTTTTGTGGTAAAAAAGTGTGTCAATGACGAGCTTTCTCTTTCTACACTGAAATCTGGCGGGCTCTCTTTCTCCTCTCACAAAAAAAAATCGAAAAAATCGAAAAATAAAGTTTGGTACTAAAATTAAATTTTTAAAAATTAAAGGGATTAGTTACCTAATAGTTAAAAAAGATGGGGCACTAAATGAACTTTTCAAATAAATTTTAAAGTTGCTACCTATTTTACCCATGTTTTTCACTTCAATCTTCTTTCTTTCAATTCAACCCTCCCTAATAAAACACAATTGGATACTAATTTGGGCTCAAATATGCAAAATAAATGTTCGATGATGAAATTAAAAATATTAAAAAAATTATTGTTCCAATTCATAGTGATATGTGAGATGGTGTGCAGTAATTAATGATCAGTGAAAATGGAAACATTAAAATTGTTAATGTGTTTGATATAAAGTTAAAAATTTATAACTTTAAATGTTGAAGTGATAAAATCAATGATGAAGTGTAAAGAAGTAAAAGGTGTTAAAAAGATGAAGTGTTTAAAAATGTTTGATAAGAATTGAAAAGAATTTGGGTAATAATGAGATCTAATATAAATTAGATTTATAAATAATATTAATGAATACCATACAATATAAATCGGATAGATTAAGAATTTAAATATAATAAACGATGTAAGATGGGATACATCCATAAATAAGCAATAAATTAAATAAATAATTAAATATGAAGGAAGACTCATTGCTTCATTTTAAAGAAAGGTAAGGTTAACCCTTCATGCTTGAAGAGTAACATTTGACCCCATTTCTATGGTTGAGATTTTTACACCCTTAATACTTTTTTCTCTCTCAATCACTATGTATCGAACATGAAGGAAAGAAGAGGGTGAAAAATTAATAGATAAAAAAGGTGAAATTTTAGCTTTCCCATTATCAAACACAACCTAAAAACAAGTTATGGAAAGGAATATTTTTACATGAAAACAACAATCTTGATGTATAATGTTTGGTTATTGTTTGAAGACAAAAGAGATGAAGATATTAAAAATAGAGAGGATATATTTTCTTTTATTTGATTTTTTAAAAGTATAAAAAAGAATTTTAAAATTGTTTTAAAGATAAATTTATTTTATTTCTGTATCTTTGTTTTTTTAATCAAATACATTTTTATTTTTTTTTGTATCTATTATTTTTGTCCTGAGACATTGACCAAACACAACCTAATAATTAACTTAAAATTTTTCATTGAACTAACTTGGTCCCCATTGTATTCTTGGCTTGTGCTAAGCTGCAAGTCAGATTATTTTTTCTAATCTTAATTTTTTTTTTATAAAAATGTTAAAAAATAAAAATTCAATGCATAATGGATGAAATACATTTAAAATATTGAGATGGTGACATACTAAATGATATGGGTGAATGTTCTAAACTCGAGTAAATCTCCCAAACTTGCAACCTGTAAAATCATAGAATGTGGCTCAATAAAAAAACTTAATTGAATGTTGAATGATCAAATCATAAAAAAAAACATATCAATTTAAAAAATTTATCAAAGTAAAAAAAAATAAAAATAAAAAATGAAGAATGAAATCGAAAAAAAAATTAATTCTAAAAATAATCTCAAATAAAATAAATTAAAAATCAAAAGAATAGATATCAAATCTGACATATTAAAAAAAATTAAAAAATGATGAGATTGAAAACAAATTTTAATTATATATATACTTGCAACCTGACATATTAACTTGCAACCTGTTTGGAAAAAAGAAAAGAAAAGAGGAGAAGTTGATCAGTGCCTGGCATTTGACAAATTGATGCATGTCCAAGCATGCCAAACAAAACTCTTCATATTTTATGATAAGAAAAGGAATATCAAGAACAACCAGCACTGTTCGAAATTGGTTCATTACAATTCTTGTCAACTCTGTTCTAAGATCTAGCAGTAAAGTTTGCCCATGAATCAAAGCTATTAAACCCAGTGCATCTTAAAATTCAGATTACAAGTTAGGCAGATTAACATAATTAATTTAAAGTAGTATTGTTTCAAAATAAAATTTTAAAAAAATTCAAACAATATTATTTAAAAAAGAATAAAAAAAAATTCAAATAAAATCTTGACCTGAATCAACTCTCTCGTCTAATTTAATTAATTCAACCTTCAGTTCCATATTCAGCACCACTTGTCGGACCATATATCCAGGTTCCGATAACTTGGAGGTCGAGGACAGACCAAATGAAGACTGGTTTCCCTGTTGATTGTGAAAAAGAAAGATCTTTTAGGACTGCCAATCCATATTATTGATCTATGAGTGATTTACCTAAAATTTGTCATGGATGTAACTTAGTCTCCATACAAAACATTAGTCCCAAAAACCTATCTTCAAAAAAAAAAAAAAAAAAAACAAATTGAAGCCAAACCGCAGCGCCTTGTGTAATTGACTTGCGCCTGGAGAAGTATGGCTTATTCAAAAAATGAAAAATTAAGGTTTGGATCAACACATCACAAATGAAAAGTTTTGAGGTGTTAATTATATTGGATTTATGACTTTTAAAAGTTAATTTTAAAAGAAATTAAAAGAATTAACAGGTATAAGGTTTTAATTAAACTTTAATTGGATTTAATTAATAATATCGAGAGTTTGATTGAAAAATAGATAAGTTTGAGAATTTAATTAACCTTAGATTCAGTTTAATTAATAAAATTAGTAGCATAATTGAATAAATATTAAATTTTTGAGTTAATTAAGGATAAAATTATAAGTGATTAAGGTTTGGGGACCATTTTGTAAAACGAACCAAACTCCTGTCTAGGGGCCCAATTACAAACTGTTGAAACTGGGAGGACCAGATTGAAAAACGGCCGCCCAGTCCAGAAACGGCGCCGTTTTTCATTTCTGATTATCGTCTTCTTCCTCTAAGAACAGAAGAAACTCCCTGCAAAGAAGGAGAGGAAGAACATTAATTGCCACCACAAACGAGCGAACAATCTCCACGATTTCTATCTCCATTTCTCAGATTATTCCCTCCAGTTAGCATGTCTTTGAGACGGGGAAGAAACCACCACCAACAGTCCAGCAGCCGCGGGACTGTTGGTGTCCCAATCTACCCAAAACACGGGGTTTCAAGAGTATCACATGGAGATAAACACTGGGGGAGATAAGGATTGAGTCCCATATCCAAGTCCCCGCAGGACTTATCCTCTGCCAAGGAAAGAAGAGGCGTACTCGGTACTGGGGAACAACCAGTTGGTTCTGCCCCTATAAAAGGCCAGCGATTAGCCAGAAAGAGGGGGGAGAAAAGAAAGAAGCAGAAAACAGCAGAGAAAGAAGGAGGATAAGAAACAGAAGGACGGAGAAACGGAGGAGAAAACAGAGCAAAAAAAATCAAAAATACCCAAAGAAAGAGGAGAACCCATAACAAAAGAAAAACACAAGAGCAGAGTGAGAAGAGACTGAAAGGAGCGGGGGAAAGAAGAACATTCCTCGGACAAGACCATCACTTTCGTCTCCGTCTCCGTCTCCGTCCCCGTCTTCACTTTCGCCAGGTAACGTTTTTCTCTTGCTTTGTTCTGTTCTTTAATTTAAATGTGCAAAACAGGGCGAAGGTAATTAATTACCTTCGCACTGAGAGTGCCTGCCGCCCAGCCGGGTCATTACCTTAGACCAGCTGGCTCCAGCCCAACCCATGCAGGCCGGGCTCGACCAAGTACTTAAAAAAAAGTAGGTTGGGTCTGGGCTTTAGACCCGGCCAGCTTAAATTGTGTTTGCTAAGGGTGTGTTTAGCAAAATACATCCTTATGCCTTGACCATAATTTTTATGCCTATTTTAGTTTGATGTTTGGCCAAACAAGCCCCTTTTCAATATCAGAAAATTCTAAAAATATTTGGGGGTCTTTGTTGATTTATTTGTGGGCCCCTCGCACATTATTTTATTTTTTTCTTTGTGCTTGTATTTTTTTAGCTATGTGTTCAATCAGTGGACTATTATTGTTAAATACAAATATGTCGTGCAAGGTTTTTTTTTATTTCCATCTGAAAAGGGTCAATAAAAATAAAGGATAAACAAGAAAAATAGCATAGAATATTTCTTCTTTAAATTCATTTTTTGCGAAAATATTCACTGACGCCAGAGTCAAGAGCATCGCATTTTTTGGATTTGCGCGATATTTACCAACGCCAGAGTTGGAAAGATTCGTAGGAATTGTTCAATGACGCCAGAGTCAGGAACATGAAAGGAAGGATAGAAAAGAAAAAAAAGAACAAAATTTTAGCAATTTTAGACAAAACCAGCAATGCAACTTGCATTAGGTAGGACGCTTAAGGGGTGATAACATCTTCCCTTTTGTGTAACTAGTCCCATACCATTAGATATCTCTGTTGACCAGTTTAGGGTTCCTAATGACCATAATACTAGGTGACGACTCTTTGAACAAGACATTTTCCCCTAAAAGAACAAGATGTTAGATATCTGTTCTTTTTCCACTCCAGATTATTTTTTAAGTGGTCGCCGCGATGTCCTGGTGTGACATTCTTTATGGAAAAAGAAAAAGGAAAAGGAGAAGTTGATCAGTACCAGGCACTCGACTAGTTGATGGATTTTTTTTTTTATAATCGTGATATCTTAGCTAACTTATACGCATTTCAATTAATATTTTGAGATTTTAAAGTTAATGACCAAATAAATTTCTAATAGCCCTGAAGTTTGTGATACTCAAGCTAATGATTTTTAAAAAACAAACTCATTGGTGATTTAAATTACATCCCAAGACTATTGATGGATCTTTTTGTTCTTGGTGGTAGATAGAAACAATCCATAGCCCACCATTGCCATGTGCAAGCATGATGAACAAAACTCTTCATATTTTATTATAAGAATAAGAATATCAAGAACAACCGGCACTCCTCGAAATTGGTTCCTTACTATTCTCATGATTCTTGTGAACTCTGTTCAACGTCTAGCAGTAAAGTTTGCCCCTGAATAAAAATTGTTAAACCCTGGATGGGTTATCCTGTCAATTTAAAACTTCCATCATTTTAAAGTTTTTTTTTTAAAATTAAAATATATCAATTTAAAATAAAATGAGATTTTAACCAAATTAACAAAGTTAATTTTTATCCAATTTAAAATGAAAGGAAGTTCTAATTAAGTTCTAATTAGAGCACAACTTGTATCTATTAGCCCATAGACTTGCTGCAAATGTAAGGATTAAAAAATAATTAAAAGGGATTAGGGTTTAATTGTGTACGCAACAAGTTTATGAAACATAATCCAGTCTAATAGGTTGATCTGGGATTTAGGGTTTTGACAGGGTTTTAAATGGGCAAAACCTGAGCTTGTAATTGGCCCAGTCAAATCGGGACAACCTGCCGAGTCAACCCGAAACCCGGGTAAGACCCGACTTTTTCTTTTTTTACATATTTTTAATAAAACCAAAAAATATAAAATTATTTTATGAATACTTAGCCTCATATATTTTGTTGTAACCCATTTTTGGGTCCCCACAAAATATATATATAAAAATATATATATATATAGCCAAAGGAGGGTAGAAAAATAACAGGAGTGCTCAGAAAAGAATCAGAAAAAAAATTGACTAAGGAGGTTCGAAAATACAAGGAGTGAAATTTTTTACAGTATATACTTGAATGAGGAGAGCCCTGTTGGAAGAGAAATTTAATTTTTGAAGAGAAAAGGCCAAAATTGGATGTTTATGGACTCAATTGGATTTTATTGAAGGTTTAATTGAATTTATAGAGGT
>Ga0307515_10024446_pt1 | contig 10527 bp, 5 predicted proteins | sample 17_EM_MG_FD_194513 | JGI IMG/M metagenome (GOLD analysis project Ga0307515, IMG submission 194513) | Populus trichocarpa ectomycorrhiza microbial communities from riparian zone in the Pacific Northwest, United States - 17_EM | ecosystem: Host-associated > Plants > Roots > Unclassified | place...
GGTGCGGCAGCTGGTGATCAACCTGATGAAGTTCCTCTACCACTGGGGTGACCACGACGGCGCGGTCACGCTGGCAGAACGCGCGGTGGAAGCGTGGGAACAGGATCGGCTCGAACGGCAGCGCAGAGGCGAAGCGCCCATCGAAGACCCGCCGTTGCAGGAGCTGGCGGCGTCCGAGCGGCTGGCATTCTTCCAATGGACTGTCGGGCGCTACGAAGACGCGGCGAGGATCAGCCACGACACCTACGACCGCTACCGGGAACTGATCGGCCCAGACCGGGAGGAGACGCTCGGAGCCGCGCTGACGTATGCGGTCATCCTGAAGGCGAGGGGAGACTTCGCGGAAGCCGTCCAGCGCAACGAAGAGATCTTCGTCAAGGCGAGTGGCTTGTTCGGTAGTGACGACCCAATCACACTGTTCGCCGCCAACGACTATGTCGCGGCCCTGCTCTTGGTCGGAGACTATCGGCGGGCGAACGAACTGGCCGCCAAGAATTACAGCCGGAGCGCAGAGGTCCTCGGTTACGACAACACGTTGACCGTCACGACACAGGTGTTGATGGTGATCGCCCGGCGCGAGCTGGGTGACTACCCGTGGGCGCGGATTGAGCAGCAGCAGATCACCGATCGGGTCGAGCAGTTCTACGGCACGGGCAGCATCAGCACCCTGCGCCGGAAGTATCACCTGGCGGTCGCGTGCCGGAAGGACGGCGACCACGACGTGGCACGCCGCATCTCCGAGGACGCCCTCCGTCTGTTCCGCATCCGGTACGGCGACAAACACCCGAACGCACTGGCTTGTGCGCTCGGGTACTCGATCGACCTGCGGCACGCGCACGAATTCGCGCCGGCACGTGAACTGGGTGAGGAGGTCTTCGACCTCTACCGCGAAAGCCTGGGAGAGAAGCATCCGCACACGCTTTCCGCGGCGCTCGACCTCGGCGTGACCATGCGGCTGTCCGGCGATCCGTCGAGTGCGCGGGTCCTGGACGAACGTTCGCTGGAGGAGTTCCGGGCGCAATTGGGCGAGGATCACCCGCACACGATCGTGTGCGCGATCGACGTCGCGAGTGATCTCGCGGCGTTGGATCGCGTCGAAGACGCCGCCGAGCGTGACGCGGAACTGCTGGCGCGTTCACGCCGGGTCCTCGGTGAGGACCACCCGACGACACTGGCGGTCCAGCTCAACTATTCTCTCGACCTCAGAACCCTGGGGCAGGTGGAGCAGGCGGATGAGCTGTACAAGGACGTCATGAGCCGCTACCGCCAGGTCCTGGGTGAGGCTCACCCCGGCACGGTGTCGGCGTCGCGCGGGGTTCGCGCCGACTGTGACATCGACCCGATGCCCCTGTAACCCTGTTCAGTGGGTGAACCGGCCGATCCAGCCGGCGATGGTTTCGACGTCGGGGGTGGCGCTCGCACTCGCGCGGAGTACTCGGTGCACCGCCCGGACCAGTTCCGGGCGGTGCAGCAACGCTCGTGCCGCCGGTCCGGTGCCGCGCGCCGCGAGGGCCAGCCCGAGACCGACGATCGCGGTCGGCAGATCCGGATCCGCCACCAGCAGGTGTCGGTAGCCGTCCACCGCCGACTCGGTGGCTCCGCTGACCAACGCCAGATCGGCGTCGGTCGCGCCGGGAACCTGGGGGCCGTGTTCGGCCAGGGCAGTGCTGCCGTCCCGGCCCAGCCGGAGTCGGATCAGGTCGGTCCGGGCGTCGGTCCAGCCGCCGTCCGGGACCGGCGTGGGTGTCCGCGGTTCCGGTGGTTCGCCGAGCTTGGGCCACGAATCCCCGTGGCGCCAGGCCTCCGCAAGAGCCGAGACGGTGCCGGCGTCCGGGCGCAGGTGCCGGAGGCGCCAGGTCATGTAGTGGTCGAGCGCGGAGGTCGCCGCCCAAGCAGCGGGTCCGGCCGCGACCGACTCCTCCTGCCAGGGAGCGAGTTCGGTCGCGATCCCGTCGAGGAACCGGCGTCCGGTGTCGGTCAGGCTTTCGTCCTGACGCACCGCGCGCAGGGTGCGCCAGGTCCCCGATCGCCACAGCGAGAACTCGAACGACGCCAGCGCGTTGTCCGGTTCGGCCGTGGCCAGCGCCCGCCAAAAGGCCGTCACGCCGAAGAACGCGTAAATCCCGTGCAGCACACCACCGATCGGGCGCGGATCGTCTCGCCAAGGTGCGTACAACCGCTCGCGGGGATCGTCGGTGTGCAAGGTGGCCAGGTGCTGGACACCGCCGAGCCGGATGTGCTGGAACTCGTGGACAAGTGCGGCGGCGAGCTGCTCAGGATCGTCGCTGTACGCCACTATCGCACTGCCGAACGCTTCGCCGGTCGACGCGCTGGGAAGCCGGAACGCGACGGCCGGGGCCGGCACCAGAGATTCGAGGCCCGCGGGCAGGGCCTCGGCCACGTCAGGCACGTGTGTAGCGAGCAGGTGCCACGCATTGTCGACGACGGTGCGCCACGATTCGACTTCCAGTGCGGTGAGCCGCTTCGGCGGAATCGGTTCGTAGAGGCCGCGATAGGGATCGAGATCGTCGAGCCTGACCGAAAGCCGCCGGTCGCCGTGCCAGCTCGTGATCCGGCGGATGGGCTGCCAGCCCGCGGTTTCGACGCTCAGGTCATCCGGTAGCCGGACCTCGATGTGCCGGTTCCGGACGACGATCCCGTCGTTCCCGGCGGACACTCGCGCCACCCCGAACGGTTCGCCGGTGCGCAGCCGGACCATGCCGAGCGTCGGCAGCGACACGGCTCCTTGCCAGATCGGGAGTTCCGCCTCGAAGTCGGCTCCGGCCCGGACGGCCGCTGCGGCGGCCAGGCAGTGCACGTGGCCGAGGTGGACCCAGAAGGGGCAGACGCCGGTCACGTCCTGACGGCACAAGCGGGTGGTGTAGCCGGCCCAGCTCCCGGCGTAGGGATGGGCGAGAACCGTTTCGACCGCGGCGGGAGCCTGCTGCTGAATCCTGGCCAGCAGCTCCCACGCCCATTCGGGCGACGGGAGCGGGGCGGAAACCTCGGGGGACTTGGCCGCATGATCGATGATTCCCCGCAGCAGGAGAAGCCGTCTGCTCCGCTCGGTCGCACGCAGGTGCCGCACCAGGGCCGGACCGCCGCCACCCCGGGCGAATGCGTCGAAATCGGTCCACGACAGGTGGTGAGGGATCAGTTCGTCAGTGGTCACGGTCAGTCGACTCGCTGGGCACCTGCGCTGCCACTCGCCGTCACCGGGATATAGGAAACCCGCTCCGCCGCGTGTCGCAATGCTTCGCGCAATTCGCTGCCGTCCAAGGTGCGCAGCTCCGAGAGCGGGACACCACCGAGATCGAGGACCGCGGATTCGATTCCCGCTTCCCTACCGGAGCGTGCAGACTGCATCGCGATTCCCCTCTCGCAGGGAGAACGGGCCCCGTCGGCCCGCTTCTCATTGTCCCGCATTTCCGGCCGTTGCGACAGGGGACGGATGCTGTGCGCCGTTCGGACGACGACGGCAGCGTGCCGCAACGTTCGCCGCAACCGCGTCGAGCATGGCCGTGGACGGCGTGACCTGTGACAATGAGAGCTGCCGCGAACTCGGGGAGGTCCGGTGGTCATGGACTCGGCCGCGTACCACAAGACGATCATGGCGCTGGACATCGCCGGCTACAACGACCCCAAGCGCACCACGGCACACCGCCTGGTCGTGCACGACGGGTTCTGGAACCTGTTGCGCACGTCGTTCGCGGAGGTCGGCGTGCCCTGGGACGTCCTCTTCCAGGAGAACACCGGTGACGGTGCGATGATCCAACTGCCCGCCCAGGTGGCGAAAGCCGACCTGGTGGCCGCGTTGCCCGACCGGATGCTGGCGGAGCTGCGGCGCTACAACGCGGTGCACGCCGAGGAGGCGCACGTACAGTTGCGTGTGGCCTTCCACGCCGGCGAGGTCTACCAAGCCAGTCATGGCACAGTCAGTGACGCGACCAGCCACGCGTTCCGCTTGGTGGACGCACCGGAAGCGAAGAGCGCGCTGAAGAGGTCCGGTGCGGCACTGGCGCTGATCGTTTCGGATTCGTTCTACCAGGACGTCGTGCGGGCCGACCCCGCGGCGGACGCTCCCTCATACCATCGCATCCGCGTTTCGGTCAAGGAAACGAAGACGGAAGCTTGGCTGCGTTTGCTGGGCGCGGCCGTCAACGGGTTCCCGGTGCGTGAATTGCCGCACCCGGTGGTGGCGGACGCGTTTTCGGCGTTGGTGGACGCGTTGCTCGCGGTGCCGTGCGTCCGCAAGGCGGAAAGCCGCCACCTCCTGCTGGACCTGTTCCCCCGCCGGGAGATCGCGGACGTGGTACCGCACTACGCCGAAGACCGCCTGCACGTGATCGCACTGGCCAGAACGTGCCAGCGGTTCACCCGCGGTCTCGCTGACCTGCTGGACGCGATCAGGATGCTGGAGCCGGAGTCCCCACAGGTCGACGCTCTCGCCGCGATCATCGAAGAGTTGTGACGCATCGCCATTCGGCCGGATGTCCTGTTTCGCACGACCTTGTGTCCACCTTTTGCCCCTATTCCGCCCGGGCTCGATGGGTAAAATCACGGGTCCCGGACACCCGGGCGGGGAGGTGGTTCATCAGGTGTCGGCCGGTGAGCAAACCCACGGACCGGGACGGGAGCTGCACCTCCCGTCCACGGTTCGAGTAGCGGTCCGGGAGGCGATCGTCAATCTCCTCGCCAACGCCGGACTGGCCGCCGACCGGCCGAGCCGGTCACTGATGCTGGAATTGATTCACGACAACCTCGGCTTCCCGCTGACCCTTTCCGAACACGTGACCGGGCGGGACCAGCTGATCGATATCGTCAACGCCTGCGCCCGGGCGGATGGCGGGATGCACGCGCTCGATCACGCCGTACGCATGTTGCGGCCGGGTTCCCCGGAATCCGAGCTCTTGCATCGGCTTGTGCACGAACCGCGGATGCACGACCTCCTCCCGGATTCCGAATTGTCGTGGTTGCGTTCCGTGCTGGGCGGATTCACCCCGCCCCGGCTCGGCATCCTCGTCCGGCGTGCGGCGAGCCCGGCGACGTGCCCGGCCGCCGAGCCGGGTGACGCTTGGGAGGCGTTCTGCCTGCTGACCGAGCTCAACACCCCCGCGCACGGGCTCCCGCCGGCGCTGGCCTTCGTCGAGCTCGTCGCCGCGAAGTGCGCGCGCCCGCTTGCTGACGAATTGCGGGAATGGAACACCTGGCAGGCCCGGCGGGTGCAAGGTGAGGCGCGGCTGCGGGAACTTCGCACCGTACGCGAGGACAACGGCGGCGGTGAACTTCGCCTGCACTTGGTGATCATGGTGGAACTGGACGGGATCGACCCCGACCGGCACGTGGTTTCCCATTGGCGCCAGGAGGATCCGCAGGAGTGGCCACCCGCCAGAGGCGGCATCGCCACCATTCGCGGCGCGGACCTCGAATACCACGTCGACCAGCTGATCGTCGACGCGGAACGAGCTTGGTCGGAATATCGCGAAGAAGTGGCGCTCGAATTCGTGCTGCCGCGGGCGCTCGTGAATCTTCCCGTGCACCGGTGGTGCAAGGAACACGAAACCGGGGATCCCCGGCCGCTGTTCCTCGACTATCCGATCGTCATCCGCTCATTGGAGCGGATGCTTTCCCGGCAGTGGCACCGGGCGTGGCGAATCCGGTGGGAGGCGATGAGCGGGAATCCATCCGCTGAACGGGTGTACTACTGCTCACCGCAGGACACCGCCGGGCGCCATCGGCTCGACGCGATTCTCAGCGACGGAAAGTGGTTGATGATGGTGCTCGCCGGCCCGCCGCCGACGCGGCCGCGCCCCGGCGGGGACGAGATGGCGACGGGTTTGCGTTCCGGGATTCCCGTGCTGCTCTGGCACCCCGACGCCGCCACCGACGTTTTGCACGAGGTCGTCGCGTGGCTCCTCGACAGTGGTGGTCTCGGTGACCTGCCCGCACGCACCCAGGATTCCCGGCGAGCGGCGTTCCGCGAGGTGACCATTCCCGTCGACCTCCGGATCGCCCGTGATCTGGTTGTCCTGTGGGACGACCCGAGCAGATTGCTTTTCCTGGACGACGGTCCTTACTTGCCGGACGCGATACGGGAGGAATCAGATGAACGCGGTAGAGCATCCTGAGCGGCCGGACTGGTGGATCTACCGCGGTACCGGCCGTCCCCTTCCCGGCGCCTCACTGGCCGACCTGCTGCCACCGGCGCCGCCGTGGCGCGCGTTCAACGGCGGGCCGTTGCCGGCCGAGGACGTCGTGCCGCGGGACGAGGGCGAGGCGGACCGGCGACTGGGTTCCGAGCACCGGCTGCCGGCCCGGCACGTCGACCCGCACGAGATCGACATGGTCAACGCGGCGCTGTACCTGCGTCGTCCGCTCCTGGTGACCGGCCGTCCGGGAAGCGGGAAGTCGAGCCTCGCGTACCGGGTCGCGCGGGAGTTGCGACTGGGCCGGGTGCTGCGGTGGCCGATCACCTCCCACACCACCCTCAAGGCCGGTCTCTACAACTACGACGCGATCGGCCGCGCCCAGGCGGCCGGCGCCCGCGCCGCCGACCGGCGGGACGGCGACCAGGAACCGCCGATCGGCGAGTACCTGCGGCTCGGCGAACTCGGCACGGTCTTCCTACCGCGCAGGCAGCCCCGTGTCCTGCTGATCGACGAGCTGGACAAGAGCGAGGCGGATCTGCCCAACGACCTGCTCAGCCTGTTCGAGGACGGCGAGTTCCTGATCCCCGAGCTGGTGCGGATGCGCAGCCGCAGCCGTGAAGTCGAGGTTTTCACGGCGGACCCGGACGCGACGGCCACGATCTCGGACGGCCGGGTCCGGTGTGTCGCGTTCCCCTTCGTCGTGATCACCAGCAACGGCGACCGCGACTTCCCGCCGGCCTTCCTGCGCCGGTGTCTCCGGCTCGAAATCCAGGACCCCGACATCGAACAGCTGTCCGCGATGGTGGCGGCGCACGCGCTCGATCCGAGCGACACCCACCGGTCCCGCATCATCGAAGAGTTCGTCAGCCGCAGCGAGGCCTACGGCGGGTTGCCGGTCGACAAGCTCCTCGAAGCGGTCTACCTCGCGACTTCGGGGGCCTACCGCGACGAAGGTGAGTCTTGGCCCCGGTTGGTGGACGCGCTCTGGCGGCAGTTGAACTCCGTGGTGCCGTGAGATGGCCGGGGAGCCGTCTGAGCGCCCGGCCCGTGTCGGGGCGCTGTCGTGGAGTGAGGTCGCGGACGCGGTTTGGCTCGCGGCGGTGCTCGGGGAGCCCGTGGGGCGGCAAGCCGGCGAATCGGCACCGGAGTCCGGCCCGCCCGAGCCGGGCCCGCCCGAGCCGGAGCCACCGCCCGAGCCGCCGCACCCGGGTCCCGAGCCGGCTCCGGTCGCGGATCCGCCGCCGTCGTCGGCTAGGGAGCCGGAACCGGCCACCGGGCATCGTCGGCGCCCGGTCGTCGGGGGGTTCGCACGGGACGTCCACGGGCGCGGCGTCCGATCACCGGGGAACGGGCGGACGCCGAGATCGTCGACGATGCTCGGTGGTTCGGACATCCTGCGGGCCCTCCGGCCGTTGAAGCAGCTGCGTCCCTCGTCGTGGGACGACGACGTCCAGTTGGACGAGGAACTGACCGCTGAACAAGCCGTCCAGGACGGTCTCTGGCTCCCGGTGCTGAAACCCGCCACGACGACCCGCGTCCTGGATCTGACGGTGGTGGTCGACGCCGGGTCGTCGATGGCCCTGTGGCAGCCGGAGGTCAGGTCGTTCCTCAAGCTGGTGCAGCAGCTCGGAGCGTTCCGGACGGTCCGGATCCGGTACCTGGAAACGGAAACCCGGGCGACCGACGGCTCCCTGGCCCCAGTGCTGCGTGGCGGCACCCCGGACGCGCCGCGGCACAGCGTGGCCGAACTCCTGGACTGGTACGGCGACCGGCTCATGCTCGTCCTGACCGACGGGGTCGGCGAGGCGTGGCGACGCGACCTGGTTTCGCCGCTGCTCGCGCAGTGGAGCAGGGGCATGCCGGTCGCTCTGGTGCACCTGCTGCCCCAGCACATGTGGAAGAAGGCCGGCATCCCGCTGCATCGGGCCTTGCTGACGTCGCCCGGTCCGTTCCGGCCGAACCGCCGTTACGGGTTCGACCTGCCGGACGCCTGGATGACCATGGCGGACCCCGAAAAGGCCGTCAACGGAGCGGTGCCAATCCCGGTCCTCGAGCTAAGCGGGCGGTGGTTCAGCTGGTGGGTGCGGCTCATTTCGCGCTCGGTCACCGAGGCGGTTCCAGGCACGGTGCTGCTCGCGCGTGACCAGCCGATGCCCGAAGCGGGGGACGACGAAGAGCCGTCGAGGCCGCCGACGGCCCAGGAGCGGGTCCGGCGGTTTCTCGGTGCCGCGACACCGCCGGCGTTCCGGCTCGCGACCCTGCTGGCCGCGGTTCCGGTCAGCCTGCCGATCGCCCGGTTCGTCCGGGCGGAACTCGTGCCCGAGGCCGACACGTCACATCTCGCCGAGGTGTTCACCAGCGGGCTCCTCGGTCCGCGGGCGGACCGTCCGAACCTCACCGGGGACGACGCAGTCTTCGAGTTCCCGGCCTCCGTCCGTGAGGCACTGCTCACGGCCGGACGGCGCTCGGAGACCGTGCAGGTGGTCGCCGCGACCGGAGAGCGGTTCGGCGAGCAGCACCCCGTTCTGCTGAGGATCGTCGACGCGCTCGCCGATCCCGATCGGGCGGACCTGCCCGAAGAAGGCGCGGACATCACCCTCGAGCGCGTGGTGATGCGCGCGCTTTCCGGGCCGTACGCCTGGCGCGCCGAACGGCTGCACGAGCGGGAGCGGGAACTCGCGGTCGCGGCGGCGGAGAGCGGCGCCGCCGGAGAGGACGAGGCCGAGGACGGCGTGAGCCCGCCGGCGACGGCCGAACCGGAAGTCGCGGACGAGCGGCTGGTCGCGAACGTCCGGGAGGAAGCGGCCACCTCCCTGCGCCGCGTCCGGCGGATCACCACCGACGCACCGGTGATCTGGGGCGCGGTCCCCGCGCGCAACCCGGAGTTCATCGGTCGCCGGGATCTGCTCGACCGGCTCGGCGCGGGCCTGGATTCGGCCGGCAGCGCGATCTTGCACGGGCCTGGCGGCCTCGGCAAGACCCAGCTCGCGGTCGAGTACATCTACCGGCGGCTCCGCGACCACGACCTCGTGTGGTGGGTGAGTGCGACCCAGGAAACCCAGATCCGGGCGTCCTTGATGGAACTCGCCCGGCAACTGCGCCTGCCGGGCGCGGACGAGACGGTCGCCGCGGTACCGGCGGTCCTGGACGCGCTCCGCGCCGGCAAGCCGTACCGCCGCTGGCTGATCGTCTTCGACGCGGCCGACGAACCCGAGTTCCTTCTGCCGTTCCTCCCGGTCGGCGGGCCGGGACGGATCCTGGTCACCGCACGCGACGCCGCCTCGAACTCCTTCCCGGCGGAGCCGATCGAGGTCGACCGGTTCTCCCGCGCGGAGAGCATCGACCTCCTGCGCCGCCGGGACAGCACGGTCACGATGGCGGACGCCGAAGCGCTGGCGGAGAAGCTGGGTGACCTGCCGATCGCGCTGGCCCAGGCCGCGGCTTGGCGTGCCGAGACCGGGCTGCCGGTCGCCGACTACAGCCGGCTGCTCGACGAGAAGATGGCCGACCTCTTCGCCCTGTCCCCGCGGCCGACGGACTACGAGATCTCCGTGACGGCGGCGTGGAACGTCTCCTTCGACGGGCTCTCGACCCGCAACCCGGCCGCGCATCAGCTGCTCCAGGTGTGCGCGTTCTTCGCCGCCGAACCGATTTCCCGCAGCCTGTTCGCCGGGGTCCGCGGCGTGTCGATCGCGCCGGAGCTGGACACCGCGATGCGCGACCCCGTCCTGCTGGACCGGGCGCTCCGGGAGATCAACCGGTGCCGGCTGGCGAAGCTGGACCACCGCAGCGGCACCTTGCTCCTGCACCGGCTCGCGCAGCTGGTGTTGCGGGCGACGATGACAGACGAGACCCGCGCGAAGATGCAGCACGGCGCGCACCTCCTGCTCGGCAACCTCGATCCGAACGACCCCGAGGCGGCCCGGCAGTGGCCGCAGTACCAGATGGTGCTGCCGCACCTCCGGCACGCCGAGCTGATCGACTGCGACGATCCGTGGGTCCGGCGGTTGGTGCTCAACCTGATGAAATTCTTGTACTTCTCCGGTGACCACATGGGCGCGCTCACCCTGTCCGAAGAGGTCGTCGCCGCCTGGACGGAGCGGTACGGCGCCGAGGACCCGCAGACGCTGGCCGCGTCCGAGCGACTGGGGTTCGTGCTCTGGGTGCTCGGCCGGTACGAGGCGTCGTCGGAGGTCAGCAGGCGGACGTTGCGGCTCTACCGGCGGACACTGGGCCCGGAATCGGAACAGGCGCTGGGTGCCGAAGTGCTGGTAGCGACCGGATTGAAGTCCAGCGGCGACTTCTTCGCGGCCCGTGACCTCAACCGGCAGACCTACGAAAAGGTCCGTTCGCTGTTCGGCGACGACGATCCGACCGC
>Ga0307515_10024447_pt1 | contig 10526 bp, 7 predicted proteins | sample 17_EM_MG_FD_194513 | JGI IMG/M metagenome (GOLD analysis project Ga0307515, IMG submission 194513) | Populus trichocarpa ectomycorrhiza microbial communities from riparian zone in the Pacific Northwest, United States - 17_EM | ecosystem: Host-associated > Plants > Roots > Unclassified | place...
GTATAAAAAAATTCGGTTTGGTTACTTTTTTTTTATAAAAACCGAACCGAACCGAAAATGATCACCTTTATCCACAATGTTTTATTTCAAGGAAAAAACTATAAAGCTAAATTATTAACCAGCTCAATATGAAAAAAAAAAAAAAAACTTAAATTGACAAAAACAATTCTGGAAAAAAAAACAAAGAAAAAAAAATCATATGAGAAAACACTGTAACAATCAACAGTGTTTTAAAGAAAAAACTACAAAGCTAAATTCTCAACCAGCTCAATATTAAAAAAATAAAATCGACAAAAATAATTCTGAAAAAAACACACAAAAACGACAATTTAAAAAAAAATAAAAAAAATATGGAAAAAGCTAAAATTAATTTTTTAACCAGTTTAATATTAAAAAAAATCAAAAAAAAATAATTCGCCACAGCTTCTAGAATATTGTTATATATATATATATATATATATATATATATAGAGAGAGAGAGAGAGAGACACACATGATATAATTAAACTGACAAGACATGGGAGGACATTTTTGTCGAAGAAAATTTATTAACATGAAAAAGCATGGAGAATTGCATTTCCAGCCGCCTCGAAAGAAGGAAAGAATTTGGTACAGTGTTTTCCAACTTGAAGGATTGAGGTGGCAAAGACATTGTGGAATTAATTAGCATTTATGTTCATTATTCTACAACTTTGTTTCTATGGCCCCTTCATAAATGCTGCCTCACAACGTTTGTTAACAAAATATCTACCACTAGGCTGTTGACATGACATGTGGTACGCAGCTGGCAGGACTATTTTTTTCAAAACATCCTAAGTATTTTTAAAAAATTCAAGATTTCAGTTATTGATTTGACCCGATTTAATACGTTGGATTAATTTAAATGATATAAATAAAAAAGCAATGAAAATGAATAAATTAACAAAAAAAATTGATAATGAAAAAAAATAAAAAAAATGACTCGCGTTCACCGAATTAGCATGTCAAATCTGCGACCTGATCATGATACCAGGGTAATCCTGTCGAAAAAAAAACCTAATAAAACTAAGAAATTCAATTACCAAATAACTCAATGTTAAAAAAAATTGAAAAAATGATTAATTTTAAAAAAAGTAACAAAAAAAAAGACCAAGTCAAATAATGTTAATCCGCTAACCCCGCAACCATGGGCATAAGATTGAAATAACTCTAGAGAAAAAAAAATAAGAAAACCCACAAAAATAAATTCTCAATCAATCAAATGCTAGATGATGAAATTGAAAAAAAAATCAATTAAAAAAAATCAAATGTTGAAGGATCTTATTTAGTAATAAAGCAAAAATTAAATGAGAATGCAATAACCTCATAAAAAAAACGAAAAAAATATGAAGCTCAATTTCAAGCAAATAAAATGTTGCCAAATGAAATTAAAGAAACATATAATTCAAAAAAGGTCAAAAAAACCTAACATTAGCCCATCTGGTTCAGCATGCAGAATCTGCAACTTGGTCATGATATCGAGGTAACCCATCAAAAATAAATTGAATAAAACTATGAAGTTCAATTATCAAACAATTCAATGTTGAAGGGCAAAACTAAAATAATTTAATTTAAGAAAAGAATAGTGAAAAAAAGATTTGAGTCAATCCGAGTTAACTTGCTAATCCTATGACTATGAACATAAGATTAGGATAACCTCGTAGAAAAAAAATAGAAAAAAAAAGTACAAGGACCAATCTCCAATAAATCAAACGTCAAATGATGAAATTGAGAAAAATAATAATTTAAAAAAGAATCAAAGTTAACTTGTATTAACCTTTGAAACTCGTGACACTGGTCATAAGCCTGAGATTAATCTCATAAAAAGCAAGCTCTAAAAAATAACGAAGTAAAATTCTCGATTAACAAAATATTGAGGAATGAAATTGGAAAAAAAAATAATGATAGAAGGTTCCAAAACAAATAACAATAAAAAGAATGAGACCAAATCTAATATAAAAATAAATGAAAATCAAATGTTATGAGATGAAATTGAAAACAAAATTAAATTACTAAAATGATAAAAAAAAAAAATCAATAAAAATGAGAAGCAAATTTGATATTGAAATTAAATAAAACAAAATGATAACAGATGAAATTGAAGAATCAATAAAAAAAAAAACAAATAATAATCAAAAGAATGAGGTTCAAATTGGTTACAAAAAACAAATTAGAGGACACCTTTATATTTTGGCAGAGAGAGAGAGAGAAGAGAGAGAAGAGGGAAGAGAAGAAAAAAAATACATTAGAGCCCAACCGTTGCACCACCATTCACACACACCAGACCATCGAGAAGACCACGCTGATATGCTTCCAACATTACTGTGGAAGACAATGTTTGACCATAAGATGAAGCGTGAAAAATGTGGCGCTAGCCATTTTTGTTTTTAAAATTATATCATATATTTATGAGAGCATAAAATTATTTCTTAGCCAAATTGATTATAATTAAAAAAAACAAATTGAAAAATACAAAAATTAAACCCTGAAAGAAAGTTAAATATTTTTTTTGTTTTTAAGAATAATTAAGTCATTTTATTTACCTAAAAAAATGTAAAAAAACCTTTTGCCCTCCATCAATTCAAAAATGATTAATGGGTCATGGGAAAAAAATCATTTTATCTCTAATAACAAGTTCATTGTTTTTTTTTTTGAATAGAAAAATAATCATTTTACTATTTCAATCCGCAATAACACGTGTCTTGATATATAGTGAAAAACTGAATACTTATAAGTTTATTTGTAATATTTCTATTAGCTGACCCGACTAATCATGTCAAAGTCGAATAGTATAAATATTACAAATGATTATAGATAAAAAAAAAAAACCTAATAAATAGATATCACAGGTTGGGTATAGGTTAGAGTTTTTAAAACCCGCTCAACCCGACCCAATCCATATAACTCAATGTAAATAACATTAGTTCTTAGCATCAATAATATTTTCCTACTCTCTTCATTTTTTTTTTTCATCATCACACTCACAACCACCTCGCATTCTTTTAATATTTTTCCTTCTTTATTCCATAATTTCACATAAATTATATTGGTTTATTTTGAAGTTTAATATAGTAAAATTTCAATGCATTTTACAATCTTTTCTATTTGGTAACCAAAAGACAATGAGAACACAAATTTTTTTAAAAAAAATCCATATTAAACTTCTATTTTCTTAGCCAATCACAAATAAAAAAGCACTTTATAGTTTTTATCTACTAGCCTCTGTATCATATGGCATCATAACTATTTGATAAAATATTTGATTGTGATTTGTATTTTATTTTTTATGTGGAAATTATAATAGTTTTAATCGTTTCTAAAACATGCATTTTATGTCTTATCTAGTTCTACTAGTTGCAACCCAATATTTATTGTAGAATTATTGAAGAATAAGAGAATTAATATGCCCAACTTGTAAATATTTATAATATCCATAAAAAATTTAGTCCAACATAATATATCCAACCCGTTCAGGTCCAAAAAAAAATTGAATAAATCAAATTTATATTTTATAAAATATTAAAAGTTAAATTAGATATAATTATGGGTCAAAACCCGACCCCGATATCCAAAATCACATTTTTTTTATATTGCTCTTTTGTTAAATCTATAACTGGTTCGAGGTTCTGTTGATAAGTCTACGATTCTACCATGCCTTCTGTCATCAGCTCATATTATTTGCCTTCAAATTCAGCTCTACATCAGGGATCGCCAAAAAAGATTTCAAAAGTGATTTTTTAAATGACCTTGTGTAATGGCCAGGTGAACACAGGGAGGATCTTTCAACAAGGAGACTCGCAAATGCCAAGCTATTACTGAATTCCCACACTACACTTGGACCCGATGAGTGTTAGCCTCAGTTGAAGAGCTGTTTCTGTTATCATTTACGCAACCTTGTTATGCTTAACAACTACCTCAACAGCTGAAGCCATCACTCAACACCAACTGGAAACATCTGCAAGTGTTAACATCAATAAGAGGCATGGCACGCTAACACAATCATTTTCATCATCAACAAGAGTTATTCAAAGCTTTTGGATTGAATAAAGCTACTAGGGAGAGAGCATTATGCAGATATGTTAGTCATGTGTTCTTTAAAGAATAAGCTATGTTATTCTGAGTTCTTCGAAGAATAAATCAGTAAAGAAATCTGTTTTTTTTTGTTTTTTTGGTTCAATAATTAGTAAATGCCTCGATTGAACAGCAAAACTTGCATCAACTCCCTACTTTGATCTCAAAATTTGCAGAGTTTATTAAACTTGTGCCATGCAATGATTAGGGTCCAGAACAATCAGTTGCAGAATCCACTGGGGTGTGTACCTGGACTGGAGAATTGAACCTGTCTTGAAGAATTATCGCTATTAAAGGCACTAATAGCACTCAATTCGAGCAATACCATTGTCTGATATGATCAACTTGGGCTTCCTAACTACTTGCTCCAAGCACTGGATGACGTCTCCAATCTGAAAATCATTACAGCCAAGGATCACAAGTCCACATTCATTTCCTTTCTCCACCAATTCCACATCATGCTTGTTAGTCTTTAGAGATGCACAAGGTCCTTCAAACACTTCTTCCCCACTCCTTAGAAGCCTCATGGTCGATGATTTGCTAAAATGGCCACCCATCACTCTGCAGCCAGCAATCTTTATATCACCTCCTGCAGACTTGCTCCTTCCTCTTAGCTCAAAGATGTTCAGCACTTCAGCCTCCCCAGCTACCTGGGTCTCTAGTGTCCCAGGGGCTTTGTCTACTATCAAATTGCCAACTTCATCCAAAAGGTGATAGATCACTTGGTGTTGCATAATCTACAGCCAACCAAAGAAACAGTGGAAAATAAATAAGCTATCCTAGTTTGCGGTATATGCCATCATATTGTTCTGTAAAATATCAACCACCCATACCCAAGGATTACTCTCATATTCTCGGGCTGGTTAAAAATAACATAAATGATTAAGGATAGCAACCGAAGTACCTTTGTACCAGCTTGGATTGCAGCCTGGCTAATAGAACTAGGTGGACTCTTCACATTGAACCCAACTATATATGCACCACAGGCTTGTGCCAAGTCCACATCAGACTGAGAAATAGGCCCAACACCAACATGGACCACATTCACAAAAACCTGGCAGTGCAAATAATGGACATATTAGTTAGCAACGTGTGAGAAGACCATAAGCAATAAGCACAGCATTTTCAGGATACATTTTAGAAAGAACCAGTCAATCACGTTAAGGAAACTACTTCCTTTAAAGCTGCAACAACTATCACTAAACCGTAGCAAGAAGTTGCAAATCAGAAAGAGAATCATAAAAACAATATTATGCATTATGTCAGGCATATGGCTAAACTATTTTGGTCTACCTGAGGGCTGTTTAAAGTCCTCAAGGCATCTGTGACAGCTTGGACAGTTCCTTGCACATCTGCTTTTACTATTAATGGCATTTCAGTCCTCTCAGGCACAACAGAGTCATCTTCTGATGGTTCGTTAGTTTCTGTCCTTTGCTCCATGATCTGCCTAAGCCTGTCTTTTTCATATTTCCTTCTCCTCCCTGCACTTAGCATTCTAGCTCGCTCCTCAGTTTCCACAACAGTAACATCATCACCAGCCATAGGAAGCCCCTTCAGCCCTTCAATAACAACTGGCATTGCTGGTCTTGCCCGCTCAGTCAGCTTCCCTGACATATCCCTAATAGCCCTTATTCTTCCCCACTCTGAGCCAACAACCACGTGCTGCCCACAAACTAAAGTCCCCGCCTTCACTATAGCAGTAGCCAAAGGACCCCGTCCTTTGTCAAGTTTTGCCTCTACTACATAAGCTTGAGCATGACCATCAACACGTGCTTTTAATTCCATCATCTCCGCCTGAAGAAGTATAGCCTCCTCCAGGTTATCCAATCCAGTTTTTGTAACGGCTGAAACTTCAACTACCTGAATATCTCCACCCATTTCCTCAAGCAAAAATCCTTCAGAAGCAAGCTGGAGTTTGACTCTCTCAGGGTTTGCACTCGGTTTATCACATTTATTAATTGCAACTACAACTGGTACATTAGCTGATTTTGCATGAGATATGGCTTCAAGAGTTTGAGGCATCACCCCATCATCAGCTGCAACAACGAGCACAACTAGATCGGTGACTGCTGCACCTCTTGCTCGCATTGCACTAAAAGCAGCATGACCAGGAGTGTCAAGGAATGTGATTGATGCCCCTGAAGGCATGCGCACAACAAAAGCACCCAGATGCTGAGTTATGCCTCCAGCTTCCTTTGCTGCCACTGATGTTTGACGTAGAGCATCCAAAAGAGAAGTTTTACCATGGTCAACATGACCCATGACTGTTACAACCACTGGTCGGGGAAGAATTTCTGAACCTTCATTGGAGTGTTGCCTCCTGACATTGGCCCCAACTTCCTGCAAAAGTGAAATGACAAACAGTCAGTGAGTGAAACTCAATTTTCCAAAGCACCCACCTCAAAAATCAACCAAACATGATTAACTTAGAAATGGAGGGGGGGAAGGAAGGTGGGAAGCCAAAAGAGCAGTTTAAATGCTAAAAAGGAAACAAAGTAATAAAGGGGGAGAAAGAAAAATCAAAGCATAATTTAGTATATATCACGAGCAAGGCAGATTTCAAATACATGTTGCCAATACTGTAATGCCAGGTGATGCCAGAAACTAAAGCTAACGAATAAAAACAGCATACAAGTTAGTTGAAATCCTTTGGTACTACACTGCCATGTACATATGCAGGCATGCACACATATAACTGCTTTTGGGTGAAAATGAGAAGTGAAAGTTCCTGTCAGTTGAAATGAGTCTTGATAGCAATTGGACATGAAAAACTCCATACAACTCTTGATGTTAATTAAACACGAAATGATCCATACAATTATCGGGACTTGGGGAAGGGAAATACCATTACAACCAGCTCCGCAACATCGATCTTGAGTGGGTCAAATTCTGAGACAACCTTTTCCCCAAGATTAACAAGAAATTCCTGCAGAGTTATAACTGACTGACCAGTGCGCTTGGCAAGCTCAACAGTGGTCATGCCTTCAAATATGTCAATTGTTTTATCTTGCAAGGACTTGGTAATTCTTTTCAGTTTAGGAGGCACATATGGAGCATCAACTGGAGGTTTTTTGATCCTTTTAGCAAACTTCCCTTTCTTTTGCGTCTTCAAATCAACTCCTTGGTTATCATTTTTTCTTCTGGCCCACAGTTCTCGACTAGCGTGAAAGCACCTAAGTGAGATATAGAGCCATGACACAATCCTACCATTCAGTAAATTTAAGCAGAACATTCAGGTATTCCAGAGCAATAAACTTCACAGATTGTCTTCCAATTGCAATAAAAACCCCAATCGCTCTCTCACACACTCTCTCACACGCGCTCTCCCTTAGCATACTCGACAAAAAAGATGGAAAATGAAGCAAGAGAAAAGCATACAATCAATGGAAAAGATCAAGTTTTTTCTTCCACGAAGCAGGATAGAACTTAGGTGTGAAGTTATTTATTTCATGCAACTATAAACTCCTTTCTTCCCTTGTTTTCTCAGAACTTAAAAGCTTTTATGAAGGAGCATTTGAACATGGGACATCCTATTTAGAACATAAGTGTTGGCTAAGGTTAAGCTACACCTTGACCACAAATTTCTCCTTTTCTTTTTTTCTTTGGATAATTTTAGGCCCAGGTCAGATTAAGGCAGGGTTCAACTTAGGCTGTGGATCGTGATGCCATAAGGTTTTATCACCTGACTACATAAAATAGCCATAGAAGCGCACCAAACTTAACCTCAAATCACACTTCAATGCTAAATAGGGGGAGCATGCCCTTGAACTGTTAAATAGGTAAGCCTACCCTTAACCTGGTCAAGCCCAACCGTAAATAAAAGAAAAGTGAAAAAGAAATGGTTGTTACAATCAACATATGTATTTCTACCATATGATATCTGTTGTGAAGTGCAATTTTCTAGTGATGAGGTAACAGAAAAGCAGCAATGTAGACAGTAATTAAAAACAGCAATCCTCGAAGCAAGAAAGAAAGATATGAATAAAACCTGATAGATGATTCTTTTGTAGTGTGATGACCAGACCCTTGTAGAAATGAGCTGAAAGAAGACTCTGCAGCACAAGATTGGATAAGTAAATGATGATATTAAAATCAATCTTTCAGGGAATGTAAAATTATCTCATTCCAATTTTTTCCAATTCCCTGCACAACTAGCAAAAGCAGTAGGAACAGAGTACTGAACAGGCTTGGTGAAAGGGATGGAATATTGATGGTTTGAAATGCAGATATTTGGAAGCTGCTTTCTTAACTGAACTAAGGGGTGAAAAGGTATTGCAGCTCGAGGAAAAGAAGAAAGGATGAAATAAGAATTCTATAAGCTGAAGGAATGCTTAGTAAACTACAAAAAGCATCCTGTGAAGATGGCTCAGTTGAATAAAAGTTAACAGAAAATATCTAATGTAAGCTGATGAAAAGCATGAATGCAGTTTTGAATTACCAGGTATATATCTGACTGAAGCACCATCAAGACTAGTTCTTGAAGTTAACCCCACAGCATGCCCTAGCGATGGTGAAGTCAAAACTCTTGTGAGACCAACATCAATACCCTGCAAAAAGAAGTCAGGTAAAACATCCTACACATAAGCAATTCAATATGGTTTTCATGTAACTAAAGTCACTCCTTCGAAATATGTGTAAAAGTTCTCAGTTTTATGTTGGAAAAGGGAAACAAAGAAAGGGGAATTTCTAGGCAGAAGATGCAAATGAGGAGACCAGAATAACCCAAATTAAACAATGCCGGTTAAAAGCGGGTATAAGATTACAACATTGGAAGACAATTAAGCTAACCAAGCAAAAACGAGGCAAGCCATAGATCAAACCTTAAGATGCTATACATGGCGTGATCATTTTCAACTCGAGACAAGAGGTATTCCTCTATACCTTTGTAAAGGCTGTTGACTATCACAATCCTCAACATTCAAATTTAACTTGAAACAAATCCTTGAGGAAAAAATACAGCAAGGAATAGAACAATAAGGTAAAGCATATCCTCTTACCCTTTTGCCAGCCGCTCTGCAAGCCATTCATAAGCCTCTAAATCTCTACAAAGACCAACAGATAAACGAAATGGAGGTATATTTAATACCAAAATTTAGAGTAATGGAACACAATTTTAGCCCGTCTTCGATGGAAAAGATCTAATCTTTCATCACTGAATACCACAAGTCACATAAATTGACAACACAATAAAGATAGAGTAGCGAGAATTTAACTGAGCTATTTATGGGGTTAAAAAGGGAGGTTTTGAGCTTAAAGTTTATCTTCGTAGCTGCAAACTTTGGTTTCGACTTCCGAGGTTTGCAAAGGTTGTGGAGAACAGATCGTGGGAGAGATGTTGCAAGGGTTTTTCACTTGTTTTCTTGTAATTACTTTTCTGCCCTTATGTTTTTAATAAGATGAAAATGTAAATTCTTCTATATGTTTAGTGTAGTTTACACCATTTTTTTTAACCATCTCAATTGAATTCAATTAAATAATTTTAATATAATTTTATGTTTTAGAATCTTCTTTAAATATTAAAAAGTAAATTTCAAATGAATTTTAATTATTAAAAATACTATAAAAATAAATTGTAAATTAACCTTTTTATTTACAATTTTAAATATAAGAAATTTAATGTTGAAACTAACTTCCTAAAAATACATATTTAGCCTTTTTTAAAAAAGATATTTGAAAAAATAAGATAAATTTAATAAAATTAATATAAAAAACAAAATGAATTCAATTCAATTTCTTTTAAATATGTGAATTCAATTTATTTATCAATTGAATTCAAATCAAACACTATAATTTAATTCAATTACAAAATAGAATTGCTTCCAGATAACTTGTTAGTGTTTTAATATAATAAATTTATCTTTATTATATTTTTAAAATAAATTTATATATTTTTAAAAGAGAAAATAGAAAAAACCACTAAATAGAGGATACGCTACACTGTAAGCCGGTCTAAATTTTTTCCAGCATGAAATAGATGCTAAGGCGACACAAACATTCCTAAAAAATAAATATGAGACTTCGATCGTTGACTCAATTGGGTTTAATAAACTCGGCTAATTTAAATAATAATAAAAAATACAACGACAATAAATAAAACAAGAAAAAAATTGATAGCATAAAAAAAACTATGAAGCTTATCGAAAGCAAATTGAATAACATCATTAAACTCAATCATCAAACAACCTAATGTTGAAGGGCAAACAAAAAAAAACAGTGAAAAAAATATGAGTCAACCTAGAGTAACTCGCTAACCCTGCAACCTTGAGCATATGATTAGGATAACCTCGTTGAAAAAAAAGTGAAAAAAAAATATGAAGACAAGAATTAAAAAAAAAACATAATCTAAAAAAACACTAAAGTTAATCCATGTTACCCTAAAAACTAATGCTGCAAAAATTTAAATTAACAATTTTTATGTTTGAAATCGAAAAAAAAAA
>Ga0307515_10024448_pt1 | contig 10526 bp, 10 predicted proteins | sample 17_EM_MG_FD_194513 | JGI IMG/M metagenome (GOLD analysis project Ga0307515, IMG submission 194513) | Populus trichocarpa ectomycorrhiza microbial communities from riparian zone in the Pacific Northwest, United States - 17_EM | ecosystem: Host-associated > Plants > Roots > Unclassified | place...
GATGTGATATTAAGTATGGATTGGTTGAGTATGTATAGGGCCCAAATGGTAGGAATGTAATATTTAGGGGAGAAATAAATGTCATACTGAATTATATAATTTTGGTTATGATTGCTAAGAAATTGATGAGAAAGACATTTATGGCTTATCTTGCCTATAAGACAGATTGAAAGAGGGATAATACCATAATTATCAGACCCGGCCTAGCCTGACGAGTCAACCCAAGACTCGGGTGACCCGAGGCCTTGGCTGAGTCTATTTTATTTAAAACTCGGACCTGCAATTGGCCCGGAGAAAACCGGTTATCCCGTCGAGTCAACCTGAAACCTAGGTGACCCGACAAAACCCGGTAGAGATTTGTTTTTTTTTTTCAAATGTGTTTTTTCTCCTAGCCAGAGACTCATTTTTCAGTTGGATACTAATTCATTTCAAAGTTCACTATATAAAATATTATAAGAGTATTTTATTTTTTCAATGTGGAATTTGAAACTCTTTAGTATATATATTCTATGTTCACAAGAAAAAAAATTATGTTTTTTCAATGTGGGATAAAAAAAATCTTTTTGGTCTAAATACTTCAACTTAAAAGAAAATGATAATATCTTTTCAATGTAGAATGAAAAACCTTTTGAAATAATCTTTTAAACTTTATTATTTACAACATGTATAACCTATATCCACATGGATTGTTTCTTAATTTTTTCATGTGAAATATTAGAATCTCAAATATATTTTTTTCTAGATTAAACTGGATTGACTCAAGTCACCCGTGTAACCCGAGACCTGGCCCCTTGGTCGGGTCAACCTCCAGGCCGGGTTTGATAACTATGGATAATACCGAGTAATATATTGATAACAAAGCTGTCAAATCTTCCCATGGTAAGAGAATTTTCAGATGTGTTTTTGAAGGTGTTATCTGGATTACCTCCAAAAAGACAAGCAAAGGTTCCCATCGATATATTACTCAGTAGCACTCATATAGCTCAGTCGCCATACAGAATGGCTCTTATGGATTAGCTGAATTGAAGATCTATCTGCAAGAATTACTGGATACAAGGTTTATATGTTCGAGCAGTTCACCTTGGGGAGCCTCAATATTGTTTGTAAAAAAGAAGGACAACACCCTCAGACTCTGTATTGACTATAGGCAGTTGAAAAAGGTGACGATGAAAAACAAGTAATCACTACTAAGGATAGATGACTTGTTTGATCAATTAAAGGGAACATGAGTATTTCCAAAAAAAGACTTAAGTTTAGGGTATTATCGGTTGATATTAAGGAGTAAGATATTCAGAAGACCACAGTTAGAACTCATTATAAACATTATGAGTTTCTTGTGACGCCTATATGGGTTGACAAATGTTTCTACAATGTTCATGGATTTGATGAACCAGGTTTTTTAACCCTATCTAGACAAGTTTGTTGTGGTGTTTATTGATGAAATTTTAGTATATTTTAGTTCATATTTGGAATTTGAACAATATTTAAGGCATGTATTGTAGATACTAAGGGACCATCAATTGTATGCTAAGCTAAGTAAGTGTGAATTTTGGTTAAAAAATGATATTTTTGCGACATGTTATCTTAAGGAATGGATATTTGTGGATCCAAAAAAGGTAGAAGTTGTCCTAAAATGGGAAAAACCTACGAATGTGATAGAAATTCATAGTTTACTTGAAATTGCAGTGTATTACAGAAGATTTACTAAGGAGTTTTCTACAATAGAGACCCCTTTGACTCAGTTAACTCGTAAATGGAAATGGTCAAATGAGTGTGAGAAAAGCTTTTAAGAGCTGAAAATGAGACTTACTACTGCTCTATTATTAACACTTTTCTCGGGATCTGATAGGTATATAGTTTATAGTAACGCATTAAAAAAGGAATTGGATGTGTTTTGATGCAATATGGAAAGGTGATAACTTACACATCAAGAATGTGATAGAAATTCATAGTTTTCTTGAAATTGCAGTGTATTACAGGAGATTTACTTAGGGTTTTCTACAATAGAGACCTATTTGACTCGGTTAACTCGTAAATAGAAATGGTCAAATGAGTGTGAGGAAAGCTTTTAAGAACTGAAAATGAGACTTACTATCGCTCTAGTATTAACACTTTTCTCGGGATTTGATAGGTATATAGTTTATAGTAACGCAATGAAAAAGGGATTGGATGTGTTTTGATGCAATATGAAAAGGTGACAGCTTACACATCAAGGCAATTGAAACCGCATAAGGTGAATTATCCAATTCATGATCTAGAATTGGCTATTGTGGTGTTTGAATTGCGGGTATGGAGACATTATTTATATGGATCTCAAGTTTAGATTTACATAGATCATAAGATCTTGAGGTACCTGATGAATCGAAACTTAATATATAGTAGAGAAGATAGATAGAGTTGATTAAAGATTATGATTGTGTTATAGAATATCATTTAGGAAGAGTAAATATGGTTGCGGATGCTCTTAGCCGAAAATGGAAGGTTGCGATGGGAGAACTGGGAGAATGGAATAAAAAAACTTTGATGGGGTTAAAGAACATTGATGCTCAATTAGAAGTAGGATTGAAGGGTCTATATTGGCATAGGTAAGACATCGGTATGTGCTTCAAGACAAGGTATTAAAGCTCAATAAAAAAAGACATTGAAATAGATAAGGTGAGGAACAAGATGAAGTCGGGAGTTGAGACTCTATTTCAGATTTTAGATGATGGGATAAGTGATATGAAGGCGGATGTATTTGTTTGGAGATAAAACTTTGAAGGATAAAGTATTAAAGGGAGCTCATGAATCAAGGTTTATTGTGTATCCTATATGTACTAAGATGTACAAAGATTTAAAAGAATTCTCTTCTTGGCCAAATATTAAAAGGAAAATAGATGAGTATATGACTAAGTGTGGTTTATGTCAACAAGTGAAAGTAGAGCATCAAAAGCCAATAGGGCCCATACAACCATTATTGATACTTTAGTGGAAGTGAAAAGATATCATTATGGATTTTATATCAGGTCTACCTTGGGGAAAGAAGGGCAATGATACCATTTAGGTTATTATAGATTGATTGACAAAATTTATACTCTTTATACCGATAAAATAATAGATCTAGTGGATAAATTGGTCAGGTTATATATGAATAAAGTAGTGAGACTTCATAGGATTCCAATAATGATTGTTTCAAATCAAGACCATTGATTTACTTCTCATCTTTGGCCTAGTGTAAAGCATGCTCTAGGTACAAAACTGAATTTGAGTACTACTTTTCATCCTTAGATGGATGGACAATCTAAAAGGACATGATGAAGGTTTGCTAAGAGCATGTGTATTAGAGCTTAGATGAAATTGGAAAGATCATCTACCTCTTATGGATTTCACATATAATAATAGTTATCAAACTATTATAGGCATGACACCGTATGAATATGGTAGAAAATATCGAAGTCCGATATGTTGGAAAGAAGTGGGTGATAGAAAATTAACGGGACTAGAGATTTTGCAAATTATCTCGGAGAAGGTAAAGATTATAAGGAACAGGATGAAAGTAGCTCAAGATAGATATGAGAGTTATGCAAATGTCATAGAGGAGACCTCTCAAGTTTAATATTGGCGATAGAGTATTCCTGAAGGTTGCTCAATGGAAACATATGTTAAGATTTGGAATGAAGAAAAAGTTACCTCTATGGTATATTAGACCTTTTGAAGTTATGGAAAGAATTGAACCTGTAGCGTATAGATTAGCACTGCCCCCGTATTTAGCCAAGATTCATGATGTTTTTCATGTCTCATTACTATGTAAAACCGAGATAGATCCCTCCTGAGTGCTTCCACAGATTCCTATTGAAATTAAGAAGGACTTGACCTTGGAAGTGAAACTTGTAAGGGTGTTGGATCATAGTGAGAAAGAACTCAAAAATAAAAAGATTCCTATGATTAAAATACTGTGGAGGAGTACTCAAATTGAAAAAGGAAACCGGAAAAGGGAATTTGAGACGAGGAGAAAATATCTTAGTCTTTTCTTGTAAACAGGTATGGAAATCCAAATTTCGATGATGAAATTTATTTTTAGAATGGGAGAATGTAAACCCCAGGTTAAAAAAAAGGACTAACAACAATTGAAACACGATTTGAGAAAAAAAAAATTGTCTTCTTTATACATGGCATTGAATGTTTATTGTGAAAATGTTTAAGAAGTAGGGTTGTTACATGCTTGTCATATAACATGTATACTAAACTAGTGCACAAGAGAATTTTATATGGAGAGATTATCAATGTTTATGGAAAGGTTCACATGATAGTTGTGTAAGTCATTCTTATACTTGAGATCACAAAGTTATCTTATATAGGGAGTGTTATGTTTCGATCCTAACCACACATTATCCTAATCAAGGGTAACAAATGGGCATATATCGAGTATAACATAAACTATATAAAGTTATTTTAGTAATCAAGAGATGATTTATCATCTTAGGTGAATTAGAAAAAAATAATTCATTTATTCTTAAATAGTATTGATTGTGAAATATTTGGTCAATGTAAAATGAGATTTAAAAAGAGTTTCAAATCTTATTTAAAGAATCAATGACTATAGTGTTGAGAACTAAAATGATTTAACAAAGCAGATATATTTCATGCTATAATGTCTAAATCGAAACATTCTTCACGAAGGGATAATAATTACATTGAGAAACTGAGAAACTGAAAGGTTAAGTTACCATTTATGACCTTCCTAACATTTGGAGGATCATGAATGGTTGTTAGATATTGTACTTTCAAATATAAATCAATTAATTGTTGAATCCATAATAAATTATTTAAAAAAAATTGTAATCCTATTTTATTTAGGATTATGATTTATATTTGGATTAACTTATTAGAAAACTTAATGAGTCATATATATAAGAACCATTTGTTAGAAATTAAAATGAGATAATTAATCAAATGTGACTTAATTGTAAATAAATTTTAAGAATTAAATATGGTAATGTAATTAAAATATTGAAGTAACCTACCAATGTGATCCTATTTTATTATTTTTACAAGTGGATTTAAGAAGGGTTAAGAACCCGTTTATTTTTGCGTTTCAAAAATGTTTTTGAAAAAAATTAATTCTTTTTATTCTTTTTTTTACTTCAAATTAATTTTTTATGTTTTTAAATTATTTTGATATGCTGATGTCAAAAATAAATTTTTAAAAAATATTATTTTAATGTATTTCCAAATAAAAAACATTTTAAAAAACAATCACTACCACAACCACAATAATAAACTGGCTGTAAGATTTTAAAGAGATTGCAATTGAAGTCTTAGAGGGTGTTTAGGAGTATAATAGTCGTTATTTTTTAAAGTATTTTTTCTTGAAAATATATTAAAATAATGTATTTTTTATTTTTTAAAAATTATTTTTAATTTCAGTACATAATGAAAATACTAAAACATTTAAAACACCAAAATAAACGGGTTATTAATTTGCTTAGTACTACTAATGTGAAATAAGGCTTTAGTCGAGGGAGTGTTTTGTCAGAGCACACCTAATTTCAAGTTCAGACCTTCAAACAACACTTTGCAATTTCTATGGATTGCGCTTGCAGACCCTTTTTCCTCTGGGGAACATGGATGTCCACCACCCCTAGAACCACTTCTCCTCCCAACACCATCAGCCTGCCACTTATTAACAGCAGAAGCTCTACTCCGCCATCGCCACCTCGTCTCAAGGCTACCACTTCTCCTTTCAATTTTTCCGTGGACTTGCCAAGTGGCGGAAACAACAATCACGGTGGCCGGAACAGCAACAATAACAATAAAGGGTGGTGGTGGCGGCGGTGGTGGAATGATGGCAGTGACTCTTCCAATACCTTTTCCCTGTTGTTCTTATTAAGCTCATCCATTGTGCTGCAATTAGCTTCTTCTGCAGCTGCAAGAACTCAACAAGAAGAGGGAGAGGAGGTTTGGGAAGTTAAAGGGAGCAACCGGGCTAGACTTATTCCTGATTTCTCCAAGGATGAGTTTGTAGTGTCTCCAACATCATCATCGTCACTGTTTTCTGTTAATGATTTATGGTCGCAATGCACAACCTTGTTCGTGCGCCTAATGCTTCCCCAAGGATTTCCTCAAAGTGTTACCTCTGATTACTTGGATTACTCTCTTTGGCGAGCAGTCCAAGGCATCGCCAGCCAAATTAGCGGCGTTCTTGCCACCCAGGTATCTATCTATCATTATATGAATGGTTTGCTTTTGTTTCTTTTGATTAATATTTGTTGTGATAGGCATTGCTTTATGCTGTTGGGTTGGGGAAAGGAGCTATCCCAACTGCTGCTGCCATCAATTGGGTGCTAAAGGATGGAATTGGGTATCTCAGTAAAATCGTATTGTCCAAATATGGACGACATTTTGATGTTCATCCTAAAGGGTGGAGACTGTTTGCTGACCTTTTGGAAAATGCTGCCTTTGGTTTGGAGATGTTAACGCCTGCGTTTCCTCATCTCTTTGTTTTCATTGGTGCCACTGCTGGAGCTGGACGCTCTGCTGCTGCTCTTATCCAGGCAATTTCCTGCTTCTGAATTATGTACTGTTGCATTGCGATAACCATTTCCTAATATCGTTTTTTGGTAGGGAGGGAGGAGGAATTTTGGTGCCAAACTGATTTTATGATGCTCATACAAATTGTTATTTATTTACTTAGAGTTGCTTAAAGTGGATGCTCATAATTTGCAGGCTGCTACAAGAAGCTGTTTTTATGCTGGTTTTGCTGCTCAAAGAAACTTTGCTGAGGTAAACACTGTTTCTTTTGGTTTTTATTTATTCTCAAATTGTGAATTGCTTTTATGGAAGCTTGGACATGTCTCATTTTTATCAGCCGGTAAAGATCTGTATTTGTGCAACACATCTTTTATTTCTGACCTTAGTGAGTCCCAAGTTAATTTGATTTGTTTCTGAAAGAAATTGTTAATTGTAGGTAATTGCCAAGGGTGAAGCTCAAGGAATGGTGAGCAAGTTTATTGGTATAATGCTTGGTATAGCATTGGCTAATTGCATAGGCTCCTCAACACCCCTTGCCCTTGCTTCTTTCAGTGTGGTGACATGGATCCACATGTTCTGCAATCTGAAATCGTATCAATCCATTCAATTAAGGACTTTAAATCCTTATCGTGCAAGTAATCAATCTCTTCTCCTTTTCCTTTTTCCCCTGATGGGACTGCTTGCTAATGTCTTTATAACTGCATCGGTCGAAATGAGTTGATACAAATAAACAAATAATAATAATAATAATAATAATAATAATAAAGAAGCTTGAAATGCAAAACACGTAGAATTTCTGTTACTTTATATAATCATAATTTAAGAATGATACTGAGGAAATAGATTTGCATCAGCTCGGATAGTTGGAAGACATAGAACATTGTAAACTGTAGATAGGTATTGCTGGGTATGTTCACATGCAATCTCTTTGGTCTTCTCTATTGAACAGGTTGATAAAACAGAATTTTTACTTGCTAACACAACTATCTGCTGCCACTTCAAGCAGCCTCCATGGAAATCTTCAAAATGGCTGTCTAATGCCATTAATCACCCTTGAGTCTTGATATTGTTCCATAATCATCTCCACAGTATTCCAAAGCTGTATGATAGAAACCCCTTTTTTTCATTGCTCTAACAGGTTTAGTTTTTAGCGAGTATCTCCTCAGCGGCCAAGCACCTCCAGTCAAAGAGATCAATGATGAAGAACCACTTTTTCCAGCTGTACCATTTCTTAATATCTACTCTAAGGGCAATGTGAGTTGCTCTCTATTTTTTTTCCTCTGTGGTTAATGGAAAAGGAAAAGTTAAGAAAGTAAATCTCATTGTTTTTTCTTAATTAATTTCAGGTACAATCAATCGTTCTATCTTCAGAAGCGAGGAATGCAGCTGCTGAAATCGAGCAGAGGCTGCAGCTGGGGTCTAAGCTCAGTGATGTTGTCAACAACAAGGACGATGTGCTTGCATTGTTCAATTTGTATAGAGATGAAGGCTATATTTTGACTGAGCACAAGGGAAGATTCTGTGTAAGTATACTAGCAGCTTTATTTTGAATCTGAAATCCCCCCCCCATCCAGTTTTTTGTATGTCTGTGCGCGTGTATCTTCTGCTTTTCTTCTTTCCATGCTTATTGATTTTCAGTTATATGTGTGCGCGTGCATGCATGTATGACCTATTCTTGATTTACATCTATTTTCATATAAAAAAACCATCATGAAATTACTAGCAGTCCTTACTTGAAAGGGCTGCTGTCTATACTTCCTCATTGTTTTCTTGTCCAAAATATGATGTAATCCTGCAATTCAAGATCATATCTTGATGCTAACTTCTCTGTGTTGTTAGTTATCAATTCCTTGTATTGGAAGAGTTCTTTTGGTCATTTTAATCCATGCTGTCTCTGATGATTGAAGTCGCTAAATTGTAACAAAAAGCATAACTGAAAGAATCTAGCAAATAACCTATGTTTTTTTATGTGTGTGGAATGTCTTTCACGAAATAATGACAATGGTAATAATCGGGTTCCTCTGAAACTCTTTTCATTGTCCAAGAAAAAGAAAGGACTAGTTTTTTTAACTTCTTTTGGAGCAAATTATTTATGGGAGGAAGTGAGCTTACTAATAGTTATTATATGTTGTATCTGAATTACTTGCCACAATCAGGTAGTGCTTAAAGAAAGTTCTTCACCACATGACATGCTCAAGTCACTGTTCCAAGTTAATTATTTATACTGGTTGGAGAGAAATGCTGGAATTGAAGCAAGAAGTATCTCTGCTGACTGCAGACCTGAGGGGAGGCTACAAATCTCTCTGGAATATGCCCGACGGGAATTCAACCATGTGAAAAATGATAGTGTATCAATGGGTTGGGTCGCTGATGGACTAATTGCCAGGCCTTCACCAATTAGAGTTTGTCCTGGAAACATAGCCTCTTCAATTGCAAGCTGATGCAACATCAAGTTGTAGTTTAATGGTTCTTGCCATGAGGGAAAGAATTGCTTTTGAGGGGGGGGTTCTTGCCAGCTATATGGCCATTGGTGAACCATGCTCCTGGACATAAATCTATACTCCAATGGTTCTCAGACAAGTCTGTAGTTTAATGTTTCTCAAACAAGTTCAGACGCCCAAACATTGGTCGCTTGACATCGTTAGAAGGAAAGGCAGACTAGGCACTTCTTCGAGCCATCACTGCATGGTCTGAAACTCAATAGGGATGATCAAAATTGAGGCAAAAACACTTGCCCCGAGGTGCACAAATTTGTTCTTTTTAAGAAAACGTTGATACATCTCAAGTTATTGATATTAATCCACCTGCTGTACTTCGTCCTATATAAAAAATATGAAGCTTGGAGCAAAGAAACTAAATAAACTAAAAATGATTATGACGGGTTGTAAAAAAAAAAAAAAAAAAACAGTTTCTAATAAAAACAATTCTATGATCTTATTGGAAAAAAAAAATTGAGCCCTAACCTAGGTGGCTCAAAGCTTAGGTCTTTGAAATAAACCCCAACAAGTGAGCTTAACAGCTCAAGTACATGAGAATTAAACTGAAAAAAACAAAAAAATATTGAAGAATAAAAAAAAAACATTATTGTAGTGAATCATGCAATGTCAACGGAGCGACAAATCTTATAGATTTTTTGATATATTATTGAAAATGCTGGCTAGTAAAATGTTAAAATCATAATTTGCTAGACAAGATATATATATAACGAGTGATCGACATAATTAAGAAGAATTTTCATTAACCTTTTTTTTTTCTAATATAGACAAATATGATTTAAATGACAATTATTAGGAAAAAGGTTCTTCCTCAGGTTCATCTTCATGCGTCAAAGAGCAGTGTTGGGAATCATCCACATGTACTCATAATTATCCCTGCAGATGGGAGGGTCTATCATGATTCAAGCCCACAACTACAAAGCAGGAATTTCATACTCGGTAAAAGAGCTGGGTAGCTATCATGCCTCGAGCCCCCCAACCAATGTGCAGGCATCGCAGCTTCTTGTAGCATATATTTTCTATTCTGTATTACGAGACACAGGAAAAATAAAAAAAATTCAAGCATAATAAATAAATATTATTTTAATATATTTTTTAAATAAAAATTATTTTAAAAAGTAATTATAATTACTTTTTTAAATAGACTCTTATATCATTATCCACGTTGCGTTGTGGTTTAACACAAAAAAAATATTCAATCATTTCTAATAATGTGTTTCTTAAGTGAAAAATAAAATCTAAGTTATAAATTCAAATTTTAATTTTTATTTAACAACATATTTTTTTAAATACTAATGATATATCGAATGATATTTTTTAAAAGATATTTAGATAGCAAGACATCGGATTGATTCGTGTCAGTCTAGGTCTACCTGTCAAACTAGTGACCTGAGTTATGAGACAGTGATAATTATATAAAAATCAAATTAGAATAATATGAAAGTCAATTCCTAACCAACATAATGTTAAACAATAAAATTTTTTAAAAATATTAAATTAAGGAAAAAAACAAAAAAAAAT
>Ga0307515_10024449_pt1 | contig 10526 bp, 1 predicted proteins | sample 17_EM_MG_FD_194513 | JGI IMG/M metagenome (GOLD analysis project Ga0307515, IMG submission 194513) | Populus trichocarpa ectomycorrhiza microbial communities from riparian zone in the Pacific Northwest, United States - 17_EM | ecosystem: Host-associated > Plants > Roots > Unclassified | place...
TAATACACAATAACTTTTTATCTATAATTAAATTTTAATAATAATATATTTTAAAAGTATATAGATTAAATGCGTAGTTAAAAGGTTATTAAGATATAAAAGTTAGCTATAGTATAGTTACTTTAGAAAAGGACAATTAAATATTAGAAATTATAATTAATAATAGTAATTTACTAAATCTTTACCTATTTAAACTATTTTTCTATACTTATATATAATACTACTTATTCTCTATACTCTATTACTATTATCTATTTTTTTTTTATTTATAGTTAGCGCTATAATATATAAGAGGGGAGCTAAAGTACTTAAAAATACTATTAAAAACACTTTTAAAGCGCCCAAAGAAGTAGATACACTACTTATATAAACATAGTTTACGATTATAGAATAACTTAAAGGTTTTTAAATATTTATTCTAAATATAACTATATATACTAATACTATAAAGATATTTATTAATATTCTAGTTGTTTTATTTAAAGTCTTTAAATACTATTACGGGACTTAGTTAATTAAGGTATAAGCGCCGTAAAGAACGTATGCAAGCCTGTATAATTGGTAGTCTACTAACTTAGATATTAAGCTAAGGAGTAGAAGGTAGAAAAGGACACGTCTATATATATATACTAAGGCTTAAGCAAGCCCCCTGATTAGATCCGTTACGGTGCCGTAATAAATACTAAAAGTTTATTATCTAAAATATATATTAAGCTAATTAATATTACAGCCTTTATTTATTTTAGCTTAATTAATTAACTACTATTATTATATTATAAAGTTTAAAGAATCTTACAATACTTAAAGAAGTAAATAATATAGATAAATAGTATAAAGTAGAGGGAATAATAGAGGTATAGTTAAACTATATAGAAAAGACTTAGAGGGTTAATCTTATAATTAAATATAAGGCTACTACTAAAATATAAAAAGAGATTACTAAATAGCGTAACTATATACACCATTTAAACGCTATTACTACCTTTAATAATACTATAAGAATAAAAAGTATAATATTATATACTGTCTTAAATTTAAATTAAAGTACTACCTAATATAACCCTACTATTTAGCGCGTTAATTAGAAGTAATAGAATAGAAAAAAGTTACACTTAATATATTAGGTCTATCTTTACTATTAAAGATTAAGTATAGTAAATACTTATAGAATAAGGAGGATAAATATATAAATATCTCTCTAGGTAGCTATAAGTACTATTAAAGTAACTCTTATAGTATAAATTAATTAATAAGCTCTCCTTTCTAATAATAATAGTAATAAGAGACTTATATTATAGTTGTATAATTAGTAGCTAATTATATTTAATAGTAAAAACTATTAGTATTAGTAGTATAGTAGCTTTTAATAAACTAGATATAGTAGTAAAACTAGTAATAGAACTAGTAAATATTATAATAGGTATAAAATACTATATAAGTAGTAATAACTTTTTTTATATTACTAATTATTACCACTAGTTATTTTATAGTAGATCCTATACTAAATATAAAATCTTCTTTAATGCCTTCTTTATAGGGTATTCTATTAAATTTTATTCTATTCTCTAAAGCGCCTATTAATCTCTACTATTTAATTTTAAATATATTTTCTACTAGCCTACTATCTAGTAGCCCTACCAATAGTATTATTAAATAATTAAATAGTAAGCTTAGCGTCTCTATTATCTAGCTTTTACCTATATCTCTACTAAAGTAGGATTAATTTTAGTGAATAAGTATTATACCTTTAAGATATTTAAGTATATATTGGCCTATTAATTATATAGTAGATAACTTAAAGGACTTTAGAACAAATTAATAACGTTATAGTACTATAGTAAAGACCTTATTTAATATATTAATTAATAGGCACTTTATATAATCTTATTCTTCTCTTTATCTAAATATATTATATATATTACTACTTAATTCCTACTTATAAGAAATACTATTTTTACCACTTTATTAAATCTTTAGACTTCTTAGGTTTAAGTAAGTAGTATTATTAGTACGTCTATCCTTTAATATATACCTTATTATAATAGATTAATAGATTATCTATTACTAAAACTAAATAAGGCTATATATAAGTAAAAACCTTATTATTTATCTATTAATAGCGCCCTAGTATATTAGTAATAAGGTCTATCTTTTAAAACCTTTTAATTTTAATATTTCTTTAATAGGCTTCTTAATAGGTACCTACCTATACTTCCTACCTATTATCTTCTTATTATAAGCCAATTTATTAATAAAAATAAACAAATTGTGCCTATAGCTATAGATTTAAATATTTTAGTTATCTCTTAGGCCTAGGCTATATTATTATATTATTATCCCTATAACCTTTCTACTTTATCTCCTTTACTTTAATCTAGCGAATAGTATATATCGGTATCACCTAGGGGGTACTACAATTGTAATAAGTAGTTCTAGTTCTTGATTTATTTGTGTCTTTTTTTTATCTACTAAAAGAGAAAGAAAGGGGTAGTAAAGGTCGGGCTATTTATCGGGCCGTAGGTAGTTAGGTAACCTACACTACGCTATACGGCCCCTACCGCATACGCTCCATATTAGATATTTATAACCTCTACTTATATAGACACTGGCGACATTTATAAAAAGGAAAGAAGGTAGGAAAGTATAAAGGAGAAGTATATAGGTTAATAGGTGCTTAGGGTAGTAATCACGGATATCTCGGGTATTGCGAATATTATGGATATTACAGACGTTACGGATATCGTTACGGATATTGCGGATATTACGGATATTATAAACATTGCGGATATCGCGGTAGAAATAGGTAGGCGCATATAAGGTGTTACTGGGGTGTCCGTAGGGGAAAATAGGTGGAAGGGCTAATGTAAGGGATATTATTGCGGACACCTTGGGTTGCCCTTAGGACAACCCCCAGACGCCCCTCGGATGGTCGCCGGTCACGTACTAAAGGCACGTGCCCGTAGTATATAGTCTTCACGATCCTAGAGGCCTTACCTCCTTAAGGATTCGTCTCTCTTACCAATCTATCCTATTCTAATTGTGTCCTTATAGCCCCCTGTCTATAAGATCCCCTTATATTTAAATCCTTCCTACTCTTTTTTAGAAGGGCAGTCGGCTTTAAGGACCAGATTATTTATTTATATCTTTTATTTACAACCACTATTCTCCCTTAAAATCTTATAATAACCTAAATGGAAACTCTATAGATACTTTATAGAAAGCCGTCGCGCAAAGGCAGAAAGGTCCCTCTAATAGTGAGAGATTGCAATAATATAACCCTTTAGGCAAGATGGCTGAATAAGCCCTAATACCTAGATGCTCTAGGAGCTTAAAGACTCTCGCATACCTATAGTTACCGCTAAGGAAAACGCAGACACCCTTTATAACGGTTATAACGCTGCTAGAAAGTAACTAGAACCCCTCTGGCTCTATCTAGGCCAATTAGAAGATTAAGCGCTAGAGGTAACCCTAAGATCTTCCCCTAAGCTAGAAATGCCAGAGGAATATACTAATATGTCTAATTAGGGACCCAACCAGAACCCTCCCGGAAGACCACCGGCCTATAATTAGTATAGTAGCGGTGCATAAACTACTTACGAGCTAAGCGGGCCTATCCCTTTAGGAAACTAAACCTAAACACTGACTTAAGACCTAAGGCTTATTAGGAAACCTGTATTAGCTACTAGTGCTAATACTACCTCTATAGCAGGAGCTTCTCTAAGCCTAAGTTTAGAAGGTTAAGAGCCTTATACTAATCTCCTTTAAGACGGATATTAGGAAGCTGTTATAAGGCTCTTAGAAGCTATATAGGAGGAAGCTACTAATAAATATATTAGAACCCTTTAAGGGCAAATCTATATCTAGTAGGGTTTAATCTAAGTTAGGCAAATTCTTTTATAACCTAGTTAAGGCTAAGGGCTTCCCGGGGGCTACTTAGTACCTACCTAAGAAGGTATAGAAGACTTAGAAAGGCACCTACGCAATAAATGGAAAAAGGATATAAACTGACTGGCTAAGGCCTCTGGTAGTCTAGAACTTTATTATAAACTTAACGCCTAATAGCTAGATAATTAGGTTCGTGAGGTAGATAACTTCTTTAAGATGCTAATAATACGAGATGATACTAAAGAGCGTATACGCTGGATTATTAGTAAGATTAAAAACCGATTACTAAACTAGATTGCGCTTAATTAACTTAATAAAGAGTAAATTATAATATGGCTATAGCTACAGACCTTCCTAAAGGGTTGGACCTAAGATCCGTATATTATATAATACGATAATATAAAACAATTCTAGAATGGTATGCAGCTAGACCGTTAAAACTTCCGCCAGTTTATAGACTTTATAGAAACTTATACTTAATAAATAGATTTAAAGCCCTTTAAAAATAAGGACGGCAGCGTTTATAAGAAGGAGAAGATTAGATTTATCTGGGCTAGAATTAAGCTAGTAATTTATAACGAAATAAAGCGCGTAGGAGCCCTACTATGGATTACCGTATATGCGGATTTTAAACGAGCGGTTCTAAACGCTAAGGATGCGGTAAGGAACTAGACCTCTTTTAGTAGGAAGCTAAGGGGTTATTAGAAGCGCGGGCACTCTAGTAGTAATATAGGGTAGACCTAACCTTTAAAGAAGCCGTTCTTAAAGAGAACTTTAGAAGGGTTAAAGTTAGGAACCTTAAATAACAGGAAAGACTTTTAGGGTTAACCTAATACCCATCCGGTACCTTTACGGGAATACTTTAAGAAGTTAAGAGAAAACTCCAAAGGTAGATCCTATTAGAAAAATAAGTAGGGTAATAACCGCACTAACGATCTAAAAAAAGAAAAGCCCTGGTCGCGGACCTCTCCTAGTTACAACTAGGGCAAGATATAGAAGGAAAGACTCTCCGTATTACTGTCAAGCTGGAAATAATACTCCCTATAGGTAAGGTATGATAGTTCTAAGCACTATATAATAGCGGCGCCAAAATTAATCTTATACAATATAATTTAGTAAAAGAGTATAAACTTATCCCATTATAAAGGTGGCGGAAACTTATTATAGGCTTCCTAAATAAGCATTGGATTAAGCTATATAGTGCCTATAAGCTTATAGTATTAGTAGCCGATATATATAACCGCACTAAGGTAGTCGGCCTATAACCCTTCTAGGCGGCTAACTTTATAGGTTATAACCTTATCCTTAGATACCCTTAGCTTATAAAAGCAGATCCTAAGATACGCTTTAAGACTGGAGCCTTTAAATAGTGGAATAATAAAGATTTAGAAGGGTGTATATTACTAATAAGCCTAAAGGATATTCTAGAGAATATAGCCCTAGGCGAAATAGTATACGCTCTATACCTAAAGGAGTATTAAATCTAACTCCTGTTTAATAGTAAGATAGGTATAGAGCCTAGTATAGGTAATAACCCCTTTATAACGGAAACCCTATAGGGAACTACTAGATAGGTCGCGGAGATATTATAGAGAGGCGGCGATCTTAAGGATCTTATAAGATACTTTAATCGCTATAGGTTACTTTGGCTTAAGCAATATACAGAGAGTATACTACGGCACCTTAAACGCTGCGTTAAGGAGTTCCCTACCCTCTACTAGCTACCGTATAAAATGGTTTAATATACGGTGGCAACTATATATAAGCAACTACTATAGCGCATAATGCTGCCTATAAGTATCCTAAGGGAGCTCTAGGATCTACCTAATAATAATATAGAAGATAAACGCGACCCTAATTTATTAAATATTCTAGTAGGCCTAAGGGACTTACTAAGGGTATTTTTAGGTAGGAGAGCTAAAGTCCTACCGTAGAACTTAGAGTATAATTATATAATTAATCTAGAAGAAGGTAAGTAACCACTAAACCTTCCTATCTATAACCTCTCGCGTAAAGAGCTTAAGATCCTATAGGAGTACCTTAATAGCTTACTAGAAAAGGGATAGATCTAGCCTAGTAAGTCGCCGTTAGGCGCGCCAATCCTCTTTATTCTAAAACTAGATAGAACTATAAGGCTATATATAGACTATCGCGGTCTTAATAAGATTATAATTAAGAACCGTTACCCACTATTACTAGTTAGTAAAATGCTGGATTAACTATCTAGGGCGAAGATCTTTATAAAGTTAAATCTATAAGACGCCTATTATAGGCTCCATATTAAAGAAGGGGATAAGTAAAAGACCGCTTTTAAGACTTAATACGGCCACTTTAAGTATCTAGTAATGCCTTTTGGGCTAGCTAATACGCCTACAATATTCTAATTATATATTTATAGAGCCTTAGGGGGATTAGTCGACCGTATATACGTTATTTATTTAGATAATATCTTAATCTACTTAGAAGACAAGAATTAACATAAGTAATATATCCGCGAAGTGCTGGAACGTTTAGATAATTGGGGCCTCTACGCTAAGGCGTTAAAGTATATCTTTAATACCAAGCAGGTCGAGTTCCTAAGGTACATTATAACGCCTATAGGTGTAGTTATAGACCTAGTAAGGGTGCAGATAATCTAGGAGTGGCTAAAGCTAGAGAGCTACTAGAATATTTAAGTATTCCTAGGCTTTGCTAATTTCTATAGGCGCTTTATTTATAACTACTTAGACGTCGCCTAATACCTATCTAACTATATTATAGAAGCTTCCCAAGACCCAACCTAAGGAGTAAAAAGCTTAAAGGTAGTAAGGAAGAAAACTAAGAAGGGACTAACTAAATAGTATAAGCTATGGTTATAGCCCGAAAAGGTTTAGAAGGCCTTTTAGGAACTTTACGCGAAGTTTACGGAAGCTCTATTACTGCAGCATTTTAACCCAGATTAGCTATTAATGATAATCACTAATACATCAAATTTTACCCTTATTAGTATCCTACTATAACCTAATAGGCATCTAGACGCTACCCAGCTCTATTAGAGACCAGTAGCATTTTATAGCAGAAAATTCTAGAAACCTAAAGTTAGGTATTATACCCACGATAAGAAACTGCTAGCTATAGTTAACTACTTTAAATAGTGGCGACACTACCTTAAGCACGCGAGCTATACCACTTGTATACTCTCAGATCACCATAATCTACGCTACTTTATAACTATAAAGGAGCTTATACCTTAATAAGCCAGATAGGTAGAAGAGCTCGCGTAATTTAATTTTAAGATTAAATATAAGCTAGGGGAAAATAACCCTACCGATAGACCGTTATGACGGCTAGACTATGCCAAAGACTTTAAAACGGGAGAAGGAAAATAGATAATAGATATCTTACTCCCTATATTATAGAATAAGCTCCGGGTATAGGATGCTTAAGCACCTATAGCTCTATACACCGAGTCTTAGGCGGTATAAGCCCTATTAATTTCTATTAATATTCCGGCTAGTACCCAGTCCGTTGCTAATAAGGGTCTAAATATACCTAAACAGAACATCCCTAATACATTCTTAGAACCTAGTAATATACCATCTCTAATTACTGAGCCATCCCCTTAAATAAATAGCGAAGCTATAGAGCAATTGAAACTCGGAGCCCTATAATAACTAAAGGACTTTAACCTTATAGCGGCCTTCCTAACGTACACGCATTAAAGAGTTACAAAATCTATGGTACTATTTAGTCTTATACTTAGAGCAGTACGGGACAAAACAGCTTTTACCTAGGAACTATCTAAAAGTTTAACGGATCTCATCCGTAAGGTATAATAGAGGGATGCTTTTTATGCTATCTTTAATACGGAAGTAGACTGGAAACGTAATAGAAAGGAAGCTGCTAGGCGCTATTATTAGGAACTAGACCTAATAGGCCTACTACGTAAAGGTGGTAAGGTTTAGGTGCTATAAGAAGCAAATCTACAATAGAAGATTCTTATAAAGAATTACAATGATCCCCTAGGCGGCCACTATAGTTAAGCAAAGACAGTAGAATTACTTTAGCGCAAATACTATTGGCTAAGGCTTAATTAGGAAGCAAAGGAGTACATTAGCTATTATAAGAAGTGTTAAGTATATAAAATCCACAGGCACAAGCCATAGGGTCTACTTAAATCAGTTCCCCCTGCCAGTAAGCTATAGTAATATTACGCTATAGACTTTATTACAGATCTCCCGCTATCTAAAGATGGCTAAGGATGAACATACAATTCGGTCCTCGTACTTATTAATAGGTTTTTAAAGTACGTCTAATACCTTCCTATTAATAAGACAATTAACGTATAAGAGCTCGCCAACCTAATTAAGGAAAAATGCTTTCTTAAAGTAGATTAGCTATACTCCATTATTACTAATAGGGGTAGCGTCTTTATAAGCTAATACTGGTTGGACCTATGCTTCTATTTAAAGATAGACCACTAGTATAGTACGGCTTTCTACCTATAGATAGATGGGTAAACGGAACGCTAGAACTAGAAACTAGAGTCTTACCTACAGATATATTTAAACTACTAGTAAGACAACTAGTGCGAGCTACTTCCGTACGCGAAGTACGCTTACAATTTAAAGCAATATATATTATATAAGTATACACTAATCCAGATTGCCTATAGCGTTTAACTATTTGGGTTTAATAGTATACCTAATAATTACTAGCTAAGGCCGTATAATTAGTTATAGAATCCTACTAGGAAGTTAAAGGACATCTACTAAAGAGTATAAGGATACCTCTAGGAATGGGAGGAGTAATGGAAGTATGCGAAGCAGAGCCTACAAGATGCCTAAGAGTAGTAGAGACTTTAGTATAACTACAAGCACTAGGACAAGTATTTCGGAGTAGGCGATGAGGTTTTATTACGTTTAACAAATATTAAGACCTATTAATTATTAAAGAAGCTTAATATAAGATACCTAGGTCCCTTTTAAGTTAAGGAACGAATTAGTAAGCTAGCCTATTATCTCTAGCTACCCCTATCTATAGCCTATGTATATCTAGTGTTTTATATAAACCTACTAAAGCTATAGCATAGACCACCACTGGAAAAAAACTCCTGTTTAGGCCTAATTAAATACCCTAAGGTAGTAGGCGAGTGGTATAAGGTTAAAGCTATACTATGCTATAAGTCTGTTAAGAACAAGCTTTAATTTAAAGTTAAATAGCTAGGCTAGCCCGCTAAAAACTCTATATAGGAACTAGAGGATTACCTTAATTATTATAAAGATATTCTAAAAGAATATTAGGACCAAGGTCTATAATCTATAAATTATAGAAAGCGCTCTAATACTATGGTGTTATTGCAACCTATAAAGAAAGCTTATAAAAAGAGTAAATAGGTTAAATCGGATATAGAACGGATAGGCTTTAGAAACTATAGGGATAGGGCTATAGCCTAAGGCAGGACAGGTCCTTAGCCTTTTTACGTATATAGTATAGAGTTAATAGGGCATTTTGCTAAAATTGTATTCCTATTTATTAATTTATACTAGGAACATTATTCCTAGGGCTTCTAAGCCCTTTCTAAAAGCCTTACAAGGCCTTTTTAAGCACCTAATTAAGGTCCTTAATTGCTACTATATATAAGAACGAATCCTAAAAGTCTAAACTACAAATGCCTAATCTGAAAAGCCACTACGCCTTATCATTATTAGGAGTAGGATTAGTGTCTATTGGGCTACTAAGTAATGGCTAATAAGAATAGGATCTAGATGCCTTAGTAGGCGTATAAGTAGTCATAAAAACAGGGGCAGGATGATAAGGTATAGCTAAAGTAGAGACTCTTAAACACTTAACACTAATATTAGGTCTAAACTAATACTAACAAAGCTCTTACGGCGTAAGCTTATAGTTAATAAAGATACGCTTAAGCCTAGAATAAACAGAGATGTTGGCTAGCTAGCACAGTTTAGAACCATTAAGACCTTACTACGGCAACTGTTAGTTACCTATCTGCTAGGTACCCGAAGGGTAACCTACCTAATACCGTATTATATTATGCTCTTTTAAAACTTAACGTGTATACGCAAACTCCTTCCTATAGTAGACAGCAACCTTCTTCTTATTACCCCTATTACGCACCCTATCCTTAGTATACTAACCTTACTCTTATATTAGGCGTTACTAGCTAGCTTGCTAGAAATTATAGGCAGTATAAATGGCCGTAGTATAGTCTTAAATTCGGCCAAGTTGTTTAGTATTTACGCTGGAATAAGAGAGAGCCCGGGTAATATAGTAGTTAAGGACATTAAAGGAACGTCGCCACTTAGGCCCAGGCTATTAAAGCTTAAAGTTAGCAATGGAAATCTATTAAGGATAGAAAAACTCACCTTAATGTAACTGCTGCTCTTAGTACGTATGCATTAATTATAAGGACTAAAGGTATTGGATCTAACGCAGTGCGTCTTATTATAAGCCTCTAAAATCCTATTATTAGTTTTCTAGTTGTTGGGAATAAAGGCAAGTGGTCACCATATGAGGCATATTGCCGTCACGTGTGGCAAGTTGCCGTTACGTGCGGCAAGTTGCCGTCACGTGTCGCCGCGGCACTAGCGTGGCGAGGAGCCTTAAGCTCCTCGCCCTCCCTAATAAATTAATATAGAATA
>Ga0307515_10024450_pt1 | contig 10526 bp, 9 predicted proteins | sample 17_EM_MG_FD_194513 | JGI IMG/M metagenome (GOLD analysis project Ga0307515, IMG submission 194513) | Populus trichocarpa ectomycorrhiza microbial communities from riparian zone in the Pacific Northwest, United States - 17_EM | ecosystem: Host-associated > Plants > Roots > Unclassified | place...
ACGAGCTTGTTGCCGCCCTGGTTCAACGTTACCGAGGCGGCTTTGCCCTCCTCGGCGCTGAAGTCGAGCTGCGCCCCGACCTGCGGCACATGGACCTGGCGAGGAGAGGTGGCCATCAGTTCAAACGCCGGCTGGCCTGGTGCCTGACCCTGCAGGCGGCCCTTGTCGTCGATGAAGACCTTGATGGAGAACTGCGGCGAGCTGTAGTCACCCACCAAAGCCTGCATTTGCGCCGGGTTGAGCGTGATGAAGGCGGGCTCGGGCGGCAGTTCGCCACTGCGCGTCCAGCGCCCGCCTTCCTTCTCGCCGTTGTTGAACACCCGCATGCCGATGACCTTGCCGTCGGCCGTGCGCTCAAGCTGCAGCTCGTCGACGGAATCGGGGAAAGCGAATCGGTCCTGCCCGAGCGGGACCAACGCCGCGGTGCCGCCACCGGCACGCTGCCCTTGCAGAACGCCGTCCTTCAACCGCAGCGTGCGCGACCGCTTGTCCTCACGGGTATAGACGCCCTCAGCGCTCGCAAGCTGCTCGGCCGGCACCGCCACGGGCTTGTGCTCGGCAAAGGGCTCGCCGATGGCAAAGGCCGCAAGCTTGCGCGCCACCAGATCCGTCGCGAAGCCAGGGGCGTCGCTGTTGCGCAAGATGACGACGGTCGTCTGACTCTTGGGGAGGTAGTTCAGCAGCGACCCAAAACCGTGGATGCCGCCGTTGTGGGCCAGCACGGGCTGGTCGCGCAGCACGTCAGTGCCGATCCCAAAGCCATAGTGATGCGCCTTGGCCGGGCCTTCCGGCGTGGTCATGCGCTGGTAGCTCGCCTGGCTGATGAGCTTGCCGCCATGCAGCGCCTGGTTCCAGCGCCACAGGCCTTCGGTATTGCCGATCAGTGCGCCGGCCGCGTGGGGCTGGGTCATGCTGAGGAAGCCGGCTGGCGCCACCTCGCGCTGGGCATTCAGCGTATAGCCCTGAGCCATGCCCTTGAAGAGCTTGTCGCCGGCCTGGTAGTGCACGCTGGTGATCTGGGCGGGCTTGAGCAAAAGATCGTCGACGGACTGGTACCAGCTCTTGCCCGAGACGGCCTCGACGACGGCGCCGAGCAGCACATAGCCGGAGTTGTTGTAGGCCCACTTCTCGCCGGGCGGGAAGTCCACCGGCAGGTCCTTGAACTCCTTGACCAGCTCGGCCGTGCTGAGGTCGCGCCGCACCGGGTTGCCCATATAGCCCGGGATGCCGGTGTAGCTCTTGACGCCCGAGGTGTGGTTGAGCAGTTGCAGCAGCGTGATCTGGCCGCCATTGGGGTAGTCGGGCAGGAACTTGGACAGCGGATCGTCGAGCCTGGCCTTGCCTTCGTCGATCTGCTTGAGCAGCGTGGCGGCCGCAAACTGCTTGGTCACCGAACCGATTCGCATCAGCTGGTCGGGCTGCATGGGCACGCCCAGCTCGATGCTGGCCATGCCACGGGCGCCCTTGTAGAGCAGTTGGTTGCCGCGCGCCACCAGCACCGTGACACCCGGGCCGTCGCCGGCGATCTTCTGCGCGTCGAGCAGCTGGTTGGCATAGGCCGTCATGGCCGCAGGCGTGGCAGGCGGGCCGGCGCGTGCGGTACCGATCAGCAGGACGGACAGGGCGACGGCTGAAATGGCGTGGTGGCGCATGAGGATGAGTGTTGACGTGATGGCGCGCAGCATCGCGGCCAGCCGGCGGTCAGACAAGCAGGCGTGCGACGAACGGCACAAAAGAAGGCATGAGCCGCAGCGGCAATCCACAGCATCTGTGGACAACCGCGTGCACAGCCTGCGGGCCGCAAGCCCAAGTCCTTGGCACAACAACGCTTTTCTTGCGTTGCCTCAGATTGAGGCATGACGGCGCGGCCGGACAATCGCTTCCATGCACCGCACCATCTTCACCACGCCGGGGCTCAGCACCCTGTTGCGCGGTTTGTCCGTGGCCTGGCTCCGGCTGGCCGGCTGGACCGTTCAGGGTGAGCTGCGGCCCGAGGCGCGCAAGAGCGTCTTCATCGCCGCCCCGCACACCAGCAACTGGGACCTGCCCTACACGCTGTTCGCGTCCTTCGCGCTGCGGCTGACGCCCTATTGGATGGGCAAGGCTTCCATCTTCCGCTTCCCGTTTGGCGGGCTGATGCGCTGGCTGGGCGGCATCCCGGTGGACCGCAGCAAGTCCAGCAATCTCGTCACCGCCTCGGCCGAAGCCTTGCGGGCCGCCGACGGCCCGGTGCAGCTCATCGTGCCGCCCGAGGGCACACGCAGCAAGACCATCTACTGGAAGACCGGCTTCTACTGGATCGCCGTCACGGCCAAGCTGCCCATCGTCATGGCGCACATGGACTATCCGCGCAAGCTCGTGGGCCTGGGCCCGCTGTTCCGCCCGACCGGCGACATCGACGCCGACATGGCCGAGATCAAGCGCTACTACGCCCAGTACAAGGGCAAGAATTCAGACCAGTTCACGCACGAGTAGCGAGCCACGGCGTCGCCGCCCGGGAGGGCCGCAGCCGGGAGCGGGCGTCCGGCTCGGAAATGAGTTCGCTTTCTCCTTGCGTAACCTGTCAGCTTGCGAACTACAACGAGACTTACGCGAATGCGCCCCTCGCCCCCGTCGCGCAAACTCGGCCGCAGGACGTGATCTTTGTCACGCCCAGAAGCCACTTAACGTTCTGATGGGGGAAACCATGAAGTTGTTCAAGATGGCCGCGGGCGTACTCGCGGCCGGATTCATTGCTGGGGCGCAAGCCGCGCCCACTTTCAGCGAGGGCTTCGACGACGTCGCGGGGCTTGCCGGCGCTGGATGGGTGCTGACCAACCTCAGTTCACCGGCCGGCCTGAACTGGTTCCAGGGGAATTCGGGCATCTTTGCCGCCGAATCCGGCGCACCTGACGCCTACGTCGGCGCCAATTTCAACAGCACGACGACAGTGAGTGGCGTGATTGACAACTGGCTGATCAGCCCCGAGATGAGCATCGGCGCTGGGTCGACGCTGACGTTCTACACCCAGGCGTCGGATGCCGGCTTCCTGGACAAGCTGGATGTGCGCTTCAGCAGCGGCGCCAGCTCCGACGTCGCCAGCTTCACGACCGTCATCGGCACAGTTGGCAGTGGCGGCTCCTATCCGGTGGGCAGCTGGATGGCCGTCACGTTGTCGCTGCCCACGGCGGTGTCGGGCCGCGTCGCCTTTCACTACACCGTGCCCAACGCCATGGACGCGAGCTACATCGGCATCGATTCGGTGTCCGTGACCGCCGCGACCGCCGTGCCGGAATCGTCCACGCTGGCGATGCTGGGGCTGGGCCTGGCCGCCGTCGCGGTGGCCAGGCGCCGCCAGGCCGCCAACACGTCGAGCTGAAGGAGCCCAACCATGTACAAGGAAATCCAAGCACTGGCCCTGGCGCTCACACTGGTGACGCCTCTGGCCGCCAGCGCCGCTGACGCCATGCGCGTCGTACGCGATCCGGTGACCGGTGAACTGCGCGGCCCGACTGCCGCCGAGGCTGCGGCCTTCGCCAAGGCCGAGGCACAACTGCGCCAGAAAGGCGGCAATGTGGCCACGGGCCAGACCGAAATCAAGCATGCCGACGGCTCTGTCGAGATGAAGCTTGGCGAGGACACCATGATGTTTTCCGTCGTCTCCACCAAGGCCGACGGCACGCTGAAGTTCGACTGCCTGCCGGCCGACGAGGCCAGGAAGTTCGTAAGCGGCAAAACTGCCTCCTCCAAAGCCAAGGCAAAGGTGAGCCATGATCACTAGGCACATCCTCCAAGGCCTGCGGGCCGTCGCGGCGGGTCTGGCTTTGGCCGGCGCGTCGCTGGGCATGGCGGGTACGGCGCAGGCCGCTGCCACCATCGTCATCAACAACACCAACGGGCCAGGCGTCGGCTTCAACGACACGACGCCCGCCGCGCCGGTAGGCGGCAACCCGGGCACCACGCTGGGCGAGCAGCGGCTGTTCGCCTTCACCTATGCCGCCAACCTGTGGGGAGCCATGCTGACCAGCAGTGTGCCCATCATCATCAACGCGTCGATGACGGCGCTGACCTGCACGGCCACCTCGGCCACGTTGGGCAGCGCCGGCGCCACCAGCGTCTTCCGCAACTTCGCCAACGCACCGGTCGCCGACACCTGGTACTCGTACGCACTGGCCAACAAGCTTGCAGGGATCTACCAGGGCACGCTGAACGCGGCCCAGATCAACGCCAACTTCAACGCCAACCTGGGCTTGAACGCCAACTGCCTGCCGGGGCGCACCTGGTACCTGGGGTTGGACGGGAAGCACGGCACGGACATCGACTTCATCGCCGTGTTGCAGCACGAAATGGGTCATGGCCTGGGATTCCAGACATTCACGAACGGGTCCACCGGTGCCCAGAACGGCGGCTTCCCGTCGATCTGGGACCGTTTCCTGCTGGGCACGGCGACCGGCAAATATTGGTACCAGATGACCAACGCCGAACGGGCGGCTTCGGCGATCAGCATGGACAAGCTCGTCTGGGATGGCCCGCTGGTCAAGGCGGCAGTGCCGAACGTGTTGACCTTCGGCCTCGCCAGCGCGACGTTCAGCGGCCCCGCAGCAGGTGCGATGACCGGCACGGTGCGCGTCGGCGAGGCGGACTTCGGGCCGCCGTTGGGCACTTCGCCCATCTTCGCCGAGGTGATGCCGGTGACGGAACAGACGGCGGGCGGGGGTGAGGCCTGCGAGCCCTTCAACGCGTTGAACACGAGGGCTGTTCAGGGCAAGGTCGCCTTCGTCACGCTGGGCGTGTGCACGGCGGCGATCAAGACCAAGAACGCGCAGAACGCCGGGGCCGTCGCAGTGATCATCGGTGACACCATCGCCGAGACCGCCATGCAGCCGATTCCCATCGGCGGCTGGGACAAGACCGTGGCCATCCCTGTCGTGCGCATCTTCAAGATCGATGCCGACAAGCTGCGCCCCATCCTCGCCAAGCGCTCGCGCACCGCCTCCGGCGTGTTCGCCTCGCTGGGCCGTGGCGGCGGTGCCCAGTACGCCGGTGCCGATCCGCTGGGCCGGGCGCTGCTGTACGCACCCAATCCCTTCATCGGCGGCTCCTCGGTCTCACACTTCGACCGCACCATGTTCCGCAACCAGCTCATGGAGCCCAACATCAGCAACGATCTGGGGCAGGCTCTGATCCCGCCGACTGACATGACCTTCCGGCTGCTCCAGGACACCGGTTGGTAGACCGGCCGACAGGGCGGTTTCTCTTCGCCAGCGAGGGGCACGGTGCAGACCGTGCCCTCTTTCTTTCAAGGCCGGCGCCCGCCGACAATGGCACCATGGCCGACACCTTCGCGAGCAAAGATCCCCTGCATGGCCTCACGCTTGAGGCCATCGTGACCGCGCTGGTCGAGCATTTCGGCTGGGCCGAACTCGGCCAGCGCATCGAGATCAAGTGCTTTCGCATCGACCCCAGCGTGGCGTCGAGCCTGAAGTTCCTGCGCAAGACGCCGTGGGCGCGCGCCAAGGTCGAGAGCCTCTACCTCTTCATGCGGCGCGAGCAGGCCCGCGCCGCACGGTCAGCGAATTAGCCGCCTGCATTTCGGGCCGAGCGCTGGGCCGCTCCCGAGCCGGCCCGTCTGGCGATGTGCATGCGGCTCGATGCCGCATGCATCGTCGTCCCCTCGGGGGACCGGCCAGAATTCGCCGGCGTTCAGCGCGGCGAGGCTGGACGAGGGGTCAACGGGTTTCCGGCAATTCGATCTTCACTTCAAGCACGTCAAAGTCGCCTTGGCGCTCCATGTGCACCTTGATGTCGTCTGGGTTGATCGACACGTATTTGCTGATGACGGCCACCAGTTCACGCTGCAACTGCGGCAGGTAGTCGGGGCTGCTGCTGCGGCCATTGCGCTCGTGCGCCAGGATGAGCTGCAGCCGCTCCTTGGCGACGCTGGCCGAGCTCTTCTTTTCACCGAGGAAAAAGTTCAGGAATCCCATTGCGCGGCTCCCATCACTTGGCGCCGAAGACGCGCTTGAACCAGCTGGGCTTCACGGCTTCGGTGAAGCGCATGGGCTTGTCTTCACCCAGGAAGCGGGCGACGACGTCCTTGTAGGCCTCGGCCACGTCCGTCTCCGCCAGGTGGATGGCCGGCGTGCCCTGGTTGGAGGCCTGCAGCACGCTCTCGCTCTCGGGGATGACGCCGATCAGCGGCGTGCGCAGGATCTCGTGGATGTCGTCCAGGCTCAGCATCTGGCCGCCCTCGACCCGGTTCGGGTTGTAGCGGGTGATGAGCAGATGCTCCTTCACGGGCTCGCCGCCTTCGATGGCGCGCTTGGTCTTGCTCGAGAGCATGCCGAGGATGCGGTCGCTGTCACGCACCGACGAGACCTCGGGATTGGTCACCACCAGCGCCTCGTCGGCGTAGTGCATGGCCATCAGCGCGCCGGTCTCGATGCCGGCCGGCGAGTCGCAGACGATGAAGTCGAACTCCATCGCCTTGAGTTCATTCAGCACGCGCTCGACGCCTTCCTGCTTCAGCGCATCCTTGTCGCGCGTCTGCGAGGCGGCCAGGATGTAGAGCTTGTCGAGCTGCTTGTCCCTGATGAGGGCCTGCGTGAGCTTGATCTCGTCGTTGACGACGTTGATCAGGTCATAGACGACACGCCGCTCGACACCCATGATCAGGTCGAGGTTGCGCAGGCCGACGTCGAAGTCGATGACGCAGGTCTTGAGGCCGCGCATCGCGAGCCCGGTGGCGAAGCTCGCGCTGGTGGTGGTCTTGCCGACCCCGCCCTTGCCGGAGGTGACGACGACGATCTTGGTCATCTGAGCTTTCCTGTTGGTTCAGTTCAATCGGGTGTTCAAAGGCCGAGCGGCTGCATCAGCAGCTTCTCGCCATCGAGAAAGACCTGGGCCGGCTTGCCCGCCACATCGGCCGGCAGCGGGTTCTCGGCGGTGCGGTAGATGCCGGCAATCGACAGCAGCTCCGCCTCCAGGCTGTGGGCGTAGATGCGCGCTGTCGTGTCGCCGCGCGCACCGGCGATGGCCTTGCCGCGCAGCGGCGCGTAGACATGCACGCTGCCGTCGGCAATGACCTCGGCGCCGTGGTTCACTAGGGCCAACACGACCAAGTCGCCGCCCTTGGCGTAGATCCGCTGGCCGGAGCGCAGCGGCTTGTCGACGATCATCGTCGGCACGGGTGCGGCGGGCTTCTCGACGATGCGCTCGACGATCACCTCGCGCACGGCTTCCACGGGCGCCATGCGTTCGGTGGAACGTTCTGCGGCGGGCTCGTCAGCCGCATCGGCCAGGCCAAGTTCATGCGCCAGCGCCAATTCCTCGGCGGTCGCACCAGCAACGGCCACCGGTTGCAGCTGGCTCGCACGCAGCAGTTCGACGATGGCTCTCAGGTCGACCGGCGCGGGGCCGTCCAGCGCCAAAGCCGCCTGGCCTTCCGCAGCCGCAGCAGCAGGCGCACGCGGCACCAGACTCAGGTCGATGACGACGGGTTCATGCTCGAAGCCGCCGGCACCGGCGCGCTCGGCCCAGTCGGCGGCGATCTCGGCTATGTCGGCGCTGTGCAGCACCAGACCCAGCAGGCTGAAGCGGCGCGACTTCAATTCGAAAGTACCAGAACGTGGACCTGCCTTGCGCCCCCCGCCCTCTCGCGCCAAATCCGCCTTCGTGTCGCCCATGTGCGCCGCTGCTGCCCCGTTCAAAAGGGCGCGAGTTTAGCCGCCGCCCGCCGCGAGGCCCGTTCGGCGATGTACGGACTGCCTCGACGCTGCGAGGCGCTGGCGCCTCAAAAACGGGCAGTGCAAGCCGGGCGGTGGCCGATCAAGCACTTAGCTGCGATGTCGTCAGTCGGCCCACAGACTTGTCCACAGATCCCGGGGACAAACGACATCCATCTGTCATCCAGAACCGTGACATCGGTCGACCGGAGCTTGACTTATCCCCACTTCCGGCATGCGTCAAGTCTTTTGGACCCTGAGTCCCCCTAGCCTGCCGACCGCGCGGGGAGCATCGCTAAGTCATTGATTCATATAAGCGCTCGACGCTGCTCAAAAAAACGGCAACCTAAGCGGAACCGCATCACACAAGGGCTTAGAGGCGATGGAGGCGAGTTCTCCACAAAGTTTTCCACAGCATCGGTGGATAGCTTTTGGAAGTGTTACGAATCAGTGACTTAGCCGGCTTCCTTGAGGCGGCTCGTAGCTTTCGTTGCCAAGTGAGGTTCGGTGCCGCCCAGGTCAGCGGGTTACATTGGCTGCTGCCCGCGCGTGCGGGCGCCCCCAGGAGAAACGCACTTGGCCTCACCCAACTACAGCTATGAGAAACGCCAGCGCGAGCTGGCCAAGAAGCGCAAGGCCGAAGACAAGCGTCAGCGCAAGTTGAGCGGCAAGCCCGAAGACGGCAGCGCCCCCGATGAACCGCAGACCGACGGCGAAGCCGCGCCTGCCCCGGCCGACCCCGCCGCACCGCAAACCTAAAATCGCCGGTTGTCCCGTTCAGTCCCTGTTGTCCCCGCGCCCATGCCCCGCCAGCTCTTTGTCACCACCGCCCTGCCCTATGCGAACGCCGGTTTCCACATCGGCCACATCATGGAGTACACCCAGGCCGATATCTGGGTCCGATTCCAGCGCATGGTGGGTTCGCAGGTGCACTTCGTCTGCGCGGACGACGCCCACGGCGCGCCGATCATGATCGCGGCCGAGAAGGCCGGGAAGACACCGCAGGATTTCGTCGTCGGCATCGCCGCCGGCCGCCCGCAGTACCTTGACGGTTTCCACATCAGCTTCGACAACTGGCACTCGACCGACGGGCCGGAGAACCATGAACTGTCCAAGGCCGTCTACCTCGCGCTGCGCCGCAACGAGCTGATCACGACCAAGACCATCGAGCAGTTCTTCGACCCCGATAAGTCGATGTTCCTGCCGGACCGCTTCATCAAGGGCGAGTGCCCCAAGTGCGGCGCCAAGGACCAGTACGGCGACTCCTGCGAGGTTTGCAGCGCCGTCTACGCCCCCACTGAGCTGAAGAATCCCTACTCCACGCTGTCCGGCGCCACGCCGGTGATGAAGACGAGCGAGCACTACTTCTTCAAGTTGAGCGACCCGCGCTGCGTCGAGTTCCTGACCCAGTGGACCCAGGAGCCCGGCCGCCTGCAGTCTGAGGTGCTGAACAAGATCCGCGAGTGGTTCGAGCCCGACGAGGACGGCATGAACCGCCTCAGCGACTGGGACATCAGCCGCGACGCGCCCTACTTCGGCATCGAGATCCCGGACGCGCCGGGCAAGTATTTCTACGTCTGGCTGGACGCGCCCATCGGCTACCTGGCCTCGCTGAAGAACTACTTCGGCAAGCTCGGAAAAGACTTCGACGCCTTCATGACCGATGAAGCGGTGGAGCAGATCCACTTCATCGGCAAGGACATCACCTACTTCCACACGCTGTTCTGGCCGGCCATGCTGCATTTCAGCGGCCGCAAGACGCCCAACCACGTCTTCGTGCACGGCTTCATGACCGTCAACGGCGGCGAGAAGATGAGCAAGAGCCGCGGCACCGGCCTGGACCCGCTGAAGTACCTCAGCCTGGGCCTGAACGCCGAATGGCTGCGCTACTACATCGCCGCCAAGCTCAACGCCAAGGTCGAGGACATCGACTTCAACCCCGAGGACTTCGCCGCCCGCGTCAACAGCGACCTGGTCGGCAAGTTCATCAACATCGCGTCGCGCGCGGCAGGCTTCCTGACCAAGCGCTTCGACGGCCGGCTGGCCGGCTCGCTGGGTGCCGAAGGCTCCGCGCTGCTGGACACGCTGCGCGCCCAGAGCGGCGCCATCGCCGAGCTCTACGAGAGCCGCGAGTTCGGCAAGGCCCTGCGCGAGATCATGGCGCTGGCCGACAAGGTCAACGAGTTCGTCGACCAGAACAAGCCCTGGGAACTGGCCAAGAAGGACGGCGCGGAAGCCGCGCTGCACGACGTCTGCAGCGTCTGCATCGAGGCCTTCCGCCTGCTGACCATCTACCTCAAGCCCGTGCTGCCCGCCTTAGCAGCGCAGGTTGAAGCCTTCCTGAAGGTCGAGCCGCTGCAGTGGAGCGACAGCGCCCGCGCGCTCGGCGCCCACCAGATCGGCGCCTACCAGCACCTGATGCAGCGCGTCGACCTGGCCAAGGTCGAGCAGTTGTTCGACGCGCCGGCCGCCCCCGCGGGTGGTCACGCCGCTGCCCTGCCCCTCGAAGCGTCCGACATCGCCGTCGGCCCACCCGGCGGCGAAGACATTGCCGCCGAGATCAAGATCGACGACTTCGCCAAGGTCGACCTGCGCATTGCCAGGATCGTCAAGGCCGAGCACGTCGAAGGCTCGGACAAGCTGCTGCGCCTGACGCTGGATGCCGGCGAGGGCCGCATGCGCAACGTCTTCAGCGGCATCAAGTCCGCCTACAAGCCCGAAGACCTCGAAGGCAAGCTGACCGTGCTGGTCGCCAACCTGGCGCCGCGCAAGATGAAGTTCGGCATCAGCGAGGGCATGGTGCTGGCCGCCAGCCACGCGGAC
>Ga0307515_10024452_pt1 | contig 10526 bp, 12 predicted proteins | sample 17_EM_MG_FD_194513 | JGI IMG/M metagenome (GOLD analysis project Ga0307515, IMG submission 194513) | Populus trichocarpa ectomycorrhiza microbial communities from riparian zone in the Pacific Northwest, United States - 17_EM | ecosystem: Host-associated > Plants > Roots > Unclassified | place...
GTGCTGACCGACCTCGCGCGTGACCTCTGACCAGGAGGTATAAGTCAGGCTGATGCCACCGCAGCGCGATTGTCTATTTCCGGCGGCCCGGGAGCGCGACTTAGCGTGTGAGCCATGCCGCACCCCCTCACCGAGCTGAAGGTTCACACCGTCCGCAAGCCCGCGGGCGCCGGCGCCCACCAGGTCACCGCCGATGTCTGCGTTGTCGGCGCCGGTATCGCCGGACTGTCCGCGGCCATCGAGTCGGCCCGGCTCGGCCGCGACGTCGTGCTCGTCGACGCGCTGCCGGTGCTCGGCGGTCAGATGGTCAACTCGCTGATCGGGCTGTTCTGCGGGGTCTTCGGGAATGCCCCGGAGTACCGCCAGCTGACGCACGGGCTCTTCGACGACATCTTCCGCGACCTGGGCGCCACCGGAGACCTCTTCCGGCAGCGACGGCACACACTCACCGTCGGCTACGACGAAGTGGCGCTCGGCCGGTGGGTCGAGGACACCGTCCGGGAGCACGGCATCCGGGTGCTCACCGGCGCGGCGATCACCGGCGTCATCCGGGACGGTGACCGGATCGACTCGGTCACCTTCGCGACCAGGTACGGCCCGGTCGACGTCGCCGCCACCGGGTTCGTCGACGCGAGCGGGGACGCTTCTCTGGTCTGGGAAGCGGGACTGCCGTGCCGCTTGCCGGAGCGCGAGATCTACGGCTCGCAGCAACTCGTCGTCGAGCACGTCGCCGAGCAGGACGCACCCGAGCCGGACGAGCTGGCGGAACGGGTCGGCGCGAAAGCCGGGCAGTACGGCCTGCGCCGTCACGACGGCCTCGCCTTCCACTTCCCCGGCCGGGGAACGGCCGTGCTCAACATGACGCACATCGAGGCCCCGCTCGAGCCGATCGCCGCGGCGCGCGCCCAGCTCGAAGGCAAGGCCCAGGCCGACCGGGTGGTGTCGTTCCTGCGGGCGGAGTTCCCCGAGGCGTTCGGGCGCGCCCGCGTCCGGGCCTACGGCTTCCCCGGCCGGCGCCAGACCCGCTGGGCGCAGGGCGTGCACCAGCTGACCATCAACGAAGTGCGGGCCGGCACCCGCTTTCCCGATGCCGTCGCGCGGACCGCTTGGCCGGTGGAGCTGCACGACACGCCCGAGGGCTACGTGTGGGAGACGTTCGGGCCCGAGCACGTCCACTACGTCCCGCTGCGCTCGATGACCCCGCCCGACGTCCACAACGTCCTGGTCGCGGGCCGGTGTGTCGACGGTGACGCGGCCGCGCTGTCGAGCGTGCGCGTCATGGGCCCGTGCGGGGCGATGGGCATGGCCGCCGCGCACGCCCTGGATCTGGCCGGGAAGGACAGCGTGCACGACATCGACCACGGCGAGCTGGCCGGCCGCCTGACCCGCAACCTCGACGACTGAACGGAGAAGACGCGTGGTACGCAGCGATTTCCCGCCCGGCACGGTCCGCTGGGCGACCCGCCGTGCGCAGTGGCGCGCGCTCGGGCTCACCGACGAGGACCTCCGCAAGCCGAAGATCGCCGTGGTCAACTCCTCGTCGGACCTGGCGATCTGCTTCAGCCACCTCGACGAGATCGCGGCGCGGGTCAAGAAGGGGATCGCCGCCGCCGGCGGGCTGGCGTTCGAGGTGCGCACGACCGCGCCGAGCGACTTCATCCACTCCGCCGGGCACGGCGGCGGGTACATCCTCTCGGCGCGGGACCTCATCGTGAACGACATCGAGGTCGGCGTCGAGGGCGCACAGCTGGACGGGATGGTCTGCCTGGCCAGCTGCGACAAGACTGCGCCGGCCCAGCTGATGGCCGCCGGGCGGCTCGATATCCCGACCCTGCTCGTGGCCTGCGGCTACCAGCCCAGCGGCTGCTTCCGCGGTGGCCACTGCGACATCGAGGACGTCTTCCTCCACGCCTGCGGGACGTCCACTGTGGACGAACTGACCGAGATGAGCGACGGCGCCGTCGGCGGCCCCGGCGTGTGCCCCGGCATGGGCACCGCCAATTCGATGCACGTCGTCGCCGAAGCACTCGGGATGGCCCTGCCCGGAACGACTCCGGTAGCGGCCAACTCGCCGGCGATGTGGGCCGCGGCCGACGCCGCCGCGAGCCGCATCGTGCAGCTGGTCGACGAGGACCTGCGCCCGCGCCGGATCCTGACCGCGGCCGCGTTCGGCAACGCCGTCCGGGTGGCCCTCGCGGTGGGCGCCTCGATCAACACCGTCAAGCACCTGCAAGCGGTGGCCGAGGAGTCCGATGTGGACGTCGACGTTCTCGGCCTCTACGCCGAATTCGGGGCGGACACGCCGGTGGTGTCGGCGGTCCGGCCGAACGGGCCGCACCTCATCGAACAGTTCGAGGCCGCGGGTGGCGCGCGGGCGGTGCTGAAACAGCTCGGTGACCTGATCGACCCGGCGCCGATGACCGTGAGCGGCCGTTCGGTGGGCGACAACGTCGCCTCGGCCGACGTCGCGGACCCCGAGATCATCCGCCCGGCCGACCGGCCGTTCACCACCGAGCCGTTGATCGTGGTCCTCCGCGGTTCACTGACCCCGGCGGGCGGGATCGTCAAGCTCGCGGTCGGCGACGAGCGCCCGGCCGCGTTCACCGGTCCCGCACGGTGTTTCGAAAGCCAGGAGGACGCGGTCACCGCCTTGGCGGACGGAAAGATCACCGTGGGCGACGTCGTGGTCGTCCGCGGGCTCGGACCGCGCGGCAGGCCCGGCATGGGCATGGCGTCGCAGATCGTCTTCGCCCTCGATCGCGCCGGGTTCACCGGCAAGGTCGCGGTGGTCACCGACGGCCAGCTGTCCGGTCTCGTCAACCGCGGCATCGTAGTGGGTGAGGTCCGCCCCGAAGCCGCCGACGGCGGTCCGCTCGCGCTCGTGCGCGACGGCGACACCGTCCACATCGACCTGCCCGGGCGGGTCTGCGAACTGCGCGTCGAGCCCGGCGAACTCGACGCGAGGAAGCCGCACCCCGTCAAGGACCACCACGAGACCGGCTGGTTGTCGGTCTACCGGCGCACCGTGCGCCCGCTCGGCCACGGAGCCGTGCTGCGCCCTTGACACCACAGCCCTTAGGACCCCACGATCAGGAGGCCGGCAATGGCGCTGCCCGATGTTCCCCCGTCCACCGTCATCACCGAGGCCGACGAACGGCGATCCGCCCGCGGCGGCGCGTTCTCGATGTTCGTCGACAGCTTCGACGTCTACCTGCCCGCGCTCGTGCTGCCGGCCGCGATGGCGTACTTCATGCCCGCGAACCTGTCGCCGGCGATCCGCGCGACGTTCACCACGCTGCTGTTCACGATCGGGCTGCTCGCGCGGCCGATCGGCAGCGTCATCTTCGGCAATCTGTCCGACCGGATCGGCCGCAAACCCGTCACCATGATCAGCGGCTGGGGCTTCACGATCGTCACCCTGCTCATCGGCTTGCTGCCCGGCTACGCCGTGTGGGACTACGGCGCGATCGCCGTGTTCGCCGTGCTCCGGCTGATCGGCGGGATCTTCCTCGCCGGCGGGTACGCCGCCCCCATCCCGCTCGCGCTGGAACAGGCCGACCCCGCGCGGCGCGGCCGCGTCGGCGGGCTCATCGGCGTCGCGGCGCCCGGCTCGTTCCTGGTGATCAACCTGCTCCTGCTCGGTTTGCTCGACGTGCTGCCACACAGTGGTTTCCTGGCCTGGGGCTGGCGGATCCCGTTCTTCCTCGGCTTCGTGCTCGGCCTGGTGTACCTGTGGCACTACCGCGGGGTGAAGGAGGACGACTCGGTGTTCGCCCGGCGCCGCAAGGGACGGCAGCCGGTGATGGAGCTGTTCACCACGCACCGTTCTCTGCTCTTCAGCGTCTTCCTGTTCACCTGCGGCTACTGGTTCGCCACCCAGATGTCGGTGTCGTTCCTCCCGACGCTGCTGGTGCAGGTGCTGGACCAGAGCCCACGGCTGTCCTCCACGGTCGAGATCATCAGCTCGGTCCTCACGATGATCCTGATCCTGGTGCTCGCCGCGGTCGGCCAGCGGATCGGGCGGCGCGCGCTGCTGATGCGCTGGGCACTCGTGCTCACGTTCGTCGTCGGCGGCGCGTTCGCGCTGCTGGCGGTGGCCGCCCGGGCGGGTGCGCCGGCGTGGGTGATCGGGCTGATCGCCGTGGTGGCGAAGGTCCTGCCGTCCGCGCCGCTCGGCGTCATCCTCGTGTACCTCAACGAGCGGTTCCCGGCTTCCGTGCGGGCGAGCGGCTACGGCATCGGCTACATGTTCGGGCTGATCCTGCCGGGTCTCTACACCTTCTGGCTGCTGGGCCTCAGCTCGATCATGCCGTACGAGTTCACCCCGATCGCGCTGATCGTCTTCGGCGGCCTGCTGATGTTCGCGGCCGTGCGCCGGGGTCCGGAGACCAACGGCGTCGCCGAACCCGCCCCGGTGGTCGAGCGAGAGGTGGCGCGATGATCCTCACCGACGACGAGAAAGCGATGCGGGACGGCACCGACGGACCGGCTGTGGCAGCGGCGATGGACCTGCTCATCCGCTACGGCGACGCCCTGGGCGCACAACGGCTGTGTGACACCCGGAACGTGGCCGGCACGAGTACCCAGCCATCTCCGGTGAAGGCGAAGCTCGTGGCCGAGGGCGGCTGGAACAAGGCCTTCGCAGTGCTCAACCTCGATTGCGACGACGTCGTCGAGATCCCCGACATGCGGGTCCCCACCTGCCAGCTGCAACAGGGCTTCGGCCCGGACTCGGTGGGCGTCGTGCCCTACCCCAGGGAGTTCGTCGAGCTGCAGACCGACGCCGAGGCGTTCTACGGCAAGCGCGGGGTGAACATCCTCGCCACCTGCACGCCGTACCAGGTCGGCAACCTCCCGGTCCGGGGCGAGCACTGCGCGTGGATGGAGTCCTCCGCGGTCGTGTACTGCAACTCCGTGCTGGGTGCCCGGACCAACTGCGAAGGCGGGACGTCGACGGGCGCGGCGTCGCTGACCGGGAAGATCCCGTGCTGGGGCAACCACCTGCCGGAAAACCGGTTCGGCACGCACCTGATCGAGGTCGACACCGGCGTCCGCGACTTCCTGGACTGGGGCATGCTCGGCTACTTCGCCGGCGGGCTGGTCCAGGACGAACGGCCGGTGATCACCGGGGAGTTCTCGCACCCCGACCTCGTCGATCTCAAGCATTTCGGCGCGGCCGCGGCGTCCTCCGGCGGTGTCGAGCTCTACCACCTGCCGGGAATCACGCCCGAGGCGCCGACGGTCGAAGCGGCCTTCGGCGGCCACGCACCCGAATCCGTCCACTATGGACTCCGGGAACGGCGCGAGATCTACGAAACACTGAACGACCAGGGTCGCTCGACCGACGTCGACTTCGTGCTGCTGGGCTGCCCGCACGCGTCGATCGACCAGATCCGGGACGCCGCCCGCGCTCTGGACGGCAAGCGACTGCACTCGGGAACCCAGCTGTGGATCATGGCGCCCCGGGCCCTCAAAGCGGTTGCGGACCGCAGTGGCTACACGGCTGTGATCGAGGCGGCAGGTGCGAAGCTGCTCGCCGACTCGTGCCCGGCCATGTCCCGTGTCGCGCCGCCGGGCACCCGCGTCTTCGCCACCGACTCGGCGAAACAGGCGCACTACCTGCCCGCGATTCTCGGGATCGAGGCGTGGTTCGGCTCCCTGGAGGACTGCGTGGACGCCGCGGTCACCGGGCGCTGGCGGGGCGGGCTGCGATGACGATCCTGCGCGGGCGGACCGTCGTACCCGGCATCGTCGAAGGCGAAGCGCTGGTTTCGCACGAGACGATCTCCGGCTGGGGCGGCATCGACCCCGCCACCGGGACGATCACCGAGCGCCGTCACGAACTGCACGGGGTGTGCTTCACCGGGAAGATCCTCGTCTTCCCCGGAGCGAAGGGCTCATCCGGCTGGTCGGCGTTCTTCCAGTCGACCCGCCTGCTGGGCACCGCGCCGTTGGGCATGATCTTCACCGTCATGACGACAAAAGCGGCGCTGGGCGCGGTGGTCACCCGGGTCCCCGCGCTCAGCGACCTCGACCGCGACCCGGTCGAGGTCATCCGCACCGGCGATCAGCTCCGGCTCGACGCCGACCACGGACTGGTCGAGATCGTCAGCGTCCCGTGATTCCGTTCGCTCACGCGCCGTCTTGGCCGTTCCGGTCGCTGTGTTGGCCGTTCCGGTCGGCATGTTGGCCACTCCGGTCGGCATGGGCGGCCGACGGACAGACCCTGCGACTGCCTCGACGGCCAACACACTGACCGGAACGGCCAACACACCGCGTTACCCTCGAACGAGTTCCGGCACGGGCACGATCCACTGCGCGTTCGACGGCGTGACGAGGCACGATGAGGCTCCAGACGTGGACGACGAGTGATCAGGACCAGTGAGCGACGATGCGCAGAGGCCGTCCCTCCGGCCCCACCGGCTCGGTCGTCGGGCGCGCCTTCCGGGTGCTGGACGCGTTCAGCACCGAGCGCCACGCGCTCACGCTGAGCGAGATCGCCCGCCGATCGGGTATGCCGCTGTCGACCGCGCATCGGCTGTTGCAGGAGCTGTGCGCCTGGGGAGCCGTCGAACGCGACGAGGACGGGCAGTACCGGATCGGGCTGCGCCTGTGGGAGCTCGGCGCGCTCGCACCCCGAGGTCAAGGCCTGCGAGAACGAGCCTTGCCCTTCCTGGAAGATCTTTCCCAGATCACGAAGGAGAACGTGCAGCTCGCGGTCCGCGAGGGCACCGAGGTCGTCTTCATCGAGCGGATCGCCGGTTCCGGCGCGGTTCCGGTGCTGACCCGGGTGGGCGGCAGGTTCGCCCTGACCGCGACCGGCGTCGGCCTGGTCCTGCTCGCACACGCCCCAGCCGAGCTACAGGACGAGGTCCTGGGCAAGCCGATCAAGCGGCTCACGATCCACACGGTCGTCGATCCCGCACAGCTGCGCGGCATGCTCGCCGACGTGCACACGAAGGGTTTCGCGATCAGTGACCGGCAGGTCACCGCAGACGCGCTCTCGGTGGCAGCTCCGGTTCAGGACGATCACGGGCACGTTGTCGCCGCGGTGTCGCTGGTCGTGCACCACGGCAGCGTCTCGCCGCGCTCGCTGGCCCCGCTGGTACGGACCAGCGCGCGGGCGATCTCGCGCGCCCTCGGCACTCCGCGCTGACCCGGCGGCGCTGTCCGGGAGAAAAAGTCTTCCATTTTCCGGAAACGCTGTTCGGCGCCGAGGGCGTCCCCCGGCACGCTGTGAATCACCACGATCACCGTCCTGCAGCCGACAACGAAGTCCATGTGCGCGGTCCTTCTCGCGGCCGGCTCCGACTCCGTCACGAGGAGACGACACTATGACGAGCATCCCGCGCGACCAGTGGTACGTCGCCGCCTACAGCTCCGAGATCCGCGAGGAGCTGTTCTCCCGCACCATTTGCGGTGAACCGATCCTGTTCTGGCGCACACGAAGCGGACAGGTGACCGCCGTCTCCGACCGGTGCGTGCACCGCCGGTTCCCGCTGTCGCAGGCACCGTCGCGGTTGGTGGCGGACCAGGTCGTCTGCGGCTACCACGGATTCACCTACGGCACCGACGGCAAGTGCGTCTCGGTGCCCGGCCAGACCCGGATTCCGCGCACCGCACGGTTGCGGGGGTACCCGCTGGTGGAACAGGACCGGTTCGTGTGGGTGTTCATCGGCGACCCGGCGAAAGCCGACGCGTCGAGCATCCCGCGGGCGCCCTACCTCGACTCGCCGGACTACACCACGGTCGCGGGCATGGAACCGCTCAAGGCGCGGTTCTCGCTGCTGGTCGACAACCTGCTCGACCTCTCGCACGAGACCTACCTCCACGGCGGGTACATCGGCACCCCTGAGGTCGCGTCCACACCGATCACGACCGAAGTCGACGAAGAGGCCGGCATCGTCTACGTCTCCCGGCACATGGACGACGCGGAATGCCCGCCGTTCTATGCCAAGTCCACCGGGCTCCAGGGCCGGATCGCCCGGTGGCAGGACATCGAATACTCGCCGCCGTGCCTGTACAAGCTGCACAGCCGGATCGCGCCAGTCGGGTCGGTCCCCCACTCCGACGGGACGGACCCGGACGCCTTCCACGTCGAAGTCGTCTACGCGATCACCCCGGAGACCGAACACTCCACACACGATTTCTGGTCCGTGGCAAGGGACTTCGCCCTGGGTGACGACGAGGTGTCGGCGTTCCTCGCCGAGAACAACCGCACGGTCGTCCTGCAGGACGTCGTGGCGCTGGATGTACTGGAGCAGGTCATCGCGACCGAACCCGAGGGCTACCAGGAACTTTCGGTCAACATCGACACCGGTGGTCTCGCCGCGCGGCGGATGCTCCAGCGCCTGGCGGCCGCGAACCAGGCTCCCGCGACGGCGTCATGACCGGCGTCCCGGCCAACCGGCCCATGCTGTCCGGGGAGCGCGTCCACCGCATCCACTGGGTGCTGGGTACCGATCGGCTCCGCGCGGTGTGCCACTGCACGGCCGAGCGCGAGTGGCTTCTCGCGCACCCCGTCGGCCACGTCCCGGCAGCACGGTGAGACCAGGAAGAGACAACGCATGCTGACCGATCCCGAGCTCGACCTCTTGCTCGAACGCAAGGAAGTGATCTCCGACGGCGTCGTCCGGCTGACTCTGCGGCACCCGGACGGGCGGCCGCTGCCCTCGTGGGAACCCGGCGCACACCTGGACCTGGTTCTGACGAACGAGGTGACCAGGCAGTACTCCCTGTGCGGTGACCCGAAGGACAGGTCCGTCCTGCAGGTGGCGGTGCTCCGCGAGGAGGCCGGCCGCGGCGGGTCACAGCACGTCCACGACGTCCTCGCCGAAGGACAGCGCCTGCGGGTACGGGGGCCGCGCAACCATTTCTCCCTCGTCGAGGCCAAGCGATACCTGTTCATCGCCGGTGGCATCGGCATCACCCCGATCCTGCCGATGATCAACCAGGCCGCGGAGTCCGGGCGGGACTGGAAGCTCGTCTACGGCGGACGGACCCGGTCGTCCATGGCGTTCCGGGAGGAGCTCGAGCACCGGTACCCCGGAAACGTCGAGATCCACCCCCAGGATGAACGAGGCCTGCTCGATCTGCCCACGCTGCTGGCAGAACCGGGCGACGACACCGCGATCTACTGCTGCGGACCGGAAGCTCTGCTCGCGGCGGTCGAACTGCACTGCGGCGGTTGGCCTTCCGGCGCACTGCACGTAGAGCGGTTCGCACCGAAGGCCGGCGCCGACGACGGTCCTCGCCAGGCCTTCGAAGTGGAACTTTCCCGGACAGGCACCGTTCTGGAGGTCCCGGCCGGCCGTTCCATCCTCGACGTCGTCGAGGAATCCGGTGTGACCGTACTTTCCTCGTGCCAGGAAGGCACCTGCGGCACTTGTGAGACGGCGGTGCTGTCCGGGACGCCGGACCACCGCGACTCCGTCCTCACCGAGGAGGAGCAGCAGGTCGGCGACGCGATGATGATCTGCGTTTCCCGATCGTGCTCCGCTCGCCTGGTTCTCGACCTCTGACCACGGCCTGGCTCAGGCAGGCTCGCTTTACGTGCCGTGTTGGCCACTCCGGTCACACACCCGACGCAACTCGTCACCGAGTTGCGAACTTACGGCATGTCGGCCGACGGACAGGCCTGGCGACCGCCTCAACGGCCAACTCGCGAACCGGAACGGCCAACACGTGGCGTAAACCCAACAGGATCGGGACTGTTCCAAGATCAGCGTTTCGCGCCCGGCAGGCCGGGCTGAGGCCCGCCGTCCGGTTCGACGGACGGCCAGTCGGACGGCCGTGTCCGGCACGCTTGTCGTTCGACCACAGTGGACATGCGTGCGGCGATCCGGGCGAGGTGTTCGAGCATCTGTCGGAGCAGCGCGTCGAGATGCGGCGAGGGAAGGTGCCCTAGTTCCCACTGGTCCAGCCACGTCGTGATCCACAGATGGGCGTCCCGCATCAGCACGGCCGCCAGCGAGCCGCGCCGGAGATGGCGAAGCGACCCAGTGAGGGTGTCGCGCAGTTCCACGAGGTCCCAGACGGTGTCGTCGTCGCGGCGGCGGGACTTGTGCGCGGCCGTCACCCGGGAAAGCTCTCTCGCAACTAGCCCGATCGCTGCCACCCGGCGCAGACGGCGCCGGGTGAGCACCTCGATCACGGAGTCCACAGCTTCGGCCCGGTCGCCGTGACCAGCCGGGGCGCGCCCGGTGTGTCTGGGGCGGGCAGTGTGATCAGCGCGTCGACCACCTCGGCGAGCGTGCCCTCCCGCTGCCAGACGACGCCGCCAGCGTGGTCACAGCGCAGCGCGGCGGCGTCGGTGACGTAGCGGACCATCAGCGCGTCGGCGCTTCCCGAGCCGGGCCACGTGCGGACGCCCCGGACCTCCACGAGCCCGCCGTCATCATCGTGCCGGGGCAGGAACTCCCACCCGGCGTCACGTAGGTCGATCAGGCGACGCAGCTCGGGATACGCGGCCACGGCGACGGCTTCGCTGATCATGCTTCAATCGTCGAACGCGCAGGTCCGGCACC
>Ga0307515_10024453_pt1 | contig 10525 bp, 9 predicted proteins | sample 17_EM_MG_FD_194513 | JGI IMG/M metagenome (GOLD analysis project Ga0307515, IMG submission 194513) | Populus trichocarpa ectomycorrhiza microbial communities from riparian zone in the Pacific Northwest, United States - 17_EM | ecosystem: Host-associated > Plants > Roots > Unclassified | place...
CAATTAATGCCTCATGTCTTTTGCAAGACAAAGGCATAGATGCCTGCCTATAAATAGGTTGTGCCTCCAAGCCTTAAGATGCACCACAAGAGAGAAAGAAGAGGGGAGTAAGAAGGAAAGTGATCCCACAAAGTTGTGAGGAATTTTCTCCTATTAATAGAGAGGTTGTAATTTCTATATTACTTAGTAAAATCTTTCTATACTTGCCTATAAATATAGCTAAATTTAAGTGAACCACGCAAATTTTTGTATGTCTTATTTTTTATTTTATCATGTTGCTTGCCTTTTGTTTTATTGGATTTGCATGCCAGTATTCTAAATAAATAGTTCCTGAAACTTTAATACTTATTCCATAGAAGTTTTACTCTTTTTTCTTTTTTTTTTATGGTTTCTTGGGGCACAGTGGGCAATTCTCCCTTGATAACCACTGTAATACATGAACATCCAAAGTTAAGTCCACCTGCTAACCATTTGATCAATGACTGTTTCACTGAATCCTTTCACCGTGGCCTGGATGCCTCTTTGCTTGATTTTCCTTAGGTTCCATCACAGAAAATCAAATTTCAGCATAGCATAACATAACGTCGAAGCAGAAAACCTAAAGAAAATACAGCAGAATATATATAGGCATCTACATAAAATATTCTCGTTGACATACAAGGATCTATACCATCTTTATCCATAAAAAATAATATAAAATTACCATGGCTAAAGGAGCCAGTCAAGTATATCGTAATGAACCATAGTGAATTTACATCATTTCAACACAAATTATCAATATAAATGAGCGAAACTAAAGGAGATGATTACTAGTTCAGCCAATAGCATACATCTTAGTCCATTTTCTTGCTTTCTTGTTGTAAGCCTCTCTGTTAGTCCTGTAAAGTTTGCAAACAGGACTTGTTGGATCTTCAGGATTTGGGTCTGGAAGCAATGAGCAAATGGAGAGCAACAGATTCTCAATTGTCAGTGCAGGGGTCCATTGGGGTCCAAGAATGTCCACACATATAGTCCCATCTTGACTGATGTTTGGATGAAATACCTGGCATGGCATGTAAAGAGTATCAAAATCATTCTGCGACTCTAAAATGTTCAAGTATGAATTTTGGAAATCTTCCCACGAGCCCTTTTTGGCCACAACACGTGAACTTCTCAATCAAAGCAGGTTAAAACTATTAGGCCATATGGACATGATTGATAGAGCAGTAAATGACGAGGCTATACCTTAGTTTTGAACTTGATCCTGGGAGGGACAAAAGGGTATTCTGCAGTAAAGTCGATCGAAAGAAAGAAGACGCCATCTTCGAATGGTGTATCAGAAGGCCCTATAATGGCTCCTTCCCATTGGAATATGTTGTCTCCAATAGGTCCATACGAGCAATTGATGGGAGGGTCCTTTAATCCACGTTTTAGCTCCTTTTCAATCCTGCACTGTGCATAGTCAGGATTTTTCCTGCCGTCAGCTTTATCTGATACAGGTTTGTGTTTCCCTCGAATAGCAGGGAGTGGAGGTGATAGTTTGGTTTTCGAAGTAGAAGGGGGAAAAGACAGGTACGAAAAATTCTTCATTTTGAGAAGGAAAGTGTTGGAAGAGAGCGAGACAGGTAAAATAACCGAGCCTGTGAAAGATAAGAAGATCTTTGACAGACGAATGCATGGAGTCTTTATAACTTGGAAAACGGTGGAGATTTTCGAGTCAGGGACTAGAGAAGTTCGGCAAGTGAAAGCTTATGGGCTAATGGACCTTGATAGCATGGTTGGACTAACTTGTTTTTACTTGAACATAGCAGTTGAGTGTAGTGGCAGTGAGGACATATTTGGAGGAAAGTGCCTTTTAGACTTCTTAGGGCAGCTATGAAATTCATTCTGAGATTAGGTCCAAAATTATTTCAAACTTGAATGATATATCTCCTTCGATAATTCCCATTTTCTCACTAATCCTTGATGAGCAGGCTGCAGATACAAATCTTTGAGGTTGGGGTTTTCTTGCTGGTACAGATTTAAAAGTCGCATCCTGTCAGCAAAAATCCACATTTTCTATCAATTTGCTTAAATTAAAGTGATTGTAAAAGTTTTACAGAACAAATCAAAGTGATTTTCAAGTTTCAATCAGCCCTTGATATTTATTCATGCAGTGCGGTGTTTGATTTATCAATATTTATTATAGTTTTTTTCAAACTATAACAGCAAAAACATCACCCTACCAAACACATAATCATTTCAAAACATGATGGCAAAAACAAAACGCTATCATAATACTAAGGAGACAATTGCTGCTAGTGCCTGCGGACTTGATAAATCACATGTCGGTATGTTACTAGTAAGCATCTACATAAACAAATAGACAGTTGGCCAACACTAGGAAACAGGGATAAACACAAAAATGAACACATACCATAGCCCATAGGCAGTTCTTCAAGCTTTTTATAGGTCACGACTTCACAATATCTGTTTTAAGCTAAAAGTCTACTGTTTCTTCTCTATCTTTTGAAAAAGAAAAAAAGTACGTTATTCTATCAAGTCTTAATCAACCACATCATAGCTGATGCATCAAGCAGAAGAGGTATGCTGCCCAGTTGCCTCCTCCATTGTACATCCATGATGTGTGGTCCTCAGTGGCAGAAAGCACCGAGTTACAGAAGTTCACATTTCATTTCATGGGGCAAAACAAGGAAAAAGTACTGCTATGCAAGATTAGCAAGTTTATGTCTTGCCCTAAAAGGGCTATCTTTGAATCAGACGTCGAAGATCATTAGTACAACTTGCTATAGATTTCCAGTACAGCAACCTGCAGATATTAATGGCTCCCAGCCAATGAAATTAAATAAGAAAGATAAGATGGTAGTAGAGTTGCACCGTTTTAACCTACAAAGTACAAATTATAAAAGAGCAAATATTTGACCACTCGAGATTTTTATATTATTGGATTTCTAAATTTTAAGCCATATAATCTAATAATTATATATAAAAAATACAGTTCTAAAATAACATTATAAAAATATTTTCTCAAAATAGATTAAAACTAAAAATAGAAATAATTATTTATAAATTTATAATTATATATTTAAGATATACAAATAAAAAAATATACAAGTTTCTGTAATAATAAGTAAAAGAAAAAAAAAACAAGAGGAATATCTTATCAAGATATGGAACCTCTTGGATTACGTCTAGGCTTGGATGAAATTATGAACATCTGTCGTATAAAAAGATTACATGGTAACTAAAGCCATAGTTTTTCCCTGTGCAGATTTATTTATGTTCCTGTTCTGTCAACTGCAGTAGTTTTGGAATGTGACATTCAGTCCAGATTCTTGCAGCAGGCATTTAAGCGATGGGACCTAGCTAGCTGCCTGGAACACACTTTGTTTCTCCCTGTTTTAACTCCTCCCATTGGACAAATTCTCAAAAAGAGTTCCACTGGACAAAAATGGCAGCCCCTTCTACCTAGAGATGGAAATGCAATCCTTTAATGCAACAGAGCTACAAATGCAGCTGAAGTTGACTCAAGGCAAGATGGGAAAAGATGGTCCACTAGATAAAATTGACAGCAATGCTCGATATTTCCACCGACAAATTTATTCGAGTTATAGCATTAAGTAGGATAAAATTGAACATGAACTAGAGCTTACCAAGCATGCTTCCCAGCTTGAACAAAGCTAAAGCTACAAGGCGGAAATTTGCAGTCAATAGTGAAATACAGCTGTCAAGGGATATGCATGATTCTGGAATGGAGTGCAGTAGGAAATGTATCAGCTCTATAACCTCTGAAGGCAACACTTCACTGTCACATTTATGAGCACAGTCAAGATGGGATGCGAGCCATTTTTATTAGGCATGTAAATCACACACGCTTCGAAAGTTAACGAAAGAGATCAGCCATAATCCACTAGAAGCCATATTTCTTAAGATTATCTGACTATTTCCACTCAGCATCACCTCCTCACATTTCACTGAATAATTAGAGTACGAATCATACATTCATAAAATATTAATCCAGGAAATGCAATTAGAGCATAGGTTTGCATGAAACCGCAGTGTTCAACAAATGCATCAAAATTTCTCCTGACTACAAAACTGTCAGAAGTTAGATTAAGTTCCTGCTCCGCCCTACATCATGACTAACACTACCTTCCATAGCAAGCAGGCTTCGAAAAACAAAAGGGAACGAGTTCTAGGACAATTAACAAAACTAAAAGGTAAAATTATCATATGTAGTTATACCATAAAGAAGTAAACCTACATGATCAAAGTGTAAATCCTACTTCATGGTAGAGAACGTCAATGTTTGCCACCATGTATGTTTTCTTCCAGAGTCTGTACAGTAGTCTCCGAGTTTTCAGTGGCTGGGTTGCCAGGCTTTTCAACCCCCTCATCTTTAACATTTTCTTCCCTCTTAGATAGTAGCTTAAAAGGTGTTACCTCAGCTGAAGTCTCCACATCCATGTCGCCAGAATCAGCACCCAATCCCTCAAGTGGAGATGCTTCCATGTCCAAATCTTTCTCTGCAGTTTTATCTTCAGAATCACTTTCACCAGAACTACTATCATTTTGAGGAGAGCCCCCTCCAGTTTCTCCAGTACTAACATTCACTTCCACCATCTCAGTATCTTTACCTGGTAACCACTGCTGCAGTGGAACCGCATCACTAATAACTTTCCCCGTTCTCAATCTCTCCCGATAACCCTCCATTTCTATTTTGTATCTTTCTTTATCTTTAAGAGCTTTATCCTGATAAACCTGGTCAGCAGAGAAATCAATGAACACAAAAGGTTAATCAGGAGAAATGGAACAAAGGAAATGGAATCATACATAAGATGTAAAAATTTCCTACCGCTTTTTGGGAATCATTTATTTTGTTCCATAGCTCACCAATCATCCTACTGATCTCTCTATCCTTCCCCGGGTAAAGTGGTTTGAGTCTTGCATGCTGCTCAGCAAAGAAGAAATTATAGCCACTTCTATTAGGTTTTGGATGAGCAGGGTCCCTTCTTTTTATCTCACTTTTCTTTCGGCGGCGCCGGCGGCGTGTACCTGGTACAGCTTGTGTATTAACACTATTGTTGGCAGGCACACTACGAGGCTGTGGCACTTGCCATGATTGGTTCTGCGGCGCCTGATAAAGAACACCTTTGAGTTTCTCTGAACCTACCGTCACAGTAACAAGATACCCACTCTCGAATTTCCCATCAATTACCCCTATCACTGAAGTGCTTGCAGATGATCCTGGCATTGCTACAAGAGTAAGAAAGACAACCGCACTTAATTACAAAATTCAACCAGCTACATTTCAGAAAATATCACTCGGAAATAGGTACATGTAAAAGAAAATAACAAGCACGCAAAATCAGATTGCAAATGCATCTGAACCAAAATCTATAGTACAGCATGGACCGTTGGTTAAATTTTCATAGAAGACATGGAAAAAGAAACAATCATAGGGAATTGTAAGAAACTAAACCTGGAGAGATCTAATGCATTGCTGCAACCTTATCTTCTTCTTTTTTTTTCTTTCTGTTTTTTTACAGAAAATAACAGATTTATCAACCAAATTTTCAGAATCATTTTCCACCAGAAATAAAAAAAAAAAAAAAAGTATTACCCATGATAATAGTGAAGCATTCTACATATTCAGAAAGCATCCATTTTCAAAGCCTATTGAACATTCAATTTTTTCTACATAGCATCCAATATATTGACAAATTTTTCAGCAGATCAGCAATTAAATTACAAGTGAGAAAATATTCCAATCCTAGATAAACCTTTGAGAAAAATGACAGAGCAGCAGGTTTAAGACAGAAGAAAGACCTCTACACAGCTCTGGAATGTTTGCTGTTTGTTGTTTGACTGCAGCAGCTTGGTATTCTGGTGATGGCTGAACAGTCACTTGAGCTGGACATTGTGATATCGATGAACTCTGCAAAGGAACTGCAAAAAATTGTATGGTTTTGAAATATAAACAACCCTAATCAAATTTTGAAACAGGGGGTTTCTTCAGTGCACTGACCAGGAGAGGCAGGGCTCCAACTCCGTGCTTTGAAGTAGTAAAGTTGTTCATAATGTTGAAGCAAGGAACCATAGTACTTGCGCAGCACAAAAGATGCATTTGTGGCAGTAGATGGAAAGTTGAAAACACCAGTCACTTCTTTCCATCTTCTCTCTCTAATAATCTGCAAATCCATTATGCAAATCAATGTAACTGCACGACTGCATAGCTGATGTTTTAGAAACAATTTACTCTTTCTTCATTAGAGATCATTATTCAACCTCAAGTAAATTTAATCCAGACTTCCTTCTTCCTACAAGCAATTAGATTCCACTTTGACATAAAGTAACACTTTGGACATAAGTTTTGAAACAGCCACAAATTGCATTGCAACAATCAGGGTTTCAGTTCGGTTCAATGGGAGGGGGTTGAATAAGCCCTCTAACCATGCATCACCAGTTACACCTTATCAAGGGCTGTATCTTGCAGAAAGTCAGAAGTCAATGTCAAAGTCACTGAAGAACCAAGAGTAGATCCAGCTAAAATGGGCAAGTATATAACATCTTCATTATTCAATATTACCAGCTAATGGCTTGTGCAAAATCAGGTAATTAAAGGCATTATTTGAAAAAACATTATGCAAGCACAACGTGCAGGAAACATATCATTTTGACATCGCAGCTGCAATAACCTTTTTTGAGAAACAGGAAGCAGTTTTTAAGTATCCAAAGGAAGATGAAGCAATGATATCTTTTAGAAACATACATGCACAGATAAGCTTTTAGTTGTTTGGAAACTTAAGGAATATAGATTGCAGATGATCCACATCAAAGCTTTATATAAATTATCCGCAAGATTTTATATGATGTCTGCAATAGGCATTTTAGTTTCATGACAGTTAAATGGTCTTTCAGGAAACTTTCCATGCATCAATTCAGGAAGCATGACGAAGTGCATGCCAGAATTTAACCCGAACTAGTCCATTTACACAATTTATGAACAAACTATTCAAGAAAAAAGAACCACACAACTAAAAGCAGTTTAATGCTACCTTCTCGATGCCACCTCGAGATGTTACCTCCACAAAAAGCCGATGCAAGTTCAGTTCCTTACCCCCTATTATAGGGATCCTGCAATCGAAATTCAAATTTAGGAATGCAATGAAAGGACAGATCCATGTCTAAGAAGCTATAATTTGTGTTCCCCTGCACTACTATAATAAATCAGTTCTTCACCAGGAAACTCTAATTTAAAGCAACAACAGTTTGAAACTTTACAAACTCTCGGGTTGAAAACACAATCATTTTTAAAAACTTTCCTTACTGGGTTAATTAAGAGAGGAGTACATGCTTCGACTATTTGCAGTCAGTTTAAAAACATTGGGCCAGATTCAGGAAACCTTTTGTGTTTACCTTTGCTTTGCAACTTTAAAAATATCCAAAATCTACCAAAAATGAAAAGCTTTTAACAACATTTTTCTGATCATTAGAAATTAAATGTGCAATTAGCTCCTCTCCCTTGACCTTCCAACTAACTTTTTAACAAACACTATATTAAGATTATCTACAACTAACAATCAATAATGGAAAAAAAAATCTAATGATTGACCTGTGTAGATTAAACGAGTTTATGAGTACAGTTGCTAACAAAAGTGACTTGCGATAGAGCTCGTAAACTACTGCCAAATATGGAGAAGTTGGCATAACATTTGCAGGTAGCATTGATATCATTATTTGAAAACTATTGTTGATAAAATTATAGGAACAGGACCGTCTAACATGAACACAAAGAGCAGAGAAAAAGAAATGTTGATAAGAGTACTAGCGCATACATTTGATCCTGCAGCATAAACACGGCGTCCAAAATTACATACGGTAGACCATCAAAACGCAAAATCCATAAGTTGAAATAATGCTAAACACCAATGCGAAGAAGCTTACATGAACTTGGTTCCCATGGCAGCATGGAACTTCTCCAAAGTTTCCATAAAGAGTTTAGGACTAACTATAACATCCTCATATGTGGCCCCAGGTGCTGGATATTGAACATAGTTCATAACTGGTTCTTTCATAAGCGTTGGACTCTGCTTGGCACAAGAAGTCGATGCCATCGCCAACTCCATTTCAGCAACCCCACATCAGTTTGTCCTTCCCTATAAAACCATTAGAAATTGTCCTATTCACACACCTCACAAGAGACAAGTTCAAGTAAAAAATCTAACTATGAAAAGTGACTGCACAAAGAAGAAAGAGTTCAAAGAGATCAACAAACAAACAGAACTTGCAGGTGAAAGTAAAAGCATGCAGAAGAAGGAATAAAAAGGAACTCATCAAGGATATTGCCAAAAAGCACAGCTTTATCCCGTGCAAAATCCAAAAGGTTAAACTTTAAAGAAAGGCCATGGTTTCGAGAGATGCTGGAAAACCCTTTTAAGGAAAAAATAGAGCAGAATTTATTAAACATTAAAATCAACATGCAGATAGCAGTTGAGAATAGAATTTAAAAAACAATACTACAGTAATGAATCATAAGAAACTTAATTTGATGTTCATGAACAACAACCTCAGTTGATGCAATACAAAGCCCAAGGCAAGTGACAGGTACATTATGATAGCTGTCAAGGCCATGATGGATGTAACAAAAAGACCATCAAAGCTCAAAGCTCAGATTTCAGACTTTTCAAAACGCTTACACAGAGACCAAAAAGGTGACACCCCTATGGGCTCTAGTAATAATAAATACACGCAGATACCAAAAAGTCTTAGCTTTTTCTCAGATGTACAGGCCTATAATGCTACCCAAGCAGCAGCTATTTCCTTGCCTGACATTCTAAAGATATGCTGGTCTGGTCGCTTGCATAAATGAATGTACATGAATATATATATATATATATATATGCATATCTTATTATGTTAGTACATGTAATGCTATCCTCTAGTTTCTTTTTGTTATCTGTTGCAGTTATCTGACACAGTGTTACAGAGCCAAGGTGGGGTTCTGTGGGGTAGTTGTCTATCAATCAAAGAAAGCAAGCCCAAGAAGGAACAAATCCCACCTTTGCTTAAAAGACCCATCTTTGAATTTCAAAATCAAGATTCAAGGACCAAAACTCACTTGATTTCTTCTTTAATGGAGGACAGAAATATGCCTATATAAAACAAATAAAATAGAAATAATACAATAATGGGTTTTTTTATTTGTTTTGGTGCTTAATTTAATGTGAATTAACAATGTATTTAATTACTTTTCATGGTTCTTAGGCTACTGTGTTTGATATAGTAAAAGAATAGAAACCCAGATGCAGATAGCAGAGATTTTTAAAATTGTATAAGCACAGGAGATTTTAAGGAAATAAAATAATAAAAAAGAAAAAGACTTACCTACAGTGAGAGAGAGAGGGAGAGAGAGGGAGATGCAAAATGAAATAACAAAATAGGAGGAGGCCCTTTAACACTAAACCCTATTTAATTAACAAAGATAAAAGAGAGATTATCATTGTATAAACTATGTTTATCTCTCTCTCTATCTTGATTATTCTTGTATAGGGATAAGCATGGATGAAGATGAAAAACCCACCTCATATACCTATACGGTTTCCAGCCTTCATGTGTAAAATCAAGGGTGCTGGTGCGGTTTTCATGTCATAAAAAAATGATATACGGTGGGTGACCAAATCAAAGGAGCTAAAAATGGGTTTCAATAATTATGGCAACAATATAGTTAGAGATCAAGTGCAAATTAAACATCTTTATTATTACTAGCGCGGTTTGGATGTGTTTAAAGTGTTTTTTTTGTTTATAAAGTTATTAAAATAATATTTTTTAACTTTTTAAATTCATTACGATTAATAAATAATAAAAAATATCAAATTTTAATGAAAAATAAGTTGCCCCGCAACTCATGTTTATCATTACTATTACTAGCGCGGTTTGGTTGCGTTTAAAGTGTTTTTTTTTTATAAATTTATCAAAATAATATTTTTTATCTTTTTAAATTCATTACAATCACTAAATACTAAAAAATATCAAATTTTAATGAAATATAAGTTGCCCCGCAGCTCTATAACAGTCCAATAATGATGGTATGGTAATGGAGGTGAGATGAAATTATTATTATTATTTTTTTAAGAATTTAACTTGAATTATTTATCGGAGGAGATGACAAAAATAAAACGTGCCCTATTGACTTCCCTTATGAAACGGCAAAGAAAATAAAATAAAATAAATAATAAATAAAAGGTCTAAAAGCACAAAGGGATAAGGGCCATCAAAAAACATGAAGGGGATGAGAAATGGGTGGCGAGACAATAGTAATTGAAGGCATAATCACTTTAGAACAAGTCATTAATCTCCTTATTTAAGTATATATAATTCCTATTCTTATTATCGTCACCACCAACCTCGCCCAGCAAATGCTGTTGTAACAGAGAGGAAAGTGATTGGTTATGGAGGGAGACATCAACAGATGTATCTGTAAGAGAGAGGCCTTGTTCTTGTCATGGTAGCAAGGTGTTAGGTTGGCTTCTTAGGGTTCTAGTTA
>Ga0307515_10024455_pt1 | contig 10524 bp, 12 predicted proteins | sample 17_EM_MG_FD_194513 | JGI IMG/M metagenome (GOLD analysis project Ga0307515, IMG submission 194513) | Populus trichocarpa ectomycorrhiza microbial communities from riparian zone in the Pacific Northwest, United States - 17_EM | ecosystem: Host-associated > Plants > Roots > Unclassified | place...
GTGCCGGCGGTCCCTCCTCCACTCCGCATCCGTACCCAAACATACGCCCCACGTTCCGACTAGATGAAACCAATAAGACGCAGAAGGCTAGAGCGTAAACGAGAGACTGGAGGGAGAGACTGGTAATCAAATAGGGAGCGGGGGACTCGAGCGTGTGCGCCAGCGATTTTGGTGGGGGAGGTGACAGGCTACCATAATGTAAGAGACAGTAGGACACAAAACCGGAGTGAAGAAAATATTATAAGAGATCAGGGACCATAGGAGTTCAGCGGCCCTGTGATACAGCTGCACTACGGCGATAGCATTTCGCAATGAAGGTAGGGTATTGAGACATGGTGGTTGTGGGACCGTAAGGGGAAGCCGGCTGGACAGACGAGTTCGGAACGAGACGGGAGACGGGAGACAGATCGAAGTCGTAATCAAGATCCTTTGATTGATAGCGGAGATTACACTCAGGTGTTTAATAGTCATAGGTGAGATTGCGTTTGATGGCGAAATAGTTGGGTGTGCGAGATGTGGTACAGCAGAAAAGATTGTGCTTCGTGTGAGGTCGAGCTTGTAAAACAAATGTGTTTTCCAGTTCCGTAGATGGGATTCATGTCTAAATGGTGGACTGGACTCGCGTGGATTGAGGTACGGGATAGCCAGCGACCGAAGGGCAAACATGATGAGAAAAAGTAAGAAGAAATTAGAAATACACACCTTTGAACTATTCATCAGCCTTGACCGCAACAACATCTTCTCCAGGAGGATTCCTCTCGTTGCCAACACCAGTTCCATTCTGAGGAACAGGAGAAATCAACAAGAAACCTTGTAGCACGCAAAACACGAAGGCATACCTCTTGAGATTCTTCAACAAGCTCTTCAGCAGGTTCGACCTCATGCTCCTCGGCATGCTCCTCCTCAGCCTCCTTTTGAGGAGCCCTCGCGCTCCTGACACCGGTACGTCTCTTCGCGGAGGCACGCCCACGCGACACGCCGCCCCTGGTCTTCCCACCACGCCCACGAGCCTTGGGCGTAGGAACTGGTGCCGGCACTGTCGGTGTAGCGGTAGAGGGAGGAGGGCTAGACTCGGGAGCAGCAGCATCCGGCACGACCTCCTCTTTCTCCTCAACGGCCTCTACCTTGGACATTACATCATAATCTACTCCATCTTGATCCAACTCCATGCTCTCATCGCCAGGAGTCTTGTTCCCTCGCTCAGCGAGGCTGCGCTTCTGTCCCTCACCTATTAGCAACCTCTCAGGATCACAGAAACGAAAGCATGGATTACGGACCTTGGCAGCCATAGCTGCAGCCCTCGCGGCCTGCGTTTTGCGCGTGCCAGGGCGCATCCGGCGCTGGGGGGGTTTATCCCCGTTGGGTAGATCACCAGTGGGCGACGACGCACTGTGTTCATCAGGGTTCTCAATCGAGCTTCCATCTTGGCTTGCATTATCCTGCGCCTGTTCGTCGCCATCCGAAGCGTCATTGCTTCCGTTTCCGTTCTGTGCGTTAGCCGAGCGTGTCGCGGCACCGCGGCGGGGACGCTTCGGTGGGGGAGTAACCTCTTCAGTAACCTGTTTCTCGTCTTCTTCTCGTTTGCGCTTTGCACCTGCGGTTGCGGCGCGTGAGGCACGTCCTTTGGTTGCACTGGATTTGGCATCGACCTTGGAGTCTCCAGATGCTGCATGCGCATTTCCAGAGGACTTCGATTTAGATGCAGCCGCTGTTTTGGCGGCCGCTGCAGCCGCGCGCGAGCGCGTAGCGACGACGGGAGGGGAAGGCTCACGTTCAAGGGGTGTCTCCTTCGATTCAGTCTTGCCATTTGCAGCCTCCTTTGCCTTCTCCTTTGCAGCCTCCTTCGCCTTGAGCGTCTTTTCCTTTTGGCGTTCCTTTGCACGCTCCTTCGCCTCTTTGGCCTTTTCCTTCTTCTCCGCAGCGGTGAGACGTGTAGAATGCTTCTTCTGCCTTGACGACTGACGACGTTGTGGCGCGGGGGGCTCCTCCACCTCCTTCTCGACAACTGGCTCGGGTTTCGGAGGAGGGTTGCGCGACTCCGTTTCTTTCTTGACAGCTTCACGATGCATGCTCCGGAACGGGTGATAAGGGTGGTACATCGGGCTGTAGCGAATATACGGTCCGCTAGTAGGTTGCTGCGAAGGGGGAAGGAACCTGAACAACTGAACCTCCCGTTCCTTTTTCTCCTTGTCCTCGTCATCTTCATCATTCTGCGCGTCACGAGCACCTGGTTTCCTTCTACCTTTGCCCGTACCAGTAGGCGCGGCCTTGCTGCCGGTACCGGCAGTACTCACAGCACCAGCACGTGCCGCCCCGCCTCCTCGACGCTTGACGGACGGGACAGGAAGGGGAGTCGCCGGAGGCTCGGGGGTCTCCGCGAGGGTGTCCTTTGGTTTTTCTTTCAGTTTTTCCTTTTCCTTCTTGGGAAGTTTTTGGGTGGAGAGAAACTTGATATCAATCACCCCGACGTGTGCAAGTTCGGGCATGCGGCTGGACGCGTTGGTGGCAATGGAGGGGGTGATGAGCGAGTCGGAGGTAACTGGAGAATGTACGGAGGAGAGACTGGGGGTAGACGCAGAGGGCGAGGGGCGCGTGAAGTGCTGCTTGCGCCGGGCGACGCTACTCACATAGGGCGCACTTGCAGAAGGCTTTGCAGAAGGGGAAGAACCTTTATAAGTAGATTTAGGTTTTAATACCTTTTGAGCATGCTTCTGCTTTGGATCGATGGTGGCGGGGGGCTTTGCTGGGGCCGGGGGAACAAGTGGCTGGAACGCGGTAGATGGCACACCGAGGAAGGCGGCGTGCTCATTTGAGCCCCAGGATACCCATCTGAGGGCACTCGAAGATGCAGGGTCATAAGGTTCAAGGGCAGCGAGGTCAAGAGGGGCGACTTGGAGGGTCATGGCTAGGGTTCTGGGACTGGCGAAAGCGGGGCGATGGAGGATGAGCGGCACGCGGGAGGCTGGATACTGTGCGCTAAAGAGACGATATGTGGTATTAGATACAGCTGAGGGCTGAGAAAGCGTGCTGTGGAGGTTTTGTCGACGCAGACAGGTAGCTTTTGTGCTCAGACGGGCCGCAGAACGACGAGGGCAGCAACGAGCGAGTGATGGCTCAGTGATTTGCTGCTATCATTCGTCTCCTTGACGTAGGTCTCAGCGGTCTCAGCGCTACAAAAGCCAATCGCGAGATACAACGCGTCGTCGGTCAGCTGGCGGTCGGCATACTCGACGAGCAACAGCAGAGAGACTCACAGATAATATGCGTATGACGTGTGAGATGGTGGAGAGAGAGGCTGCTCACTCCGGGAGCCAGTGCCAGGCGCACGAGGAAGGGGTTGGGATGAAAGACGCAGAACAGGGAAAGGTTTTCCAAAGGCAACAGCGTTCTGGCATAATAGATGGCAAAATATCATACACACAGCTTCGCAGACGACGCAGAAGCACCACTTCCAGCATGTACAAGCGTAATTACCACGTTCAGAACCAGCACGACCACCCCAAACCCAGCGCATACTACCGCAGGCAATTTCGTTCTCGACGTCCACGGCGTCGACGCCGGCAGCAGGTGCAGATAGCATGCAGCAGGGAATATAAAAGCCAGGGCAGACGCAGCAACCCCACCCGCTACCTCGAGCACGACGCCCAAGTCACAGGTAATCAGCGCGACTGGATTGGGGATCGGTTAGAGTCCGCGCTTCACTGGCCATCGAGTCACACTAAAAAGAAAATAATACGTACTAAACATGGAGGAGAACAGTAGGACAGTCGTGAATAGCACATGCCGCTGCTTGTTCCATGGCTCATGCGAAAAGAAGTACTGCTCGATCACCTGTTTCGTGCGATCGAACTCGCCCCTTCAGCCCTACACAAATCACAAACTATTGCCACACGTACCTCTCGACAGACGAATAACTCCAGCGGGAGCGTGGTGAACATATTAAAACCGAAACAAAACCGTGCAATATTAATGAGCAAATCGTCCGCGGGAAAATTATTCAAAATATTCCCCTGCGTCTTATCCGTGAACACGACGTAGCCAGCGACCGCCAGCGTCAAGCACGAGACGAACGAAATGACTGTCGAGATGTGCGTAACCAGCGCGAACCGGTCGAGAGTGGGTGTGCGAAGGTCACCATAGATGAGCAGGCTGTTATGGTGGCACACGAACGCGAAGGAGATAACTCCGATTGCTTGGAAGATGCCCTCATTGATGAATGTGAATCGCATGGTTGGGTCCCCCCGTAGTTCGGGCGCGACGCGCTCGCTTTGCACAATTACTGATATAACGATAATCACCATCCCAACCAGCGCAAAGGCCGATGCCCGTGCGAGCTTCGAGATGTCCCGGTAGAGTGACAACGGGTAGGAGATGCACGCCGTGCATAAGGTAATAATGAATTGGCGATTGGTGAGGAATGTGTCTTTGAGCGGAGGAACTAAGGAGCGGAGGACGTGCGGGATTGTGTCTCCTGCCTTGAATCTCAGAGGAATTTCCATTCGTGAGAGGTCAAAACTCACCAATGATGATCCCAAATGCACACATGCCTGGCAGAGGAATACAAACGTTAGATATAGTCGTTCCGAACTGTGTTACTGACCTCCGAATGCAAATGAGAATTGAAAGAGTGACACCGTCGCCCGTCCTGTAGCACCAAAGCAATGACTCATCATCCCGATATATGAGTTCTGTCCGCTCATTTTGGCGTTTATTACTATTAGGCGTATAGTCCAGTCCGTGACAAGGCAGAGCACGACCAACAAAATAAGGCCTGTTACGAAGCCCGCTTGCGCAATGGCGTACGGGAGGCCTAGATAAACCGCGGATTTAGTACTCACTACCCCTAGTCCTATTGGACGTTACATACCAATGATACCTACACCGTCACAAAACTTTCATCAGTTTCACCATCATCACAAGCGAGTCACTCACCGGCTCCGAGAATAGCATTAGCCATATTAGCCACAGAGTCAACGATGCTCCCTCCAGCGGTTCTTTTCTTCGCTAGCTCCTCTAGGTCCACTTCTTCTCCCCCATGACCTCCATTTTCCATCGAGATCCCACGTGTGGTGGCGGGGCTGCGCAAATTTGCAGTATCCAATAAACCAACAAGGAGGGGCATGCTCTGTCCCGAGCGTTCGACATCCCCAAGTCCACTGCGCATGCGCGCATGCGAGAGCTGTGCGAGCGCCGATTCGTCCAGGTCGTCCTCATCCATATCATACTCTACCCAACATTCAGGATACCAGTAACAGCCAAGATAGTGGGTTACGCACCCATTTCGCGACTTTGTATTGTAGACCGCAGAGAAGGGGCCAATACGGGCGGTTCTTCTGCAAGTCCCGGCTTGCCTGCATCCTCCTGTCCCTTGGGATAATCTCTATCTTGCGTACGGTCGTATCCCGGCCGGTAATCAAACGCACTCTGCTCCTCGTCATGATAGTCGAGGTCTTCGTCGCCGGTGCGCGACTCCATCAACGGCGCGCGGTCCGAGTCACGGTCCATATTTTTATAAGTGTATTTGTAAAGGAACGATGTCGATTATGGAATTTTGGGATTAATTGATGAGTGGGTAAGGGCGAGCTTGGGTTCTGTTTGGTATGTTCCACGTGGACTCTCACTTTTGCCCAGATGGGAGTTGTAACAATCAGCAAATAAGAGCGTTTAGGGTGCAGCCCAGAGAGCTTCGAAGGCTCCAGGGTGTACGGCTATAGAATCGTAGTTGTTGTCTCTTCACGGCGCTTCGCTTCGGAGCCCTCTCGGCTTCATTTATCTTTGCATGGGCATTCGGCTATGGCCCCTTGAATAAATGACTTTGTTAAGACAGTACAGGATAGGAAGAGAAGCTCGATATGAGCCTGGAATTTCCTTCTCCGGCCTACACACCCGAAACGCAGGGATGGTAAATGGCGTTCGGTTTTTGCGGCTTCAAGGTCGAAGACGCCAGTTTGAAGTCCTAGCGGTACTTCTTCGAATTAGGTACCAAGGTACTGCATACGTTGATGACTACAGGCCAAGAGACTGACTTAGTCGAGAGCCTGATCATACGATATGGAGTCTCCTGGGTTCGACCCATTGAGGACTGTAGTTATCATGACACAGAGTCAGTGACGTGCAGTGCCATGTGCTGCAATAAAGCGAAGCAGGTCGGCACCCCGTTCATAGGCATGTACAAGTGACGTTTACTAAGTGTGGAGAGGAGAAGTCGCTCCGAGGATTACTCAGCTCAGCCGGGAAGATGGAATGCCATTGCCTGTGTCTGAGAGGTGTGTGTATAGTCTTATGGGTCCTGGGCACCCATAATTGTGACCAGCTCCCGGCCCTTCACAGGGAAATATCTCTCTGTGCATTGCATGGTAATGAACATCTCTACTATCTTGATAATCATGAACCAAAAAACGAACAGCGTGTGGTCAGCCGCTGACCGAAACGGGGATACCGATTATGGGAGCCATAAGATCGTGTGAGCCGGTAGTACGTAGTCCTCAGTAAGAATCTTAGTGGTCTGCCGGATCTGCGACGGTGTTGGGAATGCGACAAGAAGATCATCGCTTGCCAACGATAGCATGTCACCGTCCAAGATTGTGCCTTTGATATACCCCTACCGAGCATGTAGGCATCAGCAAGTAAGCCTTGCGTACTCTATTGAAACCTACCTGGACGATGAGGGACATGAGGACCGCCTGCACCTCTTCGGCTTCCCAACCCTCGTCGACATCGTACGACAATCTGAAAGCTATGGCTAGCCAATCAAATGCAATAATCGCCGGATCTTCGAGTATAGCTTGAAGTTCTTGAACTCTGTCATCCCCTCGTTTAAACCTTCAAACGGTTGAGCAGGCCTAGGACACGCACGTTCTCCGAACAAGGTTCCTCCATAGTAGCACAATACACTTCTCCTTTAGCACTGCATGAACCCACTGCTTCAAGAACCAGGTCATTGCATCCCGGGAGTTCAGCGCGAGATTCAGGGCTATGGCGTCCCCCGCCTTCATCGCTGAAATAACAGGAGTGAAGTACTGATCAACTTGGAACAAGTCGAGTAGGTCTTGAGACGGGAAGATGCCAAGTGGGATGGCAGCTGCACAGAGCTGGATGAAGATGCACCTAGACGAATAATTTCAGCACAAAGGTCCTACAATTCTCAACGAGACTCGCCGCTTGTTCTTGAAATGAAAGTTCGGACATTGGGAGAAGGCATCCCTTAACATTGGATACGCCTATCAATGGGAATAAACTCAACCATGGGAAAATTAGGCATGCAATACTCACTGCTCCTACTCTCTGTTCTGCCAAATGCCATTTCCCTGACCAGTAGCAGTACCGTAGCCGCTCAGGAAGTGGGCACTGCTCAAAGTGTTGATTGAGAAGAGGCGCAAGCTGCTTGATCATAGATGTTATGTTAGTAGATACATTCAACTGTAATGAAATTAGCGGTATATAATTACTTGTGGATTATGAGCGTACTTGAAGGTTTAACTTGATGCTCAGACCCGCAAGGAGTAGGATTGACTCCTTATGTCGCTCATGTGCATTGGAATTATTACTCAGAAAGTTTTGAAGAGAGCGCATCTCCTGCGCAGCAGCAGCTCGCTTCTCTCCTGTTGGGTCCAATTGGTCCGCCTGGTAATATTTCCTCAGAGACTAAGTGAAATAGAGGAAACAACAAGCCATACCTTTTCGCATACACTAACAAATGTTGTAACTACTCGTCTTAAAGCTGGGAAAAACCAAGGACCACGGTCCACGGGAGAACGAAGGAGAAGATTACGGATTGGGCTAAGCCACAGGCGTCAAACAATTACATAGTTCGCTCATGGGCTACCCACGTCATCACATATCGCATTTGTTCAGCCAAAGCAGCCCAATCGCCCTTGGGCCACGCACGAATGACTTTGAACCATTTGTAGAGCGGTTCTGCAAGCAGCCGATCCCGTAACTTATATTCGTATACGCGATTCTCCAAGTCCGACTCCTATTGACGCGTCAAGGTCGCGTTTGTCATTGCCTCAGCCTGGGCTGAGCGTACCTGGAGAGAGCGAATGACAATTTCGACAGGTTCGAGTTCACCGGGAAGAATGAAAGCGGTCGCGAGTTGATCCCAGTCACTAGTTTCGATGCATTCGTTAACAAACTCGAGAAGTTCATCAATCTTGTCCATCCGGAGGCAGTCAAGTTCAGGCCCAGCCTCAGTCCGGTTGGACCTTACGACAATATTTCATACCGCGGCCGTCAAAGGGACGTGCTTTCCTTGCGCAATATGATCCCAAACGAGGGATGGAAGCATGCTCTTGGTCCTCAGACTCTTTGGCAGCTCCACGACACGGTCCTTACCCAGATAGAAAAAATACTAGAAATTCGGTCAGTTCTGAGGCGGGAGTTTTGCCATCGCCGGTGCTTGCTAACCAATCCCCCACAAAGAGTTGTTACAGAATATCAGATGTGCGTTGGGTTTGCTTGTCCAACGGCGCCACTGCTGACGCTTGGACGCCGGTTTTGTCTCCAGTCTGGAACGCATTAATCAGGAGTACGGCCACTGGTTTTATTCTACATTCCTAGCTCATAATATGGCGTATTGCAGAGTGTCCCTCATGAGCGCCGCCGTGGACGGGCTCATGAGACCGACCCGGAGTTCCGGGGGGAAGTTACAACCAGAACCGCACCCACTAGGTGATAGACTACGCGATACGTCGATGAGTGGCATCTTGAAGCAGCTCTGTGATGTCGTACACCAAGGTGGGACGACTTCCCTGGCGCAGGGAAGCAGAGCACTCTAATGGGGCGGACAGAATTCGTCGCGAGTAAAGAGAAATACACCGTTCTAAAGCAAGAGCTCGATGAATTTAGAGGGGCAGCTAGCGTGAGTGTAACGCGGTCTTATCCCGAAGATGACCACTGATGCGCCATCCACTCCACAGAAACTGCGCCAGTCCCGTCCGGCACCTTCGGAGCAGCTTGAGGAGTTGGACGCGACTTATGCCATTGCTCTGCAACGATGTCAGAACGCGAAAGACGTATATGACGCGCGCTGCAAGGTAAGCCGTGGATTGGAAGTAGATTGTACAGGTTCTGAAATATCGCCAGTCGCTCAACCAACGTCAAAACGGTGGGTGGATGAGTGTATGTGGGGTCGGCATGAAAACCAATGTCCCTGCAGGTTCACCGCGGAAGCGCACCCTCATAAAGCAGCCAAAGCATCTACGGAGTGCGTCTACGACATCATTACTTAGTTTGGATGATCCAGGTATCAATACAGGTGAGGGAAACCCTAGTTAGCAATGTGCTTCTGATTGAATGCGTCTTGTGGCTGAACGCGTCTTGTAGCGGATCAGGACTACCGAAAAGCAATCATGTCCGCCAACAATATACGAGTAAAGCGAACATCATGGTATGACGCGGGATATAACGTAAGATCACCGAGTGCAACAAGTATTGGTGCCATTTACTTAGATCGTTTTTACAGATTGCCTCCAACCTCACATTGAGCTGCCTCAGTCTAATTAAGCAAACCCTGGTTTCTCATTTGCAAGCGTCAACGTAAGTCGTTACAGTCTATCAATATTCCCAGATTGGCCAATGTGTCCCAGGCAACGAGCCACCACGCAAGCACGGCATTTCGCAGAGTTTGGGAATGCCCTCTCTGCCTGGTCACCCGATGTCGACGTTCCAAAGCTTTGTTCGTACATTGCCCAAGAACAGGAACTTATCCCGCCTTTAGTCCTGCGGCATGACTTTGCTTTGGTACGCGATTTTGTTACTCTGGATATCTTCCGCCCCTAACGAAGCTACTACAGGGATGGATGAAGCGAACCGTTTTCTGTGTGAGTCTTGTTCGAGCTTCCGTCGTTACCAGTTTCCGAAACGTGATGGTACAGGTGCCGTTCTCTCACCTCCAGACTGGACTCGACTCTGTTCCAGACATTATCAAGATTTGCATTAAGCGGTGCATAGCAGTCCTACAAGGACACCAGTGGGATGCGGCTGAAGTTTCTAAGTTTGCTTTGGTAGGTAATAGTGTTTGTTTTGCCTTCGAAGTACCTCATGACTGTATTTCAGATCCCGAAACTGTCCACGGCTCGTTTTGAGGGTGTCATCGTTGGTATCGAACAGATGGACGATATGGCCGCTGCGATAGACACGGTGGAGGAGGCCCTGGGTGTTTTAAATGTGCGGTTTTTTTACATTCTCGGGTCTCAAGTTGACTGGTGGTTTTCAGTATTTATTTTTCAGCCTCCCTTTCCCCTTCCTCCGCCTTAACGAAGCTGTGATCGCTGACCCTGAAGGGATTAAGACATGTGCATATTTATTCTATACCCCTTTTGGTTCTCTGACTTCCTCTACAGGGTGGCAAGACTCGAGCGACTCCCGCCCCATAGATCTTCTATTCAAATTCGGCAGCATGGATGTACTGTCTGAGCGGATACTCAAGTACCTCCTCGAGGAAATTTCCAATATCCTCCATGCCGCCATGGACCTCCACATCGTTGACGTCGCCCTTACCTGGGCTCGACCGTTTTTCCAAAA
>Ga0307515_10024456_pt1 | contig 10523 bp, 5 predicted proteins | sample 17_EM_MG_FD_194513 | JGI IMG/M metagenome (GOLD analysis project Ga0307515, IMG submission 194513) | Populus trichocarpa ectomycorrhiza microbial communities from riparian zone in the Pacific Northwest, United States - 17_EM | ecosystem: Host-associated > Plants > Roots > Unclassified | place...
ACATCAACCCATTCATTTATCCATTCCTTCTAGTTTTTGTTTCCATCACATCCTTCCTTTTCTGAACACTAATTATCCATATTAAAAATTACTATCTTCATCAATTATATATATTTTCAAAATAATAAATGTCTTATAATTATTACAAACCAAAAGAAATTACAATATTTTAAATATAAAATACAACATAAGAAAGTGTTACGAAAAAAATTTCATTACTTAACAAAAGTACTAAATAACTAAAACAAGACAATATATAAGGGGGTCTAGTAGTATGAGAGGATCCTGCATAAAAAAAAATATAAAAAGAATACCCACAATATCAGAATGATTACAAAGAAACATAATTATTACATGTAAAATGTCATCTACCACATTTCACTTTATGCTCATACTTTAAATCCTCACTAAAAATTTATTTCACAATAATTACCCACATTCTCTCAAAATATTGACTTCTTCCAAATTTCTCCATTTAAAACTTAGACCTTCATCCATAATTAAACATCCCCAAATAAAAACAAACACTTTAGCCTTGGAATAATCTCATCATAACCCTTTTACTTTAATTCATTCAATTTCAACATAACCAAAATGGTCTTCCCAACCCCAACTCATCAATTTCTCAATTACACCACATTAATTTAATACAACCCTTAGTTTCCAACTACCGGACAACTAAGTTACAACTTCATCCTCTTAATCTCTAATTTATCTAATGATTATGTTAAACCACTAACATTTAGTTTCCGTAACTACAGACCACTAAGTTAAAATTTCCCCTTCCTTAATCTTCGTCACTATGGACAATTAAGTTATAACACTAACCCTTAGATTTCGTAATTACAGACAACTAAGTTTAAATTTACATTCCCTTAATCTCCAACTTCGCAGATGATTAAGTTACTTCACTAGCCCTTACCTTCTGTTTCTACGGATAACTAGGTTATATTTTCCATAATACCTTTATCCATAATCATTCATCACAAACTTCATTTCAATTATATTCTCCAACAATCATTTTTATCCAATTCATGATCTTAGTACCAACTTTTTATTTTCTTCTATTTCACAAACATTAATTTAACAAGAAAATCAAACAACTAAAGTAAACAAGTTTAAGGTAGCAACTCCTACCTACAACTCTTGATGCTCGAGCTCCTTCCGTCGATGTCCCGACTCTGAATGCTCCTCCTAACATTTATTGAAAAGCATCTGTATTGGTACCAACATATAAGTCAAACAATATCCTATATCCATTTACCTTCCTCATATAATATTTTCACAATGTCTATATCATAACATCTTTTTAACATTTTCCTCATCTACATGATTCTCATTATCTAATCCCTACATTACATTTCATCAAGCCTATTAGTCCTTTTTATTTTCACCATATATAACAATATTCACTTTTCTTTCCAGATTTTTAACCTATCATGTAACACAACCCTAATATAATTTTATCCTTTATGCTAAATACATATTTCTTTTTTACACTTTCCTATTAATAATCTTAACCTTAATATACATTACTCATGACATACTTTTCTAAACAAAACCACATAACCTCATTTCCTTTATCACCTATGCCATAATCACTTTCCCTTATCTTTCCCTTGTTATATCCTTTCCTTCATTCTACATAATAATCACACCCCCATTCATTAAATGTTTCTTCTCCCATGGTTAGCCATTCAAGCCCAATTTTCCTCCTCCATCACATTTTTTTTCCCAACCATCTTTTAATCTCACAACATCAACATAAACCACAAAAGCCAATTTCAAAGTATATCCTACCAATATTAATACAAATCTTAACATTTCAAAATTTAGGAATTTCAAAGAACCATATGAAAAACATAACAAATCAAGCAATTGTTACTTTAAAACAACTTACCTAAGTGTTTTAATCAAGAATCAAGGCTAACTACATTATCTTGGTTTTCTATTCATCATCTTCCTCATTCAAAGTCTACTTTCTCTCTCTAGAACTTCACTTTGTCTCCTAAGTTCCCTTATTCCTTCTTTTCTCTCTTGTTTCTTGTTGATTTCTAGCTAAAAACACTTTTCCTAACACAAATTTAGGGTTCCGTCTTGCCTTTTCTCTCTTTCTCTCTTAAGCTCTCTTTTCTCTCCTATTCTCTTCATTTTTTTTTTCCTGTCCAACCGTGGGTTCAAGAAAGAAAAGAGTTGCTGGAATTTTCCAGCTCATCAGGTGTATTTATGAAACTACCATTAATAAATTTCATGCTATTTTTTAGTCTAATTGTTGACATTTTTTTGACGACTTTACTGAACTTTGATCGCTCTAAAATATTAACTACATATAAAACAATATGTGAAGAGATTCCTCGTAAAATATCAGCCCGGTTTGACGGTCGAATTGAACATTATGCTTGATAGCACAAAACTGGTTGGTAGGTGATTTTATGCAAGAAAATTTAATTTTTCTTGTTAAACTCTTACATAAAACATATCAATTAGTCCTCTACACCCTAAGGGTCATTTTATCATTTTTTTAAACTAATATATAAATGTTTTAGCTTTAAAAATTCGAGGATTTACATTCTCCCCTACTTATAAAAATTTCATTTAGAAAGCATGTATTTTCAACTTAATAGTACCTAACTCTCCACCTGAATCGTCACGATGCCCAAAATCTTGGGAATTCTCTCTCTAACAAAAAACTCCACCATTTTCGAAGCTTACATTCCTTCTTGCTCTATTCGGCACAAACCTGTTTCCTTGGCCTACAAATGCAAACTCATAGTCATCATCACCCATATCTGTGTTATCATTAACAAACTCATCAAAATCAGTTCTATCATTCTATATAGTCCTTCAAATATTACTGCTTCTGCATTCATCCCCACTATTATGTTGCTTCATTGAGTCCATTTCATCCTTCAACTCCTTGGTCACCTTAGTCAAAAGTTTAATTTGTTAGTCCATAGCTCCCATTTGGAAAGAGAATTCGATGTTTGGTGTCGCTGATTCGTTGTTTTCAGAAATCCTTTGAAATCTGCAAAACTTTGGTGAATAGCACAAAATATATCCTCACACCTCTCATATTTCACATAAAATCAAGGCTTTTCACTATAATAAACTCATTATGCCTTTTACCTTATAACTTGTTTTCTTTCGGTTCTTTTGAAACTAAAAATCCAACCAATCAAAGTTAAAGGCTTTCGTAACACAATTCAAATATGAATATAGACTCAAGAATTAATAAATATACTAAAAACAAGCAAAATAAAACTACAATTATGATTTCACGAGTAGCAATGCAAATTCATACGAATTGTGGACGAAACAAAGATGCGAAATAAAACAGAAGTGAAAATTAATGAAGACACTTATTTGACTCCTAAATAATCCCAAAATAACATAACAAACTGATTTGGTCAAAACAAATAGTAGAAAAACACAGTTTGGAACTTGACGCAAATCTACCTATTACATAATTTTGAAGCACCATAATTGAAACTAAGACCTAATGATATCAGAATGACCTAAAATTAAATATTTAGTATATTAGTACCTAAAAACTATAGATCTCAATTTAGAGGTCATTCTATTATGCCTAAGTATCGAAACCCGTGTATGATCAGTTTGCAATAAAATTAAACTCTGAATTGAAACCTTATCTAAATGATATCTAATTAAGCCTAAATTTAATATATAGGGAAAATTCACCCTCAATAAGAAGTATATGAAATTTCAATTAATTCTGAGGTGTTTTTCTTAGGGTTCTCTAAGAGTTATGTTTCTATGATAAAATTACAATAAGCTTTGAATAACGTCTTTCTTTATTCATTTTTTTTAAATCTTTTTTTAGACTTTTATAATACTTATATGTTTAGAGATAGTAACAAAATGAAATATTTTTTTTACTAGTATGCCACATACACAAAGAAGAAGATTGACGCAAACACTGAAAAAACTTAACAAACATTAGAAAAATGAAAATTTTATAAGGATATGACTTGTTCTCGGAGCCTTGCTTTGATACCAACTGATGTGAACTTCATGAGCACGTGGTCACTCAACCCATAATCAAGATTGAGATCTGATCCCGGAAAGCGGAAAGATGTCTGATAGGAGTGTGACAAAATGAAAACATGTCCCTAGGCACCAACACTATTAAAATGAAGTCGAATGATGTCACAAAACTAGTCAATCTTTGATAAGTCAGATTCAGTTTGTTCAAGTACTAAAGAATATAAGAATCTCTCTCACATGTTAAAACTAAAAAGTTCAGAAGTATTATTCATCAAAGGTGTTGAAATTTAGGCTTACATGTGTTTAAATAATTTTGAGAAATTAACCCTAATGGATCTATCATTGTGGGCTTAATTGACTCACTTATAAAAACTAACCCAAAACCTTTACTAGTAAGCCCAAACTCTGATCCAAACAAGTTTTGGATCCTAGCTGAAAACAAATTATTAATTAAGCCTAAACAAGCCTTGAGTTATAGCTAACAAAATAAAAATAAAGCCCATAAGTCCTAAGTTTTTATTTGTCGTGAGAAGATAAGAAGAAAAAAAACATTGTAGGTCTAATACAAAACTTATTTATAGCCATAATGCTGCCTAATAATTCCAGGAACTAAAGGAGAAGTTGTCGCCCATTTGGTTTCCAAGTTAGAATATGATTCTAATCTCAGCCTTGTATTTATCCTTCTTTTGGAAGAAAAAAGATGTTGTCTTTAATGTTTCTTTTTGTCACCTCTTGATATCCTTCCAATACTAAAGACACAATTAAGTTGCTAAATTATTCTCCTTGCACAACAAGGAAACTTTGTTGCCACATGTATTTTCTAAGTCAGTTTGGATTTCTTTATTATGTTTTCTCCTTACGTGACAAGAAAATAAAATAAAAATAATAAATTTAAATATTTAAATAAAATAATTAATGTTCCAACACATATTAAAAAATCTAAAACTAGTTAGAAATCCACAAAATACATGGAAACATCACATAACAAGACTGACTGAAACTGATACAAAATTGTTAGTCTTGTTGTCAAAACTTTATAACCCAAATAAGGGTATAGTAAGACCTTCTTGAACATAAATTAAATGTACTAAGAGCTTCTCTTGATGCTCCAAAGAATCATTTAAATTTAGCATTAACCAAAACTTTCTTAAGTTTAGCCTTAATCAAAACTGGTACGACCAGCCCATTCGATATTTATTTTAATGTAGTTTTTTTGAACTTGTGATAGGTATTTGTAACGTGTAGATCCATGCACGTCAACTAATGCCAATTAAGCATGTTGGCCATGGGAATTAATTAAGTGGACGTTGTTTGGAATGGAATTAGTTCATTTAGTCTGTTTTTTCTTTGATTTTGGGATGGCTCATCATTGAAATATTTTCTAGGTCATCTACGATGTCTTATATCTGACCACCATACCATCGGGCTATGCCAGTTTTCTCATGGTGGTTGAGCTTGTTAATACACCATGTGCTTTTTTGACGTATCTCATTCTTGCACTTGATTTTGTTACTTTTCACGGTGCACCTTTTAAATGTTGCTGTCTGCGTTTTGCTGTGCCTGGGAGGGGATCCTCGAACCGCTGGGTCATTAATTGAGCTTTATTGGCTTTCTTTGTGCTTTTAGTGGCTATTTTCTCAATATTTTCTAATCTCCATTTTGAGAGGATGATTCACGATGTCTTTTGGTCCTGCTCTGAAGATCAATTTCATTCCTGCATGCATCTCTGGTTAGCTCCTTTGCAGCTCTTGGGGCGTAGGCAATGGCTACTGAACCGCCTCATGATGGACGGAGGAAAAGACCTCCGGTTAGCAGGACTTTAAACATAATCACCAGGACCACGTGGAGATAACATCTATCAAATAATTGTCCTTGCCATCCTTCAATTTGATGGGAAAATTCTCCAAAATAGTTTCATACTCAATACCTCCTAAAAATCTGCTGGATTTTATCATGTTCTCCACAGCGGTTTTCCAGATTGTGATCATTGTATTCGTGGGCTCAGGTGTTACGTGAGCCTTTTGTTGGTTCTGCCATTTCTTTCAACACTAGTCTCTCTGGGAATAATGGTGGTGAGATGGTGACAATAACAATGAAAGGGAGAAAGTTGTAAACCGTTAAATAAATGTAAGGAGGAATGAGAATTACCCTATTAAATAAAGTATTTTACTTGATATAAATCAAAATTGATTCCATAATCAAAATTTTAAATTGCAATTAATAAAGATATTAGCATAGTTTTTAAACCCGATCCGGGTTCCGGGTTTTGACCGGGTCACCGGGTCACCTAGGTCAATTCTTTTTTTTTTTAAATTAAAACGATGTTGTTTTAGTAAAAAAAAAAGTCAACAAGTTGCAACTAGGTTTTTAACCGGGTCTGGACAGGTCAACTGGATCGCCCGGTCAGCCAGGTCACCCCAGATTTTACCTTTTTCTATTTTTTCTTAAACCCGGCTCGGTTCTAATTCTGGGTCTGCCAGGTCCCGGATCGATTCGTCAAGTCAGACCGGATTTTAAAACTATAGATATTAGGAATACCCTATTCTTTTATCTTAACATTCAATTTTTAAAAAAATTTAATTAGAGTGAATTACCGGTTTATTCTAATTTATAATATATTAATTTAAAATAATATTATAAAAACTCATTTATGCGCTGTAAAAATATTTTAAAAATTTTTTGAATTTGTTTTAATTTTATTTTAAATTAATTTTTCTTTGTATTTTCAAATATAACAAATAAATTTAAAAAATATATTATTTTAATATATATTTTTTAAAAAAATATTTCTTTTAAAAATCTTTACCGCAAACTGAGTTACGTAAGTTTTATAATATTCAAATCATCCATAAAAGTGAAACACAAGCAAAGCACCGCAATTCCAGACGTAACTTGACAGCCAATTAAATTAGTACAAATGTACGATACACATGCACTTGCGTAGCAACTTGCCAGTAACTTACAATACCTCCATTTCCTTGTCGTTTTACCCATATAAAAAAGAAAATCCCCCTTCCCCCACGACCAATCTAGAATAATAAAAAATGGCAGCAACTCAACATTAGCACCCAATTCAACTCAGCCACGTTAGGTAAATAAAACTCACAAATCCCACCTGGCAGTCTTAGAAATTCAAACAGAAAATAGACCGTAGAGGATCGAATTCGAAGAAGTAAGCGAGCACTTATGGGAAGAGAGACGGGCGGCCCTCGTGAATCGATCCCTTTTTTTTTTCTTAATTAATTTATTAGAACATTGATGATTTAACCAAAAAATCCGTGAGGAGATAAGATAAGTTCCTTTTTATTCTATATTATTATTAGTACTATTATCATAAATAAATCATCTGAGATTCAGTCTCTCTTGTGATCACACAGAGAGAGAGAGAGCAATGGCTACTACTAGTTCACATTTCTCACCGACGTCGCATTGGTGCAGCAATGGCAGTTCAATATCAAGATTGGTCGATTTTGGATCAAAATGGAGGAGGAAGCAGCAGCTCTTCTCCATGAATTCGCGTCGTGTGGTAAAAAGGAGGTCGGTCTCGGTCAGTATTAAGAATGTGTCAAGTAGCGAACCTAAGCAGAAACTCAAAGATGATGCTCTCATCGAAGAAGAAGGTGCGCGCGTGCTTCTTTTACATTTTACTCTTTCCTCAACTTCTGTGTTTGGTGCGATATGTATGCTTTATTATTGTTGTTGTTGCTGTTATAGTGATAGTGATGAATTCTATTTTTATTTTTTTTACTATCTATTAGATTGTATTGGAACCCGTCGTCTCGTCTGTTCGGATTAAGATCTTATTATTATTATTATTATTATTATTATCAGAAGCTGTCACGATATTTATTTGGTGATCTTGCTTGCTGTTTAATTAATCCAGGAACAGGTCGTTTGAGATAAGCAGCAAAAAGCTGAAAACCATCTCTCATTATGATGTCTTTTTATTTTTTATGAGTTGATGATGGGTTCGGATCTTTTTTGATGCTGAAATGCCAAATTTTGAACAAAATCAAGTGTTTTTTTTTATATAAAAAAAGTAACATGGATGTTTGTTTTCCTAGCTCCTTAGTTGCAAAAGAATAGGGAATGTCAAAATAAGTTTTTCTTTATATATATATATATAAATATTTATTTATTTTCTTTTTTTATTGCAGAAGTCCCAAGAATTTTGAATCCTTCCACTCCAAATGCTTCATCTATTGCCTCGAGTATCAAATACCATGCAGAATTCACACCGTTGTTTTCTCCGGAGCGATTTGAGCTTCCCAAGGCTTACTATGCTACTGCACAAAGTGTCCGTGATGCTCTCATTATAAATTGGAATTCAACATACGAGTCTTATGAGAGGTTAAATGCAAAACAGGCATATTATCTATCAATGGAATTTCTACAGGTTTGTTGTGTTCCCTTGCGTCATTTCCAACATTCCATAGTGTTATTATTATTATTATTATTATTAGCTAGAAAACAGACTTCAATAATGCCTGGCATTATTGTTTAATCATTCTCTCTTTTTGTAGGGTAGAGCACTGTTGAATGCCATTGGTAATTTAGAGCTGACTGGTGCTTATGCAGAGGCTTTGAGCAAGCTTGGGCACAGCCTAGAAAATGTGGCTTGCCAGGTGATTTTCTTTTAGTAACCTCTTTAGGCACAAATTAGTAGTGTCGCTGATCATTAATGGTATATTTTGCATAACCTGGTGTTACTTGAAGCCCTTTTCTTTTAAGCAAAACTTACTTGAAATCAAAGGCCAGTTAGATGAAGCTGAATGGTACGTGTCACAATCTTTGGGGAAAGGCAAAATGGAGAGGATACAAAGAAACAAGCTAGCTGCTGAAACTTAAGACTCAGATCTCATTGACTTGATTAAATAACAGTTAACTAATATTTGGAAAATTAATTGAAAACTGAATTGGAACGTTTCTTTAAATTATTGACTATTTCTCTTTGATATTTTGAAACCTCTGGCTTGAAGCCTCTGCTGCTTACTGCAATGACTTTGATATTTATTTAATAAAGCTTTTCAATAAAAATAAACCTACATGCGTACATGTTTTTCTCTCCGTCTGTGTGCAACCTAAAAATAAATCCATCGAGTGCGTGTTAATAGGAGCCTGATGCTGCACTTGGAAATGGGGGTCTTGGGCGACTTGCGTCCTGCTTTTTGGACTCATTGGCAACGTTAAATTACCCAGCATGGGGCTATGGATTAAGATACAAGTATGGCTTATTTAAACAGCAGATTACAAAAGATGGTCAGGAGGAAGTTGCTGAAGATTGGCTTGAGGTATGGTTTCTTTGATGCTTTCTGCTCATTATCTTTCATTTCAGGCAATTCCACTGGTATGTGAAGTTTATAAAACTTTGATTAGGTTTTGGTGACACTTTATTTATCCATTATGATAACCTCTTACATTTCATTTAACTTTATTTTATCCTTGTAGATGGGCAATCCCTGGGAAATTCTTAGAAATGATATCTCATATCCTATAAAATTTTACGGCAAGGTTGTCTCTGGATCAGATGGGAAAAAACACTGGATTGGTGGAGAAGATATTAAGGCTGTGGCATATGATGTCCCAATACCGGGATATAAAACTAAAACCACTATTAACCTTAGACTTTGGTCAACAAAAGCTCCATCAGAAGATTTGGACTTATATGCTTTTAATGCAGGAGACCACACCAAAGCATATGAGGCCCTCTCAAATGCTGAAAAGGTGTGTATGTGTGTTTCCTTCTTCTTAATACTTATGTTCTCACAAAAAAGTTTGCTTTACATGTTGCATGTTAATTTAGACAGTATAAGCTATTGTCCCGGGCTCAAAATTCATTAATCAAACCTATTGATTCAGGGTTTTGCGTACTGCCATGTTTTCTTCTCCAAGTTTACGATGTCTTTGTCCGTTGCTGCACTCTCTTTTTTAGCTTCCATATCTAATGCCATTGCTTTGTTTTTTAGTACAACATGAACTGTAAATGGTAAGATTTGGTTATGAAAGTGATTTCATGTAATATCAGATTTGCCACGTTCTTTACCCTGGGGATGACTCACTGGAGGGCAAGATTCTTCGGTTGAAGCAACAATATACCTTGTGTTCAGCTTCTCTCCAAGATATCATATCATGTTTTGAGAGAAGATCAGGATCGAACATAGATTGGGAAAAATTTCCAGAGAAAGTTGCAGTGCAGATGAATGACACTCATCCCACACTGTGCATCCCTGAGTTGATGAGAATTTTGATAGATTTGAAAGGTTTAAGCTGGAAGGAGGCCTGGAATATCACTCAAAGGTACTCCCAATCACAGCTGTTTAATGTAGAGGGATTTTACCAAATTCATTTTTTTCGGAAGATATCCTCCTAAACAGTCATGATCTGAGGAATTCTGTAAACACCCAAAGGAAAATATATATATATTTAGAGAGAGAGAGATGATGATGAATGCAGTTTTCGCTGCCGATGCAGAAATCGGCAGCGACGCAGTTTTCGCTGCCGATGCAGAAATCGGCAGC
>Ga0307515_10024457_pt1 | contig 10523 bp, 12 predicted proteins | sample 17_EM_MG_FD_194513 | JGI IMG/M metagenome (GOLD analysis project Ga0307515, IMG submission 194513) | Populus trichocarpa ectomycorrhiza microbial communities from riparian zone in the Pacific Northwest, United States - 17_EM | ecosystem: Host-associated > Plants > Roots > Unclassified | place...
AGCCTGCGGCCGGCGCGCCACCGGGCATGAAGAACGAGCCCGCCAGCATCAACCCGGCCGGGATCAGCAGCCAGAAGCTGAGGTTGTTCATCCGCGCGAAAGCCATGTCCGCGGCGCCGATCTGCAGCGGGATCATCCAGTTCGCGAAGCCGACGAAGGCCGGCATGATCGCGCCGAACACCATGATCAGCCCGTGCATCGTGGTGAACGAGTTGAACAGTTCGGGGTTGAAGAACTGCAAGCCCGGCTTGAACAGCTCGGCGCGGATGCACAGCGCCAGGATGCCGCCGATCATCAGCATCGTGAACGAGAACAACAGGTACATCGTGCCGATGTCCTTGTGATTCGTCGCGAACAGCCAACGGCGCCAGCCGTGCGGGTGATCGTGGTGGCCGTGGTCGTCGTGTGCGTGGCCGCCCGGGTGGTCAAGAACTGCGCTCATGGGAATTCCTTGTTGTCTCTACGCTGCGCGGTGGCTCACTGCTGACGGGCGGCCAGCACTTCCGAGGGCTGCACGACCTGGCCGGTGTGGTTGCCCCAGTTGTTCTTCGTGTAGGTGATGACGGCGGCGATCTCGGTGTCGGACAGCTGCTTCCATGACGGCATCGCACCGTTGTTCTGGCCGGTCAGCACGACCTTGACCTGCACCAGCTTGTCGGCGTCCAGCACCTTGGGCGAGCCGTCCAGCGGCTTGATCGGGCCGGCGCCCTTGCCGTCGGGGCGGTGGCAGACCGCGCAATTGGCCGCGTAGACTTTTTCACCACGAGCCATCAGATCGGGTTGGGTCCAGACCTTGCTCGGGTCGTCGGCCTTGGCGGCCAACTTCTTCTTCTCGCCGTCGACCCACTTGGCGTAGTCGGCTTGCGACAGCACCTTCACGTGGATCGGCATGTAGGCGTGTTCCTTGCCGCACAACTCGGCGCACTGGCCATAGAAGTCACCAGTCTTCTCAGCCTTGAACCAGAGGTCGCGTACGAAACCGGGGATCGCGTCTTGCTTGACCGCGAAGGCCGGCACCATCCAGGCGTGGATCACGTCGGCCGCGGTGGTGATGATGCGAACCTTCTGGTTCACCGGCACCACCAGCGGGTTGTCGACTCGCAGCAGGTAGTCGTCGCCTTGCGGCGTGCCGGCGTCGGACAGTTCGCGCTGCGACACGTCCAGCGTCGACAAGAAGGAAATGCCGGCGCCGTCACCCTTGAGGTAGTCGTAGCCCCACTTCCACTGGTAGCCGGTGGCCTTGATGGTCAGGTCGGCGTTGGTGGTGTCCTTTTCGGCGACGACCGTCTTGGTGGCCGCGAAGCCCATCGCCGTGACGATGACGAACGGGACGATGGTCCAGGCGATTTCGACCGCGACGCTCTCGTGGAAGTTCGCCGGCTTGGCGCCCAGCGACTTGCGATGCCGCAGGATCGAATAGAACATCACGCCGAAGACGGCAATGAAGATCACCACACAGACCATCATGATCCAGTAGTGCAGCGAGTGCACATCGCTGGCGATGCGGGTCACGGGCGGGTGCAGGTCGAGCTGGTTGACCGCGGGGCCGCCGGGCAGGTCGTTGACCGCCAGGGCCGCCGTCGACGCCAGGCCGGCCGCGAGCGTGAATGCGCCCTGTGCGATGCCCTTGCAAAGCTTTGTTGTCATCTTCATCGTCGTCGTCATTTCAGTTCCAAACCCAAACCGCCGTCGATCCGCGCCCGGCGCTTGCTGTTGAGGCCAGGCCGGTGTCACGGTGCCGAGGGGCAGAGCGCCCGTCAGACTTCAGGATTGCCGCGAGGGCTTCCCGCCGCGTTCATGCCTTGGGCTGCGCCAAGAACGAACGCTTGCGCTGACGAATCCACGTCAACCTGAGGATTCTAGCCGACGCTATTTGCGCGTCCGAGGGTGGCGCAGCATCAATTTCATGTCGTCCAGGCCGATCTGCGTCTGGGCTTCGACACGAGGGCCCGCATCGGCGGCGCGAAACGCGTGCCCGTAGACCAACTCGAACGACAGCGACAAGCGCCCGTTCTCGTCAACGTGCCGTGCAAGCCGCGCCCGCAGTGACTCGCGCCAACGCGGCGTGCGCAAGCCATTGAAGCGTTGCGGCGCGAGGTTCGCGCCCACGCCGCGCAACTCATCCAGCAGGGCCTCGGGTGAGGCATAACTCAGCGTCAGGGTCTCCTGGTCCATCACCGGTTCGGCGAAGCCGGTCTCGACCAACATGTCGCCGAGATCGTGCATGTCGACGAACGGTGCGTGGGCAGAGCCCCAGCCGGCGGCCTGGTACAGCTCACGCAGCAGACCCAGGCTGCCAGGGCCCAGCGTCGAGAACATCAGAAACCCATCCGGTGCCACAGCACGACGCCAGGCGCGCAACAACGGCAACGGGTCGGGCGCGAAATGCAGGCGCATGTTGGACCAGACGAGGCCAGCTGATGCGGCCGGCACGGCGTCGGCCACCATGCGCTGCGGCGCGGTGGCACCGCGCGTCCATCTCCGCCACCAGGGGGCGGCGTCGGGCTCGATGCTTTGACCAACGTCAGCCACCTGCATCAGCCGCGTCCGTGGATAGGTCGCCGCCAGCAGCGCTTCGCATCCTCCGGCGGCGCCGGACCAGTCCACCACCTGCTCGGGCTGGCGCTTGATCCACGCCAGCCGCTCGCCCATGCGGCGCGCGGTCTCCTGGTGCAGCCACGGCGCTTCGGGTACGCGCGCGAGCCGCGCCAAGGTGCGCTGCGCCGCCAGCGCATCAACGCGGGCAAGCGATGCGGTGGACAAAGGGGAAGAGTCGCTGGGCGCCATGCGGCGGGCAGTATATTGAGCCGCATGCCGCCCTCCCCTCGCCAGGCCCATGCACGCTGGCGGTTGCCGGCACCTTGCGGCGTCTGCGGCGCCTGGTCGCGCCCCGCCGGCCTGTGTGTCGAATGCTTGCGACGCTTTGCCGCGCCGGCAGCGCGTTGCACGCACTGCGCGCTGCGGGTGCCGCCCGATATGGCTGTGTGTGGCGTCTGCATCCGCAAGCCGCCGCTGTTCGAGCGTACGGTGACTGCGTTCGACTACACCTTCCCGTGGGACCACGCCATTGCGGCCTTCAAGTTCCGCGGTGAGCTTCAATGGTCCACGCCGCTGGCACGGGCGTTGGCCGCCGCAGTGCGCGATGAACACGACACGGTCGATCTGGTGACCGCCGTGCCGCTGGCCGACCGCCGCTTGCGCGAACGCGGCTACAACCAAGCCTGGGAGATTGCCCGCCGCACAGCGAAATTACTCGGCCTGCCGGCACGGCATGATCTGCTGCACCGCTTGCGCGACACGCCGCAGCAGATGCAATTGAACCGCCGCCAGCGTGATGCCAACCTGCAGGGCGCCTTCATGCCCGGTGAGGCGGATGCGAGGCGCGCAGTGCAAGGCAGCTGCGTCGCCCTGGTCGACGACGTGATGACAACCGGCACCACCGCCGAAGAAGCAACACGTGCGCTGCTCGAGGCGGGCGCGCGCGCGGTGCACCTGTGGGTGCTGGCGCGCACCGAGCGCGACACGGCGCCCACCGACGCGACAATCGGCTGATGTTTCGCATCGTCCTGGTCCAGCCCGAGATCCCGCCCAACACCGGCAACGTGATCCGGCTCGCCGCCAACACGGGTTGTGAGTTGCACCTGATCGAACCCTTGGGCTTCTCGATGGACGACAAGCTGCTGCGCCGCGCCGGCCTGGACTACCACGAGTACGCACCGGTGAAGCGCCACGCCGATTGGGCGGCGTTCCTGCAAGCCACTGGTGCGAATGCCAGCGCCCTGCCCGCTCGCTTTTTCGCCTTCACGACCCACGCCACGCAGTCGCCGACTGACGTCGCCTGGCAAGCAGGTGACACGCTCGTGTTTGGTTGCGAGACGGCCGGCTTGCCTCCCACACTGCGCGAACAGTTCCCCGTCACCCAGCGCGTACGCTTGCCAATGCGGCCGGGTCAGCGCAGCCTGAATCTGAGCAATGCGGTGGCAGTGGCCGTGTTCGAAGCCTGGCGCCAGTGCGGCTTCGAGGGCGCGGCTTGAAAAGCGACCTTCAGGCTTCGGCGCGAGGGTCGCGTTGCAGCAGCTGCTCGACGGCCACGCGCGCGGATGCCGCGCCACTGACCACTGCATACACGGCTTCGGCCACCGGCATGTCGACCTTCAGCATGCGTGAACGCTCGATCACGGTGCCCAGGCTGTAGGCACCTTCGGCCACATGCCCAAGGTGAGACAGGCCTTGCTCGGGCGATTCGCCTTGCGCCAGCAGCAGACCCAGCTTGCGGTTGCGTGACAAATCACCGGTGGAGGTGAGCACCAGATCGCCGAGCCCCGTCAAGCCCATGAAGGTCTCGGCCTGCGCGCCCATGCGGGTGCCCAGGCGCGTCATTTCGGCCAGGCCGCGTGTGACCAACGCGGCGCGAGCATTCAGCCCCAGGCCCAAGCCATCGGAGATGCCGGTGGCAATCGCCAAGACGTTCTTGACCGCGCCGCCGATCTCGACGCCCACCGGGTCGGCCGAGGTGTAGATGCGCAGCGCACCGTGGTGAAAAGCTTCGACCACCTGCTGTGTCAATGACGGCTCGAAACTGGCCGCGACCAGCGCGGTGGGCAGGCCAGCCGCCACCTCTTGCGCAAAGCTGGGGCCCGACAGGACGCCCGCAGCCGCCTGCGGCAACACGGCCGCGGCGACCTCATGCCCCAACAATCCGGTGTCGGCCTCGAAGCCCTTGCACAACCAGACCACACGGGACTGGGCCGGCAAGCGGGCCAACGTGCCGCGCAGACCGGCCATCGGCGTGGCAACGATCGTCAGGCCTTGCGCCCCGTGTGCCACGGCCGCGTCGAAGTCCGCCGTGACAACCAAATCGTCGGGCCAGGGTTGGCCCGGCAGGTAGCGCGTGTTGCAGCGCTCGGCGGCCATTTGCGCGGCCTGGTCGGCATCACGCGCCCACAACAGCACCTCGTGCCGGCGCGCTGCGGCCATCGCCAGGGCAGTGCCCCAAGCGCCTGCGCCGAGAAACGTCAGCTTCATGCCGTTGTCGACGCGTGAACGGCGCTCAGTTGATCGTGGCTTCGCCGGCGCCGTTGGCCTGCGCTTGCTGCTGGGCCTCGAACATGGCCTGGAAGTTCACCTCGGCCAGCAGGATCGGCGGGAAGCCGGCGCGGGTGCAGACGTCCGACACGATGGCGCGCAGGTAGGGGTAGATCATCTGCGGGCAGACGACACCCAGCACGCCTTGCACTTGCTCGCTGGGCAGGTTGCGGAGCTCGAAGATGCCGGCCTGCTTGGCCTCGACCAGGAACAGCGTGCGGTCGCTGACCTTGGTGGTGACGGTGGCGGTGACCGAGACCTCGAACATGCCGTCGGCGATCGACTCGGCTTGCATGCCAAGCTGGATGTCGACCTGCGGCTGCTGCTGCTCGAGCAGGATCTGCGGCGAGTTGGGCTGCTCCAGCGACAGGTCCTTCAGGTACATGCGCTGCAGCTGGAACACGGGGGATTGATCTTGCTCGGCCATGATGGGCTTTCGAAAAACGGGTCGATGTAGAAACGACAAAGCCCGCAACCGAGATGGGTGCGGGCTGCAAATCGGATTATGGCGCAGCGCCCGTTGCTGCCCGATGAGGGTTCAGGCGGGGTTCAACAGCGGCATCAGACCACCGCGCTGATCCAGCTCGAACAGGTCGTCGCAGCCGCCGACGTGGGTCTCGCCGATGAAGATCTGCGGCACCGTGCGGCGGCCCGTTAGCTCGACCATGCGGGTGCGCGCCGATGGGTCCATGTCGACCCGGATCTCGTCGATGGCCGACACGCCGCGCTGCTTCAGCAAGGCCTTGGCCCGCACGCAATACGGGCAGACCTGTGTCGTGTACATCACCACCTTGCTCATCGGGACCACGTGCTCAGTTTCAATGGCCCGAATTGTCGCAAGCTGCGACAGAGCCGACGGGCATGGCACGGCAAGACCCCGCCGGCGGCGGGCCAAAGATCACAGCAAGCAGCAGCGAGCCGCCACTTCAGGCAGATTTGCCAGCGTCCTTGCTGACCTCGACCGGCAGGTTGGCTTCACGCCAAGCTTTCAAGCCACCGGCCAGTGCCTGCGCATTGGCATAGCCGGCCTTGCGCAGTTGGGCTACAGCGCGTGGCGCGCGCGCCCCTGTGGCGCACACCACGACCAGCGGCAAGGCCTTGTTGCTGGGCAGGTTGTTCGCGCCGTCAAGCTTCGACAGCGGCACGTTGCGCGAGCCGGCGACATGCCCGGCGGCGTACTCAGCCGGCTCGCAGACATCGACCACCACCGCCTTCTCGCGGTTGATCAGACGCACCGCCTCGGTGGCGGAAATCGCGCCGCCTTGGCCGCCGCGTTGCAGCACCGGCCACAGCAGCAAGGCACCCGACACCAGGGCCATCACAGCCGGAATCCAGTTCTCGATCAGAAAGCTCAGCACGGCGGCACGACCAGATCAGGTTGCAAAGGGGCGGAATTATAGAATTTGCCACGTTGCAGCAACCCCTGGCGGCTCAGGCCGTAGACCCATGTACAAGCTCGTGCTGATCCGCCACGGCGAATCGACCTGGAATCTGGAGAACCGTTTCACCGGCTGGACCGACGTCGACCTGACCGACACCGGTGTGGCCCAGGCCCGCGCAGCCGGTGCGCTGCTGAAGGCCGAAGGCTACGAGTTCGACGTGGCCTACACCTCTGTGCTCAAGCGCGCCATCTGGACGCTGTGGCACTGCCTGGACACGATGGACCGCACCTGGCTGCCTGTCGTCAACGACTGGCGCCTGAACGAGCGCCACTACGGCGGCCTGCAGGGCCTGAACAAAGGCGACATGGCCAAGCAGTACGGCGACGAGCAGGTGCTGATCTGGCGCCGCAGCTACGACACGCCGCCGCCGCCGCTGGGCGCCGACGACCCGCGCGGTCAGCGCCAGGACGTGCGCTACGCCAAGCTGCAGCCCGAACAGGTGCCGCTGACCGAGTGCCTGAAGGACACCGTGGCGCGTGTGCTGCCCTGCTGGGACGAGGTGCTGGCGCCCGCCATTCGCTCGGGCCAACGCCTGGTGATCGCCGCGCACGGCAACTCGATCCGCGCGCTGGTCAAGTACCTCGACGGCATCAGCGACGCCGACATCGTCGGGCTGAACATCCCGAACGGCATCCCGCTGGTCTATGAGCTCGACGCCAACCTGAAGCCAATCAAGAGCTACTACCTGGGCGACGCCGACGCAGTGGCCAAGGCGGCCGCGGCCGTTGCCGCGCAAGGCAAGAAAGCCTAAGCGTCTGCGCTCAAAGCTTGCTGGATCTCGTCGCGCAAGTGCGCGGCGAGCGCGCGCCTGTCGGCGTGGGTGCTGCCTTCGCTGAGCAGAAAGCGCACGCAGACGCCCAGGCCCTGGGCGCAGACAACGCGCCAGATGCTGTGCACCAGCGTCATCTGGTTGATGTAGCAGGCTGAGGTGCTGAAGCGCTCGCCGGGCTCGTGGTAGCGCAGCGCCACCGCCTGCACGGGCACGTGGCCACCGATCGCCGCCTGCAGCAGGTTGGCGTGGAACGGCAGCACCGTCTCGCCGGCGCCCGTCGTGCCTTCAGGGAACACGGCCACCGTTTCACCACGGCCCAACGCTGCCGCCACCTCGTGCACGACCCGCAGCGCATCACGCTTGCGCTCACGCTCGATGAACAGCGTGCCAACAGATCGGATCAGCCAGCCCAGCAGCGGCCAGCGCAGCACATCGGCCTTGGAAACGAAGCGTGCATGCGGGCAAGCCGCGTGGATCACCGCGATGTCGAGCCAGGAGACATGGTTGGACACCAGCAGCGCGGCACCCGGGCGCGGCTTGCCCTCGATCTGCAACGAGATGCCGAACAGGCGCAGGGCCTTCGCGCTCCACCACTGCACTTTGCGGGCGCGCGCTTCGGCATCGAGCGACGGGAAGCGCAGCGCGACGATGGCCATGCCGTGCAGCAGGTGCACGATGCCCCGCCCGAGGCGCCAGAGGCCGACGCCGGCGCGAGTCACCGCTCGCCGTGGGCCTGGTAGGCCACCGTGCCCGCGACCAGCGTGGCGCGCACTCGGCCCGGCAGGGCCATGCCGGTCGAAGCAAAGTCGAACGGTGTGTGCTTGCCCTGGCTTTGCAGCTCGGCCGGCTTGACCGCCCAGGTCGCCGTGGGGTCGAACACACAGACGTCGGCCACGCCACCTTCGACCAAGCGACCCGCGCTGCTGGCCAGCGAGCCCAGCGCATCGCCGAGCACCGCGACCGGTCGGCTGGTCACGCGGGCCAGCGAGTCGGACAGGTCGAGCTTGGCATCGGCGCCCCACTTGAGCGCCAGGCTCAGCAGCAGTTCCAGCCCGGTCGCGCCCGGCTCGGCTTCGCCAAAGGGCAAGGTCTTCGCATCGGCGTCGACAGGCGTGTGGTCGGACACCAGCGCGTCGATCGTGCCGTCGGCCAGCGCGGCGCGCAGCGCGTCGCGGTCGGCCGTCTGCCGCAGCGGCGGCGACAGCCGCATCGACGAATTGAAGAAGCCGATGTCGACGTCGGTCAGGTGCAGCGAGTTGATGCTGACGTCGGCACTGACCTTCAGCCCTTCGGTCTTGGCCGCGCGCAGCAGCGCGACGCCAGCCGCACTCGACAGGCGACACAGGTGGACCCGCGCGCCTGTGGCACGCATCAGCTCGAAGATGGTGTGCAGCGCAATCGTCTCGGCCGCCACCGGCACGCCGGACAGGCCCAGCCGTGTGGCCACCGCGCCGCTGGCGGCAACGCCCTTGCCGAGAAAGCCGTCCTGCGGCCGCAGCCAGACGGTGTAGCCGTAGGTCGCCGCATATTGCAGCGCCCGCCACAGCACCAACGTGTCCTGGATCGGCACCTCGGCCTGCGAGAAGCCGACGCAGCCGCTCTCGGTCAGCTCAGCCATCTCGGTCAGTACCTCGCCGTTCAGGCCACGCGTTAGCGCACCCAGCGGGAACAAGCGGCACAGACTGAGCTTGCGAGCACGGAACTTCAGCATGTCGACCAGGCCCGGCTCGTCGAGCGCGGGGTCGGTGTCGGGTGGGCAGACCAGGCTGGTCACGCCACCGGCGGCGGCCGCATTCAGCTCGCTCTCAAGCATGCCTTCATGCTCATGCCCCGGCTCGCGCAAACGCGCGGCCAGGTCGACCAGGCCCGGCGCGACGATGCAGCCCGTGGCGTCGATCGTGCGCGCCGATTCGAACTCGGCCGGCACTTTGCCGATCGCCACGATGCGCCCGGCAGCCACCGCTATGTCAGCGAATTCGTCGCGGCCCGATGCCGGATCGACCACACGACCGTTCTTGATCAAGACTTTCATGCTTCATTTCCCGCGATGATCGACATGACGGCCATGCGCACGGCGATGCCGAAGGTCACCTGCGGCAGGATCACGCTGTGGCTGCCGTCGGCCACCGACGAATCGATCTCGACGCCGCGGTTGATCGGGCCCGGGTGCATCACGATCGCGTCGGGCTTGGCCAGTGCCAGCTTTTCTTCGGTCAGGCCGTAGTTCTTGAAGAACTCACCGGCGCTGGGCAGCATCGCGCCGCTCATGCGCTCGTTCTGCAGCCGCAGCATGATGATCACGTCGGCCCCGCGGATGCCTTCAGCCATGTCGTGGCACACCCGCACGCCCATTTGCGCCAGGTCGCCCGGCACCAGCGTCTTCGGGCCGACCGCGCGGATCTCGGGCACGCCCAAGGTCGTCAGTGCGTGGATGTCCGAGCGCGCGACGCGCGAGTGCACGATGTCACCGACGATCGCCACCGTCAGGTTGGAGAAATCCTTCTTGAAGTGCCGGATCGTGTACATGTCCAGCAGGCCTTGCGTCGGGTGCGCGTGGCGGCCGTCGCCGGCGTTCACCACGTGCACATGCGGCGCGCAATGCTGGGCGATCAGGTAAGGCGCGCCCGACTCGCTGTGCCGCACGACGAACATGTCGGCGTGCATGGCCGACAGGTTGGAGATCGTGTCGAGCAAACTCTCGCCTTTGGACGCGCTGGACTTGGCGATGTCGAGGTTGATCACGTCGGCGCTCAAGCGCTTGGCCGCGATCTCGAAGGTCGTGCGCGTGCGCGTCGAGTTCTCGAAGAACAAGTTGAACACGCTCTTGCCGCGAAGCAGCGGCACCTTCTTGACCTCGCGGTCGTTGACCGACAGAAAGGTCCCCGCGGTGTCGAGGATGTGCGTCAACACGGCCCTCGGCAGGCCCTCGATCGACAGCAGGTGGATCAGCTCGCCGTGGCTGTTCAGCTGGGGGTTGCGGCGCGACAGCATGTCAGTACCGCCCGGCCATTTCGACGGTGCTGAAGGTGCTGACGCCCCCCAGGGGGGGCAGCGAACAAAGTGCGCGCGGGGGTTGCATATCAGCGATCGTCCTTGACTGAGAAGGTGAAACGGCCCTCGTCCAATCGGGCCAGCGACAAGCGCTGCGCGAGTGGCAAGGCGACGCGGGCGGCGGCGTAGGCGGCGGCGATGGGCAGTTGGCGACCGCCGCGGTCGACCAGCAC
>Ga0307515_10024458_pt1 | contig 10523 bp, 10 predicted proteins | sample 17_EM_MG_FD_194513 | JGI IMG/M metagenome (GOLD analysis project Ga0307515, IMG submission 194513) | Populus trichocarpa ectomycorrhiza microbial communities from riparian zone in the Pacific Northwest, United States - 17_EM | ecosystem: Host-associated > Plants > Roots > Unclassified | place...
CACCCCATAAGCTCAAAAATTATGCACAATGCATAAAAAATACACATGCATTAGTTTTGTGCATTCTAGCCATCCTCGACTGCTGAATTCAAGTGACTTTGCTCAATCGAGGACCAGCTTTTGGGAAAGCATGCTCTGTAAACGCCAACGGCGCAAAGCGGCTAAAATATCGTAGGTTGTACATTTCAACCGAAGAAAAGGCCTCTCTGCCAAGGCCCGCGGGCATCATCATCAAGGGTCTTTTGCGGCGGAAAAAAAGACGGCCACCGCACGCTGCAATAGCAATATGCCGACAAGGCAGTGCAGGCAAATAAAAGGCAGATGCCTCCGAAGGCGGGGTAACTGGCATGTTTGTTGCCTCAATAGCAGCAAGGCCAAGCGGCCAGACACCAGAAGCGCGGGGACCGCGCCCGCCAAACATAAAGGGGCTTCCATGATCGACTTGCGTACGCTTTCCCGCCGCGGATTTCTGAACATGGGCGCGGTCGGCGCCGCCTCGCTGATGCTGCCGGCCGGCCTTGCCCGGCAGGCGCTCGCGGCAACGCCGCTGCCGGCCATGAAGGAAGAGGATGCCGTCGTCGGCTTCGGCCATGTCGGCCCGATCTCCGACGAAGGCTGGACCTGGGCCCACCATCAGGGCCTGCTTGCCGTCAAGGAAGCCTTTCCGAAGCTCAAGAAGATCCTCGAAGTCGAGAACATCCCCTATTCCGCCGATGCGACGCGCACCTACCGCCAGTTCGTCAGCGAAGGCGCCAACATCATCTTCGATACCTCCTCGAACGGCGACTTCCTGCATGAGGTCGTCAAGCGCGCCACCGACGTCGCCTTCCTGGAGTGCAACGGCCACGTCACCATGGACAATCTCGGCTGGTACTATCTCGCCCATTGGTATCCGACCTATGTGCTTGGCGTCGCTGCCGGCCATCTGTCGAAGTCAGGCAAGCTCGGTTATGTCGCCTCCTTCCCTGTTCCCTCGGTCTATGCCTCGACCAATGCGTTCCTGATGGGCGCGCGCACCGTCAATCCAAATGCGACGGTGCAGACGATCGTCATCAATTCCTGGTTCGATCCGCAGGCGGCCACACAGGCCGGCACCGCTCTCATCGACAATGGCTGCGACTTCCTCTTCGGCATCATGGATGAGGCCGGTTACCTGCAGGTCGCGGAAAAGCGCGGCGTCTGGGCGGCGATGTGGAACACCGATATCCGCCGCTACGGCCCGAATTCCTACGTCTCTTCCGTGCTGATCGATTTCGGCAAATACTATGTCGATCAGGTGAGCAAGCGCCTGGCAGGCACTTGGGCGCCGAGCGAGCAGCTCTTTGCCATGGGCGCCGGCGTCGACCGTGACAAGTGGGGCGAGAAAGTGCCGGCGGAAGTGGGAGCGGCGGCCGATGCCGTGCGCGAAAAGATCATCGGCGGCTGGTCTCCCTTCACCGGCGAATTGAAGGATGCGACCGGTGCGGTGCGCGTTGCCGCCGGCCAGCGGATGACCGAACTCGAGCTCTACAATTGGGATTGGTCGATCGAGGGCGTCACCGGCCTTACCGCTTAAGCGGGCCTGCAAGCCATGGATCCGGTCTGTCATATCTGGCCGGATCCGCCGCCTTCAAAATCCCCGGTGCCCTTCGATGACCGAAAACGCGACCCGATTTTCTGCGCCTCCGGGCACACCGCCTCTCGTTCAGCTGAAGGGCATCGCCAAATACTTTCCCGGCGTCATCGCCAATGAGAATGTCGATCTCGATGTGATGCCGGGCGAAATCCATGCGCTGCTCGGCGAAAACGGCGCCGGCAAGTCGACGCTGATGAACATCCTGACCGGCATCTATCAGCCGGATGCCGGCGAGATCATCATCGACGGCTACGGCAAGCAGTTCGCCACACCGGTGCAGGCGATCGCTTCCGGCATCGGCATGGTGCATCAGCATTTCAAGCTGGTGCAGGCCTTCACGGTGGCTGAGAACATCCATCTCGGCTGGGCCGAAACCCCGCGCCGCGCCTCAGGGCCGGTGCTCGAGGCGCGCACGGCCGAACTCGCGCGCAAATTCAACCTGCAGACCCGCCCTGGCGCCCGCATCAGTGACCTGTCGACCGGCGAGCAGCAGCGCGTCGAGATCCTGCGGGTGCTGGCCCGCCAGGCCCGCGTGCTGATCCTCGACGAGCCGACCGCGGTGCTGACACCGGCCGAAGCCCGCGAACTCTTCAAAGCGTTGCGCGATTTCGTCGCCGGCGGCAATGCCGTCATCTTCATCAGCCACAAGCTCGACGAGGTGCTGGAAATCTCCGATCGCATCAGCATCCTGCGCGGCGGCCGCAAGATCGCGACTGAAAACACGGCGGATTGCAATCCACGCATGCTGGCGAAGCTGATGGTCGGCCGCGACATCGTGCTCGCCGACATGCGCCAGCGCCCTGCGGGCGCAGCACCCCTTCCGGCCCAGCCGGTCCTAAGCCTCGAAAACGTCTCGGCGCTCGGCGATGGCGGCGGCGAGGCGCTGCACGGCATTTCGCTCGATGTTCGCGCTGGCGAGATCCTCGGCGTTGCCGGCGTTGCCGGCAACGGCCAGCGTGAACTCAGCCAGGTGCTGACAGGCATCCGCGCAGTGAGCGCCGGCCGCATCCTCATTGACAACAGGCCGGTCGAAAGCAGCAACGCCGCAGTCTTTGCCGAGAGCGGCATCGGTCATATCCCTGAGGATCGGCTGCACAGCGGTCTTGCCCCGGCCCTCAGCGTCACCGTCAACGCCGTCATGCGCGAATACCGGAAACCGCCGGTTTCGACAGGCGGCACCTACAGGCCCGCCGCCGCAACGGCGCTGGCAAAGGAAATCGCTGCGGCAGCCGAGGTGACGATCCCGGATTTCGGCATGCCGATCCGCAATCTCTCCGGCGGCAACCAGCAGCGCCTTGTCGCGCGCCGCGAGATGCGGATCGCGCATAAGGTGCTGATCGCCGCCTATCCGAGCCGCGGCCTCGATGTCGGGGCGATCAACACCATGCTGCGCTATATCGTCGAGCTGCGCGATGCCGGCGCCGGCATCATCCTGATTTCGGAAGAGCTGGAGGAACTGCTCAATCTCTCCGATCGCATCGCCGTGCTTTATGAAGGCAGGATCATTGATATCGTTGACAATGACGCCACCGATATCGACGAGATCGGTCTGCTGATGGGCGGCCGCACATCCGTCCGCGAGGTCGCCTGAGATGGCCGCATCCTGGCGCCTGCAGCGTCTGCCCTCCGCCTCGCCCGGCATCGCCTTTGCCGCGCGCGCCGCTGCGATCGTGCTGGCGCTCACCTTTGCCGGCATCGTGCTTGCCCTTACCGGCGCCAACCCGCTGGAGCTCGGCTATGAGGTGATCGATGCGAGCTTCGGCTCCAGCTTCGGTCTCGAAGACCTCGGCGTGCTCGTCATCCCGCTGATCCTGACCGGTCTTTCGGTCGCCGTCGCCCAGCAGATCGGCGCCTGGAATATCGGCGCCGAAGGCCAGTTCTATGCCGGTGCCTTCTGTGCCGCGGCCGTGGGGCTGTTCCTGCCCTGGCCGCCCGCGGTCATCCTGCCGCTGATGTTCGTCGCCGGCATATTCGGCGGCGCCGCCTGGATTCTTATTCCGACGCTGGCGCGCGCCTATGGCAACGTCAACGAACTCATCACCACGCTGCTGTTGAATTTCGTCGCCATCCTGCTCGTCTTTTACGTCTCCACCAATGCCTGGCGCGACCGACAGGCGAATTCGGCGACACGACGGCTTTCGGCCGAAATCCCCGAGTTCTGGGGCTCGATCCATTGGGGCCTGCCGATCGCAATCATCGTCGCGCTCGCCATCGCCGCGCTGCTCGCCTTCTCCCGCTGGGGCTACGAGGTGCGTCTCGTCGGCTCCAATCCGTCGGCGGCGAAATATGCCGGCATGCCGGTTCGCCGCCACCTGATAACGGTCATGCTGCTGTCGGGCGCGATCGCCGGCCTTGCGGGCACGCTGGAGATCGCCGGCACCGTGCATCGCCTGCAGGGCGGCATTTCCAACAATTACGGCTATCTCGGCATCATGGTCGCCGTGCTCGCCAGAAGCTCCGCCGTCGGCGTGATCTTCTCGGCAGCATTGATGGCCTTCATCCTCAATTCCGGCATCATCCTGCAGACGCAGGGCCTGACCACGTCAGCCGTGCTCGCGATCACCGGGCTCATCCTGTTCCTGACCGCGATCGGCGACGAACTCGCCCATTACCGCCTCGCGCGCGACAAGGCTTGAAGGAGAGCGACATGGACCTGCTGACCGGCCTCTTCACCACCGCCTTCCTCGCCGGTGGCGTGCTGGCGCTCGCCGCTCTCGGCGAAGTGCTCGCCGAACGCGTCGGCGTCGTCAATCTCGGCGTCGAGGGGCTGATGGCACTGGGAGCACTGACGGCGATCGCCACCGTCGCCAGTTTCCCCTCCCCGACGGTCGGCTTCCTGGCCGCCCTTGCCGTCGGCGCACTGTTCGGCATGCTCTTCGCCTTCGCGACCGTGATCCTGCGCGCCAACCAGGTGCTCTGCGGCCTGGCGCTGACGCTGATGGGCAACGGCATCGCCTCGACGATCGGCCGCGCCTATTCCGGCATGCCGGCCCGCGCCGTCTTCGAAGGCATCGAGGTACCGCTGCTGAGCCACATTCCGATCTTCGGCAAGGCCTTCTTCTCGCAGAACATCCTCGTCTACCTGATCTACATCATCCTTCCGGTGGCGCTCAGCATCATCATGTTCCGCACCCGCCACGGCCTCAACCTGCGCGCCGTCGGCGAAAACCCGGCCGCGGCCGATGCCGCCGGCATCCCGGTCGGGCTCATCCGTTTCGCCTATGTCACCGCCGGCTCGGCGCTTGCCGCAGGCGCCGGCGCCTATCTGACGCTTGCCTTCGTGCCGTCCTGGTCGGACGGGGTCGTCGCCGGGCGCGGCTGGATTGCCGTGGCGCTGGTCATTTTCGCCGGCTACCGGCCGATCCCGGCGGTACTGTCAGGCCTGCTCTTCGGCTTCATCACCGCGATCGGCTTCGTCGGCCAGGCGCGCGGCTGGCCAGTGGCGCCTGCTTTTCTTTCGATGCTGCCCTATCTCGGCACCATGGCCTTCATCATCGTGCCGGTTCTCGCCTGGCAGCGCATGCGCCGCATCATGGCGGCACCGGCGGCAATCGGCATGCCCTATTACCGGGATGTCCGCTGATGGCAACGTTGCTCGCCAGGAATATCCCCGACAACAGGTTCCGGCATTTGGATGTGGACGGATTGCCTGCGGACCATCAGACTGTGATCAACAGGACGACGATCGATAGAGGGAGCGGTTCATGAGCCAGTGTTCGGACAAGGCAGCGCTTGACCAATGGTATCCGCTCGATACCGAGAGCGAGATCCCCTTCGGCATGTCAGGCAACCGGCTGCTCGGCACCGACCTGACGGTCCGGCGCGAACAGGACGGAACGATCGCGGTCACTGCAGAAGGCCGGGAGACGCCGCTTCCGATTATCAAGCGCTTCGGCCTCGTCTGGACGACGCTCGGCGAACCCGCCGGCGGTCTTTTCGCCTTGCCGGAGGCCGATGAGGAAGATCGCCGGGTGGTCAATTGCGGTACGGTCGCTGTGCGCGCCTCGGGGCTGCGCATCGTCGAGAATTTCCTCGACATGGCGCATTTTCCCTTCGTCCACACCGATATCCTCGGCTCGGAACCGCATACCGAAGTCAATCACTACAATGTCGAGATCCGCCGCGACGTCGACGAGGTCTGGGCGACGAACTGCCAGTTCTTCCAGCCGCAGGCCGCCCTTTCCGCCACCGAAGGCATCATGACCGATTATATCTACCGGGTCATGACGCCGTTCGCGACGCTGCTCTACAAGACCTGCCCGAACGCCGCCAACCGCTGGGACGTGATCTGCCTCTTCGTCCAGCCGCTCGATCCCGATCGCTGCCGCGCCCATCCCGTCATGTTCCTGATCGACGACATCTCGACGACGACCGAACTCGTGCATTTCCAGCAGCTGATCTTCCTGCAGGACCGCATCATCCTGGAAAACCAGCGCCCGGTTCTCCTGCCGATGGAGGCGCGCGCCGAAATCCCGACCCGCGCCGATGCCTCCTCCATCGCCTATCGCCGCTGGCTGAAGGAGAAGGGCATCACCTACGGCACCACGGCGATGGCCGCGTAAAGCGCGTCGCAATCTTTCAGATTCGCTCCCACGCTTTGAGTCTTTGTTTTTACGCATGTCGTTATCGCAAAACCGCTGCACACTTTTGCGCGACATGCTTTTGAGGCCGATCGGCAGACACGATGGATCTTCGCAACAAAACGCTCCGCGCCTCGGGTTTCCATTCACCCGAGCGCGGCACGATCGACGAGCTGGACGACGTACTGATCGTCATCGACAGCGCCGGCGCGATCGAGGCGATCCATCGTCCCGGCGAACCCAATTATCTCACGATCCGCGATGCGCATGAGGCGAGCGGCCGCCTCGTGACGCTTCCCGAAGGCTCCTACCTGCTGCCGGGCTTCGTCGACCTGCATGTGCATGCGCCGCAATATCCACAGCTCGGCAAGGCGCTCGACGTGCCGCTGGAGATCTGGCTGCAGGAATCCACCTTCCCGCTGGAAGCCCGCTATACAGACATTGCCTTTGCGCGCCGCAGCTACGGCCTGCTGGTCGAGGATCTTCTGGCGAACGGCACGACGACGGCGCTTTATTTCGCCACCATCCATCAGGAGGCCACGCGAGTGCTCGTCGATACCTGCCTGGAAAAAGGCCAGCGCGCGCTGATCGGCAAGGTGGCGATGGACAATGCGGCCGAGTGCCCCGACTATTACAGGGATGCCTCGCCGGAGGCGGCCCTCGACGGCACGCGGGCGCTGATCGACTATATCAGCGGGCATCGCGACAACGCCGAAGGCCGCGTCCTGCCCGTCGTCACGCCGCGTTTCATCCCCTCATGCACGGATGCCGCGCTCGAAGGGCTCGGCGCGATCGCCGGGGAATGCGGCTGCCATGTCCAGACGCATTGCTCGGAAAGCGACTGGGCGCATGGCTACGTGCTTTCCCGCTTTGGAGCCACCGATGCTGAGATGCTCGATCGCTTCGGCCTGCTCGGCCGGCGCACGGTGCTCGCCCATGCCAATTTCCTGACGGCTGAGGATATGGAGAGAGTGCGGCTGCGCGAGGCGGCGGTTGCCCATTGCCCGCTCTCGAACGCCTATTTCGCCAATGCCGTCTTCCCGCTGCGCGCCGCGCTCGAAAAGGGCCTGCATGTCGGCCTCGGCACGGACATATCGGGCGGGCCGAGCGCCTTCATGCTGGAAAACTGCCGCGGCGCGGTGCTGGCCTCGCGCATACTGCAAAGCGGCGTCGATCCCCGTCTCGATCCCGCCGCCCGCTCCAGCTTCGGGCCGGCACAGATCGATTTCCGCGACGCCTTCTATATCGCCACGACAGGCGGCGGCATCGCGCTCGACCTGCCCATCGGCCAATTCAAGCCCGGCTACCAGTTCGACGCCGTCGTCATCGACACGAAAACCGAAAGAGGCTCCGTCCGCCTCTGGGAGGAGCTCGACGACGGCGATCAGATCCTGCAGAAGATCATCTATACCGCGTCCCAGGCGAATATCGCCTCCGTCTGGGTCGGCGGGCAGTTTATTCGTTCGTGATCGGGCGGCCCGCATCCCCTATGCTTGACATCGGCCATCGCCGGATATAAGTGAGTATGTACTCACTCACGGAACAAGACCTTGGCCCGGCCTCTCAGCGAAGAAAAACGGAACGCCATCCTGGCGGCAGCGGCGGATGCCATCGCAGCCCTCGGCGTCTCTGCGGCGACAGCCAGGATCGCCAAAGATGCCGGCATCGCCGAAGGCACGCTGTTCGTCTATTTCCCGACCAAGGACGACCTTCTCAATCAGCTTTATCTGGCGCTCAAGGACGAGTTGAAGGCGGCGGTCAATGCCGACTATCCCGCGGGGGCCGGCGTGAAGGAATGCTGCCGGCACTTCTGGAACCGGTCGATCGAGTGGGGCGCGCAAAACCCGGCAAAACGCAAGGCGATGCGCCAGCTTGGCGTTTCCGAGAAGGTGACGGAGGCCAGCCGCAAGGCGGGCTCGGAAATCTTCCGGGATATCCAGGCGATGCTGGATGAGGGTTTCCGCTCGGGTATCCTGCGGCAGCAGCCGGCATCATTTCTCGGGGCGACGATCGAGGCCCTGACCGACATGGTCCTCGATCTGGTCTCGCGCGACCGGGGCAATCTGGAGCACTACAAAAACTCCGGCTTCGAAACACTCTGGGGGGCCATATCCGCGAAATGACGGATCGCCTCTTTTTTTTCAAAAATGAGTGCCTACTCACTCTTATAAACCGAAGGAGAATGACGTGACCAAGACATGGCTGATCACAGGAAGCGCCAACGGACTGGGGCGCACCATCACCGAGGCAGTGCTTGCAAACGGCGATCGCGTCGTCGCGACTGCCCGCAATCCGGCCAGGCTGGACGATCTTGCCGCCAGATATGGCGAGCAGATCAAGATGGCGGCGCTTGATGTCACCGATGCTGTCGCCGCCAGGGCTGCCGTCACGCTTGCCGTCGATAGCTTCGGCGGCCTCGACGTGCTCGTCAACAATGCCGGCTACGGCCAGTTGTCGCCATTCGAACAGGTGCCGGAGGACGAATTCAAGGCGCAGATCGACACGAATCTCTATGGCGTGGTCAATCTGACGCGGGCCGCCCTCCCGATCATGCGGGCACAGCGCTCGGGCCATATCATCAACATTTCCTCGATCGGCGGTCGTGTCGGCACGCCGGGCTTCAGCGCCTATCAGGCTGCCAAATGGGCGGTCGGCGGCTTCACCGAGGTGCTTGCCAAGGAGGCTGCTCCTTTCGGCGTCAAGGTCGTCGCGCTCGAGCCGGGCGGCATGCGCACGAACTGGGCTCATACGGCGATGGACAATCCGCTCGATCTGCTGCCGGATTATCAGCCGAGCGTCGGCGCCGTTGCCGGCATGTTGAAAACCTATGCCGGCAACGAGTTCGGCGATCCCGAAAAGATCGCCAGGGTGATCTGGGATCTCTCGCGCCGGGACGAGCTTCCCGCCCATCTGATCCTCGGCAGCGACGCGCTCTTCGTTTTCGGCCTGGAAGAGGCCGCGCGCAACAAAGCCGCCGCCGAATGGGAGCCGGTCAGCCGCTCCACCGATTTCGACGGCAGCGATCTCTCCGTTCTCGGCGGCGCCACGGGCCACTAAAAGGCGCGGGTTGTCATTGAAATCGCCCGTTCCCTCAAAAGGGGAATGGGCGGCGACTGAGGATCACGACGGCAGCCCGTCACATGCCGAACAGGCGACGATCCCAGAAGACCGGCCGGTGGAGGCTCACCGCGATCGATGGGAATTCCGGGTGGGCTGGATTGATCAGCAGGTTGCGGTCGACGCGGGCAATGACGCTCGGCACCAGCAGGATGGCACTGCGCTTTTCCTGGCACCATTTTTCGCCGAAAGCCTTGCTGACGGTCGCCGGCATGCTGTCCCAGCCAGGCAGTGCGGGCTCGGAGAAGACCTCGTAGCTTGTGCCCCGCGGTATGGTGATATCGATATAGTGCTGATTGGGTGGCAGTCGTCCGCTGCCGTGAACGAGCTTTTCGAGCAGCGCCGTCGAATAGTGCTCGCTCGTGTAGATGATCGGACTGCCTGATGTATTCCACCGCCCCGGCGCGATGGTCGAGCCGGTGGCATCGAAGATCGGATAGTTTCCATGGGGATCGCCGATGCGAACGGATGTCAGCGTGCGGTCGAGACGCTGTGCGCTCACGCAGCGCTGCCGTATTTCAGGTTTCCGAGAATATCGAGCACGAGTTCGCCGCCAATCTCGCTCTGGATCACCACGTCGATCGGCAGCCTGTCCTCCAGCATCGCATGCGGCCGAAACAGGAAATCGCGCGCCTCGATCTCGCTCTGCCAGACATCGAGCGCCAGGCCCCAGACGCGTGCAAGACGGGCGAGTTTTATGCCCTCATCGGAGGAAAGCCGATGCTTGGACTTGCGCCGCTCATAGGTAGCCTTGGGGACAAGCCGGTATTTGAACTGCGCATCATCAGGCGCCAGAAGCAGCGCCATGCGGTCGAGCGCCTTGATCGGCAGTCCTTCCTCGATGCTGGAAAGCAGGCCGAAAGCCGAACGCGACGCCGGCTCCCTGGCAGCCAGCCCGAGAACATCGGCAATACCGGCAAATCCCATCATGGCAAGGGCTCCTTTTCACTTGAGACTATATTTAGGCTCAAGTGAGCCGATGATCAAGTGCCCTGGTCCAGTTTTCGATCCCAGCCAGCCGGATTGCAGCGGGCGCGCAAGATCGCTATCTTTCCCTTGGGCACACGAACAACGAAGGAGGTTGCCTATGTCACCGCGGGACGCCTGATCCAGCACTATCAAGACTTTTGCCTTTCCAAGGGCATCGATTTCACACGCCTTGAATCCGTCCGGCCGCACGACGATACCACGCTCTTCTGCAGCGCTGGAAT
>Ga0307515_10024459_pt1 | contig 10523 bp, 12 predicted proteins | sample 17_EM_MG_FD_194513 | JGI IMG/M metagenome (GOLD analysis project Ga0307515, IMG submission 194513) | Populus trichocarpa ectomycorrhiza microbial communities from riparian zone in the Pacific Northwest, United States - 17_EM | ecosystem: Host-associated > Plants > Roots > Unclassified | place...
CGTGGTATCGTGAGCGGCCTCGCGATCATCGTGTTGGGGCTCACCATCCTGGCGCTAGCACCCGAGATCATCAAAAAGGCGCGCGGCAACCTCGACACTCTGTTGCCGTCCGCGACGTCTCCCTACACGCCGAAGCCAGAGCGGGCGGCGGGGAGTTAGCGAGGCGCCTGTTCACCGTTGATCTCCACTGCGTAGGCGAACCCGGTTCGCGTCCTGACTCGGAGCTTGGCCGGAATCGACGTAACGTCGTTCCATGAGAAAGCCTACAAGCCCGTTCGGTGCCTACAAGGCCCCCAAACCGACTAAGCAGCCAGACCCGCCCGCACCCCGTAATTTCGGCTGGGAACGGCTCATCATGGATGCCTTTGAGAAGCGGCTTCAGATTGAATACCGCTGCACTGGCGACGCCCAGCACCGCACAATGAACCCCTATGTCCTGTATGAGTCAGGACCCGGAAAAGTCCTCGTTGGCGGCTGGCAGGTGCGGAACCCCAACAAGCCCAGCGCGCCAGATTGGCGCAATCCCGAGGTGGGCGGTCTCGTTGACCTGCGGATCGGAGCTGAGGCCTTTCAGCCAGACCCCACGTTCAACACCGGCGACGAACGGTACCGCAATGGCGTGATGGGGACTGTCCGCCGCTTCTAGGTATGCGAGGCAGTCCCGTAAATCGCAGCGGGCGCCGTCGATGTCGAATCCTTCCCCTTCCTCCAGGGAGGACAGAGCCCGCTTGAGCCAATAGGCGGCTTGGCGAGGGCTAGGGGACAGTGAGACCAGCATGGTATGATGATACCGCCGGTATCTAAATACCGCAATGGTTTGCGTCGAAAGCTTAGCCTTGAACTCAAGGTGCGGCTTCCTACCTATTGTAGATCAGGGGGCCACTAAGGCGTTGGTTCCTTAACAGGTTTGAAAAGCCTGGACACGCGGGTTCGATTCCCGCTGGCTCCCTGACTAATCCTCCAAATCATCCACCTTGGCGGTCAGGTCTTCGACTTGGCTTTCTAGCTCCGCGACCCTCGTTTCGAGGTCGGCGACCTTCGACGACTCGTTGACGGCGGCATCCGCTGTATCGGCCGCGATGTCAGCCACGGCGTCGCGCTGAGCGCTGGTTAGGCCGGAGCTGTCACAGCCTGTTAGGGCGAGGGCGGCGGCTAGGACCGCGAGACGCCTCACTTGTCGTCTTTGGGCTTGGGTGCCGTGGCTATCCGCTTCACCTGGTCCTCAAATTTCACTTCGTCCTCGTCGCACTCTAGCTGGCGCGCGAGGTCTTGGAACTTGTCGGATTGACTCGGCTTGGGAGCATCGGTCATTGCTTGGCTCTGATGGTTGATAAGCATTACATCATCTACGCTGATGAATCCGACAAGAGGGGCCGGTACTTCTCTAATTTCTTTGGAGGGGTCCTGCTCGACGCCGCCGAGCGCGGTCGGATCAGCGAAGAATTAGACGCAAAAAAAGCCGAGCTTGGCCTTAATCACGAACTGAAATGGCAGAACGTTGATGCAAGCTGCGTCGATAGGTACATAGAATTCATAAGGACATATTTTACATACATAGCCGCGTCTAGATTAAAAGTAAGGATCATGTTCACTCAGAACATGAGGGTTCCCACCCGCCTTGAGCAGCGGCACTATGAGCAGCAGTATTTTCTACTTTACTATCAGTTTATAAAGCATGCATTCGGCCTTAAGTATGCAGACCACAACCCTTATCAGGCGGTTTTTGTTAGCGTGCTTCCCGATAAAATCCCGGATTCGGCAGAGAAGATCGACAAATTTAAGAATTATCTATGCCAGATTCCCAATTCCGCCTTTTTTCGCGGAGCAAATCTTTACATTCCAAAGTCTAGCATAGGCGATGTGGATTCTAAGCAGCACGTTATACTTCAAGGATTGGACATCATCCTTGGTTCGATGTGCTCGAAACTCAATGACAAATTGAATGATATCCCGGCCGGGAAGCGGAGGCGCGGGAAGAGAACCCTCGCGAAAGAGCGCCTCTACAAAGAGATCAGCAAAGAAATCCGAAAAATCTATCCCAACTTCAACGTCGGCACCAACACAGGATGCCACTATGGGCCGTCCGATAGATGGACGCACCCATATCGTCACTGGCTATTCACCCCAGCGAAATTCGTGATGGATCGTAGCTTGGGAAGAAGGGCGGCCCCAGGGCGACCTACATAAAGGTCCGACGCAAGCGTTGGGCTTCGGTCACCCCAGGGACACTTGACAATCTATCGATTCGGCGCCTTCCGGTCCAGCGCTTTTATGCAGAACTTGTGTGTGATCTCAGCTTTGACGCAAGATCTAGCGTTTTCGCTTACCCCGCCACCTTGAACGGTAGCGCTTACTGGAAGCCTTATGCTTGGGGCCGCTGGTTAGCTCCCCCTCGGTAGGTCAGGCGCTTACCAACCACACCCTGAAGGGCCTGCACCGCCCGCTGCTGGTCATCCACGCCCAGCGCGACACGGTACGAGTAGCGGAAGTCAAATTCTGCCAGATAGCGGTGCAGGTGCTTCTTGCCGCAGTGCTGATAGACGCCCTTCATGCCGCGCTTGAAGACGGAGAAGAAGCCCTCGACGGTGTTAGTCGTGATGTAGCGGTCGCCGTCGTAGCGAACGTACTCGTCCTTGCTGTGGTTGACCTTCTCGTGCGAGCGGAAGACCTCGCCCATGGTCGTGTACATGTTGGACTCGTCCGTCATGAGGCGGGCTTCCTTGGACATGTTCTCGCCAAGCACGCGCTGAATGTCAGTGACCTTGTAGTTGTCGATCACGATGGAGCGCGAACGGCCGGTCTCGCGCTCAACCAGGGTCACAACCTTCATCATCTGCTTGATGGTGCGGCTCTTGCCCTTCTTGGGGGCCGGGGCGTCGGGATCGGTGCCGATGAAGGTCTCATCCACTTCGACGGTCGCGCCGCCCATGCCGAACGGGCCAAGTTCGCCAGCAACCATCGCCTCGCGGATGCGGTGCGAAAGGAACCACGCGGTCTTGTAGGTGACCTCTAGGACGCGCTGAAGCTGGAGAGAGGAAACGCCCTTCTTGCTCGCGCACATCAGATAGATCGCCTGGAGCCACTTGGTCATGGGTAGGTGGCTGTCTTCGAAGATCGTGCCGACGCGAACCGTGAACTGCTTGCGGCACTGGCCGCACTTCTTGAGGCCGATGCGGGTCTTCGTGAGGTCGTAGATCCGTTCAAAGCCGCCGCAATGCGAGCAAACCGCACCCTTCGCCCAGATCACGCTCTCAACGAACGCGAACGCTTGGGCTTCATCGTGGAAGTAGGGCTTCGACAGAACGGACACGGGGATTCTCCTTCCGTTCTAACTTAGCCGTTTACATGGGTTCGTCAAGTGCATATAACCCGGTAAGGTTGAACATCGGGGTAATAGATCATGGGGTTGAATAGACTTTCCGCCGCTGCGACGGCGCTTCTGACGACGGGCGCGATCCTGCTGACGGGCTGCGACGGCGGCGCATCGGCGGTCCGAGCGCCAAAGGGCGGCGAACACGCCGCGGCCACGGCCGATACGCCACAGGCGCCCTCGCCTTCCGAGCCGCGTCGAAACGATCCGCGCGACGCGCCTGTGCGCCTGGTGGCCGGCAAACCGTTCTGGGCCGCCAACCGCACCCGCAGCGCGGAGGAAAACGCCCAGCGCGGCTTCGAGCGCAACGGCGAAACCTTCGACGCCCGCACGGTCGATGACTATGTCGCCAAGGTCCACGCCTTCATCGGCAATCCGCCGAAGGATGCCGAGACACTCAAGCGCGCCAATGGCGACACCCTGATCTACGACGCCAAGAGCAACGTCTTCGCCGTCGTCTCGAAAGAGGGCGCGCCGCGGGCGATGTTCAAGCCCGACGACGGCCCGACCTATTGGTCCGTGCAGAAGGCCCGCGAAGCGCGTCGCACCACCGCCGCTCGCGACAAGGATCAAGCCGACAGCGGCTGATCGCGCGGATCTGACTTCGGGAGCCACATCGCGCATCGAGTAGACGTCTCGAAAAAATAGGTGCGGTTGCGCGGATTTACCTCTCGCGACCGCTCCTTTCATCCGAGATGCCGATCCGCCGACTCGCGTGATCGCGACTATCGCGACCGCACGCTTATTTCGCCGTTTTCGCGAATTGCGCCGCCGCCGGGCCAAAAAGTCCCGAAAATATGGGTTTTGCGCGACTGTGGATGGCTTTGGAGAAAGCCTTGCGAACCAAGGACTTGCGGCGATTTCGCGAAAACTCGCCCTCGCCTGTCGAAAACGGCGCCGCCCGGAGTACGGAGGAGCGTCGTTCCGCGCGCCACAGCGGCGATTTCAAAAAGGGTGAAAACGATCGCTTTCACCCTTTTGCGTGCGTTCGATCAGACTCCGCGCGTCAGTCGATTGCAGAGGTCGTCCAACTGTTCGAGCGTCGTGTAGCTGATGGTCAACGATCCCGCTCCACCACGGTGATCGATGACGACGTCGAGACCGAGCACCGACGACAGGTCGGCCTCCAGGGCCTGGGTGTCGGTGTCCTTCACGCGCGGCGGGCGACCGCCCTTGTTCTTGGCCGGTCGGGCGTCCGGCGTCTTGCGGGCCAGAGCCTCGGTGTCGCGGACCGACAGACCCTTGTTGATGATCTCGCGCGCCAGGGCGGCGGGATCCTCGGCGGCGGCGATGGCGCGGGCATGACCGGCCGAAAGCTCGCCGCTGACCAAGTGTTGCTGCACCTCATCGGGTAGGGCCAGCAGACGCAGGGTGTTGGCGACGTGGCTACGGCTCTTGCCGATGGTCTGGGCGATGTTCTCTTGGGTGCGGTCGAACTTGTCCATCAGGACCCGGTAAGACAGCGCCTCTTCCAGGATGTTGAGGTCGGCCCGCTGGACGTTCTCGATGATACCGATTTCCAGCACCGCCAGATCGTCGAGCTCGCGCACCATGATCGGCACGCTGCGCAGGCCGGCCCGCTGGGCCGCGCGCCAGCGGCGCTCGCCGGCGACGATCTGGTATTCCCCGGTCGCGCCCGGCGCCGGCCGCACCAGGATCGGCTGCAGGATGCCTTTCTCGCGGATCGAATTGGACAGCTCGATCAGGTCTTCCTCGCGGAAGGTCCGGCGCGGCTGGTCGGGGTTGCGGCGCAGCAGCTCGATCGGCGCTTCGTTGGCCCCGCCGAGACGTTCGCCCGGTGCCTGGGCCGGCGCGGACTCCACCTCGCCCAGAAGGGCGGACAGACCGCGTCCCAGACCCCTGCGCCCTTCGGCCATACCCGGCTCTCCCACCACGGCGGACTCCATCTCAAACTTATTCGATTACGGGTTAGGTCAGGCAGACCGGTTTGGGCAGCCCAGTTCTTACGCGGCTTGTGACAGGCGGGCGCGTTCACGGCTGATCACTTCGCGGGCCAGTTTCAGATAGGCCTGGCTGCCCGCGCATTTCAGATCATAGAGCAGGACCGGCTTGCCGAACGACGGCGCCTCCGAGACGCGGACATTGCGCGGGATCACCGCGTCATAGACCTTGTCGCCGAAGTGGGTGCGGACATCCTTGGCCACTTGCTCCGACAGGCTGTTGCGCTTGTCGTACATGGTCAGCACCACGCCCTGGATTTCCAGATGCGGATTGAGGCTACCGCGCACCCGTTCGATCGTCCGGATCAGCTGGGTCAGGCCTTCCAGAGCAAAGAACTCGCACTGCAGCGGCACGAACACCGCATCGGCGGCGGTCATGGCGTTGACGGTCAGCACGTTCAGCGATGGCGGGCAGTCGATCAGCACATAGGTATAGGGGCCATTGGCGCGCAACGGCTCCAGGGCGTCGCGCAAGCGGTAGGACCGGCGCGCGGCCTGGCCCAGTTCCAGCTCGACGCCGGACAGGTCGGCGTCGGCCGGCACGACATCCAGGCCCGGCAAGCTGGTGGCCACGGCCGCGTCGATCACCGGCGACTCGCCCATCAGCACGTCATACAGCGTGGTGCGGCGCTGCTGCCGGGTGATGCCCAGGCCGGTCGAGCAATTGCCCTGCGGATCGGCGTCGATCAACAGGACGCGTTCGCCGCAGGCGGCCAGGGCCGTGCCCAGATTGATGGCCGTGGTGGTCTTGCCCACCCCGCCCTTCTGGTTGGCGACGGCAAGAACGCGGAGCGGCTGGGTTGGCTTAGCGGACACGGGAAAGCCTCTTTACTTGAACGATCCGACCGCGAGGGTCGCTTTGGCTAGGTCGCAACTCGGCGTCGAATTTCCAAGACGCGGCGGCCTCGGAAAGCTCGGCCGCGACATCTTGCCCCTTCAGGAACAGGCCTGTCGCGCCGCGCTTCAGATAGGGCTCGGAGAAGCCCAACAGCTTGGTCATCGGCGCGCAGGCCCGAGCGGTGACGATCTCGACCTTGAGGTCGAGCTCCTCGGCGCGGGCGTTATGCACTTGAGCCGGCAGCGCCAAGGCGCTGGAAACCTCGGACAAGAACCGGCAGCGCTTGGCCATGCTCTCGACGAGATGAACCTTGGCGCCGGGCGTGTCCTTCAGAAGTATGGCCAGCACGATCCCGGGCAGACCGGCGCCGGCGCCCAGGTCGGCCCAGACCTTGGCCTCGGGCGCCATCGGCATCAGCTGCCAGCTGTCCAGCACGTGGCGGCTCCAATAGGTGGCGATGGTGGCCGGACCGACGAGGTTCATCACCGCGTTCCATTCGGCCAGCATCTCCTGGAAGCGCTCCAGGTCGGCAAGTTGGCCGTCATTTACGCCCGTCAGGGCCTGGAAGCCGGCGGCGTCCAGTATGGGCTCGGGCGCGAGGTCCGCCTCACCTTGAACGACTTCAGGCTGCATGGGACCGCCTCACGTGAGATAGCAGAGCGGTCAGCGCGCCGGGCGTCACGCCCTCGATGCGAGCCGCTTGGCCCAGGGTCAAAGGTTTAACCCGCGTTAGCTTTTCCCTGATCTCGTTGGAAAGACTGCCGACGGCGCGATAGTCGAGATCGGCCGGCAGGCGCAGGTCCTCTTCCTTGCGGAAGGATTCTGCGTCGACGCGCTGGCGGTCGAGATAGCCGGCATAGGCGGCCTCGATCTCGATCTGCTCGCGGACCATGATGTTCCACGTGGAAACCTCGGGCCACACTTCCGCGAGCCGATCCAGGGTGACATCCGGATAGGCCAGCATGGCGAACACGTCGCGGCGTTGACCGTCGGCATTGACCTTGAAGCCGGCCTTGATCGCCTCGGGTGGCGTCAGGTTGACCGATCGCGCGAAAGTACGAGCAGCATCCAGCTGGGCCTTCTTGGCGCCCCATACCTCCGCACGCGCCGCGCCAACGACGCCGAGCGCGACGCCGCGATCAGTCAGGCGTTGGTCGGCGTTATCAGCGCGTAGAGTCAGACGGAACTCGGCCCGGCTGGTGAACATGCGATAGGGCTCGGTGACGCCCCGTGTAACGAGGTCATCGATCATTACGCCGATATAGGCCTCGTCCCGCGCGAACACCGCGGGCTCCCTGCCCTGCACGGCGAGCGCGGCGTTGAGGCCGGCGACAAGGCCCTGGGCCCCCGCCTCCTCGTAGCCGGTGGTGCCGTTGATCTGGCCGGCCAGATAAAGGCCCGGCAGGCGTTTGGTCTCCAGGGTCGCAAAGAGCTCACGCGGATCGACATAGTCATATTCGATCGCGTAGCCGTAGCGCTTGACCTCGACGTTCTCGAGACCGGGGATGGTGCGCAGGAACAGCAGCTGGGTCTCTTCCGAAACCGAGGTCGACACGCCGTTCGGATAGACCGTGGTGTCGTCCAGACCCTCCGGCTCCAGGAACACCTGGTGGCTGGTCTTGTCGGCGAAGCGGACGACCTTGTCCTCGATCGACGGGCAATAGCGCGGACCGATCCCCGTGGCGCGACCGCCATAGACGGCCGACTCGCCCAGGCGATCGGCGATGATCTGGTGGGTCGCGGCGGTCGTATAGGTGATGCCGCATTGGATCTGCGGCACGTCGATCTTGTCGGTCAGGAACGAGAACGGGATCGGCTCCTCGTCGGCCGCCTGCATCTCCAGCTGGTCCCAGGCGATGGTCGAGCCGTCGAGACGCGCGGGGGTGCCGGTCTTCAGGCGTCCCATGTGGAAGTCGAGGGCGTAGAGGCGATCCGACAGACCGATCGACGGCGCGTCGCCCACCCGGCCGGCCGGGGTGCGGGTCTCACCAAGATGGATCAGGCCCTTGAGAAAGGTGCCCGTGGTCAGCACGACGCGCGGCGCGCGGTACGAACCCCCCGCCCCGTCGATAACGCCCGCGACCCACTGCTTCCCATTGGGGCCGTCCTCGACGATCAGGTCCTCGGCGGCGGCGGCGATGATGTCGAGGTTACACGTGGCATGGAGCTCGGCCTGCATGGCCTCGCGATAGAGCTTGCGGTCGATCTGGGCGCGGGGGCCGCGCACGGCGGGACCTTTGGAGCGGTTCAGCATCCGGAACTGGATGCCGGCCTTGTCGGCCATCCGGCCCATGACGCCATCCAGGGCGTCGATCTCACGGACCAGGTGACCCTTGCCCAGGCCGCCGATGGCCGGGTTGCAGGACATCTCGCCGATGGTCTCAAGCTTATGGGTCAGCAGCAGGGTACGGACGCCCGTGCGCGCGGCGGCGCTAGCCGCCTCGCAGCCGGCGTGACCGCCGCCGATGACAATAACATCCCAGGTATTGGACAAAGGTACGCGCCTCAATGCGAACGCCCCCGAGTCTGGCGGGGGCGCTGGAGTTCCATATACGCGCTTCAGGCGAACGGGTCGATGCGACTCCATGACGTTTCACGTGAAACACTCAGGACAGAGCTGTGATCAGCCTGTGGACAACCTGTCGACGTTTCACATGGAACCTACTTGCCGATGCAGAAGCTGGAGAAAACGCGATCCAGCACGTCCTCCGCGTCGATGCGGCCGGTGATCTTGGCCAGGGCCCTGGCCGCGAGCCTGACGTCTTCAGCAGCCAATTCGACCTCGAGGCCGACGTCCGACAAGGCGCGATCCAGATAGCTCCTGGCCTCCTTCAGGCGCTCCGCGTGCCGCAGCCGGGTGGCGGCTGGAAACTCGGAGCCGGACAGAGCCGCCGTCACGTGCGAGGTCAGTTGCGCTTGCAGGTCGGAGATGTCTTGGGGCGAGCGCGCCATGACGGTCGTGACGGACAGCTGCCGCGCCTCGAACATTCGGCTGGCAACCTGGACGTCGAGGGCATCGGCGATGTCGGTCTTATTGATCACCACCCAGTCGCCGGAGGTCAAAAGATCAGCCCCCTCCCCGTCCGGCTGTTTCACGTGAAAACCATCCACGACCCAGATCCGCAGGTCGGCGTCTGCCGCCCAGGCGCGCGCCCGGCGAACCCCCTCGGCCTCGATGGCGTCGAGTGTCTCGCGCAAGCCGGCGGTGTCGGCCAGCAGCACCCGGTAGCCGCCCAGGACCAAAGGAACCTCAATAATGTCCCGCGTGGTTCCCGGCGTGTCAGTGACAATGGCGGCGTCGCGTTCGGCTAGGCCATTCAACAGCGTGCTCTTGCCGGCATTGGGCGCGCCGACCAAGGCGATACGGTAGCCGTCACGCACCCGGCGGCCTCGCGAAACATCAGCCAGGGCCGCGCCGATCTCGGCGTTCAGGGTCTCAAGGCCGGGTCGCGCGCGCGCCGCTACCTCCTCCGGAAGATCCTCATCCGGGAAGTCGACGGCCGCCTCCAGCATGGCCAGGGCCTGGATCAGAATCTCGCGCCAGCGGTCGTATCGCTGGCTGAGCGCGCCGCCGATCTGCCCCAAGGCCTGCCGGCGCTGACCTTCGGTCTCTGCGTCTATCAGGTCGGCGACACCCTCGGCCTGGGCTAGGTCGAGCTTGCCGTTCTCGAAGGCGCGACGGGTGAACTCGCCCGGTTCGGCCAGGCGCAGGCCCAGGCTGACCAGGGCTTCCAGTAAGGCCTCGACCACGGCCCTACCGCCATGCACGTGAAACTCGGCGGCGTCCTCGCCGGTATAGCTGGCGGGTCCTTCGAACCAGAGGACCAGGGCTTCGTCCAGTTCGACACCTTGATGGCGCAGGCGACGAAGCCCGGCCTGACGCGGCGTGGGGACCTTGCCCGCCAGCGCCGTCACGACGTCCCGCGTACCGGGACCCGATACGCGCACCACGGCCACAGCCGCCCGCCCAGCCGCGGTGGCTGGAGCGAAGATCGTCTCCGTCATCAGTCGCGCTTGCCCACCGCCGCGCCGGCCGCCGCTGTCATCAGCTTGCGGAACTGATCCTGAGCGCCGGCCCCAAAGGCCATCCAGTTCTTCATCAATTCCTCGGGCGCCAGCATGGCCATATTGGCGTCCATGCGCGTCTGCATTTCCTTGACCAGATGGTCGTTGAGACTGCTGACGTCAGGCAGCCCCAGGAAGGTCCGGGCCTCCACGGGCGTGCAATCGATCTCGATGGTCATCTTCATGGCGGTTCCCTCAGGTCAGGGCACGATATTGTTATGGGCCAGGCCCGACGCGTCACGTTAGAGCGCTTTGGTCGAAAGTCACATCGACCAGGACAGACGGAGAG
>Ga0307515_10024461_pt1 | contig 10522 bp, 4 predicted proteins | sample 17_EM_MG_FD_194513 | JGI IMG/M metagenome (GOLD analysis project Ga0307515, IMG submission 194513) | Populus trichocarpa ectomycorrhiza microbial communities from riparian zone in the Pacific Northwest, United States - 17_EM | ecosystem: Host-associated > Plants > Roots > Unclassified | place...
ATACATATATAAGAACACTACGGCTTTCGTATATATACAAACTCTTTTATGTTGCTTTGTACTTGGGAAAAACATACGTTCTGATGTCGCCATGGGGAGTAGTTCAATTCAATATCTTGTTTTGGTTTTTTAATGATGAAAGAATCTATGAAAAATCATTTTTTTTTAAGAAAGAAATTTGTATGTTGGATGTAAATGAATGGAGTTGTTCCATCCATAACTATAAATAAGAATTAATAATCATCTAGTAGGTGATCCAGTAATAAAAATTTGGGATTAAAGAATTTTCTTTCCATGTAGTTTTAGGTTCGAGTCCTGTGGTTGCTAATATAATGGTCACTAGAGACTTACATGATCGTTAACTTTAGAACCCGTAGAATTAGTCGAGTTAATTAATAAAAAAAAATTAATTTAACCTGGATTAATTAATATAGTGCTTTAAATCCAAAATTCAATGGCAATCATGGAGTTGTTGGTCGTTTCCTTAGCAATAATTAATGAAAATAATTGCTTGTTACTATCAATTGGATAAACATTGTTGAAAGAAAGGAAGAGGGGAAAAGTTGATTTAACCATTTTAAAATTGGATAAATTGATTGATTTATTGTATTATAAATAAAAACAGCTAATGACCACTTCAATGTCCAATCCAACAAATTAAAGCAATCCTTAACTCTTACACGGCAATAGGGGCTAAGTTGATTTCACCACCTAAAACCCACATTTAAACAAATAAATAAGAACACACTTTGCTGCCATAATTCCTTGCATTGTTTCATCAAATCCAATACATATTTCCGCAAATAAGTTTTGGAGCTGACTTGGTAAGATCTCACTCGAGATTTTGGCTAAATCAACAACGTGGTAGGTCGACTGATATATTTGTTTTAGCTAGCAGAGATGTAAATAAATAAAAATTAAATATTTTAGTTTTTTATATATATTTATGGTGTTTTTAATTTTTAATTTTTAATGGTTTTTACTTGTAACAAGAAGAGAAATAATTTGACAATTGTTGTTTCTTATATAAATTTTAAGATGAAAGGAATGAAGATAAAAAAATAATAGAAAGTCTTGATTGAACATCTACGAGATTAAGGTAAGAGTAATTTGAACTTGAAAATAAGTTTTTTCAACTTAGAAAGATTGATGCAAGATTATTTTTCTTTTAATATGCAACTTTATATTAATAGCTAGGACAATTTTCTATATAATCGTTGAATTGAGCTAAAATTTTACTTAAAGATTCTAGAAGTCCTATTTCTAATTAAAAAATTTAACAATAAAAAAACAGAAAACATTTTGATAATACCCAGAAATTATTGTTAAAGATTAGCTATATTTTCTTAATTGACTTAAGAGTTTAGAACTGTTAAAATATTATTTTAGCTTTTTCTTTATTTATAGGTTTTCTAGTTTGTTTTGGTTTATTTTTTGGTTTATTTAAAGAGTTGTAAGCTTTTTATAAAGGAATTCTACCCAAACAAAAAATATCAAATAATAAAATTTTGAATTAGATTTTTTATGTGATTTTTTTAGCATGATTTTATATTCATGTATTTATTATTTTTATTATGTTATTTTCATCAGTGTTATTCACTTATTAGATCACTCAAGTTTAACTTATTCAATTTTATAAATAAGTGAAGAGCAAACTCAGCCAAAATCACATTTCAAATTAATATGGTAGCACAAGTTAGGTTATGACTAAAAATCTATAGATCCAATTCTCAAAAAGAAAGAAAAGCCCATGAATAAAAAACTAGCCCTCCTTTTTCATTAAAGCGGGAAATCACATCAATTTGGCGGTTAATCCTCACTCGACCCATTTCCAAACAGCCACCTCCTATAAAAAGAAGATGCAAAATCATGCTTCACAGGAAAAAGAAACCAAAAATCAAAGAAACCCAGAAACAATGAGGTTTCGAAGAGGAGATGTAGTGTGGGCAAGAGTGATATACCCGCAAACATGGTACCCAGGTCTGGTTTCAACAACCGACACTCTTGGCATCTCCGTTTCTTTCTTTAACATCATCAAACCTCGTTACGTTGTGGAATCCGAGGTACGTTCTTTCAAAGAAAACTTTGGGTCATTAGTTAAGACAATAAAATGTAGTATTGGTCAGGTACTTCTTGATCATGTGTTGAAATTGATTGCACGACGTGCCGTTTCAAGCTTGAAATGCCCCTGTCAGTACCCATTACTCGAATCTGAGAATGAAAGAAGAAAGATCAGAAGTGAAGATGTGGGTTTCTTGTTTTGCGCGAATTCGGTGGTGGGTTTGGTTCGCGGACTGGGGGTTTGTCCATTCGTGGAAGATTCAGATTTTGTGTGTGCAGTCAGTTTGGTTTCTCAGGTTCAAATGTTTCGTCGATTTATGGTGACCCGTCAGAAGTTGTTATTGAATGAAGAGGCAATTAAGAAAAAGCGTAATGAGGATGATTGTGTTTGTTTATCAGCTTCAGGTGTGTGATTAATAGCTTTTCTAATTGTTATATAGACTCAGTTTGTGATTTGTTTAAATTGATTGGACTAGTGGACTCTGAGTTCATAATTTGCACTTTTGTAATGGAGTTTTTAACGTGAAAGACTTGAATTGTTATTTGTTTGTCAATCATTGAAGAGCATTTTAGCAGTATGGTATGCTTGTGAGACTTGCAATAGTTTGTGAGTATGGTCTGTCTGATGTTTTCTTTGTCATACACAACAGAATTCAGATATAATGACAGTGGCCTGTTTGATATTGGTTGATGAGCTAAGTGCTTGAAACAAGGGTTGTGTGATTTGGTATGTGTAAGTAAAGATTATTATCAAATGAGGAGGTAATTAGAGGCACTTTAAGATTTTTGGAAAAAGTAACTTGTTTGTCTGTCTGATTAGCTAATGCCTGCTTGCTGTTGTATAGATATCAGGTTATTTCTTCGTGTGCAGTCCTTTTAAATTTCATTTTATATTCTTGTTCTGAGTTGATTCTACGTTACATCTTTAGGTAATGCAACGCAATCAGTGACACAAAAATCAGTCACTTCAGAACTTGAAGTTGAAAGCTTTTGTGAGGATCAACGTAGTGAAGTGTTGGCTCAAACTAAGCAAACCAAGCCACAACCACTCACTGAGATGCCAGTAAACTTGCATTGTCTTGCTTCAAATGCATTCTTCATGAGGAGAGAATGCTTGAATACTGTGAAGCAGAGTTGCTCGAGATTTGGAAATTTGTCATACCAAAGCACTTCTAATCTTGAATTGAGAAAATTCTTTTGTAGAAGCATTGGCGTTAGATTTTCTTATCCAGACTGCATCAGGAGCCAGCCAAGTGTTGAGGTTGATGGAAAAGCTGGTAGGGGAAATTTTGGCCCCCCTGCACCTTACATTGCAAACCCTATCAACTTCACTGGGGTAAAAAGACAGAATGATCAGTCTGCTGGTTCTGGTTTTTCTTTCAAGTTGCAGAAGCCTACACCTCGCTGCCCAATTTGTAAAGCTGATGCATATCATCAGAAAAGAAAATCAGAGCACAGAGTTCATATATCTGATACTTTAATCCCTGGCCCAGCTTTCTTGGATTCTATTTGCAACACTCAACCACTTTTGTCTTCTACAGGAGGGGATGCTCATTTACAAAGTAGAACCAGATTTGAGACAGGAGCAGAGATCCAAGACCGCCATTCCATGCACTTGGTCCAGAACATGCCTCACGTTTACCTTGCAAAAGATGCATCTTACCGTAGCAATATTCTGGAGCTCAGCATGTTTCAGGAGAGCAAAGATAATGTTGATGCCCTTAATGATAATGGGACTTGCTTGCCTGATGCTGAAATGCAGGAACCAGGAGGAATCACCAGTATCCTGAAAGATTGTGAGGCCTTAAAACCTGTTGAGTATGATGCTGTTGAGAAGATAGCTGAAGGAATTCTGAGTGAGGATAAGATGGATGATTGTAAACTAGTTCTGAAACTTTCTACCACCGAGCCAGTGATTAATTGTCTTGTGGAAACTTCTGATCTATCATTCAAGCCTCAGGTGGCTCAACAATCAGTGCTCGATGCCTTTGCCAATTCCAAAACTTATTCAGACAATGACAAGTATATGAATGCAAATGCAGCAACCAGCAATTGCTTGCCATATGAATCGAATACTGATCAAATCCAGATGAAGCCTACCAACAGTGATGATGCCATATCTTTTGGAACCAGCAGAAGAATGAGCATTATTCAATCTTTTGGAGATAGTTTAATGAATAACAAGGAGTGCTATCTACCATGTACTTTTGATCCATTAGTCAAGCCGCAATTGACCGAACGATTGGCCATTGGCACCTTTTCCAGTTCCATAATTTATTCTGAAAATGACAAGATTGGCAATGCAAGAGCAGCAACCAGCAATTGCTTTCCATGCAAACTGAATATTGATCAATCCCAGTTAGAGCATGGCGACAATGATGATGCAACATCTGTCGAAACCAGCTTAGGAGCGAGCATGATTTCACCTTTTGAAGGCAGTTCTATGGATGATAAGGGCCACTGTCGACCTGGCACTTCTGACCTGTCATTCAAACCTCAAATGGCTCAACAATCAGCGGTTGGTGCCTTCGACAATATTAAAACTCGTTCTGGAAATGAAAAGATTGGAAATTGTTTGTCATCTGAACTGAACACTCACAAAGTCTTGATTCAGCCTTGCAACAGTGATAATGCCACATCTGTTGAGACCAGCAGAAGAGTGAGCATGATTTCATCTTCTGAAGGCAGTTCTATGAATAATGAGCGCAATATACCAGGTACATCTGATCAACCATTCAAGTCAAAAGTATCTCAACAACCAGCTGAGAGCACATTCACCTATTCTAATTCTCTGCACATGAAGTTTCCCAAAGATTTTAATCTTCCTTCTAAAATGGATTTGATAAGAAAATTTAGTAGATTTGGTAGAGTGGATCCTTTGAAAACCAAAGTCTTTCAACTTATGGGCTCTGCCCAGGTGGTGTTCTTTGAGGAGCTTGATGCGGTCGCTGCGTATCAGTATGCAAAGAGGAAGAACAATTTATATGGAGTAGCAACGGTTCTGTATTGGCTTGACCGATCAGGGCAAAAGAGAAGAGGACCAAACTTTCTTTCTCCATCGTCATCCTCAAATCTAAAATCATCTCTTAAAAAATCCGGTCGGCGTGGAAAAGAGGATAATAAACGCACCCGGAAGGTGAGATTTACAATAGAAACTTAGGTCGGATCTCTGTACATACGAACAATTGCTTTTGTTCTTTTTGCCGTTGGCAGTTTTGCTTGTAGCTCGCGTAAGATGTTTTCTTCATGTCAATACAATACGATAAATGCTACGAAGGTTGTGTTGCATGTCCTGCTTCATTGCCAGGAAATGTTAATGCACTGAAGAAATCACCCTTTGCTGTACTTGTTTGGTCCTCTTCTTTACCAGTCAACCATTTTTTTGGTTGTGCTAGATAGCGCCTCTGATATTATGGTTCCCATTGATATCACTTGTAAATTGATTTAAATTTTTCTTACACTTTTTTTGACTGGTAAAGAAGTCATAAATACACAGGCTACTCCCAGCACATGCTAGAAATCCAGGGCTGTAGGATCAAATTAATAGAAAGACTGACTACAAGTATAGAATGAGTGCTCAACACAGTTTTCACCCCATTGCTAAGACAGAAGAAAACTTTACTAGGTTAAGGTTTAGATTATTCACAGGTACAGAAACATTGGATCTTCTGTCAACTGACAGTCTGGCGTTCGTACAGCATTGGTAAAGTCCAGAATATTACAGTTAATCCGCAAGTATAAACACACTGCTACGGAAGCTTCACTGATGGTCCTGCACAAAATTAGAGGTCCTTGCACTATTAAAAAGGGACCTTAGCAGCCTGTCCTATACCTAGCTCCGTATGATAATAAAAAAAAAAAAAGTGAGAGAGAGAGAGAGTGGACGCCCATTTAACCATAATGCTGCGCAAAACATTTCTCCAAACGGCATAGTTTTAGCAACCCCTGGGACTGCAGTACATTACAAGAAGGGAAGTATGAGATGATGTCTCAAAGATGCTATAAAGATTAAAAAAGGTAAAGAGCACAAGCATCACAGCAATTCCGAACAAAATCACAACTACAATCACTTTCCATTACAGGATATGAGAAAGGATGGAAATAGTTACATCCAAGGTTCACATTAACAAAAAGGTGCAGGCATGTATAAATACAACCAGCCAAACAAGAAATAAAAAACTCAGCAATCGTACCAAATTGAAACATACAAAATCCAAGTTTCAATTATTTTCTATTACAGATGCTTGCTCTTTTGATGTCTAAGCATACCAACCAAACAAGCAAGGATCGATCATATGAGTTTGGAACTCAAGAAGGATAACTTCTGTTATTCAAGATAATTTGACAACTCATTGCATATAATAGCTAGAGATGCATTTAGCAACTCCAGAAGTTCAGGATTTCAGGATTAAGTGGAAGACACCAGCACCCCTCCAAAACAAAAGAGGGAGAGAGAGGACAGTACCCTAAGGTTATTGGAGTTTTACATGAAAGCGCAGGATTCACACATTTTATATGACTAGAATACTGTGAAAAGAACATTAACGTGACTACATTTGGTTTGAGAAAAAACAGAGGTATCTTGTACAACATGCATAAGCATCATGATTTCGTTACCAAGCTGTGGTGCACGAACAGATTTCCCGATTAACTGTGGAAGACTTGACTTCACTCAAATATTTACATGCATTTGAATGATTTGAATCGACTATGATCCAACAGACTTGATATAATGTACATTTCATCTAATAATTAGTCATCCCTTTGCGACAGACAGTTTTAATGCTTTTCTCACCGCACAAAACCACTTCATTGACTTTCCAAGCCGGCATACTCCGCATAGAGCTAAAAAGGTTAAGAGTGTATGTCAGCCATAAACAACAGTCATTATCATTGAAAGGTTAAGAATCTAATTACTATTATTGGAATTAAAAAGACAGGTGAAACAGTCAGAGACAATGCAATCGATCATCAAACAGAAAGAATTAAACTGGCTTCTACAACTTTGTAGCAGAATTCTTCAAGATCCGCTGCATATTTCATCTTGTCAACTGTCCACTTAAGGAACATGTTTCTGTTTCGGATCACCTTGACGATGATCAGTGTGTTGCTTCCAAAGTTCCAATAAATATAACCTTTGGGTATTAAAAAAAGAGAGTATTCAAGATTGTAAGCTGCCCTTATGTAGAAAAATTATCAAATTGACACTTTATTTATTGAACATCACTATAGTATGTGTTTAGCTAAGTTCACACATTTAGTCATTTAACATCCTTTAAACACTCTTTATTTTTATTTTCCCTCAAATTATCAAACGAGCTTCTAATTTTTGCATGCATGAAATAAATACAATTTACATGTAAGTTGGACCCAGATAAATACACACAATCATGTACTTAGCATGATGGAAGTGAGCAAACCATGCACAATTATGAGCATCTGAAACAACTAGCTACAATTAAAAATAAACATGGTAAGGACTTCAAACCTTTTCAGCCCTGACCACGCTTGCAGCCACCATAAGTCCACAAGCATGCGCACATTAACCTTCAAGCAAAGTAGCCCCGGCATCTTGGTGCTCCACATAAACATTTCCTCCTTCCACGTGGTGTGCTGCCACCATCAGCTTCAGCCTCACCCACACAAGATTTCCCATAATCGTACGTCAACTCTGTCATAGGGGGGATGTGTCTCATTGCAAAAAAGCCAATATGGATAAAAGATTCACTGTTGTGTTCGTACATAATTGGCTGCCAGAAAACATTTGGATAACAACCGTGATTCATGAATCGAGCTACATTTCCAACATTCCTTGAACTTATGACTAAGGGAGATGGGACCTTGGGTTCCTCAATAGCTTCAATAGAACTGTCCTCCTCTACTAACCCAGGTTCATAATTCCATCTGAAAGATTCATACACACGGGAGGTATCAAACACATAATCATCACCATCACCTTCTTCTCCAGGCTGGCTAACTTTTTCTACCACTTCACCAGCATATTCACAGATAAAAGTACCAGCACGAATAGGATCCCATGACCGCAGGCCCCAACCTCTGTCCTTTGTTTTGAACACTTCCAAACGAACTTTTAAGCCAGTCTGAGACACCCGGTTTTTGCAATTAGGAAAGCATGGACATGTGGGACCACATTCATCTATCATTGGAGCCCGGCAGACTAGAACCCCATTGGCAGTGTAGGGGAAGTTACCTTCATTTTTCCTAATGCAGGAGCAGTTCAAATTGCCTGGTTGGCATGCATTTGGACAGTTGCACCCATAAGCAGGTTGTGTTAATTTAAATGATTTAGAATACTTGACAGTGGAGACATATGTGAAGTAAGCAGGCCCCTTCTCCTCATCAACATCATTTAGAAGTGAAACAGCCGTGCTTTCAGCCCCAGAAGTGAGGTCTGGAAGAATTAGTCCAGCCCTTGAGGAAAGCCCCTCCTTCCACTTTTCAATTGATTTCCAAACACCAAAAGCATCTGGCTGCCCAGGAATTCTAACCAACTTATACTTGAATATATTGCAACCAGATTTCGCCTTCTCCACCCAAGACTCCTGGACCCTATACAGGCCATCATATACATAGACCTTTGATGCTTGATTAACAGAGTCTTTCATACCCCGAATGACTCTCACTTCATTTCCCCGGCGCAAACTCCTCTCTAATGCAAGGTTGCCCCTCTCAAGCTTCTGATCAGTTGCTCCTTTATCCTTGTTGGCAGCCCCTCCTTGTCCACTATATATTAAAACATCCTTATCCTCTGCATTGTCTTCATAATAACCCGACGAAACGATACTTACAGCCAGTGGTTCTTCCTCTAGATCATTCCTTAGAGACATGTAGTCAATCCCAGCCATGGATGGAGCATGCAATCCCAGCAAGCACATTTCTATTCGGAAAAAGAAAATATCCCCAATCTCAACTCCAGGAACTGCTCCAATTCTCTTCCTCATATTTGTCCGCACCTGTTTGGTCATCAAAATATTCCCTGCTTTCAGATCCGCCCGCCTAATAATCCCAACAGGCGATTCCTTAGCATCTTCTAATTGACTAAGCCTTCTCCTAAGTGCATCAAATCTCATACGTATACTATGAACCACTTCCCCATTACCATCATCCCTTTCAGACAAACTAACTCCCACAACAAAATTATTCTCAACAGACAACGTAAAATCCAAATCCTGGCTCTTCCTCGCTCTTTTCTGCAAAGAAGACTTGGTTTTCCGCTTAGCTGAGCCCTTGCTACCATCAAAGGACCCAGCTTCTCCATTAAAAGCATCCCCATTAGACTCTGTACCTCGAAACGAGCGAAGGGGAGCTGCAGGAGTGGCGTGTGTATGTTGGTTAAGGTCAGGTGTTGCTTGTGTAGCCTGTGGTGCACTAAAAGGATAAAATGGTGCAAATCCAGAAGAGTGAGGCCCAAAAGGAGATGTAGATACAAATGGAGGTGCTTCAGAGCTTGAAGGAAACACTGGTGCTAAAGTACGCAGCGGTTTCACATCCAAAACTCTTGTTTTATCAATTCTAGGTGTTGAATTGTGACCTGACCCACCTCCTTCCATTACTGTTTAAACGACAAACGAAGAACACCCAGAAAACATCAACAAACTTAAATAAACCCCACTAATCTAAAAACAAAAAAGAAACAAAATTCACTGCATGCTTTTTCTCTCTTCCTGCAGTAAGAAAGTAGAAAATTAAAGTCCGCATGTTGTTAAAATAAGCAGAAACTGAAGATCTATGAAGTTGCTTGGACCCAGATTTTTAAGCTAATCTATAAATCAAAGCAAGAGAAGAAAATGATTAGAGAATTTACCTCTCGAGAATTTGTTGATCGCTTACTTAGGGCTTGTAGCGAGAGAGGGAAGCGTTTGTGTCTGAAGGGAAAAGATGCTGTTAGCATGTGCTTTGTCAGATGTTGTGATAAACTAAGGAGTAAACTATATTAAGTTGCTCTTAGTAAGTGTGCGCTTTGTCGGATGTTGTAAAGTAAAGGGTAAACTATATTCTTGACTCTAAAGTTTACAAATTGTTCAATTCTGCCCCTGTTGATTTGAAACTCTCAATATTACTCTGAGTTTCTCAAAAGTTCCAATGTGCATGTATGATGAAAAACAATAATTAACTAGAATGGTGGTCACAGGTTAGGCAAAACAAATTTCGACCATAAAAAAATATTAAATAAAAAATGAGAATCAAGTTATTCACTTAACTAAATTTAATAAATTTGATTTATTTAATAATATGATTAAAAAAACAATAACAATAAATAAACCAAACTAAAAAAAAAATTGAAAATAATCAATTAAAAAACTGAATGTTTTTCAATTTTATGAAAATATATTCACCCAATATTCTTAAAAAGTTTACAGGATTTTATTTGATAATGAATCAAAAATTAAATAAGAATGTGAGAAACTCATAGAAAGCAAAAATAAAAAAAAAACTTGAA
>Ga0307515_10024462_pt1 | contig 10522 bp, 14 predicted proteins | sample 17_EM_MG_FD_194513 | JGI IMG/M metagenome (GOLD analysis project Ga0307515, IMG submission 194513) | Populus trichocarpa ectomycorrhiza microbial communities from riparian zone in the Pacific Northwest, United States - 17_EM | ecosystem: Host-associated > Plants > Roots > Unclassified | place...
GTCGTGCTGAAAACAAAGGCAACCGCTCGCGTCTTGAGCGCGTCAAAACAACCGGAATAAACCAGCAACACATACGGTACCCGGGCAACCTGCAACAGCTGCTCAACAGAATCCATCGCGGTCCAATCCTCCCCAGACCGGTATTTGGGCTTGTGCAAAGGGAGTAGGGAGAAGAGAGACGCTGTGGAAGAAGCAAAAAATGGCGAAGGTCAGGCGACGGGGATCCTAGCTGGGGGTGCTGTCAGGGAGCTATCTGAACTTACCTAGCAGTGCGAATTATAACTGCATCGGACAAGTGCTCCGTCCGAGGGCGCTCGAAACCCTCCAATCCTCGTCGCTCGGGGGCGACCTATCGCTTTCTCCGAGAGCTCCGGCCAATGGTAAGGGAGATGGATCCGAGACTTCAAAAGGAGGACACCTCGCAGACATCCCGATCACCCTTCTCAGGCGCTGACCGCAAAGAGCGCACGGAGGTTGCAGGAAGTGGCCATAAATTTGATTCCGAAAGCTTAGTGTCCGCACAGCCTCTGGTCACAGGTGCCGATGAACACGCCAGAAGTTACAAGTAAAAAACATCGAAAATGCACTGACAGCGCTTGGCCCAGTGTTTGACACCTTTCCTAGCGCAGTTGCTAGGAGCTGCTGGGACGTGGGAGAGTGCTGTAGGTTTCTGCGGCCGCGTGGTAACCAGGAAGCTTTAGTCGAGGACACGATTTCCTCCGCTTCCCGTCCAGGATTTCCGTGCGTCGTGAGGGTGCCGTGAGCGAGCGATCGGCGCCAACGTCCAACAGAGGAGAGACGCTGGGAGACTAGCGTCGTGGTGGCTAAAACGAAGGCCCAGGTCACGCGACCTACCGGACCGCCGCTACCACCGAAGCTTTTGGTCGAGTTTCTGAGCTCTTGGAGCGCAGCGACACCTCTCCAACACGCAATTGCTGCAGTATTTCTTGCTATCATTTCCGGAGAAATTTCAAAGTTATCCGGAGGTTGCCATAACACGGCAATCACCGATCGGACTTCAAAACCCAGTGCGGCTTAGCCCCACAACAATTCCTGTTTGATTCCACTTGGAAGTGAGACCTCGCACGGGTGTTGTCCCACCCAAGAGTTTTTTTTAAGCCCATTTTTAACGTATGCCCTCGTGGGATTCGGCGTGGGTATAAGTAAACGCCAAATTCGACGTTCGATCAATTTTGCAGACATTTGGTGCTGAGAAACTTCTAGAGGGCAGCCCAGCCAATGTCTCAGAAACCTGGAGGTCTTCGACGGAGCAATGACTGAGTGTCGGTAAGGCTACGACATGTAGACACAAATGCCCATGGACTTTACAGTGCGTTGCAAAACGATAGACCGCTTTTCAAAAAAATAGAATAGGATTTTTTTGTTTACGTGGCTGTTCACTGTGACATGTAAACAAAGATTTGCATCCCGACCGACAGAAATCGTACATCCCCTCACACCCTCCCTCACACCTCCGGAGTTAGAGCCGGAGGTATAAATCACGGTGTCGTTCTGGCTTGTGAGCGTGGGGGAGAGTTGAGCACGGACACGGGTATGGCGAGGCATCCGGACGGCCACCGTACGAGCGGCGCTTATAACTTCGTTGATCCCCGTACCGATTCTGCACTCAAAATCTTTGTTTACATGTCACAGTGGACAGCTGTGTAAACAGAAAAATCCTGTCCAAATTTTTTTTTTTTTCGAAAAAACGGTCTATCGGTTTGCAATGCACTGTAAAGGGAATCGTCAGGACCCCGTCCGTTGCGTCTGGTCGTAGATATTGGTTCCAAAGCGAGCACTTGAAATCGCGGCGCCACGGGTATTTCGACCCAACCTTCAGCATCATGGGTTCGGGGAGGACTGTAACCCTACCTGCGCGGTGTGCAAGTTCTCAGATGTTACGGAGTAAATCTCGGCTACAGGCACCCTTCTAGTTAAACAGAGGTTGCCTTACGTACAGTTCACAGAAGGAAAACAAGTACATTGTCAAACTGAATAATAGTGAGCTATCCAAGGGCGCGGACAGGGTGAATCACAAAGTATTTACAACGAAATAGAATCACAGTGGTGGTACACTTATTGGCGAGTGATAGAAGGAGAGAGAAAAATCCGATGGAACAGTCACCAGGATGTGTCCTGATTCGGGTTTCAAGTCAAAGGTGAGGAAAACAGGGATGGGCATGGTCTGAACGAGGGTGGGATGTGCGATGGAACGCAGTCTATGTAAGGAGGGAAACCATATAATGGAGAGAGATGAAAAGAATGGACCAAGGGCCAGAATAAAAGTACACTCTGCGCAGAAAGTCGTGCGAGAGAACGAAGAGAAAATGAACGAGGAGAGACAGCGTCGGTACAGAGTAAAGAAAGGAAGCATCCACATTTTGCACATTTCGAATCAAAACTTACTAAAAAAGCAAAATACGGAGGTTTCGGAGAGATGCGATAGAGAATATAGTATATGGTTAAAATGTTGGAGGGGTGGGGTGGCGCCGTGTAATAGATAGCGGGATGTGCGAGGTCGATGTGAAAAGCAAAAGCAGGGAAAAGGAATGGCGAGAGCAACGATAAAACAACGATAGATGATCGATTGGACAGGGATAGGGATATGGGAAACAGACGCCGGACCTATCAACGTGGGTGGGTTTTGTGGATGTGGTACCGGTGGCGGGAGGAGAGGGGCAGAGATGAGAAACAATGGTGAAGGAGTGTGAACGGCATCATGAAACAGGAAGGAAAGTTCGAAAGACAGTGGTGGATACGTGATGGATAGAGACCCAAGCCCCGAATCGTTGACTGGAGAAGAAAGCCGGGTCAGGCGACACAAGGAGAAAGAGAAGGGGTCCTACCCAATAACAATAATGATAAAGCCCATAAAAGACAGGAACGGGCAAAGCAAGGTCGTTGGTGATGGAAGGAAGGAGAGTAGAAGGAGCAAAAGTCGGAAGCGCAATGTAAGCAGTGAAACGAATAAACGGGAAGGGAAAAAATAGGACTCCGAAGCTCGCAGGGGCTCAAGCAACTAAACCCGTGCGAGATGGAGGGCAAGGCGAAGCAGGTTAGCCTTCCCATTACACCGATCAGGGGAGGCCAACAGCCGTAGGGTTGTGGTACACGGAATGCACAAGCAGATGACGAGACGAGACAAAACGGAGTACCAGGTCTGCAGCGTCGTCGTCCACGGATAGATACACCAGCCGATTCCCGTCGGTCTGGAGTAAACCAGTGTTTGGGATCTTCGATATATGGGATGAGGATGGTTGGAGTTTAACGCAGCCGGAAAGCGCTGCCAAGTCCCAAGCCAGCGGTCCCGTGTGGTTCGCAGTTCTCCTCAGAAATGGCCCCGAAAGAGATCTTCCTGGCAATGGGTCGCATCCCAAAAGTGGCCTTGACGCGACGCAGACCCTTGTGAGCAGGGGTGCTTGGCGAGAGATTCAGGGACCGAGCGTCGTCACTGCCAATGCTCATCCTGCTTGAGGGGGGAGAAATGGTGATGGGGTGTGGCGCTGATGGTGTTTGTTGAGGGAATGGCAGTTCACCCCCCAAAATGCTAGGATTACGTCGCACGTTAGCACGGAGTTTAGTCGCTGATCTGGTGTTATGTGCGGGGGATGAGTGGATCGCTGGAGAAATGACCATCGGGGAACCTAGACCCAAGTCCCCTTGATCCTTGGTAGATTTGGACTTGACGACAGACGGCTTTGTTGCAGGCCTCTTAGCAGGCGTTTCGGTGGGCGCCGGTGTGGTGGTTGTGGGAGACATGGGGCGGCTCCTCTTCCTCGATCCCTTAGCCGGTTGGTTTTCCGAGTGTTCTGATATGACGGGTACCTCTTTGACTTCGTTACCGTCAACGCTCATCGAGTCTGAGAGCGAGGATCGGTTGGAATTACTGCAAAAAGATGGTGCGCGTTTGGGCAACCTGGAAGTAGAAGTGACAAAAGAGTCGGCACGCTTCATTTTTTGAACTCGAGGATTGTCCGGGTACAGCGATGCAGGATCGGATGAACTCGACAAGGAGGAGAACGAGCGGCGGAGTCCTGGCTGCGTTTTTGTAGCAGCGCTAGATAATAGGGAGGAGTTCAGCGTCGAGGAGCTCGGAGTTGAGGGGTTGAGTGATGAGAGCTGGCTCCTTGACGTAGACTTCTTTGGGGATGGCGATGGGCGAGCATACGGGTGGAAAGAGGAGGGAGCTAAGGTACGATCATTGCGTTGTAAGCGTTGTGATAGTCTGTCGAAGTCCACATCAGTTAGTCGAGGAGCTACAACTGGGGGAAACAATCGCCGTCCCACTGACCGATTGATACTTTGATTATCTTTGATATTGTTCTTCTTGCTGTGCTCAACGTCGGGAATAAAATCCATGCTGGACTGACGATACAAGGCCCTCTTCCGGTTGACGCGGCTCGACGGCCTGAGGACCTCACGCGGTTCCTCGTCCTCACAGGACTCCTCTGCAATTCCAGCAATGGGGGTGTTTTCCCTGGCTCGACGCTGAGCAAGCTCGACGATTTTGGCGCGAGTTGCGCGCTGCGAATGGGGCCAGTCCGCGGGACCTTTGGCCTCTGCGACCCCGCGCGCAATCTTGTCCAGTAGATTGGAGGGAGGGACTGGCCCGTGGAATGGTGTGAGTAAATGAGACGGCAACGCGTCCAGAGTCTGTTTCAACGCGAGATAAAAGGGGAATAGGTTAGAAAACCCTCCCCGGAACATGGGGGACAAGGAGGGAAATCGCGTACTCTTTGAAGCATCCGGATGTCTTCCGGCCTCCATTCTGTGGCAAAATCGTCTTCATGGACGGAGCTGTTCCAGCTATCTGAGCTCTTTCTGTTCGACTTGGGAGAGAAGACTTGGGAAGGAAGCACGCGGGAGCGGGGGGTACGCGGAGAGTCGTTGGGCGATAGGAGGGCGGTCGCCGTCCCGGTCAAGGGTGGATGTGGGAGGACGACGTTGAGGGCCGTCTGCCTGCGGGTCTGCATGGGAGGGAGGAGGATAGAGGGTAAAGGAGAGACTCGGTTGAGAAACGAACAGGCAAGTGAGCACAAAGTAAAAAGCCAGATCCCGTACCAGTCAAAAAAAAGGCCCAAAAAGAAAATTATCATTTTCCGTAAGATTTTTGGAAACGTGTATGACTTGTTTAAAACTCCGATTAGCCGAGCTTGATTTTTTCAATCCCCGCCCGCCGCCCTTTCCATTCATGGTCTACCCGTGGTCGGCGACCCGGCAAACCCACATTTTCTATTGTCCCCCCAGATACAGTATGTCAAAGGATGGTCGCCGTGTGGTTATTCGGCTCAAGAGCAAGGGGAAAAATAAATGATGGATCGTCTTGTGGCCCATCAGCCGATCACTACTTTGCCACCCAAATCATTTCCACCCGCTTCGTCGATTTTGTGGGGAATGCAGAAAGAGAGAGCGAGCCCTCACTTCTGATTTCCATCTAGCACTTCGCTTGTTTTCCCCATTCGTACCTTGCCATTGTCTGTGCATCTTTATCTATCCGACAATTCAGATCGTAGCTCGGAATTCCTCCGTCCAGTGCCAATCGCGTCCAATTGTCCACTCAGAATGGTTTCGGCTCTTCCGTACCTTCCCTGCGGCACCCATCCCCCTGGCCCGTTCGCTAACAACGGGGGAAGTCGCAGATCCCAAGACGACCGCCGCCGACCCTTGTATGAATTCCAATTTCATACATACACACTAGAACTCGGTTCAGTATCAATGAAGTCTCCGGGGTGATCAGTATCAGAATCCAGATTAACCACATTCAGTCAGTGCGGCATTTCATTCAGGGGATGGACTACAATGATCTCTAGGTACTTGTTTGCTATGTCATCCGAGAATGATGCAATCTACACGTTTACGCCACGAATCCCTTGCCCCTTCTGCAACAAATGATGTTGATAGAACCTCCCTACCCCACACTCGTGGTCACAAGCGCGCCGTCAGTTGCGTCGGGTTCGAACCCCCCACGCAAATATCCCGCATGTCGTGCAAAGCCAGAGCGATGGCGTCGATGAAACCTTCCGTGGAAGTTTCTTTGCACGATCTCTTTGACTCGATCCCAAACTTTATCAAATCCGGGCCTGCCAAATCTGAAATGAAAAATAACGATGGAATAACAAACACAAACAGATCCCGTCAACGTCACTTGTCCCCCAGTTTTGTGGCGAACATTCGCAAAGAACGTGAACCACCACTCACAATTTATCCCATACCCATCCGAATACGCGGCACCAAAACCCGTGCCTCTAAACTGGTATCCAGCGCTCAACCCACTCGTACTCAATTTCCACGTTTGGCTCCTCTGGAATAGTTCGTCTGAGAATAGGTCCGCAGTCTCCCCGTCCTCTTGCTTCATAAGGAGTCGGAGGCCCAGAAGGTGCCGGTCGATTCCCCTGCCCGTAGCCGCTTCTCGTGTGAGTCGGGTGTGTTTTTGTACGGCCCTACTCAACAGTTCGAATTTATGTTTCGACTGTTACAAATGGTGAGCGATATGTCATGCGTGACATGTGAATTCATGGGGGTCGCATTAGAGGTGGTGATAAGCGGGGCCGGGAGGGAAGGAACGTGGCAGTGAGTGTGAAAAGGTGAATAACAACGTTGTACTCCCACACACATAATAGTCGCTCACCGAAACAGCGGTGTCACACATCGACCTCACCCAATCACAACTATCGTTCGTCAGTGTTCGGATGGTCTCCGTCCGCCCATGGTGAAATAACCGTGTGAGCGCTGTCTCGTATGTCGCAGTGAAGCTCCCTCTTGTTCGGAACCACACTAGTTGGAGGGCCATCTGGATGTACGCGTCTGGGGAAAGCCCGGCTGTGAATTACGAAGTGAGGACTTAGTCAGGACCGTGTTCTGCGTTGTGTGAACGTGGAGGGGAATGTGACGAGACCAACCCTGGGCCTTGATCCAGTCCGCACCATACGCGCTGAAGTGAAACACGTTGTCGTCGGAGTCTGCGATTATCGCCTTTGCCCTCTCCTCTGCCTCCCTAAACTCTCGCTCTATTCGGTCGTTTGTGACCCATTCTAGGCTCCTCCACCCACTCGGTGTCGACGGTTCACAAGACACCGTTTCCGGCGACGAGACGTAAGAATCGTCTGAGACACCTTGGACAATAGCGTACTCGGTGACGATACTAGGGACAAGCGCATCCACTGGGGAGTGCTCGCCCATTGCTCCGGCCCGAGTCAGCGGGTCGACGACGAACGAGAAGGGCTTGTCCATGAATCGATTCCTACCGTCCCAGGAAGACCTCGCAAGATGGAGATGTTCCTTAACCTCCCCTTTGCAATCCCGTGGGTGCGTTTCAGAAGCACCAGTGGGGGAGGTGAAGTGGTCAAGGCTGAGGCACATCACAGAGTGATGTATAGTATCTAAGGTCCGCCCATTGACCACGGACAAGCTGCGTAACCTGTCGTAGTTCTAAAAAATCCAGGTTCGTTAGGGAACCTCCTGTTCATCCAGTAGGAGCCTCACCTCTGCCCACCGGTCACGATCATCAGTGCTCAGGATCCCAACAGGCTTCGCTCGCTCGCCTGATGCGAGCCTCCGCTCAACGTCACGTACACATGACCATAACCGCCGTTCAATCACCCTAGGGGAGTGGGGTTTGCGAGATTCGTCATACACTTCGACGATATAAAAAAAGTCATGGATCAGCACGACTATTGACCTCGCGTCTGGCGAGGATAGGTGTGGGTTTGTCGTGAGTATATCACAGTTTGGGCGGGGCACCCGAGCAATATTCCACATCTTGCGGTTCGAATCATTCAGCCAGACTTGAGTTTTTGTGAGTTCAGGAAGGTCCTCGCTCCTAATGAGGCCGTCAACACCTTTAGTAACCTTCCTGCGTCACAGCTGCAAGTTGATAGAGACAAGCAGACATACTCGCAGAGGGTATCTTTGTAGACAAGTGCATGATACACGAGTGAGGCACTCCGACGAATCTGCCATGGCGATATTCCGACGGCGGTCTCCGACAGCCCGTTCTTGGCTGATTGTGGTATCTCAACGTCGTCTTGGAAGATTAGCCACCAATTCGAGTTGATGAGCACTGGTGCCCGCCATTCGAGATACGCCTTCCGTAACCAGAAGTTATCATCGAGCCAATTGTGAGGTGAAGTTTTGTCCAGGGCTGTAAATTATCATATATCAGGTAGATACGATGGGCACAGCAAGCGCAAAGAGAAGCAGTGTGTACCTACTAAACGCGCCTGCAGAATTTTACCGATTCCCGTTTCAAACTCCTTGGCCCAGTCCACCCTTTGCTGGTAAGCGGAGTTAAATGCAGAACCCCCCCGTAAATCGTCCTGTAGCAAAAGCGGCTTGATGGACTGCAGGTACTTGTCAAGAGTACTCCTTAAGGGTGGTATGGGTAGCCGAGGTAAAACCGTCCGTGCTTTAACACCAACAACGGGACTCCCCGATGCATCCCGTTTCCGAACGGGCGGGGTCAGGGTGACTCTCTTCTTCGTCACAGAAGAAAGGGTTCGGGGTATCATCGCGCGTCTGTCATGCGACGAAGGGAGAGGGGGGGAATCAGATGTCTCCGCCAGGTTTTTGGGGAGGAAGAATGAGAGGGTTTTTAAACCAGGTGATCGAGATGACGGACGTGTAGGTTCCCCGCTCGACTTCCGACCTCCGATAGTTCCGGTTGACCATTCCCACGCCACAGACGCGTTCGACTCATTTCACCCCCTCAGCGTTCCACAGTCTGACCCTTAATCACGATGACCACTGCTGTTCCAGCCGCGATAACTTCCTGGTTAAAACGAACGTACCCAAAGCCGCGTGTAGATCAGGTATATGCCTACTGCTTCTGTAATTACACTTTGGAAAAGTTGATGCGGACTTCGGAACAGATTTGGCTAGGGGAATGTTACCAGTGGCTGGTGGATCAGCTCCAGATAAGCCCTAACGACACAAAGCGACTCATAGAGTCAACCGAAGAGGCGCTATTGGACTCAGACCTAAAGGACTCCGTGCAACCCGGGACTGGATTTCCGGAGGGGATCACCACCGCTAATGATCTCACCGTTCAAGGTTCCTCCATCCTCGTGCAAGTCGTGGACATCACCGAAATCGGTCACAGTGCTTTCAGTCTCACGAACGTGCGTCAGACTCGGCTAGACCAAGAAGATCTCGCAGGGTTGGCGAGACAGAATGAGGAGGAGAATGAGAACCAGAATCAAGTCGACGAGGATGCTGGGCCGATTCCAAAGTACCCGCGGTCGATGTTGAAGTTGCAGTTGAGTGATGGCACTGTTAGTGTGCCTGCGATTGAGTTTAGGGGGATCCCAGGGCTTGAACTGGGAGTCACGGCGCTGGGATCCAAAGTAATTGTCCAAGCCTTTTCACCGTCATCGCCCACGGGTGCATTCTACGTGGGTACTGATACAATGTAGCTGTTGCTTAGAGACTTCACGGTCTACGGTGGAACTATCTTCCTGGACCCAAGATGCGTCGTCATCAAAGGTGGTCGGGTTGAGGAGAAGGCCGCCATCCAGGAAGAGCTTTTCCTCGCAGGTTTACGGAAAAGAATGGGGTCGGTTGTTCGCCTCGGATGCTCTCTCCGTGTCACTGAGTACTCTTTTAGGTTACCTGTGGAAGAGAGCGCGGAGCTTGCAGCGTACCGAGAGGAAAATCTCAAACCCCCACCCGCCGGTCGTGGGCGACCCCAACCGGGACCAATTAACCCCGCGATCGGCAGCACTGCACCGCGAAAGCGGAAGGCGCCAACCAAACCCCCACCCACACAAGGCAACATCACCGTTGAAAAGTCTCGATTCTTCACCAAACCTAAGCCGGAAATCACTGCGACACAATTGATGAAAAACGGCGTCTACTCCCCACTGACACGGACCACGACGGTAATCGAGATTGAATCCGACGAGGAGAGGAAACGACCTCCACCGGTGGCCTCCACCAAAGTCAAGGCGGCAGACATCAGTCTAACTCGAACGGAGACGGAGTACAGCTTCGAGGGCGACGACTTCATGGACAACCCAGATTTCTTCCGGGAACTCGAGAAGGTTGAAAGCGCCGTCCTGTCACAACAGTATGCTCCAAGCGCGTCGGCTGGTCCATCGCAACCTCGTCCCAGTCAGAATCCGACCCGTCAGAGAAAGGTTCCTTACTCGCATGCAATCGAGGTCGACACGGATAAGGAGAACGAGTCGGTATCAGAGAGGAGGGTCAGGAGGAAGATAGTGACGAAGAAAGTCGCGGCTGCCCCCAACCAAAGTGTCATTAGCATTGAAGACTCGGACTGATCTACCTTTTCTTCGCCCCCTCCCCCATTCCACCCCATCCCACGTGTCCCTTGTCCATTCTGTGCATACCTTCCTCGCAATTGGTATCTACTCTGCTGTTAATAACCGCAATCTTCGCCTGTTTGTCACTTGTGTTGCGGAAGGGCTATTTCGGGCCCAAGGTTTCCTAGGGCATTTACACACCCAGTATCCAAGCGATTTTTATCGGGGAGGCGCCGCGAAGGGTGATCGGCACCCGTCTACCT